>Ga0302169_10000227_pt1 | contig 18376 bp, 14 predicted proteins | sample I_Fen_N1_3_FD_193493 | JGI IMG/M metagenome (GOLD analysis project Ga0302169, IMG submission 193493) | Peat permafrost microbial communities from Stordalen Mire near Abisko, Sweden - I_Fen_N1_3 | ecosystem: Environmental > Terrestrial > Soil > Wetlands > Permafrost | place: Sweden: Abisko...
TGCGCCGGCTACTTCAATGGCAAGGTCGACGGGTTCCTGTCCTACGTCGCCGACACCGTGCTGTCGTTCCCGGTACTGGTGCTGTACATCGTGATCATCATCGCCCTCGGCGCCTCGGCGCTGAACATCCTGATTGCGGTGACCTTCACCAGCGCCCCGGCGATCTTCCGCATCATGCGCGCCCTGACCATCGATATCCGTTCCCGGGATTACGTACTCAGTGCGATCACCCAGGGGGAAGGTTCGCTGCGCATCATGCTGGTGGAAATCCTGCCCAACTGCGGCGGCCCGCTGATCGTCGATTTCTGCCTGCGCATCGGCTACACCGCGATCATGATCGGTGCCCTCGGTTTCCTTGGCCTCGGCCTGCCACCGCCCACCCCGGACTGGGGCGGCATGATCAACGAAGGCCGCAGCATGGCCATCGCGTTCCCGCACCTGGTGATCTTCCCGTGCATTGCCATCTCCACCCTGATGCTGGGCCTGAGCCTACTGGCGGACGGTCTGGACGAACACGCCCAGAAAGGCACAAGGAGCTGAGCATGAGCCAATATCAAAATCTGCAACAAGTGCTGCGCGTGGAGAACCTCTCCATCGAACTGCCGGCCGGCGCCGACCGCAGCCACGCCGTGCAAGGCATCAACCTGGATGTGCGCAAAGGCGAAATCCTCTGCGTGATCGGCGAGTCCGGTTCAGGCAAGTCGGTGCTCTCGGCCGCCATCATGGGCGACTACGCCAAGGGCCTGCGGCACAGTGAAGGGGTCATCGATTTCCTCGGTGGCGACATCTGCCGCATGGACGAACACTCGTTGCGCCGGTTGCGCGGCAATCGCATCGCGATGATTTTCCAGGAACCGATGGCGGCGTTGAACCCGGCCATCCGCATTGGTCAGCAAGTCGAGGAAATCTTCGACATTCATGCACCGCAGATGCCCGCCGCCGAACGCCGCGAACGCATGCTCGCCCTGCTCGAATCGACGCATTTGCCCGACCCGCCACGGATCGCCAACAGCTTTCCCCACCAGTTGTCCGGCGGGCAATGCCAACGCGTGGTGATTGCCATGGCCCTGGCGATGAGCCCGGACCTGCTGATCGCCGACGAACCGACCACGGCCCTGGACGTCACCACCCAGGCGCAGGTGCTCAAACTGGTGCGTGAACTGCGCGGACGCGGTCAACACGGAATTCTGTTCATCACCCACGACTTTGGCGTGGTCGCGGAAATCGCCGACCGCATCGCGGTAATGGAGGGTGGCCGCCTGGTGGAAATCGGCGAGCGTGACCAGGTGCTCAACGCCCCTGTGCACTCGTACACGCGCAAATTGATCGCCGCCGTCCCGGCGCTGCACCCGGAACTGCACGTGCCCAGCGCCGACGGTGAACTGGCGCTGCGCATCGAACACCTGACCAAGACCTACAACGTCGGTGGGCGTTCGGTGGCGGCCCTGCGGGATGTCTCGCTGCAACTACCACGGGGCAAGACCCTGGCCATCGTCGGCGAGTCGGGTTCGGGCAAGAGCACCCTGGTCAAGGCGGCCATTCGCCTGGTGGACAGCGACAGCGGCCATGTCTGGGTCGGTGACACCGATTTCCTCGCCCTGCGCGGTTCGGCACTGGCCGCCAACCGGCGACGCATCCAGATGATTTTCCAGGACCCTTACGGTTCGCTCAATCCACGCCACCGGGTCGGCGACATCATTGCCCGCGCCGCACAACTGCGCGGCTTGTCGGCCAGGGATGCGTGGGCCGAGGCCGGTGATCTGCTGGAACAGGTCGGGCTCAAGCGTGACGCGCTCAAGCGCAAACCCAGGCAGTTTTCCGGTGGCCAGCGCCAACGCATCGGCATCGCCCGGGCACTGGCCATGCGCCCCGAAGTGCTGATCGCCGATGAAAGCGTCTCGGCGCTGGATGTGTCGGTGCAGAAGCAGGTGCTGGAGTTGCTGGCCGAACTGCAGCAGCGACTGAACCTGAGCATTTTGTTCATCACCCACGACCTGCGGGTAGCCGCGCAGATCAGCGACTACATCGCGGTGATGCGCCAGGGTGAAGTCGTCGAATACGGCACGGCCGAACAGGTGCTGCTGCGACCGCAAAACAGCTACACCCAGACGCTGCTGGCGGCGGCGCCCGGTGCATCGGCGATACCCGCCGTGCCGGCGGATGGCCCGACGTTGAGATTGATCCGGCCTTAGGCCCGGCGAAGCCAAAACCCTTTGCCCCATGCTGCAGCGCTCGCCGCGGCTGGGGTTGCTGTTGCCCATAAAAATCAGAAATCGGGAGTAAGACCGTGCGCACAACCACCCCTCGCGCTATCCGTTCCATTGCTTTAATTCCTGTCCTCGGCGCGTTGGCGGCACCGGCACCGGCCATGGCCGTGCAAGTCACCGACAACCTCGACCTCGGCGGCGCCGTGCGCGCCCGCTGGGACTATGACCCGGATCGCGACATCCAGAAGTTCGGCCTGGACACGGTGTTCCTGAGTGCCAAGTACAACTCCGACAGCTGGATCGGCGAAGCCCAGTACCGCTTCTACGGCCGCTCCTATCCCTACCAGTACACCAAGAACTACGGCGATATCCAATTCGCCAAGTACGCCTGGGCCGGCTACAAGTTCAACCCCGACCAGCAGGTGCAAGTGGGCCTGAACTCCGTGCCGTTCGGTTTGCAGCCGTATTTCGGCAGCACCTTCTACGAAACCCTGGGCAACGTCATCGGCCTGGAAGACGTGCAACAGGTCGGCGCCAAGTACATCCAGCAATCGGGTGACTGGAACGTCCAGGCCGGTTACTACTTGCGTCCGGCGTGGCAAGGCAAAGGCACCAGCAACGGGGTCACCTACTCCAGCGTGGTTTCCGAAGCCGACAGCTATGTTGCCGATGGCAGCCACAACCAGGAACGCAACACCGTGGTGCTGCGGGTGGCCAAAGCCCTGGACCTGGGGCCATGGAAATCCGAAGTCGGCCTCTCCGGCCTGACCTCGACGCTGGAGAACAAGGACACCGACAACAACGGCCGGCGCAACGTCGTGGGCGTGCACTACATGGGCAAGAATGGACCGTGGGGCGTGCAATTGCAGGCGGCGCGGCAACAGATGTCGCCACGCAACCCCGGCTCCGATGAACTGGTGACCCTCGGTGGTTACGACGGCACCTACAACGTCGCCAGCCGCGGCAATCTGTATGTGGCGGACGTCAGCTACGACGTGGCCGGCAAGTACCTGTTCGACCAGATCAGCGGAGTCAAGCTCTACGCCAACTACAGCGCCTTCGACAAATCCGCCAGCGACTTCGAAACCTCGCAGCGGATGATCCTCGGTACATCGTTTTCCCTGAACAAACTGTGGATCGCCACTGAATGGCTGTTCGGCAAGAACGATCCGTACATTGGCGGCAGCAGCTACACCCAGAGCCTGGGCGCCGGGGGCACGAACCAGTGGGAGAACCAGCTGTACATGAACATCGGCTATTACTTCTGACCCTGCATCTTTAGCGTCCCTCAGGACGCTTTCGCGGCGATCCGACAAGCCAGCTCCTATACGCAATTACGCGGTGCACTGTAGGCGCTGGCTTGCCGGGTTGCCGCATCGCAGCGAAGGCATCAGCTCAATCGACACTTGCATCGGCTCCGTGCTGATAGTCAGATAGACACCCAAGACACCACTCCACGCCGCATCGGTCGGCGTCAGGTACGGAGCCCCCTCTTCCATGCGTCAACTGCCTTCGCTCAACATGCTGCGCGTCTTCGAAGAAGTTGCGCGGCATCGCAGTTTCAGCCAGGCCGCCTTGGGACTGAACGTCACCCAGGGTGCGGTCAGCCGGCAGATCAAACAGCTCGAAGACTACCTCGGGGTGGCCCTGTTCGTACGCACCCCACAAGGCCTGTCCCTGACAGAGGCCGGCACCGCCCTCTCGCCGCACCTGAGCGACGCCTTCGACCACATCGAACGCGCACTGCAAGCCGTGCGCGTACCCAATTTGCGCCAGCGCCTGCGCATCGTCGCCCCACCGACCTGGGCCACTCGCTGGCTATCGGCGCACTTGCGCTCATTCTGCCAGCGCTTCCCGGACATCAGCCTGAGCGTGACCCATCAGGCCAGTCACGACAGCCTCGCCGAAATCGACTGCCACATCCGCTTCGGCCTCGAAGCCGCCCCCCAATGCCACAGCCAGTTGCTGGTGATGGAACGGCACATCGCCGTGGCCAGCCCGGAACTTTTCAGCGACGGCCAGGCACCGGACCTGACGCAATTTGCGCTGCTGCACATCCTGCACAACGGCAAGCGCTTGAAGGTCTGGGAGAACTGGTTGGCGGCGATGGGCCGCGAAGATGTCGATGCCGGGCAAGGCCTGGAATTCAGCACCCTGGACCAGGTGATCCATACCGCACTGGCCGGTGGCGGCCTGGCGGTGATCGACCGGCAGATGATCGAAAAGGAACTGGCCAACGGCAGCCTGTTGCCCATCACCCCGGTGGAAGTGATCGGGCCGTACGGCTATTGGCTGGATGTGGCGAACGACAAACAGGGGTTGTCAAAGGTGCGGTTGTTTGCGGATTGGTTGGGGTCGGTCAGCAATCCCTGATCCACCGAAATCCCCTGTAGGAGCGAGCCTGCTCGCGATGGTCGTTAACGATAACGCTGAGTGCCTGACACCCCGCGGCGTCCTCCGGTGCATCGCGAGCAGGCTCGCTCCTACAAGGGGCGGGTGAAGTTAGAGACCACCCATCAACAGGTATTTGATTTCCAGGTAATCATCCAGACCGTACTTGGAACCTTCGCGCCCCAGGCCCGATTCCTTGATGCCACCGAACGGCGCCACTTCCGTGGAAATGAGCCCTTCGTTGATCCCGACCATGCCCGCTTCCAGGCCTTCGGCCATGCGCCACACGCGGCCGATGTCACGACTGTAGAAATAGGCTGACAAACCGTAGGGCGTGTCATTGGCCCGTTGCAGCACTTCGGCCTCGTCCTTGAAGCGAAAGCACGCGGCCACCGGGCCGAAGGTTTCGTCCTGGGCGATCAGCATGTCGCTATTGGCTTCGGCAAGGATGGTCGGTTCGTAGAACGTGCCACCCAGGGCATGTCGACGGCCGCCGCACAAGACCTTGGCGCCCTTCTCCAGCGCATCGCTGACGTGCAGTTCGACCTTGGCCAGCGCTGCGCTGTTGATCAACGGACCTTGCTCGGTTTCACCTTCCAGGGCGTTGCCGACACGCATGGCGGCCACGGCTTCGGCGAGCTTGCCGGTGAAGGCTTCGTAGACACCGTCCTGAATGAAGAAGCGGTTCACGCAGACGCAGGTTTGCCCGGTGTTGCGGAATTTCGAGGCCATCGCGCCTTTGACCGCCGCGTCGATATCGGCGTCGTCGAAGACGATGAACGGCGCGTTGCCGCCCAGTTCCAGCGAGACCTTTTTCAAGGTGTCGGCGGCCTGGCGCATCAGCAATTTGCCGGTGCGGGTGGAGCCGGTGAACGACAGTTTGCGCACGATGCCGGAGGCTTGCAGCGCCCCGCCAATGGCGACGGCGTCACCGGACACCACGTTGAACACACCGGCCGCAATGCCCGCCTGCTCGGCCAGGACGGCCAACGCGAACGCCGACAACGGGGTTTCTTCCGACGGCTTGAGAATCATCGTGCAACCGGCCGCCAGCGCCGGGCCGACCTTGCGGGTGACCATGGCCAACGGGAAGTTCCACGGGGTGATCGCGGCAACCACACCGATGGCTTCCTTGACCACGATGATCCGTGCATCGGCCTTGTGGCTCGGGATCACGTCGCCATAGGCACGCTTGGCTTCTTCGGCGAACCACTCGAGGAAACTCGCGGCGTAGACCACTTCGCCCATGGCCTCGGCCAATGGCTTGCCCTGCTCGCGGCTGAGTAGCGTCGCCAGCTCCTTCTGGTGGCTCAGCATCAACTCGCCCCAGCGCTTGATGCGCTGGCTGCGTTCCTTGGCCGTCAGCTTGCGCCACGCTGGCAGCGCGCGGTTGGCGGCGGCAATGGCCAGGTTGGTTTCTTCGGCACCGGCCTTTTGTACGTCGGCAATCAACTCGCCGGTGGCCGGGTTCAATACCGGGTAAGTCGGGCCACCGCTGGACCATTGGCCATCGATGAAATTGCCGTGACGGATCAACGCGCTCATGCCACCGCCTCGGTCAGGTTGAAGCGTTCCAGGCCCGGGCGGGCGGTACGCAGGATACGTTTGCCGGCGGTGTAATCGTTGATCACGTCGCACGGTGTGTAGTTGCGCTCCAGCTCATGCAATTCCTCGGCGTCGAGTTTGGTCTCCAGGGCCGCCAGGGCACTGTCGAATTGCTCGGTGGTGTCGGCGCCGACGAGCATGCAATCCACCCCCGGATGGTTGGCGACCCAGGCCTGGGCGATCTGCGCGTTGGATACGCCGCGCGCACGGGCCACGCGTTGCACCGAACGGGCGATCTCGAACGAGGCTTCGTCGCTGTACATCTGCTGGGTGAAGAAGTCGGTCTGGTTGCGGGTCGATTGCACGTCACCGGTCAACAAGCCACGGGCCAGCGGACTGAACACCGAAACCCCCAGGCCTTGATCGCGGCAAAACGGGATCATCTCGCGCTCTTCTTCGCGGTAGGCGCAGTTCAGTTGCAGCTGCATGTTGATCGGCTTGACCCAGCCGTTGCGCTCGCAGGCCATGAGAATCTTCGCCAGTTGCCCGGTGAGCATGGTCGACACGCCGATGTAGCGGGCCTTGCCGGAGCGCACGATGTCGTTCAGGGCGCTCATGGTCTCTTCGACCGGGGTGTTCACGTCGAAGTAATGCAGCATGAAGACATCGACGTAATCCATGTCCAGGCGTTTGAGCGAGGCATCGATGCTGTCCATGATGTGCTTGCGCGAATGGCCGCTGGCGTTGATCCCGGTGCGGGTGCCGTAGCCGACCTTGGTGGTGATCACCAGGTCTTCGCGACGGGCCAGGCGCTTGACGATGCGCCCGACCACTTCTTCGCCGACGCCTGCGGAATAGAAGTCCGCCAGGTCGATGAAATTCACGCCGTTGTCCAGGGCGTGCTTGACGATCGGCTCGCTTTTCTTCTCATCGAAGATCCACGGTTTCCAGTCCGGGGTGCCCATGTTCATGGTGCCCAGGCACAGGCGGGAGACTTGCAGGCCGGAGTTGCCCAAACGGATGTATTGCATGGCGCGGACCTCAGGCTTTTGGCGTGTAGAAAGGGTTGCTGATGTGATCGACCACGTCGGCCAGTTGCGCAGTTTCCGGCTTGCCGGTCAGGGCGGCGCGGATCGCCGTGCGGCAGGCGTTGTAGTTGTTCAGGTACACCGCATCGAGGTCATCGCAGGCCGGGTTGACCCAGTTGGCGGTGACGATGGCCCACTCGTCTTCGGCTTCCGGCGGCAGGGTGCCGTCGAGCAAGGCTTCGAGCACGGCCTTGGCGATACCGGCCTGGGACGCGCCCCAGGTGGCGTTGCCGTGCAGGTCGCTGCCGATCGCGGCTTTGTTGACGTACAGGGTCATCGGCTTGACCGGAATGTTCGGCTGGGCGATCACCATGAACGGGCAATGGCCCTGGCTGGGCGATGCCAGGCTGTTGGCGAACGCTTGTCCTGCCGGGCCGTTGCGCGGGCCGATCAGGATGTTGATGTGCGCGGCGTTCACGCCAGGGCCTTCGAAACCTTCACCGATGTACAGGTCGAGTTCTTTCATGAGTCGATTCTCTTTTCAGGACGCAGAGGGATTTGTTTGGGGGTGTTCAGCAGCGCACGCATGCGCGGGGCATGGCGTGGCAAAGGGTCGGGCTCGAAGAGCGCAGCAGGTCGCTGGCGAGGACGCGGCAGTGATGATGAGTCATGGTTGCAAACGCTCTTTTTTGTTGTTGATGAGCTGGTTTGCGATTTTTTAACACTGGGGGTTTGCGGGGCTGTAACCATTAAAAATCATGGGGGCATGACTTCAAGTCATACCCTGGCAAGACGGGAGAAAAAACCTGTAGGAGCGAGCTTGCTCCGGGCGGCGTTCCGACGATGGGCTTGAGAACACCGCGGGGTATCAGACTCCCCGCGTTTTCGTTGACGTCCATCGCGAGCAAGCTCGCTCCTACAAGGGACCGGGTTGTTTGGGATTACTGGGACATGTTGTCCTTTTTCATCGTGTCCTTGGACATGGCATCTTTTTTCATCGCGTCCTTGGACATCGAATCCTTGCTCATGCTGTCCTTTTTCATCGCATCCTTGGACATCGCATCCTTGGTCATCGAATCCTTGGTCATCGCGTCTTTTTTCATCGCATCCTTGGACATCGCATCCTTGGACATCGAGTCTTTGCTCATGCTGTCATTGCTCATCGTATCGGCAGCAAACACGCTGGCGGCGCCGACGGCCAGGCACATGGACAGAACAGCGGCGGTCAACTTCTTCATGATGAAACTCCTTGATGCAGGGGGGTGTGGACAAGGGCAATGGCCGGGCGCCCGTCAGCTGCCACCGAACCAGTTGTAGCCCTGGTCTTCCCAGTAGCCACCGCTGTAGGTGTTGCTGACGAAAATCGCCTGGATGTGTTTGGGGTTCTTGTAGCCGAGCTTGGTGGGCATGCGCAGCTTCATCGGGAAGCCGTACTCGCGTGGCAACACAGCGCCGTCGTAGGTCAGCGCCAGCAGGGTTTGCGCATGCAGTGCGGTGGCCATGTCGATGCTGGTGTAGTAGTCGTCGGCGCACTTGAAACCAACATATTTGGCATCGGTGTCGGCGCCCACGCGTTTGAGGAAGTCGCTGAAACGCACACCCCCCCAGCGGCCGATCGCGCTCCAGCCTTCGACGCAAATGTGTCGGGTGATCTGCTCGGTCTGAGCCATCGCGCGCAGCTCTTCGAGGCGCCAGCTGCGCTTGTCGGCGACCAGGCCGGTCACTTCCAGCTGATAACTCTGCTCCTCCACCGTCGGTGCCTCGTCGATGCCGTAAAAGGCGTTGAAGGGGAACGGCCGGGTAATCATCGATTCCGGATAGGTCGGCGCCATGGCGTTGGGGTTGAACAGCCAGCCCTGCACCCGATCGTTGAAGCGCGACATCGACGACAACGCGGTGTCGACGCTTTCGTTGTCGGTGAGGTTGCAGCCGGACAACATGGCCACGCCACCGAGAGTCAGGCCGCGCAGCAGGAACGAACGGCGCGAGCGGTCTTCGATCTGCGGGGCGAGGATTTTCCGGGCGTCGGTCAGGATCGACGACTCGTCCAGTCCCAATCCTTGAATGCGCTTTTTCATACAGGCTCCTTGCGACCAACGATCATGGCCAACAGTGTTTTTGGCACCAGCGCGACCATCACCAGATGCACCGCCACGAACGCGACCAACAGCGCCATGGCGAAAAAGTGCACACGGCGCGCACCTTCGTAGCCCCACAGCAACTCACGCAACAGCGGGAACTGCACCGACTTCCACAACACCAGCCCGGAGAGCACCAGCAGCGTGATGTCGAGCATCACGAACAGGTAGGCCACTCGCTGCACCTGGTTGTAATGACTGAGGTCGGCGTGAGCGAGTTTGCCCCGCAACGCGGCCCACAGGTCATGCAGCACGCCTTTGGGCGAGACCGGGAAAAAGCGCTGTTTCAACCGCCCGCTGAACAGGTTGAACGCCAGATAGACCAGACCGTTAATCGCCAGGAACCACATCGCCGCGAAGTGCCATTGCAGCGCACCACCGAGCCAGCCGCCGAGGGTGATCGACTTGGGAAAGCTGAAATCGAAAATCGGCGAGGCGTTGTAGATGCGCCAACCGCTGGTGACCATGACCAGCACCGCCAGGGCGTTGAGCCAGTGGGTCAGCCTTAGCCATCGTGGATGACTGGCTCTGGGTGAAGCAGGTAGCGGCGACATGACTGGCTCCCGGCTGTTGTTGTTCGTTGGAGCCGAGTATGGGAGCCACAAGGTCGCCAAATCCTCACGTAAAGTTAAATAAAACGTGATAACTGCCCACACGATCCCTTGTAGGAGCGAGCCTGCTCGCGATGGACGTTAACGAAAACGCAGGGGAGTCTGACCCCCCGCGGTGTTCTTAAGTCCATCGTCGGAACGCCGCCCGGAGCAGGCTCGCTCCTACGTCCTACAGGGTTTGTGTGAGCCATCCAAGAGGCAACTATGGTTAAATGCCGCCCCCTTCAAATGACCGACCCGACCCGATGAACGCTGAAGCCCTCGCCACCCTCCATGAGCATTTGCTGACCGCCCTGGCGGCCGCCCCAGTCGAAACCCGCCGCCTGTTCCACGGCCGTGGCCGCTGCTGGCCGGGGCTGGAGCAATTGACCGTCGACTGGTTGCAGGGCGTGGTGCTGGTGGCCTTGTTCAAGGAGCCCGAAGCGGCGCAACTGCAGGCGTTGAAAGAGCTTTTGCTGGAACTCACAGCGTCAGGCGCCTGGGCACAATCCGGCGCGCACACCCTGTTGCTGCAACATCGCTACCTGCTGCAAAGCACCACCGAATGGTTGCTTGGGGACGAGATCGACGAACTGACGATTGTCGAAGGCGGCTTGAAGTACCGGGTAGACCTGGGGCGCAAACAGAACACCGGCCTGTTCCTGGACATGCGCTATGGCCGCGACTGGGTGCGGGCCAACGCCGAGGGCAAACGGGTACTGAACCTGTTCGCCTACACCTGCGGCTTCTCCGTGGCCGCCATCGAGGGCGGCGCGACCCACGTGGTCAACCTCGACATGTCCAGCCCGGCCCTGAGCCGCGGACGCGACAATCACCGGCTCAACGGCCACGACCTGGGCAAGGTGACCTTTCTAGGCCACGACCTGTTCAAGTCCTGGGGCAAAGTCATCGGCAAAGGCCCATACGACCTGGTGATCATCGACCCGCCGTCGTTCCAGAAAGGCAGCTTCCTGCTGACCAAGGACTACCAGCGCGTGCTGCGCCGCCTGCCGGAATTGCTCGCTGAAAACGGCACCGTTCTGGCCTGCATGAATGACCCGGCCTTCGGTGCCGACTTCCTGATCGACGGCGTCACCCGCGAAGCGCCGAGCCTGACTTTCGAGCAGCGGCTGGAGAACCCGCCAGAGTTTCCGGATGCCGATATCGAATGTGGGTTGAAGGCGTTGGTGTTCAAATTGGAAAGCTAAAAGATCTTAAGACCGAATCTGTTGACGGAAACCAGCCTCAGAAAAACTCGAATTCACCACCGTCTCACCATCAATCTGCCCCATGCTCAAATGCGCCGTCTCCCTGAGAAACAACGAGCAGACAGCGACTATCGCCAGCGCAATCGAACCATAGACGGCAACGCCGAAAGGGTTGTGATCGGTTGCAATCAGGATCGCCGTGGCCACGCTCGACGCCGTACCACCGCCAAGTGCCGCGCCGATCTGGTAGGCGGCGGACATGCCCGAATAACGCATTTCCTTGGGGAACTGCTCGGCGAGGAAGGCCGGGATCGGACCCTGGGTGGCGCCCATGAAGGCGCCGATGGCGATATACGCCAAGGTCGAAACCAGCAGGCTTTTCAGGCCGACCAGCGCAAAGAACCCGAAGAAACCCAACGCCATGATGATCGCCCCCAGGACCATGACTTTGCGCCGGCCAATCCGGTCGGAGAGCAAGGCAAACAGCGGCGCCGTGATCACGATGGCCACCGACAGCGAAAAATCGAATATCAAGGCGTCCGTGCTGCCGTAACCGATTTGCGTGGCGTACGACAAAAAGAACGTGCTGCCGATGTAGGCGATGGTGACGTAACCAAACGCGATGCCCGTGCACAGCAGCATTTCTTTCGGCCGCGCGCGCAATGCCGCGAGCAGTGGCATGCGCACCTGCACCTTGTGTTCGACTGGCTGTTCCACGGGCTTTTGCAACCGCGCGTAGAGCCCGACCAGCACCAGCACACCGCCAAGCCAGAACGGAATGCGCCAGGCGAAATCGGTCAGGTTATCGTTCGAGGCAACACTGACGATACCGAACACGGCCGCGCCGAGAATGCCGCCGATACCAATGCCCATGCTGGTGAAACTGCCCCACAGGCCACGACGACCCGGGGGCGCCGACTCGATGCCGAACAGGGCAGCGCCGCCCCACTCGCCACCGGCAGCGAAACCCTGGATCAAGCGCAAGAGCACCAGCAACGCCGGTGCTGCCAGCCCGATTGACGAGTAACCGGGCAGGCAGCCAATCAGCAGTGTGCTCAGGCCCATCAACAACAGGGTAATCACCAGCATTTTCTGCCGACCGAGCTTGTCGCCGTAGTGGCCGAAAACCATGCCACCCAACGGGCGGGCAAAGAATCCCGCACCAAAGGCGCCGAAGGCGAACAACGTGGCGGTGAGCGGGTCCATCTGCGGGAAGAACACCTGCGGAAACACCAGGGCAGCCGCCGTACCGTAGATAACGAAGTCATAGAACTCCAGCGCCGTGCCCATCCCGGACACGAAGAACGTTCTCAATGCGGATTGGGACCCCGCCTTGCGATTACCGTAAATAGCCATGTGCAATGCTCTTTTTGTCGTTATGGATGACGTAGCTTCAGAAGCGCACATACCCGTTTCTGGCGAGCTGTATCGGGTTGCCCGCTGCGTATTCGAGTATTGCGTTTTCAGTGTCGATGCCAATGGTCAGCAATGTTTCCCAGCGCTCGGTTGCCGGCAGGCTCAGGTCCGGATGGAAGCAGATCGGCGCCTGATCCCCGGCGCTTGCGCACATGGCCTCGGCACGCAGAGCCAGGTCGCCGCTGACCATGTCGGCACGCGCCTCATTCACGTGGGCCAGCCGGGCATAGGTGGTCGAGGCATCCGGGGTTCGCTCGCCGAAGCTCAGTTCAGCATCGAGGAAGTGGTTGGTATGGGTAATCCATCCGTCCTCGCCGGGCACGACCACCGCGGTTCTGGCGGCGGACATTTCGATGCTCGCCGCGCGCAACGCGCAATCGGCGCGCGAGAACACGGTCAACACCGTGGATGCACTGACCCGCGCGGATCGCGCCAGGGCAATGGCCTCTTCAACGGTGGTCGCCTCTTCCAGGATTCGCCGGGCGATGGCATGCACCGGTACGCCTGCCTTGGCGTTGTCACTGGCATGGTGGAGGATGTTGAAATGCAGCCCCAGGCCCGCGCTGTTCACGCCGATTTTGCCCAGCATGCCGAACTCGGTGAACAGCTTGACGGTGACACCGGAACTGGCGGTGAGCTGCAACATCATGCCGTGCGGGACCAGGCTGTCATGCCAGTCCCAGGTCTGGATGGTGCGTGGCGCGGCGGTTCCGGCCGGCGCGAACACCGCCGTCGAACACTCGCCTTCGGTCGACGCGGGCATTACCGCGAGAATCTCCGTACGGGCGTTCAGGCTTGCCAATTGCCACACGGCAATACCCGCACCCTCGGCGGTCGCCACGATTTCCTGGGCGAGGCTTGGGCACCAGTCCTCCAGCACCTGCAGACTGGCTTCGCCCAAGGCGCGGACCTGCTCTGGGGGCACGCCCACCTGATTGAAAAAGTCGAGATACAGCGCCACCGTCTGCCCGATCTGCGCGCCCCAGGTTTCGCCAATCTGCTGGCCTCGGATTTGCGGGTCTTGGGTATCGGTGACGAAGCAATGGAGTTTCACGAAGCGTGTTCCTTTTTTGCGGTGATGATTAGGGGTGTGACAATGCCCCGGAAAACGCCCGAACCCTGTGGGAGCCGGCTTGCCGGCGAACAGGATTTGGCAGCGGGCATCGATGCTGATGGATCCGCCGTCTTCGCCGGCGAGCCTGCACCTGCAGGTCCCGGCATTAACGTGTGCGGGTAAAGATTTCGCGACCGGCGAAGAAGGTCTGCAGCACCCGGGTATCGCGCAGGGCATCTGGCTTGACCGCGAAGACATCACGGTCAAGCACGATCATGTCGGCCTGCTTGCCCGGCTTGAGTGAGCCGATCTGCTCTTCCAGGCGAAGGGTCCGGGCGGCATTGAGGGTGTAGGCCTGGAACATGGTCTGCCGGTCAATGTCTTGGGCGGCGTTGAGCACGCCTTTCGGGCCTTTGCGGCTGACGGCCTGATAAATCGCTTTCCATGGGTCCGGCGTGGTGATCGGCCAGTCGCTGGCACCGGCAATGGTCGCGCCATTTTTCAGCAACGAACGGGCCGGGTACGAGTACATGAAGGCCATGGCACTGACGTAGGGTCTGACCAGGTCCATGCTCGACTCATCGGCCATGGCCCAGTAGAGCTGCATCGAGGCGATGACGTTGAGGGTTTTGAAGCGGGCAAATTCCGTCGGATTGACCATTTGCAAGTGCGTGATGGAATGAGCAATCCCGCTTTGCCGATCCTTGCGCGCCTGCTCGATACCGTTGAGCGATTCACGCACCGCGCGGTCACCGATGGCATGGATGTGCACCAGCCAGCCACGGGCGTCGGCGGCGCTGACCAACTCACCAAAATGCGCAGGGTCGATCAGCAGCTCGCCGGACTTTTTCGAGTTCTTGTACGGCTCAAGCATGGCAGCGCTTTGCGCCGGGACTTCCGCCACACCATCGGCAAACACCTTGATCCCCGGCAGGGTCAGGTTGGGAACGCCGAGAAACTGCTGGCGAACCTTGTCCAGCTCATCGAGGTCGGCCGGCGTGGCTTTCGAGTCCGCCATCAGCAATGCGGCGACATGGGCAGTGAGTTCACCCTGCTCGGAGAGCGCCTTGTAGATCGGTAGCACGCCCACTGACTGATTGTTAACATCGCCGCCGGGAATTTCATTGGCAATCGGGTCCATCCAGCCCGTGATGCCCAGGCTTTTGTAATAGTCGAGAGCCGCTCGGGCACCGGCCATCAGTTCATCCGTGGACGGGGGCGGCAGTAGTGCCTGCACCGGATACAGACCGGCATCGACCAGGAAGCCGTTCGGGCGTCCATCGGTGTGATGCCCTATAGTCGCCACCTCCTCGTCTTTCAACACCTTGACCCGCGCGGCGTCAATCCCGGCACGCTTGAGCATGGCCTGATTGGCCCAGCCCGTGTGCAGGTCCCAGCCAGTGAACAGAATCGGCGTGTCCGCCCATTCGCCCTGATTGAAACGTTGCTCGAAGCCGTCGATCTGACTCCAGTAGGTCGACGACAAGCCGCCGACACTCAGGCTGTCACCACGCCGGGCCTTGCCATCCTCGCGCCACTGGCGCAGGCGACTCTCCAGTTCGGCCAGCGCCAGCATCTGCCCGTCCAGATTGGCCTGGCGCAATTGCAGACCGCCTTTTACCGTATGGGAGTGCGAGTCGATAAAACCCGGCATCAGCACTTTGCCGTGCAGGTCGATGATGCGCGTGCCGGGTTGTTTCAACCGAAGCACCTGAGCATTGGCGCCAACCGCCAACACCTTGCCGTCCTCCACCGCGACCGCCTGCTGCAACGGCTCACCCGGCTCGGCGGTGTAGACCTTCGCGTTGTGCAGAATGAGATCAACAGCGGCCATACTTTCCACTGAGGAACAGGCCAGCACGAGCGACGCCGCCAGGTTCAATATCTGTTTCATGGGATGACTCTTTATTTTTGTTGGGCTGTAGCGAAGACTATCCAAGCCGAATCGATAACTGAATGCCTGTCCCCGCACAACTTCTGTGCCCATCAGGAATAGATCCATGGACAAAATGAGTGCCCTGACCATGTTCGTCGCCACCGCCGAACACGGGAATTTCAGCCGAGCTGCCGACCTGCTCGGTAAAACTCCCTCCGCCCTGACCAAAGCCGTGGCGCAACTGGAGCAAGAGCTCGGCACGCGCCTGTTCGACCGCACCACCCGGCGCATGGCATTGACCGAGGCCGGACGCATTTATCTGGAAGGTGCAAGGCAAGCGCTGATGCAGTTGCAACTGGCCACCGAAGACGTGGAGCAGTTGCAGCACGAACTGCGCGGCGGGCTGCGCATCACCGCCCCGCCCTCGTTTGCGCCGGCGTTTCTCAACCAGGTGTGCTGTCGCTTTCTGACAGCGCATCCGCAGGTCAAACTGGAAGTGGACCTGAGTGATAACTTCGAAGACCCGGTGGACGGTGGCTACGACCTCGCACTGCGAGATGGTCCCATCGACCTACCGGGCGTGATCGCCCAGCCGATCGTGGAGAACCAGATGTTGCTGTGTGCGAGCCCGACCTATCTGGCTCGCAAGGGGCAGGATGTCTCGCTGGACAACTATCAGCACCACGACTGGCTGATCTTCCGCCATCCGTTGCTCAACCGGCATTTCTGGTGGGTCAAACAGGGCGAGCAAAGGATTCGGCTGACGCAACCGACGCCGCGCGTGGCCAGCGATAACTATGATTTCCTGCTGGCGTGCCTGCTGGATGGGCAGGGTTTGCAGTTCATTCCACAGTGGAGCGCCGCGCCCTTTCTGGCGCGCGGCGAGTTAGTCGAGCTGATGCCCGAATACTGGCGCGAGCCCAGCGCTTTTGGTCCGTGGATCTATGTGCTGTACCTGGCGCATCGGCGCAACACGCGCAAGGTCAAATTGTTCATCGACTTGCTCAAAGCGCATTGGCAAATGCCGGCGCCATGAGGCGTCAGCGTGGCCGCAACACCAGGGCAAACAGCTCGCCATGGCCGTTCACATTGAGCTTGTGATAGAGGTTGCGCCGATGCACCTTCACCGTCTCCGGCGAGATGCCCATTTGCTGGGCGATGGCCTTGCTGGAGAAGCCCTGGAGAATCAGGCGTGCGGTTTCGATTTCCCGTGCCGACAGGCGTGCATCGAAGCGATCGAGCAAGCTCGCCAGATCACCGGCCACTGCCTCGACAGCCGGCCCTTGCGGTGGCAGTAGTTGCAAGTGTCGACGCATCGCGGCCAGCACCCAATCGCGCACGCACAGCAGGCGGCCCTGCTCCTGGAGGCTGAAGCGCGTCGAGCGTCCCAGGGACAAACCGAGTACGGCGCCGTCGACGTTGAGCATGAACTGCAACTCGTCGCCGCCGACCACGGAGCGGAAATAACTCAGGTAGTACTCGCTCTGCTGGAACTGGTCGGGCGCCACCGAGTCGAGGCTGTGCAAGCCATCGCCGATGCCCGCGCACACGGCCAGGTAAAACGGATCGAGCAGGTACATGCCGGCGCGGTAATCGGCCAGTTCTTCATGCTCGTCAGCACCGCCGCGCGAGTCGAAATCGATCAGCAGGCTGGGCACCCGTCCTGCCTGCATCACTGCGACCAGCGCGTTGTCCAGCGGCACCAGCAGACGCAGGGTGTCGACCAGCGCCCGCCAGAATCCGTCCTGGCCGACCGCGGCAAATACCCGCGCCAGCCCCTGGTGCAGCGGTAACTCTTTCAACAACGCGTCCACGCACTACCCCTTTCGAGTAACCCATGATGGGAATGGGTGGCGGCCACCCCGGTCGATACCCTGCAGACTCCTGATTATCACCGGCCTGCAGCAGGCCAGGAGTGCCGCATCATGAGTGGTCACCGCTCGTATTTCAATCTGGGGTTTGGCGCCTGTCTGGCGATCTCTCTATCCGCCGGTGCAACGGATGCGCCAACCGTGCACGTGTACAACTGGTACGACTACATCGGCCCGAACACCCTGCATGACTTCAAGCGTGACACCGGCATCCAGCCGGTCTACGACACCTTCGACAGCGCCGAAGTCCTGGAAGGAAAATTGCTGACCAGCCGCAGCGGCTACGACGTGGTGGTGGCCAGTAACTTCAGCCTGCCGACCCTGATCAAGGCCGGCGCCCTCGCCCCGCTGCCCCACGCGCAGATGCCGGACTTCAGCAACATGGACGCTGATCTGATGGCGAAACTGGCCAACAACGATCCGGGCAACCAGTACGCCGTGCCGTACCTGTGGGGCACCAACGGCATCGGCTACAACGTCGACAAGGTCCGCGCCGCGCTGGGCGACAAGGCGCCGGTGGATTCCTGGGACCTGGTGTTCAAGGAAGAGAACCTGGCCAAGCTCGGCCAGTGCGGCGTGGCGATGCTCGATTCGCCCTCGGAAATGCTGCCGGTCGCCCTGCACTACTTGGGCCTGCCGCCCAACAGCACCAACCCCGAGGACTACAAGAAGGCCGAAGCGCTGCTACTGAAGCTGCGTCCGCATATCGCCTACTTCAACTCGTCGAAATTCATCAGCGATCTGTCCAACGGCAACATCTGCGTCGCCGTCGGCTGGTCTGGCGCGATGCTGGAGGCCAAGGCCACCGCCGAGCAGGCCGGCAATGGCGTGAAGATCGCCTACAGCCTGCCCAAGGAAGGCGCACCGGTGTGGTTCGACACCCTGGTGTTGCTCAAGGATGCCCCGCATCCGCAACAAGGGCTGGCCTTCATCGACTACCTGATGCGTGCCGACGTCATTGCCCCGGTCAGCAATCACCTCAACTACCCCAACGGCAACCGCAACGCGACGGCGCTGGTGGCCGAGACGACCCGCAATAACCCCGCGGTCTA
>Ga0302169_10000229_pt1 | contig 18305 bp, 15 predicted proteins | sample I_Fen_N1_3_FD_193493 | JGI IMG/M metagenome (GOLD analysis project Ga0302169, IMG submission 193493) | Peat permafrost microbial communities from Stordalen Mire near Abisko, Sweden - I_Fen_N1_3 | ecosystem: Environmental > Terrestrial > Soil > Wetlands > Permafrost | place: Sweden: Abisko...
CAATGCCGCCGATGCTGCTGTCATCGCTAAAACCGCTGACCTGGCGACCGCTGACGACGCTGTAGCTGCCGCGCAAACCGCAGCCGATGCTACCGGTAATGTTGTCATCGACAAAACCGCTGACCTCACTGCCGCTGACACCGCTGTTGCTGATGCGCAAACCGCAGCCGATGCTGCTGATGCCGCTGTCATCGATAAAGAAGCCGCCCTGGCGACCGCTGTTGCTGCCGTGACAAGCGCACAAACCACAGCCGATGCAGCCGCTACAGCAGTTGGCGACAAAACCGCTGACCTCGCTGCCGCTGACACCGCTGTTGTTGATGCACAAGCCGCAGCCGATGCTGCCGCTACAGCAGTTGGCGACAAAACCGCCGACCTCGCTGCCGCTGACACCGCTGTTGCTGATGCGCAAGCCGCAGCCAACAATGCCGGTACCGCTGTCATCGACAAAACCGCTGACCTGACCAACGCTGGCACGGCTGTTGATGCCGCGCAAACGGCTGCCGATGCGGCTGCCGCTGATGTGGTTAGCAAAACTGGCGCGCTGACTGCTGCTGAAACCGCTGCCCTGGCTGCACAAGCTGCCGCCACCGCCGCTGCAACGGACGTGTCCACCAAGCAAGGCGTAGTCGATGCTGCCGACGCTGTCGTGGTTGATGCCAACACTGCACTGACCGACGCCAACACTTCGCTGGGCCATGTGCTGACCGATCTGGGTTCGCTGAACCACAACACCGTGATTCAGCAACTGGCTGACGAGTTGTTCAAGGGCAACGACACCATCACCGTGACCGACACCTTCACCAGCTACATCCATGCTGGCGCGGGCGATGACCGTATCACCGGCAACATTGGTTCGGACGTGCTGTACGGCGATGCCGGCAATGACACCATCAACGGTGGCAAAGGTGCCGACCAACTGTTCGGCGGGCTGGGCAACGACAAGCTGTACGGTGGCGAAGGCAACGATCTGCTGAGCGGCGACGAAGGCAATGACGTCCTGGACGGCGGTGCCGGCAACGACCGCCTGTTCGGCGGTGAAGGCAACGACACCCTGCTGGGCGGCGACGGCAATGACTGGCTCGAAGGCGGTGAAGGCAACGACACCCTGGACGGCGGCGCCGGTAACGACGTGCTGCTGGCTGGCGACGGCAATGACATCCTCAAGGGCGGTCTCGGCAACGACATTCTCGTGGGTGGCCTTGGTCAGGACACCTTGAGCGGTGGTGCCGGTCGTGACGTGTTCATCTTCGAAGCTGAAGATTCGATCGCCGATGCCGATAGCAAGACTATCGACACCATCACCGACTTCAACGTGAACGAAGACACTATTGCCTTCAACCACCTTGGTTTCGATCTGGACGCCAGCTCGGTGCAAACCCTGAAAGCAGCGAACGGTAGCGGCAACACTGCCACGTACGCCTCGTTGCTCGAAGCGGCTAACGCCCTGTTTGAATCGTCCAATGGTGACGTCAAGGCCGTCATCGGCTACGACAAGGGCAATGCCTATGTGTTCGTCGACACCGATGGTGTCTCCGACGCAAACGGCCATTACGCTGCTGATACCGCCATCAAACTGGTCGGCGTCAAAGGCGATGTAAACATCGGTGCCATCAAACTGGTCAGCGATGATTACAGTCTGACTGCTTAAGTGCTGCTGCCAAAGAGCACCCCACGAGGGCTTTAAAGCCTCGTGAGTCAGGCCGCTACCTGGGTAGCGGCCTGACTTTTTTCCACCACAACGGTGTTTCTGCACCCTCACGAACCACGATTTTTCGGACTGGCCCACGGGGCGGGTCTGAGGTAATGAACACATGTCAGCGCTCCCCAAAACTGAACTGGAAAGCGCTCTTGCCGTCTGCAAGGGTAGTTTTATTTCGGTCGGTTTCTTCAGCTTCTTCGTTAACCTGCTGATGCTGGTTCCCTCCTTCTACATGCTTCAGGTCTATGACCGCGCGGTAGGCAGCGGCAGCTTGTCGACCCTGCTGATGCTGACCCTGATCATGCTGTTGCTGATGATCACACTCGGCAGCCTGGAATGGGTGCGCTCACGAATCATGGTGCGCATCAGCACACGCCTGGAAACCCTGCTTGGCCAGCGCCTGTTCGATGCCAGCTTCAAACAGGCACTCAATACCGGGGGCATGAATGCTTCGGCACAACCGCTGAGCGACCTGAGCAGCCTGCGTCAGTTCCTCACCGGCAACGGCCTGTTCGCCTTCTTCGATACACCCTGGATTCCCATCTACCTGGCGGTGATGTTCATTTTCCACCCCTGGTATGGCTGGATGGGCGTGATCAGCGCCCTGCTGCTCGTGGGGTTGGCCTACGTCAACGACAAACTCACCAATGCTCCGCTGCATAGCGCCAACCGTGAGCATATGGCCGCCACCAGCTTTACCAACAAGAGCCTGCGCAACGCTGAAGTCGTCGAATCCATGGGTATGCTTGGGCAGTTGCGCCAACGCTGGAGTGCCCGGGTTCACAAGGTGCTGTCCTTGCAAAGTACCGCCAGTGATCGAGCGGGCGCGATCTCTGCGATTTCCAAGACCTTCCGCCAGATCGTCCAGTCACTGGTGCTGGGCCTCGGTGCCTACCTGGCCATCCAGCACGAGATTTCCTCAGGCTTGATGATCGCCGGCTCAATCCTGCTGGGTCGGGCACTGGCACCGATCGATCAACTGATCGGCGCCTGGAAAGGCTTTGTCGGCGCGCGTTCGCAATATGCTCGCCTGCATGAGCTACTGGAAAAAATCGCCGCCGAACCTGCGCGCATGTCACTCCCGGCACCGCAAGGAGCGGTGAGTGTCGAGAGCCTGAGCGTAGCGCCACCGGAAAGCCGCAAAGCGATCATCCGCGCCCTGACCTTTCGCGTGGCTGCCGGCGAAACGGTGGGTATCATCGGCCCCAGCGGCTCGGGCAAGTCCACGCTGGCCAGGGCGCTGCTGGGTATCTGGCCGTCCCTGACCGGCACCGTGCGCCTGGACGGAGCGGATATCACCCAATGGCGGCGGGACGAGCTGGGCCCCTACATCGGCTACCTGCCCCAGGACATCGAGCTGTTCGAAGGCACCATCAGCGAGAATATCTCGCGCTTTGCCGAACTGGATGCCGAAGCCGTCGTGGCGGCGGCGCGCATGGCCGGCGTGCATGAACTGATATTGCAACTGCCCGATGGCTACGACACCGTGATCGGCGCCAATGGCGGCGGCCTGTCCGGCGGCCAACGCCAGCGAATCGGCCTGGCCCGGGCGCTGTACCGCCAGCCGCGGCTGGTGGTGCTGGACGAGCCCAACTCCAACCTCGACGACGTTGGCGAAAAAATGCTTGCCCAAGCGCTGCACAAGCTCAAGCAAAGTGGCGCCACGGTGTTTGTCATTACGCACCGACCCAGTGTCCTGACCCAGGTCGACAAGCTGCTGGTCCTGAACAATGGCGAACTGGCCTTGTACGGGCCGCGCAACCTGGTCTGGGCCAAGCTACAAAACACGCAACAGGCCGCCGCCAGCGCGGAACCCAACTCCGCGCAACAATAAAGTGTAGAAAACCCACGTCATGCAAAACTCCACTCCCTTGTTTTCTGATTCCTCCAGCCTGCCTGTCGATGACCGTCCGACACGGCGCGTCGGTTACCTTATCCTGCTGCTGACCATAGGCCTGTTCGGTGGCTGGGCCACCCTGGCGCCCCTCAATAGCGCGGCGTTGGCGCCTGGAGTGGTCACGGTCAAAAGTTACCGCAAGACCGTGCAACACCTGGAAGGCGGTATCGTTCGCGAGTTGCGCGTGCATGACGGTGATCAGGTCAAGGCCGGCGATGTCCTGCTGGTGCTGGACAATACCCAGGCTCGCTCCGAGATGGAGATGATGCGCAACCAGTTGGTCGCAGCGCTTGAACTGGAAGCGCGCCTGGTCGCCGAACGCGATGGGTTAGCCGAACCCAAAGCCGTCCCGGGCCTCAACACTGACGATCCTCGGGTGCGTGAAGCCCACGAGAGCGAGGCGCGGATTTTCCAGACCCGGCGCAATTCGCTGCTGGGTGAGGTCGGCCTGCAGGAACAGGCGATCGGACAGATCGAGCAGCAAATCCGCGGTTTCAAGGCGATCATCGCCAGCAAGCAGACCCTGGCCCGTTCCTATGAGGAAGAAATCGTCGATCTGCGCGCGCTGTTGGTCGACGGCTACGTCGACAAGCAGCGCCTGCGCGAACAGGAACGCAGTCTCTCGCGCTTGCAAGCTGAAGTGGCCGAACAACAGTCGGAAAGTGCCCGGGCTTCGGTGCAGATCGGCGAGGCCAAGCTGAAGATCCTGCAACTGAAAAAAACCTTTGCCTCTGAAGTGGCCGGGCAACTGGGTGAGGCGCGCACCAAGGTCTATGACCTGCGCGAACGACTTTCTTCCGTGCAGGACCGCGACCAGCGGACCGAGATCCTCGCCCCGGAATCCGGGATGGTCATGGGCATGACCGTGCACACCCTCGGCGGCGTAATCAGCCCCGGGACACCATTGCTCGATATCGTCCCGGCCAGCGAGGAATTGATCGTCGAGGCCCAGGTCTCGCCAATCGACATCGACCGGATTTCCGTAGGGCTTGCGGTGGACATCCGCTTCAGCGCCTTTAAAAGCAGCACCACTCCGGTGATCAGCGGCCGGCTGACCCAGATATCGGCTGACCGCCTGACCAACAAGGACAACGGCACGGCTTATTACCTGGCTCGTGTGGCCGTCACCGACGAAGGCCGCAAGGCCCTGGGCGACCTGGCGCTGGTACCGGGAATGCCCGCCGAGGTGCTGATCAACACCGGCGCGCGCACGCTCTTGCAGTACCTGATGCAACCGGCGACCAACGCGTTCGCCCGTTCGTTGATCGAGGACTGATATGAGCCGTTTTATTGCGTTATGGCTGAGCTTACCGCTTGGGCTGCTTTGCGCCTGCTCAATGGCCGCCGAGGCCGAGTCGAACTATGTCGATCTCTGGCAACTGCAACAGGAGGCCCGGGGCGCCGACCCGCGCGTTCTCAAGGCACAAGCGCAGGTGCGCAGCGGTGAAGGCCGCCAGCGCGAAGCCCTGGGGCGGATGCTGCCTCAACTCAATGCCAATGGCAGCGTCAATCGCAGCCGCCGTGACGACGACCTGAGCCGGACCGAGTACAACGGCAAGCGCGCAGCGCTGGCACTCAATCAAGTGATCTATGACCCGCAAAGCTGGCGCAGCTATCAGAAGTATGCCGAACTGGCACAACAGAGCCAGTTCGAATCGACGAATGCCCAGGTCGTGAGCAGTATCGATCTGTCGGAGCGCTACTTCAGCGTACTCGCCGCAGAGGATGAACTGTCCCTGGTGCGCAATGAGCTGGAAGCCACCCGGCACAACCTCAAGCGGGTCGAAAGCCTGTATAAAAAGCAGATGGTGCTGGTGACCGATCCACTGGATGTCCAGGCCCGGGTGGACACACTTGAAGCCGATGAAATCGAGGCGGCCAACAAGGTGGCGATCAGCAGGGAGGCCATCTCGGAGCTGGTCGGTCGCGACGTCCAGGAACCCCTCAAGCGCATCAGCGACAACCCGGCCTTCAGCCCGCCTGCGGAAGCTGAAAGCTACTGGGTACAGATCGCGCTGGAAAGCAATCCGGCCCTGCAAGCCCGCGAACACAGTGTCAACGCCGCTGACGCAGCCATCCGCGAGGCCAAGGCCGGGCATCTACCCCGCCTGGGCTTGAACCTGACTGCGCAACGCAGTGACATCGGCTATGAAGGCACACTGACGCCACGCTCCGACAACTTCGTGGCCTCCCTCGATTTGCAGGTTCCGCTGTACAGCGGCGGTTCTACCAGCGCCAAGGTCGTAGCCTCCGAAGGCGACAAGGAAGCCGCCCAGCAAGACCTGGAAGCCCTGCGTCGCCAGATCGTCAAGGAAACACGCAGCGCCTACATCGGCATTACCGCCGGCCTCAGCCGGATCAAGGCGGCCCGCCGTGCACTCGAATCTGCCGAGAAGTCACGCCTGGCAACCGAGAAGGCCTATCAGTACGGCGTCAAGAACGCCACCGATGTGCTGGACAGCGTCAAGAACGAGTTCAGCGCCCGACGCGATCTCTACCAGTCGCAATACAAGTTTGTTACCAGCTTGCTGGTACTGCACCGCTGGAGTGGCCGACTGAGTGACGTTGATATTCGCAGGGCGAACGACTGGCTGGTCGCTCCGATATGACAGGCCCGAAGCAAGATTGACCAGGCCCTTGATGCAGGTCCCGGCTTTCGCCTTGAAGCCGTACTCCCTGGTCAGCCGCGCCGAAGCGATTGATTGCAGAGTGCGGCCCGGCGTTGGCTCAACCGGGCAAAAAATTTGCCCTGAACATTCGCCGCTTCAACAGCAGCTTGCGCTTTACGATAAAATCCGCGATCTGTAATTACTTGAAACTACCAGGCATTAGACAGAATTTACATAAAGCCACTACTTTCAAAAATCAAGCAAAGAATTCTTGGTTCAAAGCCTGAGCCTGTGGCACAACCTGTAGTAGAGCCTGTAGCGCCAAGCTTGATCAACTGGAAGGACGAACCGACGTATGACCTCTGGTTCGAACTGCCGGATGCCATGGACCATATTCCGGCGATTGCCGAGAAATGGGCGCTTGGCGAAAAGGAAAAGGAGCTGTTGAAAAATGGGTAACGGACGGATACTTTACGACGACCGATATATTTAATGCCGCTGACATTGATCGCTATGCCGCAGAAGTGGATAGCGCCTGGTTTGCAGAAACCCCCGTTGCCGGCATGACCATTTCGGATATCGTGCTCGATGACCAACCGTTTCCACGCATGGAGCACGCCGAACTCCTGGCACTACCCCTTGAACAGCACTTGCAAGCCAAGGAAATATCAAATTGGCGAATCGGAGAATTCCACCTGTTTAATGAGGCGGGCAAGACCATTTTCGATAATCCGGCGGTAGCGCGAATCTGCTCCGCTATATTTGATCGGCCTGCCTACCCACACTTTTCGCTGACCTTTTCAAAGGGCAGCAAACAGTTGCTTCATCAAGACACCTGCGTCTTTCACACATGGCCGATGAACGCACTGATTGGCGTATGGGCCGCACTTGAAGATATCCAACCGGACTCCGGTCCGCTTGTCTACTATCCCGGCTCACACAGGGAACCGCTCTTCCACGAGTTTGACAATTATCCGCAGACTCAACGCCGAACCTCGTCGCCCGAGCAATCTGACCTCTATCAAGAATACGTTGAAAGCGTGGCCGCCAAATACGAGCGCAAGGAGTTTCTGGCGAAAAAAGGCGAAGTACTCTTTTGGCACAGGATGCTGGTACATGGGGGTTCCCGCTTTGTCGCGCCGAACACTACCCGCAAATCCTTTGTGATTCACTATATGCCAGAGGGCGGCAATGTCGGACACCGCGTGGTGGGGCCATTCAACTGGTAAACGAGCTTTGCGACTTTGACCGGTAACGCCATCAACACTCCCATAAGCGGGAGGGGGTGCCGAGGCTGCCCACTATCAATAGGCTAGGCATTGCTTATCGCTCCTGCCCACGAATGACGATAATTGCGTAGTCGCAATTCGTGGTCAGGAATGTGATCAAGCCTGGGCGGTGTGGTTATCAGTCAATAAGCGGCGGCCGATAAGCGCGCAATTCCAAAATCGCGGGCGTATCAGAAAGAACAGTCAACTCGATGACATGACGTGTATTTGGAAGGCCGGTTGCCAGTACATGACGCTGCTGTACCGCGCCATTTGCCAGGGCGGTCGGCGGCTCGTCTGCGCAGACGAAGCGTCGCTCCCATTGAAAGCTTTGTTCCTCAGCGAGACCTTTACCCGATATCATCTTGGCATAGGAAAGGTTCCAGGCGCCCGGCTCAATGGCAACGTTTCCCGAGAGCGACTTGAAAACGTCCTTGCCCGATCCGCTTCCCTCTGCTCCTGTACGAGCGCTCTCGACGTCAAAGTCGAAGTTTTTTTGCGAAATGTCGAGATTCCGCACCCGCAGGGTCCAGACATCCGCTTCTCGATAAGATTGGCGGACGTCGACTTTTGTCAGGGCCGGCCAATCCGGGACATTAGTCAAACGCGTCACGCGGCTGTTCTGCCAGCAGCCGTCGATCTCACCAGGGTCCTTTCCGTCGATTTTGAGAATGACTTTTCCGTCCAAGGGACCCGCGGCGATTAGTTCGGCGCGGTTTCCATCAAATTCATAGCGGGTCTTTTCACCAGGGACCGGCGCAGTAAAACTGCGAACCTGGTCGGAAGTCTTCCACCCGTTGTTTAGAGAATGCTCCCCAAGTTCCTCGATCCAGGAGGTGAACAGGTTAGCCATGAGCGCCCACCCCTCGGCGTTGGGATGCGGCGGATCGGCCAGAAGATCAGCTATTTGAAGATTATGCTCCTGCAAATAGTTATTCCAGCGCTGTCGGCGCGGTTCCAGTGCAAGGTCATATTTCGCCGCCAGGGCGGGCTCCCAGACGCCGGACATGAACTCCTCCCAGTGCCTTTGCTTGAACCAAAAATGGCCCACGCAACCCTCGGGCGGCGACCATCTAAGATGAAAGCCAGTATCACACACAGGTTCTAGCGGATTTACGACGTGGTCGGTTTGAATGATGATGTCAGCTGCCGTTCTTGAGCGAAGGGTCCGTATGATTCGTTCATAGGCACGGTGATCGCCGTAAGCGTGGAAAACGATCAGATCGGGATAGACTTCCTCCACGTCGCGAGCAACCGCCTGCTCCAGGAGAACGGCGCCCCACCCCCCCAACGCGAGGTTACGGTAATCGAAGGCCACGTTGGGATATCTGGCTCGCAAAGTCGCAATAGCCTGGTCGGTCCATTTTGGCGTACTGATCGACTGCCCGTAGAAAAGAACCTTCAAGACCTGCGGCGACTCTGCAGTGGCTGAACGAATAATTGACAATGAACGGCCAATCGCCTGATCAGGATCGGGAGGAACCGGCTCTGCGGATGCCTGTAGAAAGCAGCTTGTAAGCATCAGGCTTAAAATGACGACACAATCAACTTTCCGCAACATCAAAACACCACATGTAAAATAGCCAATCGGACGCACAACCTGGGTGCTGTAAGAAATGCTGTCACAGGAGTGTATCGGACATTACTGCTAATGCCATGAAGTGTTGGGATCAGAAAGCTGTCTGGGCTGGACGCCTGATAAACGAACTAAAGCGCCTGCACTGAAGGCGCTATCCCTTATGGATGAAGGTGTTGTGATTGCCGGGTTTGGCGAGTTGCGCGGGGTTAAACATTAAAGCTGCTAATCACAGAAAATCAAATAAGCCGTTATACCCCCTGCCCTATTCACCGCTCGCCATATACACCCATAGATTGAGGGGCAAAGTAATTATCGCCAAGCGCATACACCTACAGCCCTTAGGGCAATGTAACCGACGGACTCGCCGTCTAATGCTCAGTTAATAGTGACAAGGTCGCCATTGATGTCGTTGAGCGCTTCAACGGGCGCGGCGTGGGGACTGCACGGAGCAAGCGCCTTGGCTGGACGTTCAGGGACGTAATGCAGGAGCGGCGGCCGGGTGGGAGCTTGATGCAGCCACCCCGGTCGTTCTTTTTCATTTCGATATTGAGACTGCATTTACACAGGTTTACCAAACCATCACAGCAAGACTCGTCAAAGCCCCGTCGTCTCAATCCTGTTAAACTACCGCACCTCCCAGCCTCACCGATTCCAGACCCCAATGTCCGTAACCAACGCCACACCCGCCCCACTCTCCCGCCGGTTTTCCGTTGCGCCCATGATGGATTGGACCGACCGCCATTGCCGCTTCTTCCTGCGCCTGCTATCGAAAAACGCCCTGCTCTACACCGAAATGGTCACCACCGGCGCCCTGCTCAACGGCGATCATGAGCGTTTCCTGCGCCACGACGAAGCCGAGCACCCGCTCGCGTTGCAGCTCGGTGGCAGCGTTCCGCTGGACCTGGCCGCCTGCGCCCGCATGGCGCAGGAACACGGTTATGACGAGGTGAATTTGAATGTCGGCTGCCCGAGTGATCGGGTGCAGAACAACATGATCGGCGCATGCCTGATGGGGCATCCGCAGCTGGTGGCTGATTGTGTGAAGGCGATGCGTGACGCGGTGTCGATTCCGGTGACGGTGAAGCATCGCATCGGCATCAATGGCCGGGACAGTTACGAGCAGTTGTGTGATTTCGTCGGCACGGTTCGCGATGCCGGGTGCAGCAGTTTTACCGTGCATGCGCGGATTGCGATTCTGGAAGGGTTGTCGCCCAAGGAGAACCGCGACATTCCGCCCCTGCGTTATGACGTGGCGGCGCAGTTGAAGGCGGACTTTGCGCAGCTGGAGATCATTCTCAACGGCGGGATCAAGACACTGCAGGCCTGTCACGAGCATCTGCAGACGTTCGACGGTGTGATGCTGGGTCGCGAGGCGTATCACAACCCTTATGTGATGGCCGAGGTGGACCAGCAGTTGTTCGGCAGCACGGCACCGGTGATCACGCGCGCCGAGGCGCTGGCGCAGTTGCGGCCGTATATCGCCGCGCACCTCGATGCCGGCGGCTCGATGCACCACATCACCCGGCACGTGCTGGGGCTGGGCACCGGGTTTCCGGGGGCGCGCAAGTTTCGACAGTTGCTGTCGGTGGATATCCACAAGGCCAAGGAGCCGTTGGCGTTGCTCGATCAGGCGGCGGCGTTGCTTGAGGGGCGTTAAATCGGATTGACTGAAATTACCCGGTCTATGCGCTGAGTCTACGACCGTTGGCGTCACATCCCGTCATAAAGCGGACTGCCATAACGCAGATGTTCATCGCCGAATGAATGAGCGTCATCATGCATCAGAGGCTTGATATACGTGAGAATGCTGCAATTGCATTATTCCTGATCAAGCCTCCTGAACCTATGACTGACTTGTCTCACGCGCAATGGCCTGATCGCAAAGTGCGCAGGCTGTCAGGCCGGTGGAACCTGTGAGCGCATTTGGCATCGTATCTACCAATACCGCGCCCCGCCTTTCAAACAGCCGTTTTCAGGTTGTTGCCGCTGGGGCCGTCGATAGACGTACGCGCCCTTGAGTGGCTGTCAGCGCTCGGGTAATGTCATCAGACCCATAGGACAGAGCACGCCCATGACTTCCAAGCTGGAACAACTCAAACAAATGACCACCGTCGTTGCCGATACCGGCGACTTCGAAGCGATCGCTCGGGTTAAACCGGTGGACGCCACCACCAACCCTTCCCTGCTGCTCAAAGCGGCGGCGATTCCTGCTTACGCCCAATTGCTGAACGCTTGCGTCAACGACTGCAAGGGCGACGTCGGCCTGGCCAGCGACCGTTTTGGCGTGGCGGTGGGGCAAGAGATTCTGAAAGTGATCCCGGGGCGTATTTCCACCGAAGTGGATGCGCGCCTGTCGTTCGACACGGATGCGGTATTGAAGCGCGCACACCGTCTGATCGAGCTGTACGAAAAAGCCGGTATTGGCCGCGACCGCGTGCTGATCAAGATCGCCTCCACCTGGGAAGGCATCCGCGCCGCCGAGATCCTGGAAAAGGAAGGCATCCAGACCAACCTGACCCTGCTGTTTTCCTTCGCCCAGGCGGCCGCTTGCGCTGACGCCGGGGTGTTCCTGATTTCGCCGTTCGTGGGCCGTATCTACGACTGGTACAAGAAAGCCAACGGCAACGACTACACCGGCGCGGATGATCCGGGCGTGCAGTCGGTGACGCGCATCTACAACTACTACAAGGCCAACGACTACAAAACCGTCGTGATGGGCGCAAGCTTCCGTAACCTGAACCAGATCGAACAACTGGCCGGTTGCGACCGCCTGACCATCAGCCCGGACCTGATCGACAAGCTGGCGGCGGATAGCGGCAAGCTGGAGCGCAAGCTGGCGCCGGGGCATGCCGGTGAAGCACGCTTGAGCCTCAATGAAGCGCAGTTCCGCTGGTTGTCCAACGAGGATGCGATGGCGACCGAGAAACTGGCTGAAGGTATTCGTCAGTTCGCCCGCGACCAGGAAAAACTCGAAGCGTTGCTGCAAGCCAAGCTGTGATCTGATTCGGCGGGATGCAAAAAGGGCGAATCCTGGTGGGTTCGCCCTTTTTTGTGCCTGTATCTGGCTGGGTTGGCTTGGCGCCAATCATGCACTGGCTGAGCCTACACCTTCGCTGGCAAGCCAGCTCCTACAGGGGCTTGATGTGTTCATGGGGCCAGTAGGCCGCCGGCATGACGGCGATGGCGCCTGGACAGGCACCATAGGGTCAAGTCGTCAATGCCGCTCCAGCGCATTCACCAGATCATGGAACGCTTCACGATTATGGTCGTTAAGCCCCATGAGAATCTTGTGCGCTTCAAGCACCTTGATTCGTACCACTTCTTCGGACTGATCCTGATCAGGCAGGTCGTCCAGGCACTCCGGGCACGGTACGGGCTGGTCAACAATGTTGAACACTTGCTCGAAGCCCATGGACTGCAGCAGACGGGTGATGTCTTCGTGGGTGGTGACGACGGTCGGCAGCAGGCCGACCTTTTGCCGCGAGAGAATCGACAGCTTGGCCAGCAGGCCAAGGGTAGTGCTGTCGATGCTGCGGGTTTCAGTCAGGTCGATCACGATCGTGTTGAAGTTCAACGCCGTGAAGATCCGATCAATAGTCGCATCCAACGCCGAACACAGGGTCAGGCGAACTTCACCGACGAACTTCAGGACAAAGGTGCCGTCCTGCTCGGCGAACTGGATTCTACCGGTACTCATTAAAGATTCCTGCTCAACACCAACAGGGCGATATCATCCGGCATCTCCCCTAGCGTGGCCAATCCAAAAACCTGCCGCAGACCATCCAGGCTGCCGCCCGCCGCCTTGACCCGTTGGGGCAATGCAGCTTCTTTTTCTTTGAGTGTGGGTTCTGGCAAAAGGTCCAGAATGCCATCGGACATCAGCGTCAGGCTGAAGGTCGGTGGCAGTTCCAGCACGTGGTCTTCGTAGGTGGCTTCGTTGAAGAGGCCCACCGGCAAGCCACGCCCTTCCAGATAACGAACACTGTCGGGTGTGTACAACACTGGCAACGGCAAATGACCACCGATGCTATAGGTCAACAAACCTGTCTCCTCGTCGATGACTCCACCGACCATTGTGACGTGTTTACCCAGCTTACAACTGATCAGGCCCCGGTTGATATGACCAAGAACCTCTGAAGGCTTGAATTCCGGCAATGTACCGCTGCGCTTGGACTCGAACAGCAGGCGCGTGGTCATGAACTTCAACAGCACGGTGACGAAGGCTGAAGAGGCGCCATGCCCGGAAACGTCCGCCAGGTAGAACGCCACCCGGCGCTCGTCGACGCGGAAATAGTCGACGAAATCACCCGACAGGTACAGCGACGGGATGATCTGGTGAGCAAACTTGAACTCGTCGATGGTCCAGGGGCTGACCGGCAGCATGTTCATCTGCACCTGGCGACCGGCGTTCTGGTCTTCCTGGAGCAGGTTCAGACTGGCGGCGAGCTCACGGTTGGCCTTCTCCAGCTTCTCGCGGTAGCGCTGGTTTTCCAGCAGCAGGCGCGCACGATCCAGGGCCCGACGCACAGAGTGCTCGAGCACGGCCAGATCTTCGAGAGGCTTGATCAGGTAATCCGCTGCGCCCAGGCGCAACGCTTCGACCGCGTCGTTCATCACACCGGCGCCCGACACCACGATCACCGGCGTTTGCGGCGACAGCTCGGTCACCTGGCGGATGAGTTCGAGCCCGCCCATCTGCGGCATGCGCAGATCGCAGATCACCAAGTCGGGCTTGTCTTGCTCGAATACCTGAAGGCCCTGCTGGCCATTGCTGGCCTGCAAGACGCTGAAACCACTGTCTTCCAAATAGGCGGCGAGACTCGCGCGCACTACCTCGTCATCATCGATTATCAGCAGCGTGGCACTGGTTTTTGGCATGTGGGCAAACGGCGCCAGAATTAGGTTGGCGTAGCGGCTCGGGTTTTGGCCCGGCTCAAACTACTGGATTCGCTTTCTAGCCTCTCTGTCGCACTGTTTTCGAGCATTTGCCCTACACGCATGTACACCAGAGGTGCCCTTCTAAGGCGCAGACGGTACTCCCATCCGCGAGGCGTTTCAAGCTCACGCCGATGGTCGCTTGAGGTCTACACTTGTCAAATCACCGAGAGTTATAAGAACCGTCAAAACCGTAACCCAATGGAAGGATCAAACCCATGAGCCAAACCCGTCGAGACTATAGCGAAAAGCGCGATTACATCCGCATGCGGGTCGATGCCGATGTGTCGCTGATTCATGAGGGGGATGAGGTGCCAGCCGTCTGTATCGACCTTTCCAGCAGTGGCATGCAGCTTCAGGCGCAGCGCTCGTTCAGGGTCGGTGACCGGCTACTTGTACGCATCGAATCCGAGCATGTAGCGTTGAAAGGGCTCGAAGCCGACACCGAGGTAGTGTGGGTGAACGAACCGGAAGACGGCAATCAGAAACTCGGTCTTACAATATTGAGAATGAAATAACGTCGCTCCAGACGAAAAAAAAGCGGCCCGATGACGGCCGCTTTTTTGTTTTATCGGTCAGGATTTAAAAATCGTCTTCGACCTGACCGTCCTTGACCTTGAATTCGCGGTTCTGCAAGTACGCGTTACGGATGAAGGTGTACTTGTCGCCAGTGATCAATTTCTCGCTCGACAGCAGGTTGGCGCGGGTGTCAGTGACATCCAGGACGAAGAACGAGTTACGCACCGGCACGTCATTCACATAGCGGTAAGCGCCAGTGTAGGTGTCGACGAATTTCGAGGGCGCGTCACGCACGGTGCTCGGGCCGAAGAACGGCAGCATCACATAAGGACCACTGCCCACGCCCCAATAACCAAGCGTCTGGCCGAAGTCTTCATCATTGCGATGCAAGCCCATCTTGGTGCCGACATCGATGAAACCCAACAGGCCGAAGGTGGTGTTGAAAATCAGGCGTGCAGTATCGACACCGGCGGCGGCTGGCTTGGCTTGCAACAGGTCGTTGGCCAGGTTGCGCACATCACCGATGTTCTGGAAGAAGTTATGAATGCCGTCTTCGACAAACTGCGGCGTCACGTACTGATAGCCCTGGGCCAAAGGCTTCAGCGCATAGGAGTCGAGTACGTCGTTGAACTTGTAGATCGGGCGGTTGATGCTTTCCCAAGGATCGTCTTCCGACGCTGCCTGGGCAACGAACGGAACCAGCAACGCGCTGGCGCACACACAAAGCTGAGCTAGATGATTGCTCCAGCGCATAGAAAAACTCCTTGGATTGTACTGACACGGACGCATTGGCCCGGCGGAAAGACCATCAGTATAAGACGGAAAGACTGCTTTAGGCATCATCAGGCCACTGGCGCCGCAGATGATTCTGCATCGATTGCGAGCCATTCACACCCATGTCACTCAACTGTCACCGTCGTCGCTTAGCCTTGAGGCTATTTCAGGGACGTTGACATGCCGCACGCTGAAACCTCACCTCAACCTGCGCCGCGCCTGACCGCCGTGCTGTTCGGCCTCAGTGGCTGCCTGGTGGATTTCGGCGCCCGTACGCGCCTGAACGGTGGCCACGCGGCCGAGCACGCCGAGGCCACGCCCGGCGCCCTGAAGAGTCTGCGCAGCTTGCAGCATCAACAGATTCCCTGCGCCTGGCTCGACGAACTGCCCTCCTCCCTCAGCCTTCCGTTGGCCGCCGCCCTGCCGGAATGGATCAAACCTTCGCAACACCTCGAAACAATCAATCCTTGGCCGGCGCCGCACGCCTGCTGGCAAGCGTTGATGGCGCTGAACGTCGAGAAGCTGGATGGCTGCGTGCTGGTCAGCGGCGAACCGCGCTTGCTGCAAGCCGGGCTCAATGCCGGCCTGTGGACGATCGGCCTGGCGTCCTGCGGCTCGCTTTGCGGGATGTCGCCCATCGAATGGCAGGCGCTGTCGCCTCAAGAGCGCGATCTGAAACGCGGTAAGGCAACGATGCAACTTTTCGCCCTGGGCGTGCATTCGGTGATCGATCACCTGGATGAGCTCGACACCTGCCTGGCCGATATCAGCCTGCGCCGGCTCAAAGGCGAAAAGCCCTGATCGAGATCATGCAGGTTAGGCGGGAGTGGATTAATCTAAAGGTCAGCCATAGACCTTTGGCGCGCCATCGCGGTCTATGCCAATGCCAATCGATAAAAGGAAGAACGCAATGCCTGCCCGCGAACTGCAAGAACAGCTCAATGCCCTGCGCGAGCAATTGGAACAGAATCCTCCGCTGACAGAAGCCGAGCGCGCAGACCTGCACACGCTGATGCAACAGATCTCGCTTGAACTTGAACTCGAAACCAAGACCAAGGATGTCAACCTCGCCGATGGCGTCAATCTGGCGGTGGAACGCTTCGAACTCGAACACCCGACCCTGGCCGGCACCCTGCGCAACATCGCGCAAGCCTTGGGCAACATGGGGATCTGAAAAAGAACCTTGCAGGAGCGAGCTTGCTCGCTCCTGGATTAGATCGTCATTGACGGACCAGACGATGGTTCGGCAACTGCACCTCTTCAGTACTGCGATACGGGTTGATATCCAGTCCGCCACGACGAACGTAACGCGCATAAACCGTCAACTTCTCCGGCTTCAGCAAGCGCTGCAGGTCAAGGAAGATGCGCTCCACGCACTGTTCGTGGAAATCCGAGTGCTGACGGAAGCTGACGATGTATTCCAGCAAGCTCGCATGATCCAGCGCCGCGCCACGGTATTCCACCGCCACGCTACCCCAGTCAGGCTGACGGGTGACCGGACAGTTGGACTTGAGCAGATGGCTGTGCACGCTCTCCTCCACAATGCGGCTTTCATCGCACCGCAGCAGTTCCGGACGTGGATGCTCGTAGTTGCTGACACTGATATCCAGCTCATCGATGCACACACCGGGCAACGCCACGACGCCTTCGGCCTCGACATCTTTCAGGCTGCGAATACGCACGCCGACCGGTTTGCCGGCGGCGGCGGACAGGTCTTTGACCAGCGTCGCTTCGAGGCTCGCAGTGTCGGCGAACGGTGTCTGGTTCAGGGAGTTGAGGTACAGCTTGAACGACTTCGACTCAATGATGTTCGGCGAATCCGCCGGAATGCTGAACTCACCGATGGCCACCACCGGCTTGCCCGACGGCAACAGCCACGACAATTCAAAGCAGTTCCAGAAGTCCACGCCCTTGTACGGCAGGGTTTCAGCCGTCAGGCCCAGCTCGGCCCACTTCGCAGTACGCGGAATCGGGAACAGCAAGGACGGCGTGTAAGTGGCGATGTATTCGCTGGATTTGCCCAGCGGCGAGTGTTCGGCTGCGGGATGCATGGCGGAAACCTGACTGAAGAATCAGCGGATTCTACCAGCCTTTGTTCCCGCCTTTGAGTGCTTACTGACTGACTGTCAATTTACCTACCATGCCGGCCTGGTAATGACCGGGGACGTTGCAGGCAAATTCCAGGTTGGCGGCTTTGCTGAAGGTCCAGGTCAGTTCGGCGGTTTTACCCGGTTCTACCAGTACACTGTTGGGGTCGTCGTGCTTCATGGCATGCCCTTGAGATGAGTGATCCATCCCGGCCATCGACCCGTGATCCATGTTCATCATGCCTGTAGGCGTCATCATGCCGCTTTGCTGCATCTGCAACATTTCCTGCTGGTGTCTGGCATGCATCGCCGCGTCACCGAGGTTGAACTCGTGCAGCAATTGACCTTTATTCACCAGGACAAAGCGAATGGTCTCCCCGGCCTTGATATCGATGGCCTTGGGGGTGAACGACATGTCGCCCATCACCACCTCGACGCTGCGGGTCGCCTTGGACGCGGGTGCCGGTTGGCCGAAGTCGTAGGTACTCGCTGGCGCGGCCCAGACCGGTGAGCTCAATGCCAACACACAAGCGGCCAATGCCAAAGATTTGCGCAAAAACATGGTCGTACTCCAACAAGATAAGGTTCAGCCTGTGGAAAACTCTAGACTGCTACCGCTGCCCGCAACCTGACAGCCAGATTACAACTTTGTCAGCTTGGCCTGCCCCGTTGCCGCCCACGGTATAAAGCTGTCGTTCCATTTAGCCCGAGTCGCCCATGAAACTGCTGATCGTCGAAGACCAACCAAAAACCGGCCAGTACTTGCGCCAGGGCCTGAGCGAGGCCGGCTTCAACACCGAACTGGTGGCCGATGGCAGCACCGGCCAGCAATTGGCGTTGAGCGGCGACTACGCGCTGCTGATTCTCGATGTGATGCTGCCAGGTCGCGATGGCTGGCAGATTCTGCAGGCCGTGCGCAGTGCCGGCCTGGACAC
>Ga0302169_10000232_pt1 | contig 18107 bp, 15 predicted proteins | sample I_Fen_N1_3_FD_193493 | JGI IMG/M metagenome (GOLD analysis project Ga0302169, IMG submission 193493) | Peat permafrost microbial communities from Stordalen Mire near Abisko, Sweden - I_Fen_N1_3 | ecosystem: Environmental > Terrestrial > Soil > Wetlands > Permafrost | place: Sweden: Abisko...
AAGATCCTGCCGATATGTTTGCGCCTTTGTTAAAGAAACTTTTTGGAAGCAAGAACGAGCGTGAAGTCAAACGCATGCTCAAGACGGTGCAATTCGTCAATGCCTTCGAAGAGCAAATGGTGGCCCTTTCGGACGATCAATTGCGTGCCAAGACAGACGAGTTCAAGGCCCGCATCGCCAAAGGGGAATCCCTCGACAAGCTGCTGCCCGAAGCCTTTGCGGTCGCCCGCGAAGCCGGCAAGCGCGTCATGGGTATGCGCCACTTCGATGTCCAGCTGATCGGCGGCATGACCTTGCATGAAGGCATGATCGCGGAAATGCGTACCGGTGAAGGCAAGACCCTGGTGGCAACACTGGGCGTTTACCTCAACGCGCTGTCCGGCAAGGGCGTGCACGTTGTAACAGTGAACGACTACCTGGCCCGTCGTGACGCCAACTGGATGCGTCCACTCTACGAATTCCTCGGCCTGACGGTCGGCGTGGTTACGCCGTTCCAGCCGCCGGAAGAGAAACGTCTGGCTTACGCTGCCGACATTACCTACGGCACCAACAACGAATTCGGTTTCGATTACCTGCGCGACAACATGGCGTTCAGCATGGAAGAAAAATTCCAGCGCGAACTCAATTTTGCCGTGATCGACGAAGTCGACTCCATCCTCATCGACGAAGCCCGTACGCCGCTGATCATTTCCGGTCAGGCCGAGGACAGCTCCAAGCTGTACATCGAGATCAACAAACTGATCCCGCAGCTGGAATTGCACGTCGAAGAAGTTGAAGGGGAAGTCACCAAGGCCGGCCACTACACCGTCGACGAGAAGACCCGCCAGGTCGAACTCAACGAAGCCGGTCACCAGTACGTCGAAGAAACACTGACCTCCCTCGGTCTGCTGGCTGAAGGCGAAAGCCTGTACTCGGCGCACAACCTGGGTCTGCTGACCCACGTTTATGCCGGTCTGCGTGCGCACAAACTGTTCCACCGCAACGTCGAGTACATCGTGCAGGACGGTCAGGTTGTCCTGGTCGACGAACACACCGGTCGTACCATGCCGGGCCGTCGTTTGTCCGAAGGCCTGCACCAGGCCATTGAAGCCAAGGAAAACCTGAACATCCAGGCCGAAAGCCAGACCCTGGCATCGACCACGTTCCAGAACTACTTCCGTCTGTACAACAAACTGTCCGGCATGACCGGTACGGCCGACACCGAAGCGTTCGAGTTCCATCAGATCTATGGCCTGCAGGTCATGGTCATTCCGCCGAACAAGCCGTTGGCCCGTAAGGACTACAACGACTTGGTGTTCCTGACGGCCGACGAGAAATACACGGCCATCGTGGCGGACATCAAGGAAAGCATGGCGGCGGGCCGTCCGGTGCTGGTGGGTACCGCGACCATCGAAACCTCCGAGCACATGTCCCGCCTGCTCGTGGAGCAAGGCATCGAACACAAGGTTCTGAACGCCAAGTTCCACGAAAAGGAAGCAGAGATCATTGCCCAGGCCGGTCGCCCAGGCGCGCTGACCATTGCTACCAACATGGCCGGTCGTGGTACCGACATCCTGTTGGGCGGTAACTGGGAAGTGGAAGTCGCGTCTCTGGAAGATCCGACGCCAGAGCAGATCGCCCAGATCAAGGCCGACTGGCAGAAGCGTCACCAGCAAGTGCTCGAATCGGGCGGCTTGCAGGTGATTGCTTCCGAGCGTCACGAATCGCGCCGTATCGACAACCAGTTGCGTGGTCGTGCCGGTCGTCAGGGCGACGCCGGTTCCAGCCGCTTCTACCTGTCGCTGGAAGACAGCCTGATGCGTATCTTCGCCTCTGACCGGGTGAAGAACTTCATGAAGGCCTTGGGCATGCAGCCGGGCGAGGCGATCGAGCACCGCATGGTGACCAACGCCATCGAGAAGGCTCAGCGCAAGGTTGAAGGCCGTAACTTCGACATTCGTAAGCAACTGCTCGAGTTCGACGACGTCAACAACGAACAGCGTAAAGTGATTTATCACATGCGCAACACGTTGCTGGCCGCTGACAACATTGGCGAAACCATTGCCGATTTCCGTCAGGACGTGCTAAACGCCACCGTCAGCGCGCACATTCCACCGCAATCGCTGCCTGAGCAATGGGACGTGGCCGGTCTGGAAGCTGCGTTGCAGAGCGACTTCGGTGTGGCGCTGCCGATCCAGCAATGGCTCGACGAAGACGACCACCTGTACGAAGAAACCCTGCGCGAGAAGCTGATGCAAGAGCTGATCGCGGCGTACAACGAGAAAGAAGACCAGGCGGGCGCCGAAGCGCTGCGCAGCTTCGAGAAACAAATCGTGCTGCGCGTGCTGGACGACCTGTGGAAAGACCACCTGTCGACCATGGACCACCTGCGTCACGGCATTCACTTGCGTGGTTATGCCCAGAAGAACCCGAAGCAAGAGTACAAGCGTGAGTCGTTCACGCTGTTCTCCGAGCTGCTGGATTCGATCAAGCGCGACTCGATCCGTGTGCTGTCCCACGTTCAGGTTCGCCGCGAAGATCCGGAAGCCGAAGAGCAACGCCTGCGTCAGGAAGCCGAAGCGCTGGCTGCACGCATGCAGTTCCATCACGAAGAAGCACCGGGTCTTGAGCAAGTGGAACCGTTGGGCGAAGAGATTGACGTCGCCCTCGCCGTTGCACCGGTTCGCAACGAGCAGAAGCTGGGCCGTAACGAACTGTGCTACTGCGGTTCGGGCAAGAAATTCAAGCATTGCCACGGGCAGATCCAGTAAAACCCGTTTCAATCGCTGAAATACCCGCGCCGCGACCGGCATCAGCCGTCGCGGCGTTTTGCCATTTAATACCGCCGTTCATCGCATGACGGTGATGACTACATTTTTTGAGGAGCGCATTCATGGCTGTTGGTCTTGGTCCTTTGCCAACGTTGCACCCGGTTGCCGGTTTTGAACTCGGTATCGCCTCGGCCGGCATCAAGCGCCCGGGGCGCAAGGATGTCGTGGTCATGCGCTGCGCCGAAGGCTCTACCGTCGCGGGCGTTTTCACCCTGAACGCCTTTTGCGCCGCCCCGGTGATCCTCGCCAAGCAACGCGTGCAAGGCCCGGTGCGTTACCTGTTGACCAACACCGGCAATGCCAACGCTGGCACCGGCGAGCCTGGCCTGGCCGCTGCCGAGCGTACGTGCGCCAAACTGGCTGAACTGACGGGCGTTGATGCCAGCCTGGTGCTGCCGTACTCCACCGGCGTCATCGGCGAGCCACTGCCGGTCGAGAAAATCGAAGGCGCGCTGCAAGCGGCCCTCGACGACCTGTCTATCCACAACTGGGAAGCGGCCGCCACCGGCATCATGACCACCGACACTCTGCCCAAGGGTGCCAGCCGCCAGTTCCAGCATGATGGGGTGACCATCACCGTCACCGGCATCAGCAAAGGCGCGGGCATGATCCGTCCGAACATGGCCACCATGCTCGGCTACATCGCCACCGACGCCAAAGTCTCCCGTGACGTGCTGCAAAACCTGCTGCTGGACGGTGCCAACAAGTCGTTCAATCGCATCACTATCGACGGCGACACCTCGACCAACGACTGCTGCATGCTGATCGCTACCGGTCAGGCGGCGCTGCCGGAAATCACCCGTGCCGAAGGCGAGTTGTTTGCCAAGTTGAAGCAAGCGGTGTTCGAGGTGTGCATGGACGTGGCCCAGGCCATCGTTCGCGACGGCGAAGGCGCGACCAAGTTCGTTACCGTTGAAGTCAACGGCGGTGGCAATCACCAGGAATGCCTGGACGTCGGCTACACCGTGGCGCACTCGCCGCTGATCAAGACGGCGTTGTTCGCTTCCGATCCGAACTGGGGCCGCATCCTGGCCGCCGTTGGCCGTGCCGGCGTGCCGAACCTGGACGTGAGCAAGATCGACGTGTTCCTTGGTGACGTGTGCATTGCCAGCCGTGGCGCGCGTGCTGCGACGTACACCGAAGCCCAGGGCGCTGCGGTCATGCAGCAGGAAGAGATCACTATCCGTATCGAGTTGGGCCGCGGCGATTGCAGCGAAACCATCTGGACCACCGACTTGTCCCACGAGTACGTGAAGATCAACGCCGAGTACCGTACTTAAGACCGAGTCGCTCCAATCGCGGGCAAGCCTTGCTCCTACAGTATTGTGTCGTTCACAACACACTCTGTAGGAGCAAGGCTTGCCCGCGATGACGGACGACCAGACACTGAAGATTCCGGTCTGTACCCCTCATCAAAAAGGTCCCGAACATGAGCCTGCACCTGATCATCGGCGACAAACTGCTTTCCTCCTGGTCCCTGCGTGGCGCACTGGCCCTCGAGCTGACCGGCGCGGCCTACACCGAAGAACTGATCGAACTGGGTCAACCCGACACCCGCGAACGCCTGCTCAAACATTCGCCAACTGGCAAAGTCCCGCTGCTGAAAACCGAACACGGCACCATCGCCGATTCCCTGGCGATTGCCGAGTACCTGGCTGAGCAATTCCCCGATGCCGGCCTCTGGCCAAAAGACACCGCCGCCCGTGCCCAGGCGCGTTCGGCTTGTGCGCAGATGCACGCCGGGTTCTTTGCCATGCGCGGCAATATGCCGTTCGACCTGAGCCGCGATGCGCCGCTGGCGTCGACACCTGACGATGTTCAGGCCGACATCCAGCGCATGCTGGCCTTGTGGGCTGAATGTCGTGCAGCAGCGACCGACATTGGCCCGTTCCTGTTCGGCGGCGCAACCCTGGCCGATGCGTTCTTCGCCCCGATTGCCGTACGCCTGCGCACCTATCAGGTGAAATTGCCGGCAGCGGACGAGGCCTACGTCGAAGCGATCTACCAGTGGCCGGCGTTCAAAGCCTGGCAGAAGGCAGGTCTGGAGGAGGTCGGGCAGTGAAACGAGTCCACGTAGCCGCTGCGGTTATCCGTGATAACAGCGGCAAGATCCTCATCGCACGCCGTGCCGACACTCAGCACCAAGGCGGTTTGTGGGAGTTTCCCGGTGGCAAGGTCGAGGGCGACGAGTCCGTCGAAACCGCGCTGAACCGTGAACTTCAGGAAGAGCTGGGCATTGTGGTCAGCGCCGCACGACCGTTGATCAAGGTTCATCACGACTACCCGGACAAGCACGTGTTGCTGGACGTCTGGGAAGTGTCTGCGTTTACCGGCGAACCCCACGGCGCCGAAGGTCAGCCGCTGGAGTGGGTGTCTGCGCGCGACCTGCTGAACTACGAGTTCCCGGCGGCCAACCAGCCCATCGTCGCGGCTGCACGCTTGCCGGCCGAATACTTGATTACCCCTGAAGACCTGGAGACTCCGGCCTTGCTGCGTGGCATCCAGAAAGCCATCGCCGGCGGGATCAAACTGATCCAGCTACGGGCGCCCAATGGCTACGATCCGAAGTACCGCGACCTGGCGGTGGACGCGGCGGGGCTGTGTGCCGGCAAGGCGCAGTTGATGATCAAGGGGCCGTTCGAATGGTTGGGTGATTTCCCGTCCGCCGGTTGGCACATCACCTCGGCCCAGTTGCGTAAGTACGCGGCGGCGGGGCGGCCACTACCCGCATCGCGCTGGCTGGCGGCGTCGTGTCATAACGCTGAAGAACTGGCGTTGGCCGAGCAGATGGGTGTGGACTTTGTGACCTTGTCGCCGGTGCAGAAGACCCAGACTCATCCGGATGCGCAGCCGTTGGGTTGGGATCAGGCTTCGGCGTTGATTGCGGGCTTCAGCAAGCCGGTGTTCCTGTTGGGCGGTGTTGGCCCGGCAGAACGGCAGCAAGCCTGGGAAGCCGGGGCGCAGGGTGTGGCGGGGATTCGGGCGTTCTGGCCTGATTCTTTGGCATAGCTACTGGCCCCTTCGCGAGCAAGCCCGCTCCCACATTCGACCGAGTGTACTCAGATCAAATGTGGGAGCGGCGGTGCGACGATTCGACTTGCTCGCGAAGGCGGCTGCACAGGCGCTACTTAATCCTGAGGTTTCACCGCCGCCTGCCACAAAATCTCCGCAACCCCCTGCCGCTTGGCAATCACCCGCGCCGCCACAAACAACAGATCCGACAACCGATTGATATACGCCAACCCGACCCCGGCCAACGGCTCAATCGCATTCAACTGCTGACACCGCCGCTCCGCGCTGCGCGCCAGGCATCTGCACACATGCGCCTGAGCGATCAGCGCTGAACCACCGGGCAGAATGAAATTCTCCAGCGGCCCCAACGCTTCATTCCAGCGATCTATCGATGCTTCCAATCGTTCGATTTCCGCCGCGTCCAACGCCTGATACACCGGCATCGCCAACTCGCCACCCAAGTCGAACAAGCGGTGCTGACAAGGCGCCAATACTTCCATCACCTCGTTCAAGCCCGGATACGTGACGCTTTCTGCGGCCAAACCGGCCAGCAGCACGCCGACCTGACTGTTCAGCGAATCGACTTCGCCAATCGCCTCGATCCGTGGGTGATCCTTGGGCACCCGGCGACCATCGCCGAGCCCGGTTTCGCCTTTGTCGCCAGTGCGGGTGTAAATCTTCGACAAGCGAAAGCCCATGGGTTACCTCGATAGCTGATTGAGTTCTTGGGAGATGACCGGCGCACCCGACAAGGGCAGGCGCAAGGTGAAACAGGTGCCTTGGCCCGGCGTCGACTGCACTTCCATCTGCCCCTTGTGATTATTGGTGATGATGAAATAGGAGACCGACAGGCCTAAACCCGTGCCCTGGCCGATTTCCTTGGTGGTGAAGAACGGTTCGAACGTGCGTTTACGCACGTTTTCGCTCATGCCGATGCCGTTGTCCTCGACCTGGATTTCCGCCCAGGGCGGGTTCAGTCTGGTGCGCAGAATGATCCGCCCCGGCTCGCTATCGTCCTCGCGCTGGTGAATGGCCTGAGCCGCGTTTTTCAACAGGTTGAGTAGCACCTGCTCGAGTTCGTTGGCCGTGCCGGGCACCGGGCCGAGGGCCGGATCGAACTGGCGAATGATCGCCTGGCCCTTGAAGTCGAAACCGATCGCCAGGTCGAAGTCGTTACCGGCGATTTCCACTGCCTGATCGATCAATGCGGGCAGGTCGCACGGGGCCATTTGCCGGGTACTGCGGCGGCTGAAGCTGAGCATGTGCGTCACAATCTTCGCTGCGCGGGCGCCGGCCTGCTGAATGCCATCGAGCAATTGCGGCACTTCGCGCGCCTTCAGGTACTGGTTGACCGTTTCCAGCTCGATACCGATGTGCTCGGCCTGCTCCATGTTCTTCGGCAAGTCAGGTGACAGGCGTCGCCGAATGTTCTGCACGTTGTGCAAGATCGCGCCCAACGGATTGTTGATCTCGTGGGCCATGCCGGCGGCGAGGCCACCGACCGAAAGCATTTTTTCCGACTGCACCATCATCTCTTCCAGTGACAGACGTTGGGTGATGTCGTCGATCCGGATCACCACGCCACGCCCGGCACCGCCCATCAGCGGGTAAAAAGTCAGCGCGTAATGTTTGGGCTCATCGTCCTTGAACCACGTCACCCGCTCGATCTTGGCCACGGTGTGCTGCTCGACGGTTTGCTTGAGTTGCGGCAGAAACGGCTTCAATGGTTCGAAGGCGAGGAAGATCGGCTGGTTCAGCGCTTCGTCCAGGCGCGTGCCGGACAGGGCGCTGGCTTCCTGATTCCACTGGGTCACGTAGAGCTGTTCATCGAGGGCGATCAGCGCCGACGGCATGGAGTCGATGATGCTGTTGAGGTAGTTCTGGAAACCGGTGAGTTTCTTCTCGATCTTGCTGCGCACCTGGACTTCGAGTTCCAGCTTGCGATTGGTATGGCGGGTTTCTTCGGCCAGGCCCTGGGCCTGGTCGTAAGCGGCCTGGGAGTCGTCCCGGGCACGCTTGAGTTGCTGCTCCCGGGCCTCGATCCGCGAGAGCATGGTGTTGAACGCCTCGGCGAGGCTGCCGATTTCGTCGTGGTTGCCACGGGAGGCCCGCAGCGCATAGTTCTCTTCGCGAGTCACCTGCCGGGACAGCTCTTCGAGCTCATGGATGGGGCGGGTAATCAGGCGTTTGATTTGCCGGGCGATCACCAGCCACAACAGCACACTGAAGATCAGGATGCCCAGGCTGGCGGTCAAGGTACCGGTGTAAAACGCCATCGGCAGCTCGCTGCTGGCCACCAACAGCAAATGGCCGGGCTCAGTGCCGGGGCGGGGCAGGGTGATCAGTTGATTGCTGCGAAACTCGGTCGCTTGCCAGGCCTCGATGTGCTGATAACGCCCCGGCAGGCTCAGCTTGTTGCCATGCTGCAACTGCGCCAACCGTTCGCCCTTGCCGTCATAGATGGCGGCGGCACGCAGTGGAGAGTAACTGTCGAGTTCGTTGAGCAGGCGTTCGGCGTTTTGTGGCGTCTTCAAGGCATCGGCCACCAGGCTCGGGTTCGACACCAGTCGGCCAATGGTCTGCAAGGCCTGGGGCGCCATGCTTTCCTGGGAAATGTAGTACGCCGCGCTGATGAACGTCAGGTTGGCGACCAGCAGGATGGTGATCAACAGCACCAGCAGGGCGGCCAGCAGTTTCTGGCCGACGGGGAGGTTTTCGAGGCGCTGGCGCAATGGCATCAGGTTCGTCGCTTAAATGGAACACGTGGCCAGCGTAGCCGCTGCTCAGTCGCTGGGCAATCCAAGGCTGTGCAGATGGCCGATCAGCCGCTGCTGTAATTGATGCAGGTGGGGCAGGTTCAGTTGATGACGCTCGGCCACTTTGCAGACATGGCCCAGCAGGTAGGTGATTTCTGTGCGGCGCTGATTCGCGACGTCCTGGTACATCGAGGAGTAATTGGCCGCTGTGGCGTGGATGACGCGCTCGACTTCCTGTTGCAGGTTTTCTGCGGCGGCGGGCTGACCACAACGTTGCAGCAACTCGCTCAATTCACCGCAGAGGGTCGCGACTTCGCATTGATGCGCCTGCAAGCCGCCATTACGGCAATTGTGAAGGACTGTCAGGGGATTGATCGCACAGTTAAGCGCCAGTTTTCGCCACAGCCGCGTGAGGATGTCGATGCTCCATTCATGGGGAATCCCGGCAGCCACCAGGTCATCCAGCCAAATCGGCGCCACCGGATGGCCTGCGTCCCCCAGCCAGGTGTAACCGTGGCCGGCGAACACCACGCGCCAGTCGCCATCGCGAAACGCGCCTTCGGTACTCGATGCACTCACGCAACGGGCTTGCGGCACCAGCGCCGCCACGGCGTCCTGACTGCCGAGGCCGTTCTGCAACAGGATCAGCTCGGCGTCGGGTGTCAGGCGTGGCGCCAGTTGTGCGACGGCTTTCTCGGCGTCGTAAGCCTTGCAGGCCACCAGCAGGCGGCTGATCGGCTCGCGGCTGTCCGGTGTTTCGCCGGGGATGTCATAGGTTTTGGCTGTGCCGTGCTCGACCAGCGTCAAACCACCCGCGGCTTGATACGCCTGCAAGCGCTGCGCATCCCGAACGATCAGCCTGACCGGCAAATCAGCCCGCGCCAGACGTGTGGCCCACAATGTGCCGAGGCTGCCGGCGCCCAATACATGCCAGGGGGTCGACATCAGCTTTTTGCTCGGTTTGAGGCAGGCATGTGAGGCTCGCAGTATCGGTTGGAAAAGACCCGTTATAATGAGCCCGATTTTAACCGCAAGCCAAGCGCGCGCCATTGCAATCGAGCGCGCCTTTTTATTGGAGAGATTACATGCCGTCGTTCGACGTGGTATCCGAACTGGACAAACACGAAGTCACCAACGCGGTCGAAAACGCCGTCAAGGAACTCGATCGCCGTTATGACCTGAAAGGCAAGGGCACCTTCGAGTTCAAGGAAAAGGACCTGACCGTCAACCTGACCGCCGAGGCCGACTTCCAGCTCGAAGCGATGATCGAGATCCTCAAGCTGGCCTTGGTCAAACGCAAAATCGACGTGCAGTGCCTTGAAGTCAAGGATGCCTACGCGTCGGGCAAGCTGATGAAGCAGGAAGCGGTCCTCAAGGAAGGCATCGACAAGGAGCTGGCGAAGAAAATCGTCGCTCACGTCAAAGACGCCAAGCTCAAGGTCCAGGCTGCCATTCAGGGCGAGCAAGTGCGCATTACCGGCAAGAAGCGCGACGATTTGCAGGAAGCCATCGCGGCCCTGCGCGCCAAGACGTTCGATATGCCGCTGCAGTTCAACAACTTCCGCGACTGACCTTCAACTCGGGACCTGTGGGAGCGGGCTTACCCGCGAAGGCTGCTTCACATTTAACAGAAATGTTGACTAATCCAGCGCTTTCGCGAGCCCGCTCGCTCCCACCCGGATTGCACATAACCCAGGAGAAATAATATGGATTTGAATGCTGAAGTGGACCACCTGGTCAAGGCTTCCCAAGCCTGGATTCCAATGCTCATGGAATACGGCAGCCGCGTGTTGCTGGCCGTCATCACCCTGGCCGTCGGTTGGTGGCTGATCAACAAAGTGACGCAAAAGCTCGGCGGTCTGCTGGCCCTGCGTAACGCCGACCTGGCGCTTCAAGGGTTCATCAGCAGCCTGGCGAACATCATTCTCAAGGTTTTGCTGATTGTCAGCGTAGCCTCGATGATTGGCGTAGAAACTACCTCGTTCGTCGCGGCCATTGGTGCAGCGGGTCTGGCCATCGGGCTGGCCTTGCAGGGCAGCCTGGCTAACTTCGCCGGCGGCGTGCTGATTCTGTTGTTCCGTCCGTTTCGCATCGGTGACTGGATCGAAGCCCAAGGTGTTGCCGGTACCGTCGACAGCATTCAGATCTTCCACACCGTACTGCGTACCGGCGATAACAAAACCATCATCGTTCCCAACGGTAACTTGTCGAACGGCATCATCACCAATACCAACCGTCAACCAACGCGCAAAGTAGTGTTCGATGTGGGTGTTGATTACGAAGCGGATCTGCAGAGGGCCCGTGAAGTGTTGTTGGAACTGGCCAAAGATCCACGCGTATTGGCAGATCCGGCACCACAAGCCGTAGTTTCTACGCTGGGTGACAGTTCGATCACTCTTTCGCTTCGGGTCTGGGTAAAGACGGCGGATTACTGGGATGTGATGTTCATGTTTAACGAACAGTCCCGTGATCGTTTGAAAACTGCCGGTGTTGATGTTCCGTTGCCACAGCGGATGATTCGTGTGGTTCAGGAATCTGCGGTGCAGTGATTGTTTTTTGATCATGTCTGACTATTTGGTCAGGCATGTTTCTCACGGATTTGATCGTTTTAATGCATTGTTTGTTGCCCACGAAAAAAGGCCCATCCGAAGATGGGCCTTTTTTTTATTACCGCAAACTAACGTTCTGCAATTACAGAATGTTGAGCGGGTAGTCGGTGATCAGGCGGAACTCAGAGATATCGCCTTCGCCTTCGTCAGCATTGGCGGAGTGCCATGCTTGACGGATGCGGAACGACAGATCTTTAGCTGGGCCGGATTGAACTACGTACTTAACTTCCACGTTGGTTTCGTGGTGTTTGCCGTCTGCACCGTACAGACCAGCGTAAGGGCTGCCTGCTGGAGTGTTGGTACCGTCGATGTCCCAACCTTTCACGTAACGGGTCATGAAGCTCAGACCAGGTACGCCGTATTCGGCCATTTTCAGGTCGTAACGGGCTTGTACCGACTTCTCGCCAGGGGCGTTGAAGTCAGAGTACTGGATGGAGTTGGCGAGGAAGATCGAGTCGCCACCGCGGTTGTTTTTACCCACACCGATGTAGTCGAACGGGGTATCGCCGTTCACTTTCTGGAAGCCCAGGGTCAGGGTATGCGCTTTCAGGAACGAGAAAGCAGCAGCCAGGGAGTAGGCGTTGTTGCTGATTTCGCCTGCTTTAGCGTTACCGGTGTCCTTGGTGTTGTAGTAGTTACCGTCGAAGTTCAGCGACTGATCGCCACCCAGTGGGAGGGTGTAGTTCGCGTTCGCGTAGTACTGGTTCCAGACGTCTTCGAGTTTGGCACCGTAGAGCGAGAAGCTCAGGTTGTCATTGACGCCGTACTTGCCACCGAAGTAGTCGATGGAGTTGGCTTGCACGCCAGCGTAGGTAGCCCACAGGCTGCCGTCACGGGCGTTCTTGTCCTGGCTGGTCGCCGAGTAGAAGTGACCGGCTTCGAGGTCAAGGTCTTTGACTTCGCTGCTCTGCAGTTGAAGACCGCTGGCAGTTTGGTGAAGGATACGGGAACCACCAACAGCGAACACCGGAGAGGTGCTTGGCTGCATGTCGCCGACTTTCAGCTCGGTCTTGGAGATGCGGAACTTGGCGGCAGCGCCGGATTTGCCCTGGCTGTTGTTGACTTCGCCATTATCGCTCACGGACATGTTGCCCGAACCGGAATACTTGTCGGAACCGTCCAGCTTAATGGCCAGTTGGCCCCAAGCTTCAACGCCAACACCGATCAGACCTTGGGTGTAACCCGAGCTGTACATGCCCTGGATGCCCTGGGTCCAGTCTTTGTCGTCGACTGCGCCGTCAGTTTTGTTACGGTTGTAGTAGTAGTTGCGAACCAGCAAGTCGAGCTTGCTGTCTTCAACAAAACCTTTGGCTTCTGCCTGGTCGCTTACGAAAGGTGCGGCTACTGCCAACTGAGTACTGGCTGCTGCTGCAACTGCCAGTGCGATCATGCTCCACTTCATCACGCGCATCGTGATTTGCTCCTTTGGTTTTAGAAGAGTACTGCCGTCCCACCTGATTTATTATCTGGGCGGCTCTTTCTTTTTGTGTCGGCGCAAACTTATATCACGCCGACCCTATTGGCGATACTTGCGTATCTAACCTTTCAGCTTCTTTACGACCCTGTCGCAAACAGCTTGGTAGATGTCGCAAATTTACAGCCTCAATGCAAGCGGACCGGCAACTTTAACGTTGTTTTCCAGGGCTTGAACATCGGTAAAAAGAGTCCTTGATGAAACGTCTGAATCTCCATCGGGCAACCCTGCCGCTGTTTTTATTTGCCTTGACGACCCCACTTCCAGCAGAGGCATCCAAGGCGATGTGGGTGTGAATGCAACAAACGTGCACAAAACAGAAATCTGTTGCTGTTTTTTTCTGCCAGCCTGTCTATACGTGTAAAAACCTCATAAAACCGGGCGTTTCAAGCACGTTTTGTTCGGGCTTGACGCCAGGGTTTGCATCGTGTCTCAGCCTGCGGGTCGGTGCCGTGACAACCAAAAACGTTACCGGTTCACCCCAAATGTGAGTAGATCGCGGATGCTGACCGACTCAGCGTAGACGCGCTGTGCGGTTTTGGTGCAAAAAATCTTAATCGCTGTACTGAATTCATACAGTGTTGTTATTTGTCTGGTTCGGACACATCGTTGTTAATCAGTCATTTCGGCGCTTTTGGCCAGGTCGTTGGTCCTATGATGGTGCGTCTGGGCAGAAAATGTCTCATGGCGGGGCGCTTGTCTGGTCGTGAAGCGAGCGCCGTTCGCAGGTATGCTGCCGTCCTGTCGCTTGGCGCGCTGTCCCTCGGGAGGGCCGCTAAGCTGAAAAATGAGAATCAGGCGGGAGTGCGCACAGTGTTCGCTTTAGATCCACGGCTTCAACAAGACACGCTGCCGATCGGGGATTTCCCGCTCTGCCGGTTGCTGTTGTCCAACGACTCGAATTATCCCTGGTTCATCCTGGTGCCTCGTCGCGACGATATCAGCGAGATATTTCAGTTGGGTGTCGCTGAGCAGCAACAGCTGTGGCAAGAGACGACCACGCTGGCGGAAACGCTCAAGGATGCGTTTGACGCCGACAAGTTGAATGTCGCGACTTTGGGTAATGTCGTCAGCCAGTTGCACATGCATGTGATCGTGCGCAAGCGTGACGACGCCGCCTGGCCCGCGCCGGTCTGGGGTAAAGTGCCGGCCAAACCCTACAAGGCAGGCCAGATCGCGGCGATTCGCGAACGGCTGCGTTTGGTATTAACCGAAGATTTTACGTTTCTGGAGGGTTGAATCATGAGCCTGGAAGATCGCGTTACCGATCTGGAGAGCCAATTGGCATTTCAGGATGACACCATCCAGTCATTGAGTGATGTGCTGGCGACGCAGCAGCGTGCAGTTGAACGTTTGCAGCTGCAAATGGCCGCATTGCTCAAGCGCCAGGAAGAAATGGCCGGGCAGTTCGAAACCTTCGAAGAAGAAGCACCGCCGCCGCATTACTGACTTTTTCAAGCTAAAGAAGCAGTTAAAAAAAACCGCGAACAGCCAGGCTGTTCGCGGTTTTTTTTAGCCTTTGAATCAGCGGCGCGGCAGTGCGGCGATCACATCTTCGGCTTGCAGGCCTTTGTCACGGTTCATCACAGAGAATTCCACGCGCTGGCCTTCGACCAGAACGCGGTGACCTTCGCCACGAATAGCCCGGAAATGCACGAAAATATCATCGCCGGAATCGCGGGAAATAAAGCCGAAGCCTTTGGAGGTGTTGAACCACTTGACGGTGCCGGTATCGCGGTTGCTCATGTCATAGCTTGGCGAGGCGGCGGCCGGTGACGATTTATAGAAGCTGACACCCAAGTGCAGTAACACGGCGGTCAGGGCTGCGACCAGGCTGAACAGGACGGCAGGTTGACCGGCGATGACAGGCATCGGCGCGAGCAACGTGAGGATTTGCAGGAGAACGGCCAGCACCAGCAGAACGCTGACCAGGTTTTGCAGTTGGTGACGCGGGCCTTTGTTCCAGTAAGGGATAACAGGCGCAAGGGTAAGGTTCAACAGGCCAAAAAAGGCCAGGTACAGTGCATCGGGTTGTTGCAGGTAAGGGACCGCTTCAGCCCGCAGGCTGGGGATGAAGGACAGCAGCAGGGCTGCTGCGCCCGTTAGCAGGTGAACGATTTTCAACATTTTGATTAACTCACGTTAAGACGGATCACAAGGAAGAGCTGATGGAGTACGGTTCGCTTCGGAACAATAAGAGGCGTTGGACACGTACCCGGTATCAGCCTATGCGCAGCCCCCGGAAAATAGGCGGTCGCGACACACGGTCTATTTAACAGCAAAGCCTGCAGCTACTCAAATCAGGCAGTCCGGCGGTGCCCGGGAGGTTGATTTGTCATAGGTCAGTGCGTCATTCGGCGGATGGGTGTTGGCAGGTTTGTCACGCGCGGCTTTCTTCTATTAAGGATGAGGTCGCAGTACCCACCGTCGAACTGCTGACCCCGCGCATGTTCGCACTCTGCCGTTTTGCTTCTTCAAATCTCTTTTGCGCGTGGTAAAGCGCGCTTGATCATGTAGGAAAATGGCCGGTCTAGGACGCTCTCCATGATCCCTCTTCAGCTGTTGGCTTATCCTACGTCGATGGTCATAAAGTCATCTGGATATACCTTTGCGCCTGCGCTTTTATAAGGCAACACAACAGATGTGGTTCTTATAGAAAGCAAGGATGACAAAGGAGTGTCAGCGATATGGTTTACGAAGACAGGCCAGGCGAGGGTAGGGAAATCAGGGTTGATCCGTTCGTCAGTGAATTTGATATGGGGCTGGCCCTGCCATTATCCCGCTCGGTGCGTTTGAATGGTTTTGCGACCTGCTTGCGGCTTGAGCAGGTCTACTGGGATATTTTGGGCGATATGGCCAGGGTCAATTGCTGTTCGGTCAGTGCACTGCTGTCCCATGTGGACCGCGAAGTGCATTTGCGTCACGGCGGGGTCAAGAACTTCACCGGGCTGGTGCGGGTTGTCTGCGTCGTGCGCAGCTTGAAGGAAGGTGGCTGCGTTGCGACACCTTAGTCGCAGCGGCGTAATGGACTGAGTGTCAGTCTGTGCAGTCTTACGGCTGCACAGGCTGCATTTAATGGATATAATCCCGCTCTTTGCCGCAAAACCCAGCGTGTGCGGTAGCAATCTGATCGCCGAGACAACCCCCATGCCGATGTACGACTATCAATGTGCTTCCTGTGGTCATCAGTTGGAAGCCATTCAAAAGATCAGCGCAGCACCGCTGGTCGACTGCCCTGCCTGCCAGGCGCCAGAGCTGAAAAAGATGCTGTCCATGCCAGGTTTCCGCCTCAGCGGCACCGGTTGGTACGAAACCGATTTCAAGACCGGCTCGAAGAAGAACCTGGCCGGCGGCGACAAAGCTGACTAGGGTCTAGGGCCTGAGTTGAACCACACGTGCGAGCGCTTGCATCATCGGGCACCTTTATATAAAGGGCAGGATGTGCAGGGCTCCGACCGAATTTCGAATTACGAGAAGCGAAACCACTACCATGATGCGCAGCCATTATTGCGGCCAACTGAACGAAAGCCTGGAAGGCCAGGAAATTACTCTTTGCGGTTGGGTTCACCGTCGCCGTGACCACGGTGGGGTGATTTTCCTCGATATCCGTGATCGTGACGGTCTGGCCCAGGTGGTGTTCGATCCGGACCGCGCTGAATCCTTCGCCGCTGCCGATCGCGTGCGCAGCGAGTACGTCGTGAAGATCACCGGCAAGGTTCGCCTGCGTCCGACCGGTGCCACCAACGCCAACATGGCGTCGGGCATGATCGAAGTCCTCGGTTACGAACTGGAAGTGCTGAACGAATCGGAAACCCCGCCGTTCCCGCTGAACGAGTTCTCCGATGTCGGCGAAGAAACCCGCCTGCGCTATCGCTTCCTTGACCTGCGTCGCCCGGAAATGGCCGAGAAGCTGCGTCTGCGTTCGCGCATGACCACCAGCATCCGTCGCTTCCTGGACGAGAACGGCTTCCTCGACGTCGAGACGCCGATCCTGACCCGTGCCACCCCGGAAGGTGCTCGCGACTATCTGGTGCCGAGCCGTACCCACGCCGGTTCCTTCTTCGCCTTGCCGCAATCGCCTCAGCTGTTCAAGCAACTGCTGATGGTGGCTGGCTTTGACCGTTACTACCAGATCGCCAAGTGCTTCCGCGACGAAGACCTGCGGGCTGATCGCCAGCCGGAATTCACCCAGATCGACATCGAGACCAGCTTCCTCGATGAGAACGAGATCATGGGCATCACCGAAAAAATGATCCGCAACCTGTTCAAGGAAGTGCTGGACCTGGAATTCGGCGACTTCCCGCACATGACCTTCGCAGAAGCCATGCGTCGTTACGGTTCCGACAAGCCGGACCTGCGTAACCCGCTGGAACTGGTTGACGTTGAAGATCAACTGAAAGAAGTCGACTTCAAGGTGTTCAGCGGCCCGGCCAACGACCCGAAATGCCGTATTGCCGCCTTGCGCGTTCCAGGCGCAGCGAGCATGCCGCGCAAGCAGATCGACGACTACACCAAGTTCGTCGGCATCTACGGTGCCAAGGGCCTGGCGTACATCAAGGTCAACGAGCGCGCCAAAGGCGTTGAAGGCCTGCAGTCGCCGATCGTCAAAAACATCCCTGAAGCCAACCTCAATGTGATCCTCGATCGCGTTGGCGCGGTTGACGGCGACATCGTGTTCTTCGGTGCCGACAAAGCCAAGATCGTCAGCGAAGCCCTGGGCGCGCTGCGGATCAAGGTTGGTAACGATCTGAATCTGCTGACCTGCAAGTGGGCACCGATGTGGGTCGTCGACTTCCCGATGTTCGAAGAGAATGACGACGGCAGCTTCACCGCCTTGCACCACCCGTTCACCGCGCCGAAGTGCACTCCGGAAGAACTGGAAGCCAACCCGGCGACCGCGCTGTCCCGTGCCTACGACATGGTGCTGAACGGCACTGAGTTGGGTGGCGGTTCGATCCGTATCCATCGCAAGGAAATGCAGCAGACCGTATTCCGCCTGCTGGGCATCAACGAAGCGGAACAGGAAGAGAAGTTCGGCTTCCTGCTTGACGCCCTGAAGTACGGCGCGCCGCCACACGGTGGCCTGGCCTTCGGTCTGGACCGTCTGGTGATGCTGATGACCGGCGCCCAGTCGATCCGTGAAGTGATCGCCTTCCCGAAAACCCAGAGCGCGGCGGACGTCATGACTCAGGCGCCGGGCCAGGTGGATGCCAAGGCATTGCGCGAACTGCACATTCGTCTGCGCGAAACGCCAAAGGCTGAGTAAGGCTGACCGCAAAGGCGCATCCTTCTGGGTGCGCCTTTTTCTTTAGGTCGAGATTTTTTGGTTGCTGGCCGACACTGAGTGTGGCGGGCAATGTTTCAAAGAGAATTCGGAGCGAGTTATGGCGGGTCATTCCAAGTGGGCGAACATCAAGCACCGCAAAGAACGTCAGGATGCCAAGAA
>Ga0302169_10000233_pt1 | contig 18049 bp, 15 predicted proteins | sample I_Fen_N1_3_FD_193493 | JGI IMG/M metagenome (GOLD analysis project Ga0302169, IMG submission 193493) | Peat permafrost microbial communities from Stordalen Mire near Abisko, Sweden - I_Fen_N1_3 | ecosystem: Environmental > Terrestrial > Soil > Wetlands > Permafrost | place: Sweden: Abisko...
CGCAGCCTTCGGCAGCTCCTACATTGACCATGCCTGACCCCATTCCCGTAGGAGCTGACGAGTGAAACGAGGCTGCGATCTTTTGACCTTGATCTACGGCGCCCTTGAACACACCGAACGTCAAAAGATCGCAGCCTTCGGCAGCTCCTACATTGACCATGCCTGACCCCATTCCCGTAGGAGCTGTCGAGTGAAACGAGGCTGCGATCTTTTGACCTTGATCTACAGCGCCCTTGAACACGCCGAAGGTCAAAAGATCGCAGCCTTCGGCAGCTCCTACATTGACCATGCCTGACCCCATTCCCGTAGGAGCTGTCGAGTAAAACGAGGCTGCGATCTTTTGATCTTGATTTATGGCGCCTTTGAACACGCCGAAGGTCAAAAGATCGCAGCCTCGTTTCTCTCGACAGCTCCTACGAGAGCTCACATGCGTGCACAATCAGGTCATTCCAAAAAGAGTCCGCACGATGCTGATCGACGAAGAGTTGACCCTGAAAAAACTCGAGGTGTTCCTCGCCTTCATGCGCACCGGCAATCTGGCCCGGGCCGCCGCCGAATTGCAGACCAGCAACGTCAGCGTGCACCGCGCCATCCATTCCCTGGAAAGTGCCCTGCGTTGCCCGTTGTTCAAACACGAAGGTCGCAACCTGACGCCATTGGAAAGCGCCTACGTACTGGAAGAACGGGCACAGAAGCTGATTCAGGACGTGGTCGAAAGCGTGCGCCTTACCCGCGAAGCCGCCGGATTCTCGGCGGAGCGCTTCAAGCTTGGCTCGCTGTATTCACTGACGGTGAAAACCGTGCCGCAGTTGATCATGGGCCTGAAGATCCGCCGCAGCGAACTCAACATCGACCTGATCCTCGGCTCCAACATTGACCTGCTCTACAAGCTGAAAAACATGGAAGTCGACGCGATCCTGGTGTCCCTGGACGACAGCATCAACGACCCGGACTGCGAGCACATCCAGTTGTTCTCCGACGACATCTTCCTCGCCACCCCGGCGGATTCGAAGTTTGCCCAACGCACCGAAGTCGACCTCGCGGAAGTGCGCGACGAAACCTTCATCACCCTGACCCAAGGCTTTGCCACGCACCAGGACGGGATTCGGGTGTTCAAGCAGGCGGGGTTCGAGCCGAAGGTGGCGATGCAGGTCAACGACATCTTCACCCTGCTGAGCATGGTCAGCTCCGGGGTCGGTTATGCGTTGCTGCCGGGGAGGATTGCGGCGGTGTATGAGAACCGGGTGAAGCTGATTCCGTTGCAGGAAAAGTACCGGTTGCAGCAGCACATTGGCGTGGTGTTCCTGAAGGCCAAGGAGCGCGATCCGAATTTGCTGGCGTTGTTGGCGGAGTGTCGGATGTATGCCAATCGCCAAGCCTGACAGATCGCGGCACGCCCATCGCGAGCAAGCTTTGCTCCTACAGTATTGGGGTGTGCCACAACACATAACCTGTAGGAGCAAGGCTTGCCCGCGATGAGGCCATCGCAGGCGCTATATATCCTGAACCTACCCCACAATCCCGCGAACAATGAAGTACAACAACGAAGGCCCGAGCAAGCACCCAAGCCCGGTATGGAACGTTGCCGTCAACGCCCCATAAGGCACCAACCGCCGATCCGTCGCCGCCAGCCCCGCCGTCACGCCACTGACGGTGCCAGCCAACCCACCAAACACCATCGCCGAACGCGGGTTATCCAGGCCCATCCATTTCGCCGCCATCGGCGTGCCGACCATCACCAGAATCGCCTTGATCAACCCCGTGGCAATCGACAACGCCACCACATCCGAACTGGCGCCAATCGCCGCCCCGGTCACCGGCCCGACGATGTAGGTCACCGCGCCCGCGCCGATGGTGGTCATGCTGATCGCATCGCGATAACCGAACGCCCAGGCAATGCTCGCGCCGACAATAAACGGCAACACCGTACCCAGCAGCAGCGCAATCGCGCCGACCAACCCGGCCTTTTTCGCTTCGGTGGCTTGCACTTCAAACGCCGTGGCGACGATGGCGAAGTCCCGCAGCATGGCGCCGCCCATCAAACCGATGCCGGAGAACAACGACAGGTCCGCCAAACCTTTTTGCCCGCCGGTCATGGTCCCGCCGACCCAAGCCAGCACCAACCCGATGACGATGGCAATCGCCGAGCCGTGAATCCGCCCGTAGGTCAGGCGTTTGGACAACACCACCGACACCCACATGATGATGCCGACGAACGCGAACGCGGTGACCAGACCATTGGCGGTCAGTCCTTTATCAATGAGTTCCCACATATCAGCGGCCTCCTACTGGAGTGCCGAGCGGGGTCACTTGCGCCGGTTCATCAGGCAAGGGCTCGCCTTTGTGAGTCCGGCTGATCAGGGCAATCGTGCAGCCGCAGATCACCACCGAGCCGATGGCCGCCAACACCGCGACCGGGCCGCCGTGCAACGCGGTCACGACGTTTTGTTGCGCCGCCATCGCCACCACCACCGGAATGTACATCGCGCCCCAGAAGCCGACGCCCATCTCGCAATCCTTGGTCATGCCGCCGCGTTTTTGCATGTACAACCGCGCACAGATCAACAGGATCATCGCGATCCCGACCCCGCCTACGTTGGACTTCACGCCCAGCAACATGCCCAGGGCATCGCCCATGATCACCCCTGCCAGCGTACAGATCGCCAACAGCGCCACACCGTAAATAATCATTGTTGTAGTCCTCAAAGTGCATCGTCGAAGTTGTTGTTTTTGTGCTTCGCAAGCCTCAGTCGGTGTTCTAGAGTTGGCGGCTTCCCTCCTCACGCAACAGCGCTTGCAGGGTATCGAGCCGGGCACCGTCGAAGGCAATCACGGTGCCCTGCTCGAACACCCGGCGCGCCAGCCCGGTCAACACCGCACCGGGCGGCAGTTCGATGTGCAGACGCACGCCACGCTCGTAAGCGCTTTGCACGGTGCCGCGCCAATCGACGACGCGGCACATGTTGAACGCGAGGTCATCGCGTAGAGCCTCAATGTTGACGATGGGCCGGGCGCGGCTGCCGCTCAGGTAGCCCATGGTTGGCGTTTTCAGTGACACCTTGGCGAAGGCTTCTGCCAGGTTTTTCGCTGGAGCGTCCAGTAACGGACAGTGCGACGGAACGCTAACCGCCAAACGCTTGGCCAGACCTGCACCCTGAGCTTTCGCCAACTGCGCCACCGCTTTCATCGCTCCATCACTGCCGGCAATCACCACCTGGTTATCGGCGTTGATATTGGCCAGGTACACCGGTGTTTCGACGCTGTGAACCTGCGCCAGCAAACGTTCCACTGTGGATAAATCGAGGCCGATGATCGCGGTCATGCCGTAGCCCTGTGGATAAGCCTGCTGCATCAGCTCACCGCGCAGGCTGACCAGATGCAGGGCATCGCTGAAACTCAACGCGCCAGCAACCACCGCCGCCGGATACGCGCCGATGGACAATCCCGCGACGTAATCCGCTGGCTCCAACAGTTGCCGCGAAGCTGCGACGCCAGCGATCAGCAGACAAAGTTGAACCGCCCTCGTCGAGTTCAACGCCTCGGCGAAATCCAGCCGCAACACGTCTTCGCCCAAAACTTCACTCGCCTCATTCACCGTTTCCCGAGGCAAACCATGGAGCATGCCCGGCTGCTGCGCGCCCTGACCGGGGAACACCAGCAGGCTGCTCATGCGGATTGCTCCTGAGGGTTCCACGGATTGATGACCAGACAGGCTTCACGGGCGTTTTTCAGCAGGACTTGTCGCGAGGCGCCGGCCCATTCGCGCAGGGCGATGGCGCCGTGTGGTGTCTGCAATTGCATGTCCACCTGGCAGGCGGCGGTATCGAAAATCTTCACCAGCTCCCGAGCCTGTTCACGGCTCAGCGGTTGCGGTGTGCGCAGGATCAAGTCGAGATCGCTACGCTCATGCAACGCCGTAAAGCCACTGGCCAATTCAAAACCGGCACTGCCGCTCACTCCCCAAATCCAATCGCTGGCATCCAGCAGTGACCTTAGTTGTGCCAACGCACGCAATGCCGGTAAATCCCGATCAATCGACACGGCGCAAAGATCTTCCGGACGCACCCGACGCTCAACCGTCGCCACCGTCATCGCCGTCGCCAACCGCTGCTCGCGCAACGGCCCGCGCACGCCGACGGCCACTTGCCCCAATCCACTGGCGGCACGCCGCACTACCACCGGTTGGCCCTGGCGCAACGCCTCAACCGCCCAAATTGGCGCGTCCGCAGGCAACTGCTCCGGGGTCATGCCCCAGAGCAAGTCGTGGGCCAGAAACGTATTCACCACTGCGCGCTCAGCAGTTCGCGAACCTTGCTCGACGCGGCGCGGTTACTCGCACCCAAACGGCTGCTTAGATCGCGGCCCTTTTCGGCGACATCGCCAATCGCCAGGTTCAGGCATTCCGTCACGCGAGCCAGATCCTGCGCCGTCGGCTGCTCAATCTGTTCCACCGACAAGGTTTCCCAAAGCAAACCGAGGCTGGCGTAACTGTCGATGTCATACGCCATCGGCGGCACGCTGGCAGCCAGGGCTTCGAGTTCCTCGACACTGCGCAAGGTCACCCGCGCCGCCGAGGCCTTGCCCATGGCATGCACCATCACGCCCGGATCGCGCAGGGCGATCAGTCGATTGGCTTGATAACCATGAGCGAGAAACGCTCCGGACATCGCCTTGCCCACCAGCAGACCAATCACCGCGTGGCCGGCCAGACGTGCGCGAGCATAACTGTCCGCCGCACCCGCCAATGCCTGGTGAATACCGAGGGCTTCTTCACGGCGACCGTAGGCCTGGCTCGGCACATCGACGATGGCGATCAAGGCGCGCTTCTGCGTTTTGTCGGCATCCGCCGCAATGACCTCATCAATGGCTTTGGCCAACCCCCAACCTTCCAGCAATCCAACCTCGCCATTGCGGGCGCGGGGGAAGCGGTTGTCGGGGTCCGTCACCACCGCAATAAACCGCACGGGTTGATCGCCCAACACGCCGTCGGCAACCTTCAAAGAAGCGGGCAAACCTTCGACCGGTTTAGCGCCGGCACTCAAAGCCTTGAACCAGTTCAACCCTCTCATGCGCCCTCTCCTTGATACAGATCGCGAACCACCGACGCCTCAATTTGCGGCTCGGCATCCAGCCGCGCCAACCGTTGCAGAAACAGCTCGGATTGTTGACTGCGGTGTTGCGCCGGCAAACCTTGCTTCAGCAATTCGCTGACCTGCTGCTGAATCTGCGCCACATCATCGGCGGCATACCGATCCACCAAACCACTGGCGAACCGTTGCTCGCCGCCAGTCAGGCTCCAGATGAAAGGACGGTCGCGGGAGTCGTATTCCTCGATCCCGGCTTCCTGTTCGATCACCTGCGGACCGTTCAAGCCAAGCCGCGCTTCCTGGGTCACCAGCAAATAGCTGCACAACCCGGCGGCAATCGACATCCCGCCAAAGCAACCGACGCTGCCCGCCACCACGCCCACCACCGGTTGGTACTGACGCAGATCGACAATCGCCGCGTGAATATCCGCAATCGCCGCCAGCCCAAGATTGGCTTCCTGCAAGCGCACGCCACCGGTTTCCAGCAGCAACACCGCGCGGGTCGGAATACCTTTACGGTTATCTTCCGCCGCCAGTTCCAGCGCCCCGGCCATTTTTGCCCCGCCGACTTCACCGAGGCTGCCGCCCTGGAACGAGCCTTCAATCGCCGCGATGACCACCGGCAATCCACCGATGCTGCCCTTGGCGATCACCACACCGTCATCGGCCTGCGGCACCACGCCTTGGCGTGACAGCCACGGCGACATGAGGCGTTGAAACGGGTCGAGCAATTCGCGGAAGGTGCCAGCGTCGAGCAAGGCTTTCGCCCGCTGCCGGGCGCCGAGTTCGACGAAGCTGGTCTTGTTAAGAAGATCAGTCATGGCCGATCTCCTCAAAGCCCTGTTCCAGACGCAGCCGCACCACGCCCGGGGTCGCGCCGAAGTCGTGAATATCAATCGCCATGGCCGGCGGTGTCTGGCCGTCGAACATCCGCGCAAACAGGTGCTGCCAGCGCTGTTCGGCGCCGTTGACCGAGGTTTGCACCTGGATGGTCAGCTTGCCGGCCACACCCGGTTCGATCAGCACTTCCAGATCGCCCGAGCCGACACAGCCCACCAGCGTCCGACCCCGGGGCGGCTGCCCGGCGGGGAATTCAAAGGATAAGGTTTCCATCAGCAAGCTCCGGATTCGAGGCGGTCGATGAACAGGCAAGCGGCGAGCAAATCAGCAGCGCCGCCGGGCGAGGCGTTCAACGCGATTAATTGTTCATCCAGCTCATGCAAGCGGCGGCGACCGCCGAGGCTGGCACTGCCGCCCGCGTCGAGCACGGCTTGAGCGCCGAGTTGCATGGTTTGCAGACCGGTTTCGCCGGCGCGATAGAGCACGCAGGTGTCGGCCAGTCGGGTCATGATCGCCAGCAAGGCGTCCAGACGTGCGTTTTGTTCGCCGTGGCCCAGGGCGCGGCTGCGTTTGAGCTGGGGTAAGCCGCGTTGCAGGACTGAAGGGAAGCCGAGTTGCGCTTCTTCACGGGCACCGCGCGCACCGTAGCGTTGGGCGACTTGCGCGCCGTGGCTCAGCGGGCGTGGGGCGAAACGGTCGTCGAGTAACGCCAGACGTGCGGCGCACAGCGTGACGGCGCTGGGGTTTGTGTTTTCAAGTGCTGCCGCTGCGACCAACAGCCCCAAGGCCCAGATCGCCCCGCGATGGGTATTCACACCGTTGGTGGTGGCGAGCATCGCTTGCTCGCCTTCCCGGCCAATCCGGCCGAGGGCTTCGCGCAACGGCAGGCCGACGTCGCCAAATTCAATGGCCGCGTCAGCCATTTCCTTGAACGCTGGCCACAACGACAACGCCGACGCGTGCATCAGCCCCAGGTGCAAATCGGTGTGGGCGCCATTGCCGCGACGGTCCACCAGCGCCGGTTTCGGCGACAGGTCCGCTTCGTCGATCAGCGCGTCCACCGCCAGATCCGCCAGCCGCTCGGCCAGGGTCAGTGTTTTGGATTGCAGGTTAAGTGCGTGCATTTACCAGCTCCTGAACTTGGCGGGCGGGTTGTAGAGGCCACCGGACCACTCCACCAGATCGGCCACGCTTTTCGCCGCGAGCAATTCGCGGGTGGCGTCGGTGCGGCGGATGCCGAGGTCTTCGGGCAAGGCGATCAAGCCTTCGCGGCGCATGCGGGCGGTGTCTTTCGGGTTGTGGCGCAGGCCGATCACGGTGACGCCCGCCACCGCTGCGATCATCGCCTGGCGTTCTTCCAGCGAACGCGCCTTGTACAGGTAGGCGATGCCTTCTTCGGTCAGCAGGTGGGTGACGTCGTCGCCGTAGATCATGATCGGCGCCAGGGGCATGCCGCTTTTGCGCGCCACTTCCACCGCGTCGAGGGTTTCGACGAAGGTTGGTTTGCCGCCCTCCTGGAACGTCTCGACCATTTGCACCACGAGTTTTTTGCCGCGTTCGAGCAGGGCTTCTGGCGCATCGTCGTGGCGCATGTCGAGCCAGGCCGGCGTGCCGTGACGGCGACCGCGTGGGTCGTGGCCCATGTTCGGCGCACCACCGAAACCGGCCAGGCGTCCGCGGGTGACGGTGGAGGAATGACCGTCGCCATCGACTTGCAGGGTCGCGCCGATAAACAGGTCCACCGCGTACTGCCCGGCCAATTGGCAGAACATCCGGTTGGAACGCAGCGAGCCGTCGCGCCCGGTGAAGAACACATCCGGCCGGGCGGCGATGTAGTTTTCCATCCCCAGTTCGGTGCCGAAGCAATGCACGCTCTCGACCCAGCCGCTTTCGATGGCCGGGATCAGGGTTGGGTGCGGGTTGAGCGTCCAGTTGCGGCAGATCTTGCCTTTGAGGCCGAGGGATTCGCCGTAGGTCGGCAGGATCAATTCGATGGCGGCGGTGTTGAAACCGATGCCGTGGTTCAGGGACTGCACGTTGTGTTTCTCGTAGATCCCGCGAATCGCCATCATCGCCATCAAGACGTGCACAGGCTTGATGTGGCGCGGGTCGCGGGTGAACAGCGGTTCGATGTAGAACGGCTTGTCCGCTACCACGACGAAATCGACCCAGGAGGCGGGAATGTCGACGCGAGGCAGATCGGTGACGTCGTCCACCAGTTGGTTGACCTGGACGATGACGATGCCGTCGCTGAAGGCAGCTGGTTCGATCAGTGCGGGGGTGTCTTCGGTGCTGGGGCCGGTGTAGATATTGCCGGCGCGGTCGGCCATGAACCCGGCGGAAAGCACGACGTTGGGGATCAAATCCACCACCAGTCGCGCATAGAGTTCGATGTAAGTGTGGATCGCGCCGATTTCCAGCAAGCCGTCTTCCAGCAACTGGCTGATGCGCAGGCTCTGGGTGCCGGCAAAGGAGAAATCGAGCTTGCGGGCGATGCCGCGTTCGAACAGGTCCAGGTGTTCGGAGCGTCCGACGCTGGGCATGATCATGTGCAAGTCGTGCAGCTTGGCCGGATCAGCCTTGGCCAGGGAGCGCGACAGGAAATCCGCCTGCTTCTGGTTATTGCCCTCCAGCACCACCCGGTCGCCGGGCAGAATCAACGCCTCCAGCGCCGCGACGATTTTGTCGGTGGGCAGCACCACGCCGTCGGCAAAACCTTTGACCAACGCCAGACGCCGCTGCTTCTCGCTGCGCCGCCGCGTCCATCGCGAGTCGGGGGATATTGTTGTTGTCATGACCACTCCACGGGTTCGCTGTCGTGGGGTCACCTTAGGGGGGTTGGGGAGTGGGCATCAATCAAGCAGAGCGACGGATCGTTACGGTTAGGGTAATGGTTGGCCGGGCTGACGCCTTCGCGGGCAAGCCTCGCTCCTACAGGTTTATGCCGCACACAACTTCTATGAACGACACAAACCTGTAGGAGCGAGGCTTGCCCGCGAAGAGGCCAGCTCAATCACCACAACTTCCAATGACAGAACATCACAAATCGGCCATCTGCTCCTGCACCCGAATCAAAAGCTGCTCAGCACTCTCCAACAACTGCGCCAACAACGCCGGATCTTCGTCCATATAACCTTCGTACTCCGCCAGGTTTCGTCGCTCATGACACAAGGCAAACAACCGAACCTGCACCTTCCCGATATCCGCCGTATGAATCAGGCACTGAAACACCAGATATCGCTTATCCGACCGGTAACCACACAAGCGAAGCGCCGTCAGAGCCAACGCATGCGCAGCGTTGTAAGCCAGGTCGAATCGGCTCGCGAAGGACAGCGAAGGTGTTTGCGCATCGTTCAATCGATCCACCGCAGAACGCATCAGCCCTTCGCATTCCTTGCGATCTGGCGGTTCGGCTTTCAGTCCACCGCTACGTAACAGGTTTTCCAGATTCTCGTTGCTGCCCATCCTTGGACTCCAAAGGGTTTTGCCCCATCAGATTGATCTTGTCCTGCTGCGCCACACGCACGACAAAACTGTTTTCAGCCGCCCGTTTGGCGGCCCAGTCGCCGGGGGTGTAGAGCGTCGGGTTGAGGACGCGGCCCAGTTGCTCCTCCAGGGGCATGAGCCGCTCCATCACTTCACCGTAGTACAGGCCTTCGCCGATCAGCATGAGATCAATGTCACTGGATGCGTTTGCCGAATCCTTGGCAATGGAGCCGTACACAAAGGCCCAGGTGATCTGCTCGGCAAAGGGTTGCAGCGCTTCACGCAGGGGCTCGGCGATGCCAAAGGTTTTGCGGGCGATGCCCAGCAGTTCGGCATAGATCGGGCAGTCGGGGTTGGCTTGGTAGTGGGTCTGGTTGCCCTGGCGGGTCAGGGTCAGCACGCCGGCCTGCTGCAACCGCTCCAGTTCGCGCATGAGGCTGCCTTTACCGACTTGAGCCCAGCGGGCGATTTCGTTGGCGTAAAAACTCTGGTCGGGTTTGCCGAACAACAAGCCCAGCACTTTTTGCTGGGTGGTGGTGAACAGGGCTTCGCTGAGGGAGAGGTTTTTCACAGTGGCTGCCAAAGAGTCCCAAAAAGGGAACGATAGGTCCCTTTTTGGGAATCTTCAACTGCAGCCCGCTGATTGAGGGTTTGTGTTTGACCATTCCCAAGCTCTGCGCCGGAATGATCAGGCGCTCAGGGGAAGGGTTGGCCGGGCTGACGCCTTCGCGGGCAAGCCTTGCTCCTACGGGTCGTGTCGTACACAAATTCCGCGAACACCATAAACCCCGTAGGAGCGAGGCTTGCCCGCGAAGAGGCCAGCACCATCACCGCAATGCTCAATGATCGAAAAGTCCCAAAAAAGGACCGATCAGTCCTTTTTTGGGAATCTTCATCCTTCGCCAGCCGAATGGGAATTTGTGTTTAAAAGTTGCGCCGAAGGAAGGGTGAGCGGCTACGCAGTCTGGCGTCGCGGACTACAGTAATGCGGGAAGCCGCTGACTGGTGGGGTTTTGCGGTGATCTTTATCTTTTGGGTGTCGCTGCGAAGTCAGTGGCCGGGCATGGAACCCCGAAAAAAAACGGAGCAAACGCCCCATTCATACGAATGGACACACTCCAATCTGTAAGCGGAAATTCATTATGTCCAAGGACACGCCAAACCCAGCAGACACCACCGATTCCCCAGAAGCTCTCGACGAAAAAAAAATGAAAGAAGCCGCCGACCGCGCCTTCGCCCATTACTTTCCCCCGGCTGAAGAAAAACCGTCCAAACGCCGTAAATACCAACTCTTCGCCGTCGCCGAGGGCATTAACGACCCCGAAGCGCTGCTGGCCAATGCTTCAGAAGATTTGCTGTCCATCAGCGCGATTGCGGACGATCTGGCGGACGATGTGGAAGGCACACGCCGTTCGGTGGCGTTGGCGATCAGCCGTTTGAGTGACGGTGTGCAGTTATTGGTCGAGCGGGTGCTGGATCACCATGAGGCAATGGCTGAGGCCAAAGTTTAGCCGTTGATTTTTTGGTGAATTGAGGGCCGCCTTCGCGGGCAAGCCTCGCTCCTACAGGGGAACTATGTCGTTCGCAGCAATCGCGTCCCCCCCAAACCTGTAGGAGCGAGGCTTGCCCGCGAAGAGGCCCGTCAGACCAACCCCGCACTCACCAACAACTCTTCCAGCGCCAGCAAATCAGGCACTTTGGCCACTTGCTCCCCGACCTGCACCGCCGCTTGCTCCAGCGGACACAACGGCACATCCACATAGCTCAACTGGCTATCCAGCTTGTAAGAGCGAGGAATCCCCTGCACCAACAGCGCAATGAACTTCAACTCCGGTCGCCCGCCAAGCGCATTGAGGATGACGATCCGCGCTCGCTCGCCAATCACCACTTTATTTCCACACGCCGACTCGAAACTGAGCAGCGGAATCTGCCGATCCCGCCACGTCACCAGCCCCAGGTACCACGGCGGTGTATCAAGATCGAACGTCCCCGGTTGATAGTCGATCAACTCGGCGACGGCGACGTTGGGCAGGATCAAATTGCGGTCCGCCAGGGGCAGCAACAGCCCGGTGAGGTTGCTGGTGCGATGCTCAAGCATGGGTTTTGCTCCACAACGCGATGCTTTCGAGCAGCACCGATTCCTGATACGGCTTGCCGAGGTAGTCGTTGACGCCAATGGCCATGGCGCGGTCGCGGTGTTTCTGGCCGGTGCGGGAGGTGATCATGATGATCGGCAGGTGCTGCAAACGCTCATCGGCGCGCACCTGAGTGGCGACTTCGAAGCCGTCCATGCGCGGCATTTCGATGTCCAGCAGCATCACGTCGGGCAGGTGGTCTTCGAGCAGCAGCATGGCGTCAACGCCGTCCTTGGCGGTCAGCACGTTCATGCCGTGGCGTTCGAGTAAACGGCTGGTGACCTTGCGCACGGTCACCGAGTCATCCACCACCAACACCAGCAGTGGCTTATGCGGCTCGGCCTCGACCTCCTGGGTCATCGGCCGTTGCGGCATTCGCGTCTGCATGGCACGGATCGGCGCCAGCAAATCCAGAATCAGCACCACCCGGCCATCCCCCAGAATCGTCGCCCCGGACAAGCCCTGCACCGCCGCAAATTGCGGGCCGAGGCTTTTGACCACGATCTCCCGGGTGCCGGCCATGGAGTCCACCTGCACCGCGATGTGCCGTTCGTTGCATTGCACCAGCAACACCGGCAACGGCAGGCTCTGACCCAGCAGTTTCGGGCGGGTGCTGGTTTTCAGCAGTTCGCCGAGGTAGCACAGTTCATAGTGCTGCCCGGCGTATTTGTAGGTCGGTGGATCGAGCCGGTAATGGCCTTCGAGTTCGTTGGGCAGCACGCGGACGATGCCGTCGATGGTGTTCAGCGGGATCGCGTATTGATCATCAAAACACTGCACCATCAGCGCCCGGTTGACCGACACGGTAAACGGCAAACGAATACGGAAATGCACGCCCTGCCCCGCTGTCGAGTCGATGCTCATGCTGCCGCCGAGTTGCCGCACCTCTTCATGCACCACGTCCATACCCACGCCGCGCCCGGAAATCTGGGTGATTTTCTCGGCGGTGGAGAACCCCGGTTGCAGGATAAATTGCAGCACGTCGCGGTCGCTGACATCGCTGTCCGGCGCCAGCATGCCGCGCTTGATCGCCTTGCGCCGCACCGCGTCCAGCGGCACGCCGGCACCGTCGTCACGAATGTCGAAAATGATGTCGCCGCCCTCTCGCGACAGGTCCAGCGTGATACGCCCCTGGGCCGGTTTCCCCGCCGCGACCCGCACCTCGGCGGACTCCAAGCCGTGATCCACCGCATTGCGCAGCATGTGTTCCAGGGGAGCGGCCATGCGTTCCAGCACGTTGCGATCCATCTCGCCTTCAGCGTTGCCGACCACGAAGTCCACGTCCTTGCCCAACTCGCTGGACACCTGGCGCACGATGCGTTTCAAGCGCGGCAGCATCCGGTCGAACGGCACCATGCGCGTGCGCATCAGGCCTTCCTGCAATTCGGTGTTGATGCGGCCCTGCTGTTGCAGCAGGTTTTCCGCGTCCTGATTGGTCCGGTCGAGGGTTTCCTTGAGGTCGAGCAGGTCGGAAGCGGATTCAAACAGTGCCCGGGACAGTTGCTGCAATTGCGAATGGCGGTCCATTTCCAGCGGATCGAATTCTTCGTAGCCCAGGCGTTCGGCTTCGACTTGCTGACGGCTGAGAATCCGGCCCTGGGTTTCAGTGTCGAGACGGCGCAACTGGTCGCGCATCCGCTCAATGGTGGTTTCCATTTCGCTCAGGGCCACGCGGGCATCGTTGACCTGCTGCTCGATACGGCCACGGAAGATCGAGGTTTCCCCGGCGAGGTTGACCAAGTCGTCGAGCAACTCGGCCGAGACCTTGACCATATCGGCGCCGGCCTCTGGCGCCGGTGTTTCAACCTTAACGGCAGCCGGCGCCACGACCGGCGCTTCGGGCTCCACCGGATGGCTGAAGTTCTTGATCGCATCAATCAGCCGATCCGCCGGCGGGCAAGGTTGCCCGGCACGGGTGGCGTCGAGCATTTGCGCCAGTCGGTCGTGGCTGCTTTGCAACAGCGAGAACAACGCCGCCGTCGGTTGCAGCACGCCCGCCGACAGGCCTTCGTAAAGAAACTCCAGTTCATGGGCCAAATCGCCAATCGGGGCGATTTCCACCATCCGCGCGCCGCCCTTGAGGGTGTGCAAATCCCGCAACAGGGTTTCGACTTCCTGGCGGTTCGACGGCTCGGCTTGCCAGCGCACCAGCGCCGCGCCGGAGTTTTCGATGATGTCGAAACCTTCTTCGAGGAAGATCTCCAGCAGCTCCGGGTCGTGACCCGGCGAGTCATGTTCGTGCACCGACTCGACCACTTCAGGCGCGCTCGGGTTGCCCTGGCGAAACTCGCGAATCGCCTCGATCACGTCCTGCGGATCACCCAATGGCTTGTGGTTTTGTAACTGCTCAAGCAGCAACGCCAAGCGGTCATGGCTGGTTTGCAACAACGTCGCCAGGGTTTCGCTGTGGCTGTAGCGGCGGTCCACCAGGCCTTCGTAGAGATTTTCCAGTTCATGGGCCAGGTCGCCGACCGCCTCGACCTCGGCCATCCGCGCGCCGCCCTTGAGGGTGTGCAAATCCCGCTGCAGGGACGAGAGCGGCGCGGCGTTGTCCGGGTCGTTCAACCAGCGCTGCAAGGCCTGGCCGGCGCTTTCGAGGATATCCACCGCTTCTTCGAGGAAGATCGCAACGATCTCATCGTCGTGCTCAACCTGCGTCGCCGTGTGTTCAAGCTCGGCGGTGGCGCTGCCCAGTTCGCGAATGCTCAACGCCCGGCTGCCGTCGCTGCGGATCAGGCCTGTGGCCGACGGGTCGAGGCTGGTATCGAGCAAATCGCGCAAGGCCCGGACGCGTTCCGGTTGCGGGCTGACTTCCTGGCCCGCAGCGAGCTCGTCGAGCATATTGATCAGCGCTTCGTGAGCGCTTTGCGCTTCATGGAAAAACCCGTCGCTGACCGCCAGGCTGCTTTCTTCCACCGCGCCATACAGGTCGAGCAAGGCTTCACAGAGTTCATCCACCGGATGCAGATCGGCCAGGTGCGCGCCTTCGCCGAGGGTGGTCAGTTCATCCAGCAACGCGCTGAGCTCCTGGCGCTCGCCGGGGTGCTGCTGCCAGCGCTGCAACAGGCTTTCCGCATCGAGCAGGATGTCCATGCCCTGAGCCAGAAAGTTGTTGATCAGTTGCGGATCGCGCTTGATCCGCAGGCCACGGTTTGGCGCGCTGAGGATGGCTTGCAGGTGATCTTCCACGACCGCATGCGTGCGTTCGATCAGCGAACGGGCGCCAGGAATCTCGGCCAGCGGATCGGTCTTGAGCTGGCGCAAGCCGAGACGGAACAAGCCTTCGGCTTCCAGCAGCAACTCGACTTCATCCAGGTCCAGGGCAATCAGGTGCGCCTTGTACTCGCGGGCCAGTTGATCCAGCGGCGCCGCCAGTTCGGCGATCGGCAACACGCCAGCCATGTAGGCGCTGCCCTTGAGGGTATGCAAGGCCCGCTGCAACTCGTCGCTGGCTTGCAACGGCATATGCTCGGCGGCTTGATCGAGGTAGCGATTGAGGCTGGCGAGGTGGGTTTCGGCTTCCTTGCGGAAGATCTCCAGCAACAACGGATCGAGGGCGGCGACGTCCTGGGTGTCTTCGTCAGACAGCGGCGCCTCGCCCTTGGCCAAAGCATGGGCCCGGGCGGCCAGGCGATCCACATCGTCGCGCTGGCGCTGGGCATTGGCGGCAAATTCGCTGATGAGTTCCGGCAGCAGGTTCAGTACTTCGCTCAGCAACTGTTGCACCGCTGGCCCTGGCTCGACGCTGTGTTCCAGCACCCGATTGAGCAGGTTTTCCAGGGTCCAGGCCAACTCGCCGAGCACCAGTGCGCGGACCATCCGGCCACTGCCTTTCAAGGTGTGGAAGGCCCGGCGCAATTCGCTCAGGGCCGAGGCGTCGCCGGGATTCGCCGACCAGCGCGGCAGGTGTTCGCGCAACACGTCCAGGACTTCGTCGGTTTCTTCGAGGAAGACTTCCCGCAGCTCATCGTCCACCGGCTCTTCGCCTGGTGGGGGCGGCAGCAGGCTGCCCGGGGTGTGCAGGGCCGGCGGGTTGACGGCGGACACCGGGCTGGCCAACACAGCGGCCAGGGATTGCACGGTGTCGGGGTCGTCCAGTTCCTGGAGGTCATGCATGACCTGGGCTTCGTTGGGGCTCAGCACATCGTCGAGCACCGGCACGCCTTTTTCGCTGGGGAAAAAACCGAGCGCCGCGAGGCTGTTTTCCGCCACGTCGAGCAGGTGTTCGCCGGTCTCTTGCGGGTCGTCGTTCAGCCGTTCCAGGTAGTACTCGATGCTGGTGATGACGTCGGCCAGGCTGTCGAGTTGCTGCCAACCGGGATGATCGGTGTCCACCAGCAAGTGTTCGCGGATAAAGCCGTTGCACGCTTCGATCAGGCTGGCGGCACGGCTCAGGGGAATCATCGCCAGTGCACCGCGCACCTGGGTCAGCAACGCCGGCAAGGGCTGGAGTTGCTGGCGATCCCAATCGGCGTCGATGTAGTCGACGATCATGTCCTTGGCTTGTTGCAGGCAGATCCGCGCTTCGCGAATGACTATCTGGTGGATCTGGGTCAGGTCGGTGGTCGGCAGGCGACTTTCTTCCTGGCTCTCAGGTTCGACGGTGCCGACCATCCCGGCCAGGGTCGCTTCGACGTAGAGCAAGGCCCCGGCGACGTCCATCAGGATCGCGTCGTTGGGTTCGCGTTGACCCTGAGCGAGGCTCAGTACCACGGCGAGTTGATCGATGATGACTTTGCGCGGCTGGCCGAAGCCGAGCACCGCCAGGGTGTCGGCGATTTGCCGCAGCGGCGCCAGTAGGCTTTCGAGGTCCGAGGTGTGCTGGCGGTCGCTGCGCACGAACAAGTCGAGGCGCTCCTTGACCCGCACCAGTTCTTCGCACAGCGCGGCGAGCACCGAACGCATGGCATCGCGGTCGGGGCCGGCGAGGCGTGCACGTTCTTCGTCGACCATCGCGCTGTCGGGCAGCGCTTCGTCCAGTCCGTAGCGATCTTTCATGGTCAGCATCTGCCCGGTGGGATGTTCGGCTTTGGCAATGTAGAACAACAAGCTTTTGAACAGCTCGGGCGGCGGCGCCTGATTGATGCCGGCCATGCCTTGTTCCAGCAAACGTTTGAGTTCTTTGTCAGCGTCCTTGAACAGGCTGCGCAGGGCCGGACTGTTGGCAATCGCGCCTTTGCGCAGGCCTTCGACCAACGCCGAAGCGACCTGCCACAACGGGCTCAGCGGCGCGTTGCCGCACAACGCTTCAAGCCTGGCGAAGACTTTGGCCAGGTAATCCAGGTTCGTCTCGCCATCCTGCTCGCGAAGCAAACCGACCAGCGCCATTTGCAACATCTGCCGCAATTTGCGCAGCACATTGGGTAGTTCCGCCGGTTCCAGCAACGCCAGGGCTTCTTCGTCCAGCGGCGACAAGTCCGGCAGTTGCGGGCTGAACAGGCTGGTTTCCGACAACAGGCTTTCACCCCGGGCACTGCGCAGATCGTTGATCAGCGGCAACACCACCAGCGGCAAGTCCCGGCGTGCGCCTTGCACCCGGTCGAGGTAGATCGGCAGTTGCCCCAGGGCCTGTCTTAACAGATGAATGGCTTCATCACGATGACTGACGCGGTTTTGTTGCAGGGCGACGGTCAGGTGTTCCATTTCTTCGGCGAGCAGCGCCGCGCCGTAGAACTCGACCATCTGCAAACCGCCATGGACCTGATGGATGCACGCCAGGCATTCGCTCAGCGCATGCGTCGCCTGCGGGTCATCAAGCAATGTTTCCAGCGCTTGATGAGCCTGCTTCAGCGTTTCGGCAATCTCGCCTTTGACCCACTCGAGGGCCACATAGTCGTGCCGATCACCCATAACCACTCCGCTACTTTCAATTCAGACGCCCAAGGGCGGTTCAAGCGTTGTCCGTGGCCTGCTTGGGCTCGGTCGGCAAAGTGAAACCCGAGACCGAGCGGCGCAACTGGCTGGCCATTTTCGCCAGGTTGCCGATGCTTTCGGCGGTCGCCGTGGAACCGGACGAGGTCTGCGTGGTGATCTGCTGGATCACATTCATGGTCAGGGAAATCTGCCCGGCCGACGACGTCTGTTGCTGCGCGGCGTTGGAAATACTCTGGATCAGCGCCGCCAGGGTCTTCGACACACCTTCGATTTCTTCCAGGGCCACCCCGGCATCCTGCGCCAGCCGCGCACCGCGCACCACTTCGGTGGTGGTCTGCTCCATGGAGATCACGGCTTCATTGGTATCAGTCTGGATCGCCCGGACGAGGGTTTCAATTTGTCGGGTCGCGGCGGACGAGCGCTCGGCCAACCGCTGCACTTCGTCGGCGACCACGGCAAACCCGCGCCCGGCGTCACCGGCCATCGAGGCCTGGATTGCCGCGTTGAGCGCGAGGATGTTGGTCTGGTCGGCAATGTCGTCGATCAGGCTGACGATGTCGCCGATTTCCTGGGACGACTCGCCGAGGCGCTTGATGCGTTTGGCGGTGTCCTGAATCTGCTCGCGAA
>Ga0302169_10000234_pt1 | contig 18040 bp, 16 predicted proteins | sample I_Fen_N1_3_FD_193493 | JGI IMG/M metagenome (GOLD analysis project Ga0302169, IMG submission 193493) | Peat permafrost microbial communities from Stordalen Mire near Abisko, Sweden - I_Fen_N1_3 | ecosystem: Environmental > Terrestrial > Soil > Wetlands > Permafrost | place: Sweden: Abisko...
CAAAGAAGGCAAAATCAAGTAATTGATTTTTCCCTCTTACGAAAAAGGCCCGTATCGCGAGATACGGGCCTTTTTTGTTGCTTGAGCTTTGTGATGTTTGCCAGGGCCTCATCGGCGTAGATTCGCCCGGAGCCAGCCCGCTTCCAGAGGTTTCGCAAACGACGCAGATCTCTATGGGGGCGTGGCTTGCCCGCGATGAGGGTGGTCCAGGCAATGAAAGTCTTCAGGCCTTCTGCTCAAACGCCACATAAATCTTGCGGCAAGGCTCCAGCACTTCCCAGGTGCCCCGGAAACCGGCCGGGATGACGAAGCGATCACCTGCGCGCACGGTTTTGCTGTTGCCATCGTTATCGCGCAGGACGGAAACGCCCTGAACGATTTCGCAATATTCATGCTCGGTGAAGTTCACCAGCCACTGGCCGACTGCGCCTTCCCACACGCCGGCATTCAATTGGCCGCAAGGGCTGTTGTAGTGGTTGTAGACCACTTGCTCAGGATCGCCCTTGAGCACCTTTGCCGGGTCTGGTCGATAGCGCTCGGGCTCGGTGGTGGCCTGGCCGAAGTCGACGATGTTCTGGATGCTCATTGTTGTATTCCTCCGTTATTGTTGGTATCGCCAAAGTCTATGTTTATTAAAATGAACATCGCAAGGTCGTTTACCGGCCTTGTGTCAAATATATTGAAACTTCCCCTGCCGCTGGTTTAGGGTGGCAGTTGCCTTGGGCCGAAAGCAGGCTGACCGGGCAGAATTCCTGACAGCGCCCGCGAAGAACGCGGGTGTCGTATTCAATAAGAGGAGGACACTCGTATGACCACCCTGACTCGTGCCGACTGGGAACAACGGGCTCGCGATCTGAAGATCGAAGGCCGCGCCTACATCAATGGCGAATACACCGATGCCGTCTCCGGCGAGACCTTCGAGTGCATCAGCCCGGTCGATGGCCGTCTGTTGGGCAAAATCGCCAGCTGCGATGCCGCCGACGCCCAGCGCGCTGTTGAAAACGCCCGTGCCACCTTCAATTCCGGTGTCTGGTCGCGCCTGGCGCCGACCAAACGCAAAGCCACCATGATTCGTTTTGCCGGCCTGCTCAAACAGCACGCCGAAGAGCTGGCCCTGCTTGAAACCCTGGACATGGGCAAGCCGATCAGCGATTCCCTGTACATCGACGTTCCCGGCGCAGCGCAAGCCCTGAGCTGGAGCGGCGAAGCCATCGACAAGATCTACGACGAAGTCGCAGCTACCCCGCACGATCAACTGGGCCTGGTAACTCGCGAGCCGGTCGGCGTTGTCAGCGCCATCGTGCCGTGGAACTTCCCGCTGATGATGGCGTGCTGGAAACTCGGCCCGGCGCTGTCCACCGGTAACTCGGTGATCCTCAAGCCATCGGAAAAATCGCCGCTGACCGCCATCCGCATCGCTGCTCTGGCAGTCGAAGCCGGGATTCCGAAAGGCGTGCTGAACGTCCTGCCGGGTTACGGTCATACCGTTGGCAAGGCCCTGGCCCTGCATAACGACGTCGACACCCTGGTGTTCACCGGTTCGACCAAGATCGCCAAGCAACTGCTGATCTACTCCGGCGAATCGAACATGAAGCGCGTCTGGCTCGAAGCCGGCGGCAAGAGCCCGAACATCGTGTTCGCCGACGCACCGAACCTGCAGGAGGCCGCTGAAGCTGCTGCGGGTGCTATCGCCTTCAACCAGGGCGAAGTCTGCACCGCCGGTTCGCGCCTGCTGGTGGAGCGTTCGATCAAGGACAAATTCCTGCCACTGGTGATCGAAGCCCTGAAAACCTGGAAGCCGGGCAACCCGCTGGATCCGGCGACCAACGTCGGCGCGCTGGTGGATACCCAGCAGATGAACACCGTGCTGTCCTACATCGAGTCCGGTCACACCGACGGCGCCAAACTGGTAGCCGGTGGTAAACGCATCCTCCAGGAAACCGGTGGCACCTACGTTGAACCGACGATTTTCGACGGCGTGAGCAACGCGATGAAAATTGCCCAGGAAGAAATCTTCGGGCCAGTGTTGTCGGTCATCACCTTCGACAGCGCCGAAGAAGCCGTCGCGATCGCCAACGACACCCCGTACGGTCTGGCCGCTGCAGTGTGGACTTCCGATATCTCCAAGGCGCACCTGACCGCCCGTGCACTGCGTGCCGGTAGCGTGTGGGTCAACCAGTACGATGGCGGCGACATGACTGCACCGTTCGGTGGCTTCAAGCAGTCCGGCAACGGTCGCGACAAGTCGCTGCACGCGTTCGACAAGTACACCGAGCTGAAGGCGACCTGGATCAAGTTGTAAGTCAGTAGGGGAGCCTGATCCAGGTCAGGCTTCCCAAACGACACAGATCCCTTGTGGGAGCGAGCCTGCTCGCGATAGCGGTGTGACAGTCGACGAACAAGTTGAATGTTGCTCCGTTAATCGCGAGCAAGCTCGCTCCCACAATGTTTTGTGCGGACCATAAAAATATCCACAGGAGCGTGGAACATGCGTTGGGCGACGTATTTCGCCGTGTTGGCGTCTGTCTTGAGTGTCGGCCTGGCCCTGGGTGTCAGCATGCCGCTGGTGTCGTTTCGCCTGGAAAGCTGGGGTTACGGCTCGTTCGCCATCGGTGTGATGGCGGCGATGCCGGCCATTGGCGTATTGGTCGGGGCGAAAATTTCCAGTCGTCTGGCGGCGCGCCTTGGTACGGCCAATTTGATGCGTCTATGCCTGTGGGCCGGAGCGGTTTCCATCGGCTTGCTGGCGCTGTTGCCGAGCTACCCGATCTGGCTGGCACTGCGGCTGATGATCGGGGTGATCCTGACGCTTGTATTCATCCTCGGTGAAAGCTGGATCAACCAACTGGTGGTCGAGCAATGGCGCGGGCGGTTGGTCGCGCTGTATGGCAGCAGTTATGCGCTGAGTCAGCTGGCCGGACCGGTGTTGCTGGGCTTTCTTGGCACCGAGCACGATTATGGTTTTTGGGTGGGTGTCAGCTTGCTGATGGCGGCACCGTTTCTATTGCTCGGTCGCAGCGGTGCGCCGAGCAGTGAGGCCGGTAGCGTGACCTTGAGAGATTTGCTTGAGTTCTGCAGGGGGCTGCCGGCGATTGCCTGGGCGGTGTCGCTGTTCGCTGCGTTCGAAGCGATGATCCTGACGCTGCTGCCGGTCTACTGCTTGCGCCAGGGGTTCACCACGGAAATCGCTCTGGCGATGGTCAGTACGGTGGTGGTGGGTGATGCCGTGCTGCAATTACCGATTGGCGCGTTGGCCGATCGCTTGTCGCGGCGCACCTTGTTTACCGGGTGCGCGGTGGTGTTGCTGGGGTCGAGTCTGGCCATTCCGTTGCTGATCGACACGCTGCTGATCTGGCCGTTGTGGGTGTTGTTTGGTGCCAGCGCGGGTGGGTTGTTCACCTTGTCGCTGATTCTGATCGGCGAACGTTATCGCGACGATGCGCTGGTCAGGGCCAATGCGCACATCGCGCAATTATGGGGCATCGGTTGCCTGATCGGGCCTTTGCTGGCCGGTGCCGGCAGCCAGTGGATCAGCGGGCACGCCTTGCCGTTGCTGATGGCGGCGGGGGCGTTGGGTGTGCTGATCGTGGTGTCGCGGCAAGGGGCATTTGGCTCGGTTGCCGAACCGGCCTGACACCTGTGGGAACGTGCTCCCGCAGGGTCATAACATCCGTTCCAGGCCAACCGTATTACTGAACCAGGCATTGAAGTGCCGCCACCAACTGCCTGGCTCGCTGGTCAGGGTGTGCAGTTTGCCGTTGTCTTCGGTGACCCAGACGATCTGGCTTTTTTCCAGCTCCACTTTGTAGCTCAGGGGCGGTGCCATGCCTTGCAGCGCCAGTTCACGCGCGTGTGCCGCAAGCTCCGGGCTGTCCACGAGTACTCCGACTTCGGTGTTCCACAGCACCGAGCGCGGATCGAAATTGAACGAGCCGATGAAGGCTTTCTGCTGGTCGAAGATGATCGCCTTGCTGTGCAGGCTGGAATCGGAGCCGCGATAGGATCGGCTGTTGAACAGGTTAGGGCCGCTGCCGCCGCCTTCGCCAGGCTGGCGGCGTAACTCGAACAGTTGCACGCCATGTTCCAGCAGCGCCTTGCGATACGGTGCATAACCGCCATGCACCGCCGGTACGTCCGTGGCCTCCAGCGAGTTGGTCAGCAGCCGCACTGAGACCCCGGCGTCGGCGCGCCCGGTCAGGTACACCAGCCCCGGCTGGCCCGGCACGAAATAGGCCGAGACCATGATCAACTCCTTGCTGACGCCATTGAGTTCGGGAGCCAGTTGCGTGGTCAACAGCAACTGAGGGTCTGGCTCGCCATCGGCCAGCACCTTGCTCGGCGCATCCCACAGCGCCTGGTTCCAGGCCCAGATCAACTCTTTGCGCCAAATGTCCAGGCGCGGTTTGGTAGCGTACGTCATCAGGTGTTTGTAGAGCGCGTGGTTCTCTTTGCGTGTTTCCTCCAGGGATTCTTCGAGCCGGGTCCGGGTATTTTCCAGGTCCTTGGCGGTCGGTTTGCTGTATAGAAACCCATCGATCGGTTTGCTCAGGGCGCTGTTCCAGTACTGGTCGAAACTGTGTCCCAGCTGCTCGGCAACCGGGCCTGCGCCAAGCATGTCGATGTCGGTAAAGTTCAGGTTGGGCTCGGCATCGAAATACTCGTCCCCCAAATTGCGTCCACCGACGATGGCCATGCTGTTGTCGGCCAGCCACAGTTTGTTGTGCATGCGCCGGTGTTGCCGCGACAGGTTGAACAAGCGGCCCATGGCCCGCGTCACGCCGGTGCTGCGGCCCAGATTCAGCGGGTTGAACACGCGAATCTGGATCTGCGGATGCGCCGCCATCGTGGCGATGATGAAGTCCAGGCCGTCGCTGGTAGTGTCGTCGATCAGGATGCGCACGCGCACGCCACGGTCAGCGGCCTTGAGCAGTTCATTCGCCAGCATTCGTGTACTGATGCCGTCGTGAATGATGTAGTACTGCAAATCGAGGCTGCGTTGCGCATTGCGGATCAGCTCGGCGCGCGCAGTGAAGGCCTCGGTGCTGTCCGAGAGCAGGCGAAAACCGGACTGCCCTTGATGGGGCGCTGCCTGGGCCTGGACCGAGCGACCGAATGCCGAATCATTGGCTGGCAGCGCCTGGCTCGGTTCGCGCTGCACGTCGAGACTGGCGCAGCCGCCGAGGAACGAGGCCAGTAACACAAGAGCAAGCAGAGGCTTTGTGACTCTCACGTGGGATCGTTCCGGTTGGCGGCGGGTATTGGCATATGGACGTTGGTATCCGCAGAAAGGTCAGTCGTTGAGCTCGCGGGTTTCGGCCAGCAATTGAATGGCCGCAGCGCCGACCTTGCGCACCGCGTCTTCGATCTGTGCTGTTGGTTTGGCAGCGTAGTTCATCCGCAGGCAATTGCGGTACTTGCCCGAGGCGGAAAAGATGCTGCCGACGGCAATCTGTACGCCCTGGTCGTGCAAGGCCCGATTCAGTTTCAGGGTGTCGAATCCTTCCGGCAATTCAACCCACAGCATGAAGCTGCCTTGTGGGCGACTGGCGCGCGTGCCCGCCGGGAAGTAGCGGGTGACCCAGTCGATCATGGCGTCGCGATTGCGCTGGTATTGCGTACGCATCCGCCGCAAATGGGGTTCGAAATGTCCACCTTTGAGGAATTCGGCAATGGCAATCTGTGGTTGTGGCGCGGTAGAGCCGGTGCTGATGTATTTCATGTGCAGCACCCGCTCCAGATAACGACCGGGCGCCACCCAGCCGATGCGCAGGCCGGGGGCCAGCGTCTTGGAAAATGAGCTGCACAGTAAGACACGGCCGTCCTCGTCGAAGGATTTGATCGTGCGAGGGCGCGGGTAGGTGTAGGAAAGTTCGCCATACACATCGTCCTCGATGATCGCCACGTCGAAACGCTGTGCGAGCGTCAAAAGCGCGCGTTTGCGCGACTCCGGCATGATGTAGCCCAGCGGGTTGTTGCAGTTGGGGGTCAACTGTATGGCCTTGATCGGCCATTGTTCCAATGCCAGCTCCAGCGCTTCCAGGCTGATGCCGGTGAGCGGGTCGGTGGGGATTTCCAGGGCTTTCATGCCCAGGCCCTTGAGGGTTTGCATGGCGCCGTGAAAGCTCGGTGAGTCGACCGCCACGATGTCGCCCGGCTCGCAGATCGCCCGAATGCTGGTGGACAGCGCTTCATGGCATCCGGTGGTCACCACCAGGTCGCCGGGGCCCAGTTGGCAGCCGGAATCGAGCATCAGGCGTGCAATCTGTTCGCGCAGGCCGAGATTGCCGTGGATGTTGTCGTAATACAGGCCGGGCATGTCCTGCCGGCGGCTCAACTGCGCCAGGCCGCGCAATAGCGGTTTGAGGGTGGGCGTGGTGATGTCCGGCATGCCGCGACCCAGTTGCACCACATCCTTGCGCGGTACCGCGCGGATCAGCTCCAGCACCTGATCCCATTGCGAAATGTCCACAGGGCGTTGGGCCGGGCGACCGATCGCCGGCAGTTCCGGCAGCTCGCGACTGACCGGCACGAAATACCCGGATTTGGGTTTTGGCGTGGCCAGCCCGCTGTCTTCCAGCATGCGATAGGCCTGCTGCACCGTGCTCAGGCTGACCCCGTGTTCAACGCTCAGCGCCCGTACCGACGGCAGGCGGTCACCCGGGCGATAGAAGCCCTGTTCGATACGCGTGCCGAGTAATTCGGCGAGGTTCACATAAAGGGTCATGGCACTGCCTCGGTGCGGGGGATTCGGTCAACCAGTACAGATGTGGCAAAAATCGACAATTCAGTGCTTCGAACAGCAAATCTGTATGGGGATAATACATGGCTGTTGAATCTGTAATGGTTTTGCTCGCCCGCGCATCATGGAATCTCTGGCTACCCAAGTAAACAGGAGCGATGAAAATGAACGGCTTGAGCGATGTGCGGCTGACGTTACACAGTCAGGAACTGGTGGCAGGGCAGGGCAACGGTGCGCAGAGATCCGTCATGCGCAACGCACCGTCCGGCCTGAGTCGCTGGGATCTGTTCTGGCACCGTCTGCACACGCGCAAGGCGTTGCTGAGGCTGACGCCCGAGCAGCTCAAGGATATCGGGCTGACCCGTGAACAGGCGCGGGAGGAGGGGCTCAAGCCTTTCTGGCGGATCTGAGTGGCGGACCAATCGCGAGCAAGCTCGCTCCCACAGGGATGAGATGGACCCGTGGGGGCAAGCTTGCTCGCGATGTAGCAGGTAAGAGCGAAACCAATCCTTCAAACCCACTCTTTCAGTCGATGCCACAACATCCCCAGCGCCAACAATGGCGAGCGCAGATGCTTGCCGCCGGGGAAGGTGATGTGTGGCACCTTGGCGAACAGATCGAACCCACCGCTGTGCTGACCACTGATGGCCTCGGCCAGTAACCTGCCCGCCAGGTGCGTGGCATTCACGCCATGGCCGGAATAGGCCTGAGCGTAATACACGTTCGGCTGGTCGTTGAGTCGACCGATCTGAGGCAAGCGGTTGGCGCCGATGCCGATCATGCCTCCCCATTGATAATCGATCTTCACGCCGGCCAACTGCGGGAACACGTCCAGCATTTTTGGCCGCATATAGGCGGCGATGTCTTTCGGGTCGCGACCTGAGTAATGGCAGGCGCCGCCGAACAGCAAGCGTCGATCCGCCGAGAGCCGGTAATAATCCAGTGCCACCCGCTGATCACAGACCGCCATGTTTTGCGGCAGCAAAGCGTGTGCCTGTTCCTCGCTCAATGGTTCGGTGGCGATGATGTAACTGCCGGCGGGCAACACCTTGCCGCTGAGTTGCGGATTGAGTTGATTGAGGTAAGCATTGCAGCCCAGTACCAGGGTCTTGGCGCGGACCGAGCCTTGGGCGGTATGAACCTTGATCTCGGGGCCGTAATCGATTCGGGTAACGGCGGACTGTTCGAATAGTTTGACGCCCAATCGTTGTGCGGCAGCCGCTTCGCCCAGTGCCAGGTTCAGCGGGTGCAGGTGCCCGGAACCCATGTCGACAAGACCGCCGACGTAGCGCTCGGAGCCCACCACCGTGTGCATCTCATGGGGTTGCAGCAGGCGGGTTTCGTAGCGATAACCGAGGCTGCGCAGTTCTTCGGCGTCTTCGGCGAAGCCTTCGAGGTCGCGGGGCTTGTTGGCCAGGTCGCAGTAGCCCCAAGTCAAGTCGCAGGGGATCTGAAATCGCTCGATGCGCTGTCGGACGATTTCCACCGCTTCCAGGCCCATGAGTTTCATCTGACGCACACCGTCCGCACCGATCACGTTGGCGAACTGATCGAGGCCGTGCCCGACACCGCGAATCAACTGCCCGCCATTGCGTCCGCTGGCGCCCCAACCGATCTTGTGCGCTTCGAGCAACACCACGCCGAGGCCGCGTTCGGCCAGTTCAAGTGCCGTGTTCAATCCCGAGAACCCGCCGCCGACCACGCACACGTCGGCCAGCACTTCGCCCTTGAGCACCGGAAGCTGCGGCTGCGGCAAGCTGCTGGCGGCGTAGTAGGAGGCCGTATGCGGGTGGTTCGAGACAGGTTGCCGAGCACGAGCAGTCATCTGCGTGATCCTGATTCTTGTGTTTATAAAATTTGACGGAGCATAAGCCGGACCTTCGCAGACGGGCAACATTGGTCGGTTGCTGCTGTCTGGAAAAGGGCTTTTGCGTCAGAATCACGCTCTATTCCGATATCGGTCACCGCTTCGATGAGCTGCAACAGTCAGAAAATCCGCACGCTTCGCCAGCAGATTCCCTCGTTCGAGTGCGTCCCCGGCTGCCATGACTGCTGTGGTCCGGTGACGACCTCGCCGGAAGAAATGTCGCGCCTGCCGCGCAAGACCCGGGCCGAGCAGGACGCGGCGATGGAGGCACTCAACTGTGTGCACCTGGGACCGAACGGTTGCACGGTGTATGAAGAGCGGCCGCTGATCTGCCGGTTGTTCGGCACGACCAAGAGCTTGCCGTGCCCTAATGGCCGGGGACCGGTGGAGCTGATTCATCCGCGGGTGGAGAAGCAGGTGTTCGAGTACATGGCTTCGAATCGGCAGGTCCTCGTCTAAGGGAAGACCGAGTCGCCTGTAATCGCTAGCGGGCTAGCTCCCACACTGGATCTGTGTCATGCACAGAATGTGTGTCCGCTGAAGATCAATTGTGGGAGCTAGCCTGCTAGCGATGGGGCCAGACCGGACAACGCAGCGCTTCAATCCGCAATCGGCAAATTCAAGCTCTCTTTCACCTCTTCCATCACGATGTAACTCTTGGATTCGCGCACATGGGGCAGCTTGAGCAGGATGTCGCCCAGCAGCTTGCGGTACGAGGCCATTTCGGAGATCCGTGCCTTCACCAGATAGTCGAAATCCCCTGACACCAAATGGCACTCCAGCACGTGTGGCAGCTTCAGCACCGCGCGTCGGAACTCTTCGAAAGTGTCGCCGGATTTGTAGTCGAGACTGATTTCCACGAACACCAGAAGGCTGCCCTTGAGGTGCTGCGGATTGAGCCGCGCGTAGTAACCCATGATGATCCCTTCGCGTTCCAGGCGCCGCACCCGCTCTGTGCAGGGCGTGGTCGAGAGTCCGACCTTCTCCCCCAGCTCGGTGAAGGAGATACGCCCGTCCGCTTGCAGGATCCGCAGGATGTTGCGGTCGATCTTGTCCAGCTCTCGTTTGGTTTGAGTGTTGGTACGCATAGGGGATGCGCCTCCGTGAAAAGGGTTTTTGCCGAGAATTGTCGCCAAATATAAGCGCTTATATAGTGAAAATCACTGGCTATTCTTTTTTACACTGCGCCTATCTAAAGCTCTGAACAACAAACGTCAGCGGTTAGCCGCGATGAGGGATATGAAAATGCGCGTCATGGTCTTGGGTAGCGGCGTCATCGGTACCACCAGTGCTTACTATCTGGCGCGTGCCGGGTTTGAAGTGGTGGTCGTCGACCGGCAGCCGGCTGCCGCGATGGAGACCAGTTTCGCCAACGCCGGCCAGGTTTCGCCGGGTTATGCCTCGCCGTGGGCCGCACCGGGCGTGCCGCTCAAAGCCATCAAGTGGCTGTTGCAGCGTCACGCGCCGCTGGCGATCAAGGCCACTGGCGACATCGACCAATACCTGTGGATGGCGCAGATGCTGCGCAACTGCACCGCCAGCCGTTACGCGGTGAACAAGGAGCGCATGGTCCGTCTGTCCGAGTACAGCCGTGACTGCCTCGACGAATTGCGCGCCGAAACCGGCATTGCCTACGAAGGCCGCAGCCTCGGCACGACTCAACTGTTCCGTACCCAGGCCCAGCTCGACGGCGCCGCGAAAGACATCGCTGTGTTGAAAGAATCCGGCGTGCCGTTCGAACTGCTCGATCGCGAAGGCATTGCCCGCGTCGAACCGGCCCTGGCCAGCGTCACCGATATCCTCGCCGGTGCCCTGCGCCTGCCGAACGACCAGACTGGCGACTGCCAGATGTTCACCACCAAGCTGGCCGAGATGGCCGCGAACCTCGGTGTGCAATTCCGTTTCGGTCAGGACATTCAGCGCCTCGACTTCGCCGGCGATCGCATCAACGGTGTATGGATCGACGGCAAACTGGAAACCGCGGACCGCTACGTCCTGGCACTCGGCAGCTACTCGCCGCAACTGCTCAAGCCATTGGGCATCAAGGCCCCGGTGTATCCGCTCAAGGGTTACTCCCTGACCGTGCCGATCACCAACCCGGCGATGGCCCCGACCTCGACCATTCTCGACGAGACCTACAAGGTCGCAATCACCCGTTTCGACAACCGCATCCGCGTCGGCGGCATGGCTGAAATCGCCGGTTTTGACCTGTCGCTGAACCCGCGTCGGCGCGAAACCCTGGAGATGATCGTCAACGACCTTTATCCTCAGGGCGGTAATCTGGCCGAGGCCAGCTTCTGGACCGGCCTGCGTCCGACCACTCCGGACGGCACGCCGATCGTTGGCGCCACACCGTTCAAGAATCTGTTCCTGAACACCGGTCACGGCACCTTGGGCTGGACCATGGCTTGTGGTTCCGGCCGCTTGCTGGCTGATCTGATGGCGAAGAAGAAGCCGCAGATCAGCGCCGAAGGCCTCGATATTTCCCGTTATGGCAACAAAACCCAGGAGTCCGCAAAGCATGTCAATCCAGCGCCAGCTCACCAATGAGCGCATGAGTCAGATCGTCACCCACAACGGCACGGTTTATCTGGCCGGGCAGGTTGGCGACGACATGAACGCCGGGATTGAACAGCAGACTCGTGAAGCCCTCGCCAACATCGAGCGTTTGCTCGATCTGGCCGGGACCGACAAAAACCGTCTGCTGTCGGTGACGATTTACCTGAAAGACATTGATGCACACTTCGAAGGCATGAACTCGGTCTGGGACCAGTGGTTGCCCAAAGGCGCCACACCGGCCCGTGCTACCGTCGAAGCGAAACTGTGCGAACCGGAAATCCTGGTGGAGCTGTCGGTTGTAGCCGCTCTGCCATAAGCAAGTCTGAAAGATCCCTCTCCCGGCGCTGCTGGCGGCTAATGTCATCAGCCAGCGCCGGTTTTTCTTCCAAACGACCGACCAGAAGTCTGCCGCCATGCGTCCTGCCCGTGCCCTGATCGACCTTCAAGCCCTGCGTCATAACTACCAAATCGCCCGTGAAGTTTCGGGTGCCAAGGCCCTCGCGGTCATCAAGGCTGACGCTTATGGCCATGGCGCGGTGCGTTGCGCCCAGGCGCTGGAAGCCGAGGCCGACGGTTTTGCCGTGGCCTGTATCGAAGAAGCCCTGGAACTGCGGGCCGCGGGCATTCGTGCGCCGGTGCTGTTGCTGGAAGGTTTTTTCGAAGCCGATGAACTGTCGCTGATCGTCGAGCATGACTTCTGGTGCGTGGTGCATTCGCTGTGGCAGCTCGAAGCGATCGAGAAGGCTGCATTGAGCAAACCGATTGTGGTCTGGCTCAAGCTCGATTCGGGCATGCACCGGGTGGGCCTGCATCCGAAGGATTACCAGGCGGCCTATCAACGTCTGCTGGCCAGTGGCAAGGTCGCGAAGATCGTGCTGATGAGCCACTTCGCCCGTGCAGATGAGTTGCACAGTCAAGCGAGCGCCGAGCAGGTCGCGGTGTTTGAAGCGGCGCGTCAGGGGTTGTCGGCCGAGGTCAGCCTGCGCAACTCGCCGGCGGTGCTCGGTTGGCCGCAGGTCCCGAGCGATTGGGTGCGCCCGGGCATCATGCTCTACGGCGCCACGCCATTCGAAGAAGCCAATGCCCTGGCTGCACGCCTGCAACCGGTGATGACCCTCGAATCGAAAGTGATCTGCGTGCGTGAACTGCCGGCCGGCGAGCCGATTGGTTATGGCGCCAAATTCATCACCCAGAAACCGATGCGCGTTGGCGTGGTGGCCATGGGTTACGCCGATGGCTACCCGCGCCTGGCGCCGACCGGCACGCCAGTGTTGGTTGCCGGGCAACGTAGCCAGTTGATCGGTCGCGTGTCGATGGACATGCTGTGCATCGACCTGACCGATGTGCCGCAAGCGGGCCTGGGTTCTACCGTGGAGCTGTGGGGCAAGAACATTCTGGCCAGCGACGTGGCCATTGCGGCCGGGACAATTCCTTACCAGATCTTCTGCAACCTGCGCCGGGTGCCACTGCTCTATTCCGGGGCCTGAGGCCAGACAGGCCGGACCGGAAGTTGTCTCGCCGAACAGGATTCAGGTCAAAGTGTTGTAAATACTGAACGCTGTCGCCATGATAACGCTCATTATTCCAACAACCTGAATTCCTGGAGGCTCCAGCATTGGACGTCGGTGAGCGACTGCAATCAATCCGTAAGCTCAAAGGTCTTTCCCAGCGTGAGCTCGCCAAGCGCGCGGGCGTCACCAACAGCACCATTTCGATGATCGAGAAGAACAGCGTCAGCCCCTCGATCAGCTCGCTGCGCAAAGTGTTGGGCGGGATTCCCATGTCCATGGTCGAGTTCTTCTCGGAAGAAATCCTGCAGGAAAAACCGGCTCAGATCGTCTACAAAGCCAACGAGCTGATCGATATTTCCGATGGCGCAGTGACCATGAAACTGGTTGGCCGGGCACACCCGAGTCGGGCGATCACGTTCCTCACTGAAATCTACCCGCCAGGCGCCGATACCGGTGAAGAGATGCTCACCCATGAGGGCGAGGAAACCGGCATTTTGGTCGAGGGACGGCTGGAACTGGTGGTGGGACTCGAAACATTTGTGCTCGAAGCGGGCGATAGCTACTACTTTGAAAGTACCAAGCCGCATCGTTTCCGTAATCCGTTCGATGCGCCGGCGCGACTAATCAGCGCAGCTACACCGGCGAACTTTTAAGGAAAGAGGCGCCCTGCCAGCATGGCCGAGGCCCCCGGGCGGTTTTACCGTTACGCAACAAGACCCCTTCGACTTTGGGGTTGTTTCAGTGTCGCGGGCTTACCGCTATACTTGCGCCCGCCTGCGAACCGTGGCCGTAGGCGTGACTAGCCACCATTGAGGGTGAACGCGTGAATCTAATTATGAAAATGCTGGCTGCACCAGCAACCGTATTGGCCCTCTGGGCTGTCAGCGCTCAAGCTGCGACCAACGACGATATTGCCAAGCGCCTTGAGCCAGTCGGCCAAGTGTGTGTTCAGGGTAAAGAGTGCAAAGGCATGGAAGTCGCCGCCTCTGCCGGCGGCGGTGGCGGTGCCAAGACGCCTGACGAAGTGATTGCAAAACATTGCAACGCTTGCCACGGCTCCGGCCTGCTGGGCGCACCGAAAATCGGTGATGCCGCTGCCTGGAAAGATCGTGCCGATCACCAGGGCGGCCTGGACGGCATCCTGGCCAAAGCCATTACCGGTATCAACTCGATGCCGCCTAAAGGCACTTGCGCCGATTGCTCCGACGCCGAGCTCAAAGGCGCGATCCAGAAGATGTCCGGCCTGAAGTAAGGCGCTGCATCTTTCGCAAAAAACCGTCTCCGGACGGTTTTTTTGTGCCCGCGGATCGCCGCTCGCTCCTACAGCGTTTTGTGTTGCTTGCAGGCTGTTCATTGCAACCAAGACCCGGCAAGCTCAGTCCAACCCCGCATCATGGAATGTCAGGAGGTTTGGATGGTTCAGCTGTGTTCTATCGAGCAAGCGGTTGATGACGTGTTGGCGCGGTTGCCGGCGCATATCCACATGGGCCTGCCTTTGGGCCTGGGCAAGCCCAATCACTTCGTCAACGCGTTGTATCAACGTATCGCGCAATTGCCGCAGCGACGGCTGACGATCTACACCGCGCTGTGCCTGGGGCGCCCCGCGCTGGGTGACGGGTTGCAAAAGCGTTTCCTCGAACCCTTCACCGAACGGGTTTTCGGCGATTACCCGGAACTGGATTTCCTTGCCGACCTGCGTCGCGACAGCTTGCCGCGCAACATCCATATCCAGCAGTTTTTCATGCAGCCCGGCAGTCTGCTGCACAGTGAATCGGCCCAGCAGGATTACATCAGCAGCAACTACAGCCATGCCGCGCGGGATATCAACGCCGCCGGGTTGAACCTGGTTGCGCAGTTGGTGGCCAGTCATGCCGAGCATCCAGACCGCTTGAGCCTGAGCTGCAACCCGGACATCACCCTCGACCTGTTGCCAATGATCGCCAGGCGCCGGGCCGCCGGGGAGACGATCCTGATGCTTGGCCAGGTGCACAACGATTTGCCCTACATGCCCGGTGATGCCGAGGTCGGCATCGATACGTTTGATCTGCTGATCGACGAAAAGGACAACACCACGCTGTTCTCCACGCCGAACATGCCGGTGGGGTTCCAGGATCACTTCATCGGATTGCACGCCAGCACGCTGGTGCGCGATGGCGGCACCTTGCAGATCGGCATCGGCGCCATGGGCGATGCGCTGACCGCTGCGTTGCTGGCACGGCAGGCCGATAACAGCGGTTACAAGGCGCTGCTGGCGGATCTGAATCTGAGCCAGTGGGCACAATTAATCGACCGCGAAGGCGGCACCGAGCCGTTCGCCAAAGGTCTTTACGGTTGCAGCGAAATGTTCGTCAACGGTCTGCTGGTGCTGGCGGATGCCGGGATCGTACGGCGCAAGGTCTACCCGGACGTGCCGACCCAGCAACAGGCGAATGCCGGCACCCTGGACGAAGCGGCACAGACTGACGGCATTTCGGTGCATGGCGGCTTCTTCCTCGGGCCGCGCAGTTTCTATGAGCGCTTGCGCGAATGGCCGCAAGGCAAGCGGCTCGAATTCAACATGACCCGTATCAGCTACATCAACGAACTCTACGGCCAGGAAGAGTTGAAGCGCTTGCAGCGCCTCGATGCACGGTTCATCAACACCGCATTCACCATGACCTTGCTCGGCGCGGGCGTGGCGGATCAGCTTGAGGACGGACGCGTGCTCAGCGGGGTGGGCGGGCAGTACAACTTCGTTGCCCAGGGCCATGCGTTGCAGGGCGCGCGCTCGGTGCTACTGCTGCGCAGCTGGCGCGAGTCGGGCGGCGACGTCAGTTCCAATATGGTTTGGGAGTATGGTCACTGCACGATACCGCGGCATTTGCGCGACATCGTGGTCACCGAGTACGGCATCGCCGATCTGCGGGGCAAGACCGATGCGGCAGTGATTGAGGCGTTGTTGAATATCAGCGACTCACGTTTCCAGCCGGGGCTGATCGAGCAGGCGCAGAAGGTCGGCAAATTGCCGAAGGATTTCCGTCTCGATCCGCGTTTCACCGACAACAGCCCGCAACGTCTGCAGGCGATTCAGGCGCGGCACCCGCACTTGTTTCCGGAGTATCCGTTGGGCTGCGATTTCACGGAAGTGGAGCGGGACTTGTTGCGGGCGCTGAATTGGCTCAAGAGCAAATTCAAGCTGAGCGAGATTCTGGAGTTGGGCAAGGCTGCGCTGGATGCGCCGGAGCCCGATGCGTTTCCTGAACACTTGGAACGCATGCAGCTGACCAACCCGGAAGGATTGAAAGAGGATTTGTATCAGCGATTGTTGCTCGCGGGCCTTAAGGCCACCGCACAATAACGCCCACCGCAAAACCGACTGTGGGAGCCAGCCTGCTGGCGATTGCTATCTGTCAGTCATGAAGGTTTCGACTCACACGGCGCCATCGCCAGCAGGCTGGCTCCCACAGGTATTGCAGTGTTCGGGCGTTACTCGATGAAGGTCACGACGCCGCCGGCCAGCGACTGCACGCGCGCCAGGGACTCGACGCGATAGCCCTGCGCATCCAGCTCCGCACGACCGCCCTGGAACGACTTCTCGATCACGATCCCCAAACCAGCCACGGTGGCGCCGGCCTGCTTGATGATCGAAATCAGTGCCTGGGACGCCTTACCGTTGGCCAGGAAGTCGTCGATGATCAGTACGCGGTCGCTGCTGGTCAGGTGGCGCGGGGAGATCGCGACGGTGCTCTCGGTCTGCTTGGTGAACGAGTAGACGGTCGCCGACAGCAGGTTTTCGGTCAGGGTCAGGGACTGGTGCTTGCGGGCGAAAATCACCGGTACGCCAAGGTTCAGGCCCGTCATGATCGCCGGGGCGATGCCCGAGGCTTCGATGGTGACGATCTTGGTGATGCCCGAGTCCTTGAACAGCGAGGCGAACTCGTCGCCGATCAGCTTCATCAGGGCAGGGTCGATCTGGTGGTTCAGAAAGGCATCGACCTTCAGGACCTGGTCGGAAAGCACGATGCCTTGTTCGCGAATTTTCTGGTGCAGTGCTTCCATGAAGCTGTCCTCTTTTGGCGTCTTTTGCGCCGAAGGTCTAGTAAAAGTGGTCAATTCTAGCGCTTTAACATCGCGCGTATATCCGCCAATGCGCTATTGCCGCGAACGGCTTTGACTTCGGTCGGGGTGTCGTCGTTGCCTTCCCAGGCCAGGTCGTCCGGCGGCAGTTCATCGAGGAAGCGACTCGGTGCGCAGTCGATGATCTCGCCGTATTGCTTGCGCTTGGCGGCAAAGGTGAAGGCCAGGGTCTGACGCGCGCGGGTGATCCCGACGTAGGCCAGTCGGCGTTCTTCTTCGATGGTGTCGGCTTCGATGCTGGAGCGGTGGGGGAGGATTTCCTCTTCCATGCCCATGATGAACACGTAAGGGAATTCCAGGCCCTTGGAGGCGTGCAGGGTCATCATCTGCACACCTTCGGCACCGTCTTCCTCTTCCTGTTGACGCTCCAGCATGTCGCGCAGCACCAGTTTGCCGATGGCGTCTTCGACGGTCATTTCGCCGTCTTCGTCTTTTTCCAGGGTGTTCTTCAGCGCCTCGATCAGGAACCAGACGTTACCCATGCGGTAGTCGGCGGCCTTGTCGCTGGAGCTGTTGGTACGTAGCCAGTTCTCGTAGTCGATGTCCATGACCATGCTGCGCAGGGCAGAGATCGGGTCTTCGCCGGCGCATTGCTCGCGCACCTTGTCCATGAAGCGCTTGAAGCGCGACAGGCGATCGGTGAAGCGTGAATCCAGGTGCTCGCCCAGGCCGATTTCGTCGGTGGCGGCGTACATCGAGATTTTTCGCTCGGTGGCGTAGTTGCCCAGCTTCTCCAGGGTGGTCGAGCCGATTTCCCGGCGCGGGACGTTGATCACCCGCAGGAAGGCGTTGTCGTCGTCCGGGTTCACGATCAGGCGGAAGTAGGCCATCAGGTCTTTCACTTCCTGGCGTCCGAAAAAGCTGTTGCCGCCGGACAGGCGATACGGCACTTGGTGGTGCTGCAATTTCAGCTCGATCAGCTTGGCCTGGTAGTTACCGCGATACAGGATGGCGAAATCGCTGTAAGGGCGATCGGTGCGCAAGTGCAGGCTGAGGATTTCCACGGCCACGCGCTCGGCTTCGGCATCTTCATTGCGGCAGCGGATCACGCGGATCTCGTCGCCGTGGCCCATTTCACTCCACAGCTGCTTTTCGAATTCGTGGGGGTTGTTCGAAATCAGCACGTTGGCGCAGCGCAGGATGCGGCTGGTGGAGCGATAGTTCTGCTCCAGCATCACCACTTTCAACGACGGGTAGTCGTCCTTGAGCAGCATCAGGTTTTCCGGGCGCGCGCCGCGCCAGGCATAG
>Ga0302169_10000236_pt1 | contig 17966 bp, 21 predicted proteins | sample I_Fen_N1_3_FD_193493 | JGI IMG/M metagenome (GOLD analysis project Ga0302169, IMG submission 193493) | Peat permafrost microbial communities from Stordalen Mire near Abisko, Sweden - I_Fen_N1_3 | ecosystem: Environmental > Terrestrial > Soil > Wetlands > Permafrost | place: Sweden: Abisko...
GGCAACGGCGATAAATAGCCTGGACAATTTCAATTGCCTCACCCCTGTTTTTATAGTTTTGAAGTGGCCCGAACAGACTGCCGCGCAAGCCCTTGATATGCAGGGCATACCCTATAGAGCGCGGCAGGCTGATGGACCTCTGCAGATGAGGAGGGTCAGGTGATTATTTGAGCCATGGCGCTTACTCCCGGCGCGCGGTCTCCAGTGAATTTGGCGAACGCAGCACCGAACCGAGCTCCACCTTGCTCTTCACGCCCAGCTGCAGGTAGCAATTGCGCAGGTAGGTGCGCACTGTCGCCGGGCTCAGGGAGAGGATTTTGGCGATTTCCTTATAGGTATGACCGGCCGCGAACAGCATCGCAACGGTACGTTCGCGGGGTGCCAGCAACGCCCCGCGTGGCTGGGTTTGCAGTGACAGGATCACGTGTTCGGCGTTCGGTGTCAGGGTCAGTGCCGAGCGCCCCAGGCGCATGACGCAAGGCGCCTTCGGTAACTGCGCGATGACTTCGGCGGGCAGTGTCGAACCGTTCCAGCCGGGCAGTTCCCGCTGGATCACGGCGCACAGCCCGGCGCCGACGTAGAGCAGGCCACCGTCCTGGCGCGCGACGCCGAAGTCGCTGGCGCCGTTGCCGGTGTCGACGCGGATCATGTCTTGCACCTGAAACCGCCACAGCTGCAACAGGTGCTCGCAGAATGCCGAAAACAACCCCGCCTCGCTGTCGTTGAAGCCCGCTGCCTCAGCCCCCCGGTAAAGACAGACGAAAAACATCAGGCCGCTTTCCGGTAATTCGAAGGTGATGCACATCGGGTGGTAGAGGTCGTGGCGCCGGGCGAACGCGTCCACTTCGGCATCGGGATCAGTGAAGCCGCTGTCGCGAATGACTACGCCGGGTTGGCTCAAGGTGTCGTGGGAAAATTTGTCGCTACCGGCGCTCCTTTGCCAATCGCCGGCAAAGCAATCGGGCAGGTCGATGCGCCCGTGCATCCAGCTCTGGGGAGGTGCGCTGGCAACCGAGGTGGACATCTCGCCCCACCATGCCGATGCGAAAGGCACCCGTTGCCGGAATGCCTGCAGGCCGTCGGCGATGAACTCGGCGGCGCCACGTTCACGCGCCAGGCGCCCCAGGTGCAACACGCATTGGTTGAACGCTCGCAGCGTGGCCATCGATGTATCGATGCCGACCTTACTCCCCGCCTCCATCCTGTCGATCCTGTTCGCTGCGTGATTTTCGATTCGACCATGCCACAGGCTCTGCGATGGCGTCCACAGCACTGTCCATCCCATACAGGTGCGGCCGCCGATCGCGATGCAAGTCATTGCGCTCGCTGATGCGCTTGTTACGCGCCTCGGCAAGGTTCAGGGTGGCCAGCAAAATCTGCTCGCCGCCCTGCTCCACGGGCCCGGCTACCGGATAGCCATCGGCGTCGACAATCACCGAGCCCTGCACCCAGCCCACTCCACGCTCATGGCCGTAGCGGTCACACGCGGCGATGAACAAGCGGTTGACCGAGGCATTGGCCTGTACCCGCAAGACTTCCGCCGGGCGTTCGGTTTGCGGCCGAGGGCCGTCGGGCCAGTTGACCGGGGCGCAGAGCAGGTCTGCGCCGGCCAACGCCGGCAGGCGCACCCATTCGGGGAATTCCAGGTCGTAGCAAATCAGCATGCCGATACGCCCGTGGACCGTCTCGATGACCGGCGGTGCTTGACTGCCGGCACTGAAGATTTCCTTCTCGGCATCCCACAGATGGGCCTTGCGGTACACCGCGCGCAAGCCCTGGGCATCGATCAGCGCCGCACTGTTGGCCAGATCATCATCGGCCAGGTACTCGCAGAAGCCGCCCACCACGACAAGGTTCAGTTCCCGGGCCAGCGCTTGCCACAGGCGCAGCGTCGGGCCATCGCGGGTTTCCGCCAGGGCCAGCGCTTCGTTGCGGTCGGCAAACAGATAACCGCTCTGCACCAGTTCCGGCAGTACCACAACCTGCGCGCCCCGCAGGGCCGCCGAGCGAATCGCGCGCTCGGTGAGGTTGCGGTTGTAAGCGAGGTCGCCGATTTTCGGCGCCAATTGGCAGCAAGCGACCACGGTACTTTTTGCAGTGTTCAACGCCCCGCCTCCACTGTTTGATGGGCCATGGCGACGATGTCCTGCTCGCTGATCGCGTCGATGACCCGACGCTCGGCAACCAGGTCCAGCGAACGACTGAGCAGGTAATACGTCAGGCCGGATACCACCAAGCCCACCAGCCAGGCGATGTCGACACCTTCAAGCATGCGTGCCAGCGGGCCGACGAACACTTCTTTGTTGGCGGCGGCATCGAAGATGTAGAAGAACGGCACCATCGCGGCAAACCCGATCAGGTACGAGGCGATGCCGCGAAATTGCCAGGCGCCGTAGATCCCCTTTGGCGTGAAAAAATGCGGGATTGCGTAGCGGCCTTTGCGCACGAAGAAGTAGTCCACCAGATTGACCGCGGTCCAGGGCACGAGGAAGTACAACAACAAGACGAGGAAGGTGTTCAACAGCGCAATGCCGTCACCCTTGATCGACAACACGCAGGTCAGCAAGATCAGGCTGATCACGCTGATCGACAGCACCCGGGCACGCGGCGTCGGGGTGATTTTTTTGATCGAGTCGACACCGGTCAGCAACGTCAGCATGGCACTGTAGGTGTTGAGCGCAATGATCGGCAGAAACCCCGCCACCGACACGATCACCAGCAGATTGCCCAACCCCGGAATCATCGAAGAACCGACCTGATTGAGCGCCACCAGCGCGTCCGCCGCTTTCAGTTCCTGGGCAAGCCAGGCACCGAGGCCGATCATCCAGCTACCCGACAACGAGGCGCCGATGAACACCGCCGCAATCAGCTTCGGCCGACTGGTATTTTTCGGCAAGTAACGGGAATAGTCGGAAACATAAGGCGCATAGGAAATGTTGTAGCTGGCGCCGATGGCAAACAGCGTGGCGAAGGCAACCCAGTTGAAGCCCAGGTCCGTGGCTGGCGTGACGCCTTGGGAGCCGGCGCCGAACATCAGCGCGATCGTCACCAGCGCATACAGCGGCAACGTCGCCAGCAACGCCCACTTGAAGGCTTTGTGCATCAAGTCGTGACCATAGATCGACAGCAGCGCACCAACGAGCACCACGGCCACGGCGACGAAGGTCGGGTTGATCCCGAACACATGCTCGAGGCCGTTCATGATCAGCGAGATGTTCACCACGTTGAAACCGACGAACACGAACATCGTCGCCATCAACGCCAGGATCACCCCGCGATAGCCGAACTGGGCTCGGGACTGGATCATCTGCGGCAGGCCCATTTCCGGCCCTTGCGAGCCGTGGAACGCCATGAAAATGGTGCCGAACATGATACCCAGCGCACCAGCCAGCATGGTCCACAACGCCGACAAGCCAAGGCTTGGGCCGACAAAGCCGATGGAGATGGTGAAGAAATGGAAATTGCCGAGAAACCAGAATGGCCCTTGGCTGCTGAGCCTGGCGTGACGTTCGTTTTCCGGGATGTAGTCGATCGAGTGGCCTTCGATGGCCAACCCGCTGCTGGCCTCGGCGGCGCGCGCAGAAAGTGGGGCTCCTGACATACGATGGTTCCTATGCAGTTAATTGTTTTTGTTGTGGGCGCAGCGGTCGTTTCGATGTCCAGATCAGGAATAAATCCGGAAAAGGCTGACGATGACCCTGGTTTCCCTGCAATGTATGGCGTTGGTCAGGGCAGTAAAATATCGCAGGCACACTGTTTACATAGATCCGCGTCTATGTGATTGAACATCGGGAGCGCCCATGCTGGGAACTGTAACGGAGCTGGATCTGCGCTTGATCCGGGTATTTCTCACCGTCGTCGAGGCAGGCGGGATTTCGGCGGCGCAAACCGCCCTCAACACCACGCAACCGACCATCAGCGCGCAACTGGCAACGCTTGAGGCGCGGGTTGGATTTCGTCTGTGCGAACGTGGCCGGGGCGGATTTTCGGTGACGCCCAAGGGCGGCCAGTTTGTCGAGGCAGCCCGGCGGTTGCTTGCGGCAGCCGAAGGTTTCCGGGTTGAGGTGCAGCACATCAACCGCAAAGTCTCGGGCAACATCAACATCGGCCTGCTCGGGCAAATCGACCCGGTGGCCAACAAGAAAATCGGCCTGGCCATTGCGCGCCTGCGGGCCAGGCATGAAGGCTTGTACTTCCACTTTACCGAACTGTCGTCGTCGCTGCTGGAAGAGAAAATCATCAACAGCCACATCGACCTGGCCATCGGTTATTTCTGGCACCGCTTGCCCAATATCGACTACTTCCCCTTGTTCCAGGAAACCCAGATCGCCTACTGCGCACCCTCTCATCCGCTGTTCGGCCAGGTGGGCGCACTGACCCGGGACGATGTCAGCCACTACGACTGGGTCTGGCCAAGCCACCCCCTGCCGGAAATGCCGGCGCCCGCCGCCATCGAACGCCTGACGGTGCTCACTGACAGCATGGACGGCGCCGCCCTGCTGATTCTGTCGGGCCAACACCTGGGTTTTCTGCCGCAACACTACGCGGCGCGGCATGAACAACTGGGGCAACTGCACCCGCTCAACCCTGAGTTGCTGCGCTATGAGGTGGGTTTCCACGCGGCGGTGCGACATTCATCGCGCCAGCGCGATTTGGTCAGTGCATTGCTGAACGAGTTGATCGACATCTTCGGCTCGCCCTAGATCAAGCGACGGGGCATGGTGGGCCGCAGGTCGTGCGGGCGCCAAGGGTTTTGATGTTTGCGACTTCAAAGGCATTCGCGCAATTGCTGTGGGAGCGAGCCTGCTCGCTCCCACAAGGAACGCGGTGGTTTCAGAGGCGTACTTCATTGGTTGGCATGACGTCGATCCGGGCGACGGCGCTGGTCAGGTGCGCCAGGTCCTTGTTGTGCTCGGCAATGATGTCTTCAGCTGCCATATTGCCATTGTCCACGGTGGAGTGGGCGTCGGCCGCGAGCACCACGTCATAACCCAGGGTCAACGCCTGGCGCACGGTGGCGTTGACGCAATAATCGGTTTGCAGACCACAGATGATCAGGCGGCTGACGTCCAGTTCCTGCAACTGGTCATGCAAGTGGGTCTGGTAGAACGAATCCGGGGTGGTTTTGCGAACGCGCAGGTCCAGGGGCGTGGTTTGCAACCCTTCGGCGAGTTGCCAGCCTTCGGCGTTATGCGCCAGCGGACTGCCCTTTTCCTCATGCTGGATCAGCACCACGGCAAGCCCTTTGCTTCGGGCCTGGGCACTGAGGCCATTGATGCTGTCGATGACGCGCTTGATCTCGAAGCACTCATACTCGCCGGAGCACAAGGCCTGCTGGACGTCGATGATTAACAGTGCGGTAGTCATGGTTCCTTCCTTGAAAAGTCAGTGGAACAGGGACGAACATAAGTCCGTCCCCTTCCAAACACAAGACTCAATACCCCAGCGACAAGCCTGTGTTACGCCGTGGATCGTTGGCGCCGTAGAAGCGATTCTTGCCCACCGGCTTGCCCTCCAGGGACGGCGCGCCGACAAGAATCGCCGCCAGGTGGTTGGCGTCCTGAGGCCCGGCAAACTTGTGGCCCCAGCTTTCGAGGATCTTCACCGTATCCGGGCTGGTGGTGAAGGCTTCCAGATTGGTTTCCTCGGGCAGCCATTGCTGGTGGAAACGTGGCGCATCGACCGCTTCCTGGATGTTCATGCCGTAGTCGATGACGTTGAGCATGGTCAACAAGGTCGCGGTGATGATACGGCTGCCGCCAGGGGTGCCGACCACCATGACCACTTTGCCGTCCTTGGTGACGATAGTCGGGCTCATGGACGACAGCGGCGCCTTGCCGGGTGCGATGGCATTGGCCTCGCCCTGTACCAGGCCATACATGTTCGGCACACCGATTTTCGAAGTGAAGTCGTCCATTTCGTCGTTGAGAATGACCCCGGTCTTACTGGCCATGACCCCGGCACCGAACCAGTCGTTGAGGGTGTAGGTCACCGACACCGCGTTGCCCCATTTGTCGACGATGGAGTAATGGGTGGTGTTGTTGCCTTCATGGGGCGCGACCCCGGGCTTGAGCTCGCGGGACACACCGGCCTTTTGCGGATTGATGGCTTCGCGCAGCTTGGTCGCGTAGTTCTTGTCCAGCAGGTGGGCAATCGGGTTCTTCACGAAGTCCGGGTCACCGAGGTAGCTGTTGCGGTCCACGTACGCGTGGCGCATGGCTTCGATCTGATAGTGCATGCCCTGGGCCGAGTGATAGCCCAGATCCTTCATCGGGTAGCCTTCGAGGATGTTCATGATCTGGCAGATCACCACGCCACCGGAGCTCGGAGGCGGGGCCGAGACCACGTGGTAGCCACGGTAGTCGCACTCGATCGGCGCCAGTTCGCGGGTCTTGTATTTGTCCAGGTCGGCCTGGGTGATGATGCCCTTGTTGGCCTGGCTGGAGGTGACGATGGCGTCGGCGACCCAGCCTTTATAGAAGCCGTCGGCACCCTTCTCGGAGATGGTCCGCAGGGTTTTGCCGAGGTCTTTCTGCACCAGCTTCTGTCCGACTTGCATCGGCTCGCCGTTGCTCAGGAAGATCGCCCCGGAATCCTTGATGTCCTTCTTGAACACGTCGGTGGCGTAGTCCAGCAAATCGACATCACCTTGTTCCAGCACGAAGCCGTCTTCGGCCAGTTTGATGGCCGGGGCGATCACTTCCTTGCGCGGTTTGGTGCCGTATTTGCTCAGGGCCAGTTCCATCCCGGACACGGTGCCGGGCACGCCGACGGCCAAGTGGCCGCGGGTACTCAGGTCCGGGACAACGTTGCCCTCTTTGTCGAGGTACATGTTGGCGGTGGCGGCCAGCGGGGCTTTTTCGCGGAAATCGAGGAAGGTCTTGCGTCCGTCGGCCAGTTGGATGGTCATGAAACCGCCACCGCCCAGGTTACCGGCGGCGGGATAGACCACCGCCAGCGCGTACCCCACCGCCACGGCGGCGTCGACGGCATTGCCGCCGCTCTTGAGCACGTCCACACCCACATGGCTGGCCAGATGCTGGGCAGTGACCACCATGCCGTTTTCGGCCGCGACCGGGGCTACGGAGGCGGCGTGGGCCATCAGGCAGCTGAGTGCCAATGAGGTCGCTATCAGCGATTTGGCAAAAGGTTCGTACTTCATCAGTCGGTCTCTTCTTGTTATTGAACAGGGGAACGCTTCAGGAGCCGTAGGCAAGTATGGTCGCGATTGCGTATTGCGCCTCCCCGGTAAGGCAGTATCCTTAACACTTGTTCAACAATTCGGCGTGGCCCTTGGCATGACCTGCACCTGCATCACCCTGGCGTCCCCGGTCGGCGAGTTGAAGCTGGTTGCCAACGGCTCACGACTGGTGGCCATCCTCTGGGAAAACGACACTCCCGGCCGGGTGCGGCTCGGGCCGACGAGCGAAGCACCGGACAATCCGATTCTCGTGTGCACGGCACAACAGCTGCGCGAATATTTTGCCGGCAGCCGCCATCATTTCGAGCTGGATCTGGAGTTTGTCGGCACCGCGTTCCAGAAAAAGGTCTGGGCAGCGCTGTTGACCATTCCATACGGCGAGACCCGTAGCTACAGCCAGATCGCCGAGCAGATCGGCAACCCGGGTGCGGTCCGGGCGGTGGGTGCGGCGAATGGCAAGAACCCGATTTCGATTGTCGCGCCCTGTCACCGCGTGATTGGTGCGTCGGGGAAACTGACGGGCTTTGCCGGGGGCCTGGAGGCCAAGGCGTTGTTGCTGACGCTGGAAGGCGGGCACTGGCCCGGCACAGCGCGTCTGCCAGGTTTTTGACCTTGCGCGGATGGCGAGGCCGCCTTCGCTGGCAAGCCAGCTCCTACAGTGCCGGGGGTTGATCCAGATCCTGTAGGAGCCGGTTTGCCGGCGAAGGGGCCCTCAGGCCTTGCGTGGATTTAAAGTACGCTATCGCTGGCAAGCCCGCGCCTACAGAGTGCGGGCCTGTGAAGCGGCGAAAATGTTTTTCATCGCCGCATACTGCAGCAGCATGATGGTCTTGGCGTCGCAGATTTCCCCGCGATAAAACGCCTCGAGCGCGTCATCGAAGGCCCATTCCAGCACTTCAAGTTCTTCCGTCTCTTCCTCCAGCCCGCCACCGGCACTGACCTTCGACGTCGCGTCGTATTCGGCGATGAAAAAGTGCAGTTTTTCCGTCACCGAACCCGGGCTCATGTAGGCTTCGAACACCTGCTGCACATGGTGTACGCGGTAACCGGTCTCTTCCTCCGCTTCGGCACGAATGCGTTCTTGCGGCGCAGCCCCTTCGAGCAGCCCCGCCGCCACTTCGATCAGCAGGCCGTCGTGGCCGTTGACGAACACCGGCAAGCGGAATTGCCGGGTCAGGACCACGGTTTTCCTAGCGCGGTTGTACAGGAGAATCGCCGCGCCATTGCCACGGTCGTAGACCTCGCGGGTCTGGCGCTGCCACTGGCCATTGTTGCGTTGATAATCGAAGGTGATTTTCCTCAGCAGATACCAGTCGTGGGACAACACCTGTGACTCAAGGATGTTGACCCGCTCGGCTGTGTTCGACATGACAACGCATCCTGTTTTTTCGAGATCTCGCATCTTAGGTGAAAACGCCCGGGGTTTGATCCCTCAAACCAGCTGAGCCTTGTATTCCTTCACATAGGCACCGGCCAGGGCCTCTTTCTGTTTGTCGTCGAGCAACTTGCCGGCCATCTGGAAGAACTTCTGCTCTTCCTCCTCGAGGTGGTGATGGACCTTCTCGGACAGCTTCTTCGCGACTGCCAGCCAGGCCGGGCTGGACATCTCGGTTTCATCCAGCGCCTCCATCATTTCATCCATTTCATGATGCTCGGCGATTGCATGGCGGCTGAGGTCGACGCCATTGTCGAACTCCATCAACGGGATGTAGAAATGCCGCTCTTCGGCGGTTTCGTGAGCCTGCAGTTCGGACTTGAGCTGTTTGTAGGCCTCGACCCGTTCAGGGCTGTCGCCGCTGGTGCGAACCAGCGCTTTGGCATAGGTACGTTGGCGTTCGTGGCTTTCGCGCAAGGCTTCGAAAATATTCACGGAGTGTCCTCATGGGCGGCGTCCTGGAATGACGCTCTCTGAGGCTAGACATCTGCGCGCGGGCGACGGTTCCACGAGTGCCGGGGGATAGATCAATCGCCGCGACCACGATAGTCTGCGACTTCACCGCCATAAGGATATAGCCATGACCCTGCGTATCGAGCTGTCGCCAAACCCCACGGAAGAACAACGCCAAGCCATCCTGCTGCCACTGCGCGCCTATAACGCTTCGAAGGCCGGTGGTACCGTGCCCGAGCACATTGCATTGCTGGTGCGCGATGACAACGACGAAATCCTCGGCGGGCTCTACGCCCGGTTGTTTTACCAGTGGCTGTTCATCGACCTGCTGTCGGTGCCGGAGCAGGCGCGGGGACAGGGCATGGGAACCAGGCTGATGCAGATGGCCGAGGACCTGGCGCGGGAGAAGCAGTGCATCGGGCTGTGGCTCGACACCTTCGAATTCCAGGCACCGGAGTTCTACAGGAAATGTGGCTACAGCGAGATCGGGCACATTGCCGACTACCCCCCGGGCTTCAAGCACTTCTTTTTTCAGAAGCGCCTGACAAATAACGCATGACGCTGCAGGAGCCCGGCTTGCCGGCGATGGCGATTTCGAAAACGCCATCGCTGGCAAGCCAGGCTCCTACAGGGGTTAAGCGTCAATCCATGCTGATCACAGGCAAGTCGCCAAAGCCGCCAGGCGCCGTTTGGCGACAAAGTCATCATGCTGCACGTAGTAGCTCAACACGGTGCCCGAGGCATCGGTGGTCACGTCGACGAACGACTCCGCCGAACGCGTGTAGACGGTAGTCCCGCCTTTCTCGCCGGGCTGCAAGTAAGCGGCGGCATCGACACCGAACACCGCTTCGTCCTGCCAGGAAAACTGCACGCACTGGGCGACGTCCTTGGCCGGCTTGTCCGAGTTCAGGGTCTTGTACGCAGGTTTGCTGCGGGCATCGCTCATCACCGAGCCCGCGCAACCGGCCAGCAACGTCACGGCCAGCGCTACCATCAGAATTCGCATTGCATTCGCTCATCAGGAAAAAGCCGACTGTATCACCGTGGCACGGCGTTTCGTTCTGCTTTACTGCATTTATAGCGCGACACCGCGCGACGATTCACGCACCCTGACGCGCCCATCGCGTCGCATCGACCTCTATCCTGGAAGCCCAATGACACCCAACGCCGAGTTTTACAAACCGACCACTGAATATGCCGACAAGCTGATCAGCCAGATCGGTCAGACGCCCTCCTGGATCGCCAAGCGCATCGGCGTGACCGACAAGCGGATTCGTTACATCCTCGACGGCGAAAGAACCGTCAAGGGTGAAACCACGCCGATCCAGATGACCTACACCGAGCAGTTTGCCCTCGAATGCCTGGCCGCAGCGGCCAAGGCCGGCAAAAAGCAGTCTTCGTAATCCCTTCCCGAGGAGCGACCATGGCGGCATCCGAGCAGCAACACGAACAAGCGCTGAAACGGTTTCTCGATGAACGCCCCGAGCTGCGCGTAGAGCTCGACCACCTGAACCCACTGCTCGCACAGGCCAAGGGCGAAACGCTCGCGCAGTATCGTGATGAGCGTTTGCACGAAGCCTTCGAGGCCGAAGCCGAGCACCTTGGCCTGTTTGCCTGGGAATTGACCCTGCAGTTGACCGCCGCCACAGCCGAGGACTATCAGGCCCAGCGCCTGGAAGTCCATCGGGAGGTGGCCGAGATGGCCGGGATGGACTGGCTGGAGTATTGCGAGTTATATGGATTGACCCCGTAACGTATCGTTCAAGGATGCTTTCGCCGATGCTGCCTTCGTCTTCAAGTACCCACGCCAGTACCAGACATTTGCACACTCAGAAATGGCGTGGGCGTATCGGCCTGAGCCTGGTAGCGATGCTCTCGGTGCTGGCCGGCATGACCGACGCCATCGGCTTCATGGCCAGCGGCGATTTCGTGTCCTTCATGAGCGGCAACACCACCCGGATGGCCGTTGCCATCAGCATCGGCGACCTGGGGTTGTCCCTGCGCCTGGTACTGCTTGTCGCCACCTTCATCTTCGGCAATGCGCTGGGCATCGTCGTCAGCCGGCTGGGCGGTCGCCGAGCGTTGCCCTTGCTGCTGAGCATCGCCTCACTGCTGTGCGCTGCCGCCGCCTGGCCCTTTGAGTCGCAACTGCCAGCCCTGCTGGCGGCGATCATCGCGATGGGCATGCTCAACGCCGCCGTCGAAGAGGTCAATGGGTTGCCGGTCGGCCTGACTTACGTCACCGGTGCCCTGTCACGCTTCGGACGCGGGCTGGGTCGCTGGATGCTCGGTGAGCGCCGTAACGGCTGGCGCGTGCAACTGATCCCCTGGACCGGCATGTTCGCCGGTGCGGTACTGGGTGCCGTGCTCGAACATCATCTGGGGCTCAAGGCGCTGTTCGCCAGCGGCCTGCTCGCCGCAGCAATAGGGTTGCTGTCGTTGAAGATCCCTCGGCGTTGGCAGTTGGGGTACATGCCGCGCTGACTGCAGACCGCTATCGCTGGCAAGCCAGCTCCTACAGTAGATCTGTGGCGCGCGACGCTTCTGTGATCTTCGCATGACCTGTAGGAGCTGGCTTGCCAGCGAGGAGGCCTTTACAGGCAACATCGATTTAGCCGCACCGCCGATAAAGCTTTATCATGGCCGCAGTTTCGCTGATCGAGTCCATCATGAAGTTCGCCATCGCGCTGTTTTCCGCCGCTCATGCGCCCTCCTCGCGCCGAGCCCTGCTGTTCGCCCAGGCCGCGCTGGCGGGCGGGCATGAAATTGTCCGGCTGTTTTTCTACCAGGACGGCGTGTACAACGCCTCCAGCAGCGTGGTCACGCCCCAGGACGAGCAGGACCTGCCCAAGCAATGGCGCGCCTTTGTTGCCCAGCACCGACTCGATGGCGTGGTGTGCATCGCCGCCGCCTTGCGCCGTGGTGTGTTGAACGAAGAAGAAGCTAAACGCTATCAGCGTGAAGCGGTTGCCGTCGACGCGCCGTGGGAATTGTCCGGCCTCGGTCAGTTGCATGATGCGGTGCAGGACGCTGACCGCCTGATCTGTTTCGGAGGCGCGTAAAATGCCCAAATCCCTGCTGATCATCAGCCGCCAATCGCCTTGGTCCGGGCCGGGCGCGCGCGAAGCATTGGACATCGTGCTGGCCGGCGGCGCCTTCGATCTGCCCATCGGCCTGCTGTTTCTCGATGACGGCGTTTTGCAGCTCGCTGCGCAACAGGACGCCAAATCCCTGCAACAGAAAGACCTGAGCGCCAACCTGCAGGCCCTGCCGATGTTCGGTGTCCAAGCGCTGTTTTTCTGTGCCGACAGCGCCGCCGAACGAGGCCTGGACCCCAGTGCCCTGTCGCTGGAAGAAGCCCAGGTGCTCACGGCCAACGAAATCACTGCGCTCATTGACCGTTACGACCAGGTGATTACCCTCTGATGTCGACTTTGCATGTGTTATCTCATTCCCCGTTTGGCGACTCGCGCCTGGGCAGTTGCCTGCGCGTGATCGGCGCCAGCGACGCGCTGCTGCTGTCCGGCGATGCGGCCTATGCCTTGCAGCCGGGCACTGCGCCTTGCGCTGCGCTGAATGCTCGCGGCCTGATCCTCTACGTATTGGCCGAAGATGCCCAGGCGCGGGCCATCGACGTTCCAGACTGGGCCACGGCCATTGATTACCCGGCCTTCGTCGAGTTGTCGATCCACCACGACAAGGTCAACAGTTGGCTATGAATTCCCTGACAGTCGGCACGCGCGCCATCGCGTTGGACAAGGACGGTTTTCTGCTCGAGCTCAGTGATTGGTCGACTGAGGTTGCCACGGCCCTGGCAGCTGCCGAAGACATCGAGTTGAGCCCCGAGCACTGGGAAATCCTTGAGCTGCTGCGCAGTTTCTACGGCGAATTCCAGTTGTCGCCGGCCACCCGTCCACTGATCAAATACACCGCCTTGAAACTCGGCCCGACCAAGGGCAACAGCCTGCACCTGAACCGCCTGTTCAAAGGCACCCCTGCCAAACTCGCCGCGAAACTGGCGGGTCTGCCCAAACCGACGAATTGCTTATGACCGACTATCCAGCGCTGACCCTCGAAACGCCCGCCGAACACCCGTTCGCCCAGTTCGTGCGGATTCTCGGCAAAGGCAAGCGCGGCGCCCGTGACCTGACCCGCGAGGAGGCCCGTGAAGCCATGGGCATGGTGCTCGACGACAAGGTCGAGGACACCCAGCTCGGCGCGTTCCTGATGCTGCTGCGGCACAAGGAAGAAAGCGCCGAGGAAATGGCCGGCTTCACCGAAGCCTTGCGCGAGCGCTTGCAGCCACCCGCACTGGCGGTGGATCTTGACTGGCCGACCTATGCCGGTAAGAAGCGTCATCTGCCGTGGTATCTGCTGGCGGCCAAGTGCCTGGCGCAGAACGGCGTACGCATCTTCATGCACGGTGGTGGCGCCCATACGGCGGGTCGGCTGTACAGCGAACAATTGCTGGGGCTATTGCAGATCCCGTTGTGCCGCAACTGGCAGCAGGTCGGCGAGGCGCTCGACAACGGCGGCCTGGCCTTCATGCCGCTGGTGGACTGGGCACCGCAACTGCAACGCATGATCGATCTGCGCAACACCCTGGGCCTGCGCTCGCCGATCCACTCCCTGACGCGGATTCTCAACCCGCTGGGTGCCCGCTGCGGCCTGCAAAGCATCTTCCATCCCGGCTATCAGGCGGTGCACCGCGATGCCAGCGGCTTGCTCGGCGACACCGCGATTGTGGTCAAGGGCGATGGCGGCGAGATCGAGATCAATCCCGATGCCGACAGTCACCTGTATGGCACTAGCGGCGGCGAGCGCTGGGACGAGGAATGGCCACAGCTGTCGAGCCAGCGCCACGTCAAACCTGCTTCGCTGGAGCCTGAGCATTTGAAAGCCGTCTGGCGCGGCGATGTGATCGACAGTTATCCGCAAATGGCGCTGATTTCCACCATGGCCCTGGCATTACGTGGCCTCGGACAGAGCCGCGAGCAGGCGTTCGAAACCGCACAGCAATACTGGGACGCACGGGACAAATCGATTTAATCGATCATATCCGCCCAACCTTTGCGCTTTTTGTTCGAACTCATGGGAATAGACTCAGCTCCAATGAATATTGGTTGAGGAGTCTTGAACATGGGTTTGTTAGTCGAAGGCCGTTGGCAGGACAAGTGGTATGAAAGCGGCAAGGACGGCGCATTCCAGCGTGAACAGGCGCAGCGCCGTCACTGGGTAACCGCTGACGGCAAGCCCGGCCCGAGCGGTGTCGGTGGGTTTGCTGCCGAAGCAGGTCGCTATCACCTCTATGTGTCCCTCGCCTGTCCATGGGCGCATCGCACGCTGATCCTGCGCAAACTCAAAGGCCTCGAAAACCTGATCGATTTGTCGGTGGTCAGTTGGTTGATGCTGGAAAACGGCTGGACCTTCGACAAAACCCTCGGTTCCACCGGCGACAAACTCGATCACTTCGACTTCATGCACCAGCGCTACACCGCAGACACCGCCAACTACACTGGCCGCGTCACCGTGCCGGTGCTTTGGGACAAACAGCACAAGCGCATCGTCAGCAATGAATCGGCGGAAATCATCCGCATGTTCAACAGAGCCTTCGATGACCTGACCGGCAACGACCTGGACTTCTACCCGGCGCCACTGCGCAGTGAGATCGATGCACTGAACGAGCGAATTTATCCGGCGGTGAACAACGGCGTGTACCGTGCCGGGTTTGCAACGTCGCAAACGGCTTATGAAGAAGCGTTCGATCAATTGTTTGCCGAACTGGATCACCTGGAGCTGCTACTAGGCGCCAATCGTTATCTGACAGGTGAATACCTGACTGAAGCGGACATTCGTCTATTCACCACGTTGATTCGCTTTGACGCGGTGTACTACGGCCACTTCAAGTGCAACCTGCGGCGAATTGCCGATTATCCGAACCTGTCGAACTGGCTGAGGGAGATTTATCAGTGGCCGGGTGTGGCCGAGACAGTCGACTTCACCCACATCAAGCATCACTACTACGGTAGCCACAAGACCATCAACCCGACGGGTGTCGTGCCCAAAGGCCCGGCGCAGGATTTCAACGCGGCCCATGATCGGGAGCGGTTGAGCGGCAAAGGGGTTTGGCAGCTGGCTTAAAAGCTCAAGATCAAAAGATCGCAGCCTTCGGCAGCTCCTGCAGGATTATGCGATTCCCTGTAGGAGCTGCCAAAGGCTGCGATCTTTTCAAACAGGCACCACCGAACCCAAATCAGACCTGGGATTGTGCCCCTTCGAACCACGCCAGTTTCTCGCGCAGTTGCACCACCTCACCCACAATCACCAGCGTCGGCGCATGCACTTCATGCTCCGCCACCAGCCGTGGCAGATCGGCCAGGGTGCCGGTAAACACCCGCTGATTGACCGTGGTGCCCTGCTGGATCAATGCCGCCGGGGTATCGGCGGCCCGACCATGCTTGATCAACTGCTCGCAAATGATCGGCAAGCCCACCAACCCCATGTAAAACACCAGGGTCTGCGCCGGTGCTACCAGATCAGCCCACGGCAGATCGCTGGAGCCGTCCTTGAGATGCCCAGTGATGAAGCGCACCGACTGCGCGTAATCACGGTGAGTCAACGGAATCCCGGCGTACGCCGCACAACCGCTGGCCGCCGTGATGCCCGGCACGACCTGGAACGGGATGCCTTGGGCCGCCAGTTCCTCGATCTCTTCACCGCCACGGCCGAAGATGAACGGATCGCCACCCTTCAACCGCACCACACGCTTGCCTTGCCTGGCCAGTTCCACCAGTTGCTGGTTGATCTGATCCTGCGGCACGGCATGATCGGCGCGACGCTTGCCGACATAAACCCGCTCGGCATCACGCCGACACAGCTCGAGAATCGCCGGTGCCACCAGGCGGTCGTACAGCACCACATCGGCTTGCTGCATCAGGCGCAAGGCGCGGAAGGTCAGCAAGTCGGGATCACCCGGCCCTGCGCCTACCAGATACACTTCACCGGTCGCCACGGGGGCTTCACCGTCAATCTTCACTTGCAGCAACCGCTCGGCTTCGGCGCCCTGCCCGGCCAGTAGCCGGTCGGCAATCGGTCCCTGGAACACGTCTTCCCAGAATGCCCGGCGCTGTTGCACATCCGGGAGCAGGCCTTTGACCTGATTGCGAAAGCGTGCGGCCAGACCGGCCAGTTGACCGTAGGTGGAGGGAATCCAGGTTTCAATCTTGGCCCGGATCAAGCGCGCCAGGACCGGCGCATCGCCGCCGCTGGACACGGCAATCACCAGCGGCGAACGGTCGACGATGGCCGGGAAGATCACGCTGCACAAGGCGGGCGCGTCCACCACATTGACCGGCACGCAACGCCGATGGGCATCAGCGGAGACTTGTGCGTTCAGCGACTCGTCATCGGTGGCGGCAATGATCAGCCCGCAACCGTCCAGGTCCGCCTCGAGGTAACCACGCAGCACGCACTCGCCACCGCTGAGGGTGACCAGTTCGCTCAGCTGCGTTTCGATTTCAGGTGCGACCACCCGCAGTAGCGCACCGGCATCGGCCAGCAGGCGGGATTTGCGCAAGGCAATTTCCCCCCCACCGACGACCAACACACGGCTGCCGCGAAGGTTGTGGAACAGCGGCAGATAGTTCATTTAGCCGATGACCTCGAGGCCACCCATGTACGGCTTCAGCACTTGCGGCACGCGGATCGAACCGTCGGCCTGCTGGTAGTTTTCCAGCACCGCCACCAGGGTACGACCGACCGCCAGGCCCGAACCGTTGAGGGTGTGAACGAGCTCAGGCTTGCCGGTTTCCGGATTGCGGAAACGCGCCTGCATGCGCCGGGCCTGGAAGTCGCCGCAGTTGGAGCACGACGAAATCTCGCGGTACTTGTCCTGGCTTGGAATCCACACTTCCAGGTCGTAGGTCTTGACCGCGCTGAAGCCCATGTCGCCTGTGCACAGCGCCAGGGTGCGGTAAGGCAGCTCCAGCAGTTGCAGGACTTTCTCGGCGTTGGCGGTCAGGCCTTCCAGCGCTTCCATCGATTTCGATGGCTCGACGATCTGCACCATTTCAACCTTGTCGAACTGGTGCTGGCGGATCATGCCGCGGGTGTCACGACCTGAGGCGCCGGCTTCACTGCGGAAGCATGGGGTGTGGGCGACAAACTTGATCGGCAGCTGTTTGGAGTCGACGATTTCACCGGCCACGATATTGGTCAGGGACACTTCTGCGGTCGGGATCAGGTACAGATCGGCCTCACCTTCACGGGCGATCTTGAACAGGTCTTCTTCGAACTTGGGCAACTGGCCGGTGCCTTGCAGCGCCGGAGCCTGAACCAGATAAGGCGTGTATGCCTCTTCATAGCCGTGCTCGGTGACGTGCAGGTTGATCATGAACTGCGCCAGGGCGCGATGCAGGCGGGCAATCGGCCCGCGTAGCAGGGAAAAGCGCGCGCCGGAGAGCTTGGCGGCGGTTTCGAAGTCCAGCCAGCCGAATTTCTCGCCCAGGGCAACGTGGTCCTGAACCGGGAAGTCGAATGCGCTCGGCGTACCCCAGCGACGCACTTCGACGTTGTCTTCTTCGTCTTTGCCGACGGGTACGGACTCGTGTGGCAAGTTTGGAATACCGAGCAGGATCGAATCCAGTTCGGTCTGGATCGCATCCAGCTCGACTTTGCCGGCACTCAACTCGCCTGCCATGCGCTCGACGTCCGCCATCAATGGCGCGATGTCTTCGCCGCGCTGCTTGGCCTGACCGATGGATTTGGAGCGTGCATTACGTTCAGCCTGCAGGGCTTCGGTGCGGGTCTGGACGGTCTTGCGCTGTTCTTCCAGCGCTTCGATGCGCGCAACATCCAGGGCAAAGCCACGGGATGCCA
>Ga0302169_10000237_pt1 | contig 17919 bp, 13 predicted proteins | sample I_Fen_N1_3_FD_193493 | JGI IMG/M metagenome (GOLD analysis project Ga0302169, IMG submission 193493) | Peat permafrost microbial communities from Stordalen Mire near Abisko, Sweden - I_Fen_N1_3 | ecosystem: Environmental > Terrestrial > Soil > Wetlands > Permafrost | place: Sweden: Abisko...
TCAGTCTCTTTCCAGTCAATAGTTTGGCCATGCTCAGTTTTGCGGGCGACTGGATACCCGCTACCGAGATTTGTGGAGAATAGGTTAAAAAAGCTTCTAGGTCCAACGCCAATAAATGGTTCGAAAACGACATTTTTACTGCGTTTGTCTAGCGAAATTGAGTCTGAATGAAACTCTAAAGCTTTGCTTTTTGGGTAAGGTTCGACATAAACAACTCTTTTAATACCAGCCGCAACTATATGTTTAGCGCAGTTATGGCAGGGAAATGTCGTGCAATACAAATCGCTTTCCGCAGTGCTGACGCCAGATCTCGCACTTGAAAGTAGTGCCTCCATTTCGGCGTGTACAACACGCCCATATTCAGTGATATCTTTAATTTTACTATTTTTTATAAGCGGTGCCAGCTCCTCTCGATATTTTTCAGGCACTGCTTCTATTATGCCTTCAATAATTAGCCGTTTTTGGATGGCGTTTGAGTCTTCCCCTTTCATGTAGTCTCGGCCATCGGCGACATCAGTGATTTCTTGAGTTGCTTCATCTTTGTCTGGCCAGTACAGTCCGCCATGGGCTTTGGGGACGTCATTTGCTCCAGTTGAGATTATACAGCGGTTCTTTGTAAGTACGGCGCCAACTTGTCGTGAAAGGTCTGCAGACCTTAAAGAGGCCGAGAAGGCCATAAACATAGCGTATTCATCAAATGTTGGCGTTATATATGGCTTGCCAAAAAGCAAATCTAAAATTCTCCATATTTGCTTTTTTAGAGAGTCTGAATTGCCGTTATAATCAATGAAAAAGTCTGAAAGGTGATAGGTGTCGCGTGTGTGTTGACCATACTCCTCTCTTTCGTCCGCATCTCTTTCTATCAATCTAGAGGCTTGCTCTTTTGACATTGATTTGTCTTTTGTTAAAAACTCATACCTTCGTGTGTGATCCGCATGTACGCCAATGAGAAAAAAACCATCAGAATAAATTTTTCTGAGCTTTTGGACTTCGGCTGGACTTTTCAATGAGTTTATAATAAAAGCACTTCGTCGAAGTGGCTCTTGTTTTCCTCTGGACTTATTTATTTGTGCCGCTGCTCCTAGGGCCAAGATTGAGTTGTCTTGACTTTCTTTGCGTAACCTATTGCCTTCCTCCATATAGGAACTTATACGGTCGAATTCATGTGTGCTTTGCGAAGGATTCCCGATGTTTGCAATTATGTCCGTAGATATTTTTATGTTTCTAGTTTCGTATTTGAATATTTTTAACCGGTCGGTTATGAGTTTTGATACTTCAGGAAGGTCTGTTCCGATCGTTCCGACGAGCCCTATGATAAGTTCAGAGTCAGAATATGTGTCGTCGATAAAGTATGTATTTTCTGACGTATCCTCTACAGATAATTCCGCAACTATTTCCTCAGTACTCCCCGACACTTTTTTTGCGTCAGCTTCGTTATGAGTTTCAGTATTCAAGAGCGGTTCGACTGATGCTCTAAGTTTTTGTGCGAAATGAGCTTTGCCTTGGAATAGAATTCCACCGGTTGACGGGTACCAATTTAATATTCCTTTGCTTTTTGTTTTAAATTGGTGTTGATTTTTATTTATCTCTCGCCACTCGCCAGCTGATGCGATTGGTTCAAGTTTTTTCTTGAGCTCCTCTAAACTTCCATCAAATCGCATGCTCATTCCCTTTAACCGGTTTTTTTTGTAATTAAACACGTGAAACTGCCACAGTGCTTGGTGCAATTTCATCAAGATAGCCCTGAAAGCATTCGTTGGCTAGGTATCGGACTGCGGGTGTGAGTGATTGAGCGAGCTGCCTCTATTTTCGTTGGTTGAAGGCCTAGGTTGCCAGACTTGCCTATTTGAAATTGACCGTAATAGCTGACTGTTTTGTTCACTCGGTGACCCATTGCAGCTGAAATATCATCGGAGCTGAGATTGACTGCTCGTTTGAGATCACTACCGAAGGCGTGACGAAGACAATATGGGGTTACCCTGGGGCCGTTCGGCCAGAGCTTCTTTCCCATTGCACACATAGCAGCTCTGAAGTTTGTCTGCTTCTCTATTGACACAACCTCTCTACCTTGGGCTGTTTGATACTCGGCTTGGAGTGTGTTTATGAGGCGGCGAACCAAGTGATGGTTGTGGTCAGTTAATGAGTATCGTATCTCTCGCCATGGCTGGCCTTTGTCTACGGTGACCTTGATTTTGCTATCAATACGTATCAGGAGCTCTGACTCAGAAAAAGTCACTTTCACGCCTTTCTCAAGCTCACCTGGTCGACATCCGCTTATCGCGCTGACGAGGTAGGGAATTATATATTTGCCATGCTCTGCCTCATCTGCCAATTGATCGCGCCAGTTGGGCGGCAGTTTGTGGAGGTCTTGCCGTTTCGATTTTCGTCTTCGGATTGATTCTAGCGGGCAGGAATCTGTACTCTTTGAGATCGTATCGAGCATTTTCAGCGTACCGCTGATGATTTCAATGTGGCGATGGAAATCCTCTGGGTGCTGCCCTCGCTGCGCCTTATCCTGAAGGCGAATTTGTTTCTCAAGTACCTGCATCAGAACGTATTTAATCGCCGCCTTACGTCTGTGATATGTCGATTTACTTTTTGTATCTCTGATGGCAGGAAGTATTTTGTTGATATCCGATTCGCTTTTGGCGAACAGTCGTTGAGCCTCGCTCTCATATCCTTTTATGGTTTGTTCAGATAGGGAATTGGGCGTCTGATTCTTTAAATGTTGTCTCGCCTCTATCACGAGAGCGAACGCTTCTGACTGTGTCCTCATACCTATTCCTTTTTGTGACCTGAGACTTTTCTGTGGCTGACGGAAAGGGCGCTTTTCACTACGTGAATCGACTACGTCGACCAGCGCCCACATTCACGCAGGTGCGTGAATGTCTATTATTCTTAGGTCACATATGACCAAGCGGATTTTAGGTCACAGGTGCCTTTTCTATATTTAGGTCACATGTAGCCATTTTCTGGGCTTTTAGATGAGTGATCATTTATCTCTCTCGCATGTGCTGCGAGATTTAATCTAGATAAGTCGCCAGTACTTTCATGCCGAGTGTATATGCATAGGCTGGGTTTCTTACTGAGCTTGTAAAGCAGAATGAGTGACCTGCTGGTACTATTGCAGATATCGACGTATCGATAGCAACATCGATATTTTGGCCGCTATAGCCGATCGCAGATCCAGTCAATATGCCATCAATATAAAGGGCTATTTCTCCGGGGCCAGTCGCAGTAATTTGTGCGCTGCGTAATACTGTCTGGCAATAATTATGGGATTGGCCATCGGCATACTGCACTAACAAAACTGGTAAGGAGGGAGAAACGCCTCCTGTGCTTTTCCATACGCCAGATTGGCAAGAAAGCGTTTTACCTGCAGTGTCTCGTCCTACGATACCGTTCGGTGTGCATCCTGATCCCTCACCAGCAATACCATCAAGCTGCAGGTATTCCCCTACCTCAGTACGACCTGAAGAGGTTAGCTTCCCAGCTCGCATCTCTCCCCCGGTATAGACGTTCTTGTCGCCATAGGAGCGCACCCAGCTTGGGTCAGTCATGTACCAGCCGCCTGCCCATTTTTCGTTGTACCAGCCTGTGTCCCCGCGAGTCCGGAACCAACCGCCTGTATACGTTTCACCCGTGGTATTGGTTGTGCCGGCCTGCACCGTGCCGGTAATCGTGGCAGTGGTGGCGTTTACATTCGTTGCGTTCACGTTCATCGCATTGACGTCACCGGCGGCATTGAGATTATTTCCCTTCATGTTGATTGAGGTGTTCATCTCGTTGACTTCCGGGTGCCCGGGAACCACATTCCGATACAGATAGTCGTTGGTCAGTGCTCCATCATCAAAGAACAGAGCCGTCGCGAGGTGTCCTGCACCTGGTACGACACCATAGGAAGCCAATGGAACACTCCATCCAGCATATGAGCCTTCAACGACACTGGTATCGACGTTTGAGATATAGCCGCCCCTTGCACCGACCTGCTTCGAGATTCGGCGGATGCTTGTTTCTGAGATCGTTTCCCCGCCGGTAGTGATGATCAGGGTCTGGAGTTTGCTGGGCGTTGGCTTAATGGCCAGTACCGAATAGCTTTGGCCAAAATTGTTTATCTCTGTCACGCCTGCCTGCAGATAGCCGGTGTTTTTTAACATTGCTACGGTAATTGTGGCTGGCGTCGTAGGAGTTGCAACACCAAGAATGGCGGAGTAGTTGTCTTTGATATATGCGGTTGCGGCATCCGAAATTATTATCTGGTGGTCGGCCGCCGTCCGGCCTGCCATGTTGTCGGCATGGTCGAACATTGCCTGTGAAGCAAACCCTAGTGCTGAAACTACCAGTATAAGCACTACAATCATTTCAATTGCGGCGAAGCCGGATTGATTGCTGGAATTTAGGTTGATTTGCTGCTTGAATCTCCGCATGATTTCTCTCTTTGAGTTTTAGTCAGCTTTGGAGGTTTCGAATGAGTAACTCTGATTATCAAGGTGGTCTTGGTGCTGGTTTTGCTCGTGCACGGACAATCCAAAATGAATATGAATCGAAGATTGCCGAGTGGCGTGCTCACTCAAGTAAATTAGAGAGGCAAGTAGCCGCTCTGAATGAGCGTGTGGTGATCATGCAGGCTGATTTTGATGCGAATAATCATGTGCTCCGTTTGCTCATGGATGAGTTGAAAGATGTAAGACCAAACTCTCAACTTTTAATCAAACAAAATCGTGATGCCATCCGCCAAGAAGTTTTCGAGGAATGCATGATCGAAAGTGGCTATGAAGTTTCTAGCCCGAAAGGCTTTTCCCGGTAATGAACCTCGCTCTCCTAAACTGGATGCTCAGTCACCTGGTCTCGGGCCACTTCCAAGAAGATCTTTGTTGCTTGGTGAATTTGAGCTACTCGGTCCGGGGGCGCCGCTACCTTCCGGTCCCTGTGACTTATGCCCACCTCCGCCCAAGCCTCCAGATGCCCCATGCTTGGCTTCCCTGACACCCCCGATGAAAACATCATGGCCACTGTCGCCAGTACGTTGCGCATCGCCGATGCCGCCCGCAGCATGGCCGATCCACCTAATGATGTTGTCTGGTACCCAATGGATCAGGCTAAAAACGATGTGCACGACAGTGGTCATCACGATCACATAGATGGCCACGTAGGCGACGAAGGAGACTATGCCCGTCATGGAGTCAGCCTGAATGCCTGCAACAACGGACATGAAGCCAACGTTTATGAAGCCGACAATCGGTTGCGTCAGTAGCATTCCGCCGATCAGTCCAAAGAGCATGAGCGCTGGGCGCATTACCAACGACAGAATCATCATGTAGCCTTGGCCGGCCTTACCGACCGCATCATCACCATCCGGGTGGACATGGGCAACGGCGAACAGCGGAGCGGCAATCACTGACTCCAGCACCAGGACGAACCAGTTCACCACTGAGGTAATCCAAGTGATGAAGGGGATCATTGGTACATAGGTACTCAAAGTAGCACCGAAGAAAAACAAACTGATCAGCAAGACAGTGATCAACGAAGACAGAAACTGGAAAACGGCGCCGGCGTCGAAGCCGACCTTCACGGTCGCCTGAGCTGCCCAAGAGTTTGAGACACCTACTGCACTGGCCATTGCAGCCATCATCACTTCACCAGTGGTGACGATCACATCTCCGAAGGATTTCATCTGGCTCATGTGGTTCAGATTCGAGCCGGCAATGCTCTGAGTCATCTGGTTGATAGCTCCCATGAAAGGGGCCGAAAGCATTTTTTTGACGTACTCCCATGCCCCTTCGCCGTCCCTTGGAGCGCGAATGTTCGTATCGGCGTAGTAAACGTTCCTGACCGACTCAACGCGATTCTTCGCGTATTCGTCAGCTGTCGTCATGACGTCTTGGTACGTCTGCAGTGATTCTTTCGTTTCCTTGTCGACTATGTCGATCGGCTCGGCTGCCGGTAGAGCATTCAAGGTCGACTGCATGACATCGTTCATTTTGACGATGTGGTTGTACCAGGTTCCGGCAAACAGCCAGCCGCCGTCTTTCGCGCCTGAAAGGAAATCAGCGCGAGCTCGATCGCTGGTCTGCGACACGGCTGTTTTGGCTGCGGCTCGAAGCGAGTTTTCGTATTTGTTTGCTGCAGAGTCGAGGACGCCTGCCGCCGGCTTCTGCCCGGCAACGATCTGCTGAGCAGTTGGACGAATATCGAGGATCATCTGCTGCACGGCATTCGCATGGGCTGTGAGGATCGGCTCTTTGATGATTTTGGTGTTGCTGTTGCCTTCTGAGGCTTCCCAGCTCTGCTTCCAGGTTAGAGCGCCGCAAACGTCTGGATTCATGTAGGAGTTGTCATTGGCTTTCCATTTGTAGTCGATGACAGTGTAAGACGCATTGGCATACTTCTGGATCATGTTGACCGCGCCATACACCGGGATGGCGTCTGGAAGACCCACGTCGAGCTCGCCGGCATTCACGACTTTGCGCGGTGACGAGACGGCTTGGATCTTGGTTGACCGCCCTGATGCCGCAAATTGTTTGTTCATGGCGGCGGCGCATACCTCGAACTTTAGAATGCTTGCTGCCAGTGGCCGTGAATCAGGGATCATCGGCCGGGTAAGCATCGCGTCTTTCCCCATCTGGTCAACAGCCTGGCTCCAGATCGCGTCGCCAATACCGACGCCTTGGATGGCAAGCCAAAGCACGATGATTTGAATGAGCGAGTAGCCATGCCCGAGAGGCAGCAGAAGGGCGGTACCTCCGACCGTCCGAAGAGGAATCCAGATCGAGCTCATTTTCTTGCCAAGCACTTCCCCATCATGCGCGGAGTCGATCGTGCCTTTGATCGTGGTGTAGCCCACAAAAAGCATGCCCAGGAAAAGCACTGCGCCGCCGAAGACACCCATCATTGAGCCCATGACGTCTTCGGTTTCTCCTACTTGGACGTTGCCCCCGGAATGGATGGTTCCGACGATAGACCCAAATACCTCCTCCAGAAAGTCGATCGACGTATCACCTGGTGGTGGGGTGAACTGCTGCAGGGGGCCGCCTGCGGCGGCGAGGGCTGGGCCGCCGATAAGAGCCATAAGCAGCATCAACAAACGGAGGGACGATTTCATTTTTCAGCGCTCGGGCTATTGGCTGAAACATCTGTTACTGCCAAGGCGTCGTGCACATACAGCAATGCGTAGGGCACCCCGGCTAACCTCCAACATGAACCGTAGCCATTGAGATAGAGTTGTATCGATATGTACGTTACAGCAGCGGTCAAAGGAAATATCCACCAACGGCTGAGGCCTCCCCACATTCTATGTTGGCCTGCGGGTATCAAAATGTTGGAAAGCAGTAGCAATACATAAAATATACGGTGCGTTATGACTGTAAGTTGAGGCGAGGAAAGAAGTGATTTTATGCGCGGCACGATAGCAGCTCCGCAACTTCAATAGTCCGATAGAAGTTGCGCCGGCCGACTTGGACCTTGCAGTTTAATAGCCCTACGGCCAGCTTTGAACGTTGAAGTAGGAATGCTCTAAGGCCGCCCGGAGTCTTATCCAGAAGGTTTGCCATCTGGTCGTGGGATAGAAGCGGCCCATAACGATGTAAAAACTCGGATTCGAAGGTGGGCTTAAGATTGGTAGCTGCGTTCATTGGCGGGCTCTCAAGTCAGGAAGAGTGTGCCCAGATCATTTAGGATTACTTCATTTTTTGTCAAATGTATTGTTGCGTATTATTTTTTGTCTGATTTTTTCCTTTAGCGGTTTTGGGGCCTGGTTTTTTATGAAACCCTATAATGAATAGGCGTTGAGGCTTAGTTGTTATAGGGTTTTTGCGGTGAAAGCCGCTATAAACCCTAAATTTAAATTCTCCATAAGAAAGAGTGCGCCGAGACTATGGAGCCCCATATACTTTCACCTTGCTACCCATAGACGTTCACCTTACGCTCCCCATAAGCTTTCACCTTACAAGAAACTGCTCCCCATAAACGTTCACCATACGCCCCATATCCTTTCACCTTCGCCCCATAAGTATTCACCTAGCCAGTACTCCAGGTCATATAGATCAAGGTGTTGAGTGTCTCTAAAGCTTTGTTTTGTATTGGCTAAAAGAAAAACATACAAACAGCACTGGACGAGGAGGGGGTTATTACCGACACTAAAAGAAGTCAGCGCTTGCCCGGGGCGGCAACCCCAGGCAGCGCCTAACCACCAAGACCCCTGGAGGTCCTGAAATGGCTATGTCGATAGTACCCGAAAACCTTGTCGAAGATCTTCTCTACGAAGTTTGCCCAGAGGCTGATGCCCCAGGCTTTGACCCTCAGATCAAACTCCTTGGTTCACTGCTCCAGCCCGCTCTGCATTTGGTTGTTACGGCATACCAATCCGCCGCAGTAACTGAATCGACTGAACGTGCATTCCGCCTATTCCTTTCAAATTTACTATCTGCTGTTGAAGACGAATAGAAAGGTGAGCGTGTCAATTCGGCATCATCCACTTTATCGTCTCGCAACTGTCCCGTTTACGTCTGCTACGGTCGAAAACTTAACGGAGTTTGCGTTACTCATCTGGTACTCCGATGACCTGAGGGCTCAAGATGTAATGGGCGAGTTGGTAGGGCATGATGTCGCTCAGCGAAGAGCTTTATATTTGATAGATCGATTTCGGCGCTATCCATGTCTGACGAGTGCGAGGGCTGCTAAATTAAAGTCCTTTGTTTCTGAATGGGCTAGCCTTAAAGTTTCGCTAGTGTCGGGGGCGACTCCGAATTTAAAGAAAGGGTGTGTACTAGATAAGGTGGCGCGTGAATGGGGGCTTGATGAAGATATTGTGGCTAAAATTAAGCCAGTGTTGTTTTATCAAACGCGCCACTATGCTAGTAGCGTAGCGGCGCGATCTGGGTATGAGGAGTGATGCCCTTCACTCTGACAAGTACCTGAGCTAAGCTATTTTATGTTCAGGTACTTTTCTCATGAAGGTTTTTAATTCTGTTTCTAATTTTCTCACAATGTCTGAAATGTTTCTATCGAGAGCGTCTCTTCTCGTGTTTCTCGCGGACTTAGACTCCTGAGAATAGAAGCGATTTAGTAATTCATCTTGAATGTCTTTGTCATCTGAAATGAGTTCAAACCAATTGCCATTATAAAAAGGCATAGGGCGGTTTTGCCCTTCTACATACGCGCATGCTTTGAGGGGGTATGCGTTCAGTACATCGATAAAAGCTTTGTCGAATGTAAGGAGCGCTGGGAAAAAATACCTAGCATTTGAGTTTGGTCTGACGGTTATAGATTCTTCTAGCTGTCTTAGGTGCCAAAGATCCCATGCCATACCATCGAGCACATCGAGGGTGTCAGCTTTGTTTTTCTGGATTTTTCCAAAAAAAGGTAAGTTAGCCCCAAGATCAAAGTATCTTTTTGCTAAAGCAATTTCCCTGGCCGGGAGTGTTGCAATATCCGTGTCGCAAAACTCAATAAATTCTGTTATTTTTTTGTAGGTTGAGACTTTCGGTTTTTTAAACTGTATTAAGACCATTTTTAATAGGCAGGAGTACACGAATTGCTGTCTGAAGGTTAGTGCCTTCATGAAGACTTTATCGCATAAATTCATATGCATTCTAGCTATATGCTCTTGTGCTTTTTTGTTGAGCTCAGCCTCAGACAGGGTAGATCTAACCGTTTCTTCTTTTTCTAAAAGGTCGACGTCCAACGATCTCAAGACTTCATAAGCTTTCAATTTCTCGTATATCTTGTCTCCTTTATCTGCAAGGTTGTGTAGGTTTTCATAGGTGTATGGTATTGGATCTACAAAAACTTCATCTCGAGATATAAATCGAAACACTTCAACAAAATCTTTTGGAAGCCTTGAGAGATTGCCTTTTAAATATGGTTCAAGATAACTCAGTGCCTGTGAATCTAAAGAGATAGAGTAGTCGATTTGAAAGGTGGAGCGTCCACCTTTCATCTCCGTAGCTGTTTCTCTGTCAAGAACCCATACCTTGGATGTATTGAATAAGCTGTGTACTACCGCGCCATTAGAGAAAATTCGATTTACGGCAAACCCTGGAGTCGCTCCATTATCTGATGCAAAAATAAATTTACAATCTGGAAGTATGGGTTCGTATTTCCTATAGAGCTTTTTCGATTCTTCTAGTGAATCACAGGAGCAGATTTCTGAAATAATAAACTCTATATCTTCTTCGCTTAGCTCGTACATGGAGTTCCTTTCCTACGTTTTGATACTTGATATTGTGGTTTTATTTGTTTTCGTTTTCATTACAGATTGACGCTGTTGTCAATGTCAACGCTGGCCCCTTCCCTGTCGGTCTCGCTGAGCGTTGGGCTCGTTAGTGTTCCAAGGTTATGGGCTTGATCAAGCAGCGCTACGAGCTCATCTGATCGCAGGTGGGTGTACCTCTTCAGCATTTGCATTGATTTATGCCCGCTTATTGCTGCTACCTGTTGATCTGAGAACTTGCCTGTCTCAACAAGACGGCTTACCGCCTCATGACGGAGGTCATGAAAACGAAAATCCGCCATGCCCAGTTTCTTCTTCATGTCGTTCCAGACCTTGGAGAAGACATAAGGTCGTCGCTTGTCATCCTTGCCTGGCTCGCCGAAGAAAACTAAGTCCGTGTCGATCGGGCGAACTGGGTTATTCAGTGCTTCGGTAATCGAAGCTGTGGCCAACGGACTGAGGGGGACAGAGCGGTATTCACTGTTTTTGGTGTCTGAGAGCGTCACTACGCGCTTTTTGAGGTCGACCTGATGGCGACGCAGCGTCGTGATCTCTGAAGAGCGCATACCGGTCTCTAGAGCGATGCTGACGATCCAGCCGAGCATTGGGTTGTGATAAGCATTTACGGCTTTGAGCAGGCGTATTTTTTCTTCTGGGGTGAGACGTCGATTTCGTCCTGGTCCAGGGCTTGGTTTGCGAATGTTCGCAACGGGATTCTGCGGAAGGCCGACACGCCATTCTTGAATAGCAACGGTGAAGAGGTTGCTCAGTAGGGCGAGCTCAAGGCGCACGGTGTTAGCGCTGACGTTTCCCGGGATGACTTGGCTGTCCTTTTTGAGCTTTGTGCGAACAGGCTCGTTTAGGCGTGTGTCGCGATAGCTGGCGGCGACGTCCGGCGTTAAGGCTGCGAGGGAGTATTTTCCCAGCAGACGAATGAGTGGCTCGGCTTTGGTTTTTTCCGCTTTCTGAGTGGAGGCTTTCTTGGAGGGGGTTACTTCGAGGAGGTAGCGGCGCAAGGCTGCTTCCAAAGTCATTTTTTCTGAAAGAGTTCGACGGATGTAAACGCCACGAACCATTTCTGCTTCGGTGCTACGCGCCCAATCTTCGGCATCACGTTTGGTTCGGAAATTTTTGGAAGCTGTAGGCCATCCTTTCAATCGGATGAGCGCTTTCCATGTTGCAGAAGGGGTCTTTCGTATTGTCGCCATCGCTGTCTCCAGAGGTTGCGTATCGGCAGTGTACCGAAACTGTACCTCTGGAGCGAGGGACTAAGGCCTAGTGTTGCGCTAAGCCTTTGAAATTAGTGGTGCCCAGAGACGGAATCGAACCGCCGACACGGGGATTTTCAATCCCCTGCTCTACCGACTGAGCTATCTGGGCAACGGGGCGCATTAAACTGGTTTTTCAGGGGGTCGTCAAGAAAGTTTTCAAAAAATATTTAATTATTACCGTCGCTTACGATCCGCCCCCCGAGAAATCGGGATTATTCAGCTGGCGGCACGTAGCCTTCGGCCTGGTCGTAAACCTCACCGGAGAAGAACTTGTCCATCTCGCCCTGAAGATATTTGCGATCTTCGGCGTTCATCATGTTCAGGCGTTTTTCGTTGATCAGCAGGGTCTGGTGCTTTTGCCAGTCGGCCCAGGCCTTGGCCGAGACGTGGTCAAAAATGTCCTGGCCTTTGGCGCCCGGGAAGGGAGCGCGTTCGAGGGCGGGCAATTCTTCTTTGTACTTGCGGCACATGATGGTGCGGGTCATGACGACTCTCCTGCGTTCAATACGGCGGCCGCGCGCTCGAGCAAGGTTTTGACCGGGGCGGCAAGGCCCAGGCGCGGCGGGGTGGCGAGGTTATACCAGAGCCAGTCGGCCTCGGCCACGTGATGGCCGGCCTCCTGGACATGGACCAGCCAGGGTTCGATGGACAATTGGAAATGGCTGAACGTGTGCAGCAGGCTTGGCAGCGCCTGCTGGCTGCCCAGTTCCAGCGAGTGCTGCGCGGCCAGATGTTGCAGGTCGTCGAGGTCATCGAGCTCCGGCAAACTCCATAGACCGCCCCACAGGCCCGTGGAAGGACGACGGTAAAGCAGAATCGCGCCTTCACCGTTGGCGAGCAGCGGCATCAGCGTGCGCTTCTGTGGCACGGTTTTACGCGGTTTGGGGATGGGGTAGCGGGTTTCGAGGCCGAGCATGTGCGCTTCGCAGCCCTTTTCCAGCGGGCACAGCAGGCAACTCGGCTTGCTGCGCGTACACAGCGTGGCGCCCAGGTCCATCATCGCCTGGGTATAGGCGTTGACCCGATCATGCGGCGTAAAGCGCTCAGCGTTGGCCCAGAGCTGTTTGGCGACCTTCGGCTCCCCCGGATAACCCTCTTGCGCGGTAAAACGCGCCAAAACGCGTTTGACGTTGCCATCGAGGATCGGCGCCCGCAGGCCCATGCTCAGGCTGGCGATAGCGCCGGCTGTTGACAAGCCAATGCCCGGCAGCTCAACCAGTTTTTCAATGTCGCGGGGAAACTTGCCATCGTATTCGGCCACGACAATCTTCGCGGTCTTCTGCAGATTGCGCGCTCGGGTGTAGTAACCCAGGCCGGTCCACAGGTGCAGCACCTCGTCTTCCGGCGCCGCGGCCAGGGCTTCAACCGTCGGTAGCGAAGCCATGAAACGATCGAAGTAATTCAGCACGGTGCTGACCTGGGTTTGCTGCAGCATGATTTCCGAGACCCACACCCGATACGGGGTGATGCCCTGTTGCCAAGGCAAATCGTGGCGGCCGTGGCGATCGTACCAATCCAGCACCGCCGATGAAAACTGCTCGGATGTCATCGCTTGAACAGCCCCTTCAATGCGTTTTTCAGTTCAGGACTGACCTTGTCGCCCAGCTTCTCGTCGATTTTTTCGCTGATCTTGTCGCCCGCCATTTTGCTCGCGACCTGACCCATGCGTTCGTTATCCAGACGGCAGGCCTTGGCGCCAAGCTCCAGCGGACCCCGGCAACGCAGCGGCCACTCGATACCGACAAACTTGTCGCCGACCTGGCAGGCCGGATCCGGCATGGCGCTGGTGTCGCCTTCGACGATGATGCCCACGCGGTAATCCATCCCCAGCACGCGCAGATCGACGTCGCCGTCGCCATTCACGGTCATGCCCGGAATGCGCACTTTCAGGTCCGGGTTGCTGGCCACGCCGTTACGAAAGGTCAGGTTGCCCTTGAGTTCCTGGAACGGCGTGTCCTTGCCGCGTGGCTCGCTGCTGAGGGTTTTGCGGTTCAGGGTGGCGATGCCTTTGCACAGCTGTTGCTCAAGGTTGGCATTGAGCAACACGCCGTTGTTGATGACGAAACTGGCGGTGCCGTTGAGGCTGTCGATCAGCGCTTTCTGGCTGTTACCGCTACCGGTCAGCGCACTGTTGAGCGTCACCAGGCCTTTGACCGGCGGATTCTTGCCTTGGCTTTCGAGGATTTTTTCCACCGGCACTTTGTTGATGCGCGTCAGCATGTTCAGCGCAGGGACCTGCTGGCGCACATCGAGGGTGCCCTTGGCTTCGAAGTTGCCCTCGTACAGATCGCCGCGCAGGTTCTCCAGGGTCAGCAGGCCGCCCTGGCCGCTGGCCTTGAGCGCCGCGTTGTTGATCGGCAGCTTGTCGAGGGTCAACTGGCCAAAGGTCAGGTCGGCGTCCACGTCGAGTTTGCTCAAGCGTTCGACTGGCAGCATGCGTTCGGTGCTCCACGCTGTCTTGGTCGGCGACTCCGGCAGCGGTGTGCTGCCCGCGCCGGCCATGGCATCGGCTTCGGTGCTGGCGACTTCAGCCTGACGCACTTGTGTCGCGCTGTTGGCTTCGGCGGTTTTCGGTGGCAGATAACGATCGACGTTGAACGTGTCGGCCTTGAGGGCTGCGCGCAGCGATTGCTTGGCGAAGTCTTCGACGGCAATGCGGCCACTGAAGGTGCTGTCATCGATTTTCAGGTTGATGTTGTCGAACGACACGCTGGACGGCGTGCCGGCCACACGGCTGACCAGTTCGACTTTGCTCAGGCTGCCTTCGGCCATCGCCGGCAATGTCTGACCGATGCTGTCGACAAATTTCGCCAGGTCAAACTGGGCAATCGAAATGCCGCCGCTGATCTGTGGGGTCTTGTCGAGGTCGTTGACCTTGAGTTCACCCAGTGCGCGCAATTGATTGGCGGAAATCTTGATGCCGGTCCATTCGGCGACGTTCGCCGCTTTATCCAGCAGCAATTGCCCTTGGGCGGCGAAGGTCATGGTCTTGCCTTGCAGCGGATCACCCGCCACTTCGCCGGAGAGTTTCATGTCTTCAAACTTGTAGCGCTGCAAGGCACGTTCGAAACGCAACTCGCCATTGAGCTCGGTACGCACTCGCAGAACCGGTTGGTTGGTGCCGAGGAACGCGGTGAGTTTGACCGGGATATTGGTCGAGTCGTGGACCGGGCCGGTGCTGAGTTGAATGCTTTCGGCGCTGAACTGCTTGCCCGTCTGCTCGTCGTTGTACTCAACGCGAGCGTTGTTGACGGTCAGGCTGTCGATGTCCAGGCGAGCGGGCTGGGGCGGTTTTTCCACTTGAACGGTGGTTTGCGGGGCAGGTTCGCCAGGCGTCGCCGGTGTCGTGGCCGGGGTGGCTGGCGCCGGGACCTTGCCGACGTCTTGCCAGTTGCCATGGCCATCCTTGTCGCGGGTCAGGCGCAGGTTCAAGCCTTCGACGCGGACATCGCTCATTTGCACTTCACGGCGCAGCAGCGGCAACACGCGCACTGACAGGCCAAGCATCTGCAAGTCGGCAAACGGCTCCGTCGGCTTGACCAGGGTCGCGACACTGGCGTCGTGCAACTCCAGGCCCAGCCACGGGAACAGGCTCCAGCCGATGTCGCCATTGAGCGTCAGCTCGATGTGGGCCTTGTCGCGGGCAATCTGGCGAATCTCGTCTTTATAGTCGTTGGGATCGAAGAGGTGGGTCAGGGCAAAGCCCAGCGCCACAATGATCAGCAACAGCCCGAGAAGTACCAGACCCAGGATTTTGCCGAACGCTTTCATGGGCGAGTCCTTGTAGTTAGTCGAATTCGAAATTTAGCCGGGGAGTATAGCGCTCCAAAGCGGACGACCGGTCAGGTGATCACGCGGGCAGTACATCCAACGGCAGTTTCAGCTTGGCCGCCAGCGCCTGGGCTTCGAGATGCCCGGCGGGAGCCAGCAGGCGTAGGGTGGCGCCGGATTCAGCAGCCATTTTCCGGGCTTCGTTCACCAGGCGCTCGGCGACGCCACGGCGCCGGGTAATTTTTCGTACGCAAAGTTGGGACAAGTGCCAAACCTCCTGGTGGCGTTGCAAACGGGCTGCGCCGAGCAGTCGATCATTGAAGCGTCCGGCGATCAGCGAACCGTCCCGCAAACAGCCTTCGATCAGCTGCACATCCCCGGAAAACGGGGCGTACAGCCAGTCCGGAGCGTCGCGGTAAATTTTTTGCAGATCCTGCTGATCCTGATAAGTGACCTCGTTCAGCGGTTCGACAATGATCGGCATGGCGTCTCCTTAAGAGGTACGAGAACAGATGACTTACAAAAGGTGATATCAGTTTGGTTTTTCTGTCACGTGCAAATGGTAACCTTTGCCTGTTCGTCCGTCCCGCTGCGACCCGATGTCGCACAATAAGGCACTTCACCCAACAAAACGGTCATGCGTGCGCATAAAGACCGGAGGTGAGGAGTGGTTGGCGAACCCTACTAATAATTGGGGGATACACAATGACTACGAGCATCACGGCGGACGGCGTCAACGCCGGCCAGCCTGCGTTCCTGTCCAAGGAACGCATCATCGCCAAGCCCGGTTTCAACCGCTGGCTGGTACCACCGGCCGCGTTGGCCATCCACCTTTGCATCGGCATGGCTTATGGCTTCTCGGTGTTCTGGTTGCCGCTGTCCAAGGCTCTGGGCGTGACCAAGCCAGTGGCTTGTGCGCCGGACATGAGCTTTATCTCGCAAGTATTCTCGTCGCAATGCGACTGGCCGATCTCGATGCTCGGCTGGATCTACACCCTGTTCTTCATCTTCCTCGGCTGCTCGGCAGCGATCTGGGGTGGCTGGCTGGAGCACGCCGGTCCGCGTAAGGCTGGCGTTGTATCGGCATTGTGCTGGTGCGGTGGTCTGCTGATATCGGCGCTGGGGATCTATACCCACCAGATCTGGTTGATGTGGGTTGGCTCCGGGGTCATTGGCGGTATCGGCCTGGGGTTGGGCTATATCTCGCCGGTGTCGACGTTGATCAAGTGGTTCCCGGACAAGCGCGGTATGGCGACCGGCATGGCGATCATGGGTTTCGGTGGTGGTGCGATGGTCGGTGCTCCGCTGGCCGCAGCGCTGATGGGCCACTTCGCTTCGGCTGACAGCGTGGGCGTATGGCAGAGCTTCCTGGTGATGGCTGCGATCTACTTCGTGTTCATGATCGGTGGCGCACTGTCCTACCGCGTTCCGCCAACCGGCTGGAAGCCTGAGGGCTGGACCGCTCCGGCGAAAAAAGCCTCGAATGCGATGATCACCCACCGTCACGTTCACGTGAATGTCGCATGGAAAACTCCACAGTTCCGTCTGGTGTGGCTGGTGCTGTGCCTGAACGTATCCGCCGGTATCGGCATTCTCGGCATGGCGTCGCCGCTGTTGCAGGAAGTGTTCGGCGGCAAACTGATCGGTGTCGACCTGCCATTCGGTCAACTGGACGCCGGGCAACTGGCTTCGATTGCGGCGATTGCTGCCGGCTTCACTGGTTTGCTGAGCCTGTTCAACATCGGTGGCCGATTCTTCTGGGCTTCGTTCTCGGACTACCTGGGTCGCAAAAACACCTACTTCGTGTTCTTCGCCCTGGGCTTTGCCCTGTATGGACTGATTCCGAACCTTGGTCATCTGGGCAGCGTCGAGCTGTTCGTGGCGGCGTTCTGCATCATCCTGTCGATGTACGGCGGTGGTTTTGCGACGGTCCCGGCGTATCTGGCGGACTTGTTCGGTACGCAAATGGTCGGCGCGATCCACGGTCGTCTGCTGACGGCATGGGCTGCGGCGGGCGTGTTGGGTCCGGTGTTGGTGAACTACCTGCGTGAGTATCAACTGAGCATCGGCGTTGAACGTGCCGCCGCTTACGACATCACTTTGTACATCCTTGCCGGCCTGCTGGTGCTGGGCTTCCTGTGCAACCTGCTGGTGCGCCCGGTGGCTGACAAGTACTTCATGACCGACGCTGAACTGGCTGCCGAACAGGCGCTGGGCCACGACAAGGGTGCTGACAGCAGCACTGTGCTGGAGTGGAAAGCCGCGCCGGGCAGCAAGCCGTTGGCAATTGCGGCGTGGCTGGTGGTGGGTATTCCGTTGGCGTGGGGTGTTTGGGTGACCCTGCAGAAAACTGCTGTCCTCTTCCACTAAGTAAACGCAGTACCCCTGTAGGAGTGAGCCTGCTCGCGATAGCGGTCTGACAATCGACAAAAATGTTGAATGCGAGGCCCCCATCGCGAGCAGGCTCACTCCTACAGTTGTTTTGGGGTGTCCAAAATGAGTTGTATGGACATGTCTATCCCCGACAGCATGGGGTTCTGTCCGTCAGCGATATCACCTCTCGTGTTTCTGTTTCGGCCCCGCGTGCCTATAATGGCTGCCTTTTTCGCCCAATGATTTTGCGGAGCTGGTGATGGCCGAACGTAAGGCGTCAGTCGAGCGCGACAC
>Ga0302169_10000238_pt1 | contig 17887 bp, 13 predicted proteins | sample I_Fen_N1_3_FD_193493 | JGI IMG/M metagenome (GOLD analysis project Ga0302169, IMG submission 193493) | Peat permafrost microbial communities from Stordalen Mire near Abisko, Sweden - I_Fen_N1_3 | ecosystem: Environmental > Terrestrial > Soil > Wetlands > Permafrost | place: Sweden: Abisko...
CCTTATTTGTTGGTTGTGGGGTATTTTTGTTCGATTGTCACCGTAGTTGTTTATCAAGTTGTCAAAAGATTTTTCCGTCAAAAACTGTAGTCATAGATCCGCAGTAGCAGTCGGCAGGCACGAATTTAGAGCATTCACACGATCCCAAACGCAGGCACCTAGAAATGTCCTTTAACCACTACTACCAAAGCGAACTCACCGCACTTCGCCAGTTAGGTCGTCGATTCGCCGAGCGTAGCCCGGCGTTGGCGCCTTTCCTCGGCCAGGCCGGGCGAGATCCTGACGTGGAGCGGTTGCTGGAAGGCTTTGCGTTCCTGACCGGGCGCCTGCGCCAGAAGCTTGATGATGAACTGCCTGAACTCAGCCACTCCTTGATGCAGCTACTGTGGCCCAATTACATGCGGCCGCTGCCGGCATTCAGCATTCTGCAGTTCGACCCGCTGAAACACGCAGGGCCGGCGTTGACGGTCGAGCGCGACACGCCGATTGAAAGCCAGCCGATTAACGACGTGCGTTGCCGTTTCCGCACTTGCTACCCGACGGACGTGCAGGCGTTGGACCTGACCGCGCTGACCTACTCGGTAAAAGGTGACGGTTCACTGTTGAGCCTGCGCCTGGAGATGAGCGCCGAGGGGCATCTTGGTGAGCTGGCCTTGAGCCGCGTGCGCCTGCATTTTGCCGGCGAGCGGTATATCAGCCAGATGCTCTACCTGAGCCTGTTGCGCAACCTGGCGGGGATTGAGCTGGTGCCCCTGGACGCTTCCGGCAAACCAATCAATGGTGTGAGCGGCCAGCCGATGGCATTCAAGTTGCCCAGCGACCGTGTGCAGCCCGTGGGCTTTGCCGAAGAAGAGGCATTGATTCCGTACCCGCTGAACACCTTCCGTGGCTACCGTTATCTGCAGGAATATTTCGCCTTCCAGGACAAGTTCCTGTTCGTCGACGTCAATGGTCTCGATCTGCTCAAGGGGTTGCCGGAGGACACCCTCAAGCAGATGCGCGGTGTGGAGTTGCGCTTCGACATTCGTAAGAGCGGTGTACTGCGCATGCGCCCGACCCTGGACAACGTGAAGCTGCATTGCACGCCCATCGTCAACCTGTTCAAACACGACGCGCTGCCCATTCGCCTGGACGGTAAACAGGACGAATACCTGCTGTTGCCTTCCGAGCACGGCCTGGAACACTGCGGTGTGTTCTCCGTGGAAACCGTCACAGGCTGGAAACCGGGCGGGCTCGGTTATCAAGAATACGTGCCGTTCGAATCCTTTGAGCACGACCCCAGTTTCGACGTGCCCAACAGCCGCCCGCATTACAGCATCCGCCAGCGCTCCTCGATGTTGCACGACGGCCTCGACACCTACCTGAGCTTCGGTATGCGCCACACCGAAGCCCATGAAACCCTGTCGATCGAGCTGATGTGCACCAATCAGAATCTGCCACGCGAGCTCAAGCTAGGCGAAATCAATCTGGCCTGCGACGAGACTCCGGAATTTCTCAAATTTCGCAACATTACCCCGGCCACGTCCAGCTACGCGCCGCCGCTGACCCATGATTTTTTGTGGAAGCTAATCAGCAACATGTCGCTCAACTACCTGTCGCTGGCTGACGTCAACGCCTTGAAGGTGATTCTCGAAACCTATGACTTGCCCCGTTACTACGACCAGCAGGCTGAAAAGGTCAGCAAGCGCCTGCTGGGTGGACTCAAGTCGATCAAGCATCACCACGTCGACCGCCTGCACCGCGGGCTACCCGTACGTGGATTACGCACCGAACTGACCATCGACCCGCAGGGTTATATCGGTGAGGGCGACTTGTTCGTGTTCGCCTCGGTTCTCAACGAATTTTTTGCGCTTTACGCCAGTCTCAATTCGTTTCACGAGCTTAGGGTAAAAAGCACACAGGGAGAGGTGTACCAATGGACACCCCGTATGGGCCTCCAGCCGCTGCTTTAAGCGGGCTGACCCGAGGTATACGCGAGTATTCGCTGTTTCAGGCCGTGCTGCTGGTGGTTGATCGGTTGCGCGATGCGCACCCGTACCTGAGTCAGGACGATTTGTACGACCAGCTGGAATTCCAGGCCAACCCGAGCCTGGGTTTTCCGGGCAGTGACGTTGATCGTGTGGAGTTTTTCCATGAGCACGGGCAAATGCGCGCGCGTCTGCGCTTCAACCTGATTGGCCTGGTGGGCTCCGGGTCGCCGCTGCCAGCGTTTTATGGTGAGCAGGCTCTGGGAGACAGCGAAGAGGGCAACCCGACCCGTAACTTCCTGGATCTGTTTCACCATCGCCTGCAACGGCTGATGCTGCCGATCTGGAAGAAATACCGCTACCGAGCCAGTTTCGAAAGCGGTGCGCTCGACCCGTTTTCCGCGCAGCTGTTTGCACTGATCGGCCTGGGCGGCGAAGAGATCCGCCGCGCCAAGGAACTGAACTGGAAGCGCCTGTTGCCATACCTCGGTTTGCTCAGCTTGCGCGCGCACTCGGCGGCCTTGATTGAAGCGGTGCTGCGTTACTACTTCAAGCACGCCGAGTTGACCATTGAGCAGTGCATCGAACGTCGTGTCGAGATCCTCGACGAGCAGCGTAACTGTCTGGGCCTGGCCAACTCCTTGCTCGGAGAAAGTGTGGTGTTGGGGGTGCGCGTACGCGATCGCAGCGGCAAATTCCGTATTCACATTCGCGAACTGGACTGGCAACGGTTTCACGAGTTCCTGCCAATCGGTTTCGGTTATCAGCCGCTGTGCGCGCTGGTGCGATTCACCCTGCGTGATCCGCTTGATTACGACATACGGCTGGTGCTGCGCCACGAAGAAATTCGTGAGTTACGCATCGGGGAACAAAACGCTTGCCGGCTGGGGTGGACCAGTTGGCTCGGTCACGAACACGCAGACGGTGTCGTCACCCTGGGCAGCAAAACTCATTAAGGATGTGAGCGTCATGAGCAACGTAGATCTGCAGCAACTGATACAGGCGTTGGACGCCGAAACCCGCCGCGACCTGGAACGCTCGGCAGAGCGTTGCGTTGCCCGCGGCGGCAGCAAGATCCTCGTGGAAGACTTGCTGCTGGGTCTGCTGGAGCGCCCGCAGGGCTTGCTCTCGCGTGCCTTGCAGGATGCCGAAGTGGATGCCGGTGAGTTGAGCGCCGCTCTGCAATCGCGCGTCGAGCACAGCGCTTCGCGCAACCCGGTGTTTGCACCGGAACTGGTGCAGTGGCTGCAAGATGGCTTGTTGGTGGCCAACCTTGAACTGGGTCAGACCCAAGTTGAACAGGCCGCGCTGATCCTTGCATTGCTACGTAACCCGATGCGCTACGCCGGCAGTCGCTACCAGCCGTTGCTGGCCAAGTTGAATATCGACCGTCTGAAGGAGTTCGCCCTGTCCCAACAGGAAAAAACCAATACCTCCAAAGTGGCTGCACCGGGGGAGTCGCTGCTCGAACGCTTCACCCACAACCTGACCCAACAGGCCCGCGACGGCAAACTCGACCCGGTGTTGTGCCGCGACGGCGCCATTCGGCAGATGGTGGATATCCTCGCCCGGCGTCGCAAGAACAATCCTATTGTGGTCGGTGAAGCCGGGGTGGGTAAAACTGCGATTGTCGAAGGCTTGGCGTCGCGCATCGCCGCCGGTGAAGTGCCGCAGGTATTGAAGGGGGTCGAGTTGCTGTCCCTGGACATGGGGTTGCTGCAGGCTGGGGCCAGCGTCAAAGGCGAGTTCGAGCGCCGTCTTAAAGGCGTGATTGATGAAGTCAAAGCGTCGCCCAAGCCCATCATTTTGTTTATCGACGAGGCACACACGCTGATCGGTGCCGGTGGCAACGCGGGCGGCTCCGACGCGGCCAACTTGCTCAAGCCCGCGCTGGCCCGTGGCGAGTTGCGCACTATCGCCGCCACCACCTGGGCTGAGTACAAGAAGTACTTCGAGAAAGACCCAGCATTAGCACGTCGTTTCCAGCCGGTGCAGTTGCACGAACCGACCGTCAATGAAGCGGTGACTATTTTGCGTGGCCTGGCGCAGGTCTATGAGAAAAGCCACGGTATCTACCTGCGTGACGATGCCGTCGTTGCGGCTGCCGAGCTGTCGGCGCGCTATTTGGCAGGGCGACAGTTGCCGGACAAGGCTGTTGATGTACTCGACACCGCTTGCGCCCGCGTGCGCATCAGTCTGGCCGCCGCCCCCGAAAGCCTTGAACGCCTGCGTGGCGAACTGGCTGAAGGCGGTCGTCAAAGCCAGGCATTGCGCCGTGATGCCGAAGCCGGCTTGTTGGTGGATCACGAAGCCCTGACGGCGCTGGAGGCTCGCCTGGAGGACGCCGAAGCGGAAAGGGCGGCGCTGGAAACCCTCTGGATTGAACAGAAGGGGTTGGCCGAACGTTTGCTGGAGCTACGTCAGCAACTGGCCCAAGCGCGCGAAGCCGCTGCGGCGCCGGTCGCCGAAGACGCTGAAAACATCGAGGTGGATACCGTTCAGTCCCTGGAGTCTGCCCTGAACGACACCCACAACGCCCTGGCTGCATTGCAAGTCAAAGAGCGCCTGGTGAGCTTTGAAGTGTGCCCACGCCTGGTCGCTGAAGTGATCAGCGCCTGGACTGGCGTACCGCTGGCGCAACTGGCCCGCGAGCACAACGCTAAGGTCGCCAGTTTCGCCACCGACCTGCGCCTGCGCATTCGTGGCCAGGAACAGGCAGTGCATGCGCTGGACCGCTCGATGCGCGCCACTGCGGCCGGCCTGAACAAGCCTGATGCGCCGGTGGGTGTATTCCTGCTGGTGGGGCCCAGCGGTGTCGGCAAGACCGAAACGGCCTTGGCGCTTGCGGACCTGCTGTATGGCGGTGATCGCTTTATCACCACCATCAACATGTCGGAATTCCAGGAGAAACACACGGTGTCACGCTTGATCGGCGCGCCGCCGGGTTACGTCGGCTACGGCGAGGGTGGCATGCTCACCGAAGCGGTGCGGCAGAAACCCTATTCTGTCGTGCTGCTCGATGAAGTCGAAAAGGCCGACCCGGATGTGCTCAACCTGTTCTACCAGATCTTTGACAAAGGTGTGGCCAACGACGGCGAAGGGCGTGAAATCGATTTTCGCAACACGTTGATCCTGATGACATCCAACCTGGGCAGTGATCGTATCAGTGCCTTGTGTGAAAACGGTGAGCGGCCAAGCGCCGAGGTGCTCGAAGAAACGATCCGCCCAGTGCTCAGCAAGCACTTCAAGCCGGCGTTGCTGGCACGTATGCGCGTCGTGCCGTATTACCCGGTTGGCGGTCCGGTATTGCGCGAGCTGATCGAGATCAAACTCGGCCGTCTTGGCGAGCGCTTGAACCGCCGCCAGTTGGATTTCACCTATTGCCAAAACCTCGTTGATCATCTGGCGCAACGCTGCACCCAGAGTGACAGCGGCGCGCGGCTTATCGACCATCTGCTCGACCTGCATGTGCTACCGCTGGTGGCCGATCGCTTGCTGGACGCGATGGCGACGGGTGAAAGCCTCAAGCGTGTTCACGCCACGCTGGACGGCAACGCCAGCGTCATCTGCAAGTTTGCATGAGGTGGGCGCGATGTTTACGAGCCTGACACAACCGCTGGTCTATGCCGAAGCGCTACTGGCGCAGTTCGCCAGCCTGTCACGGTCACCGGACGCCGCCGCGCTGCTGGGCGCATTCGTGCGCGGCCTGACCGAGCTCAGTGGTTGCGAATTGGCGCAGGTGTATCTGTTGGACGCGACCCATACCAGGCTGGGGATGAATGCAGAGTGCCTCAATGGCAACCTGCAACCCCGTGAAGTTGAAAGCCTGCCGGCGGACTACAACGCCGAGCAACTGCTGCAATTCGCACTGTGTCAGAACCGTGTGATAAGCCTCTGCGAGCTGAGCCGCAGCCTGCACGAGACCAGCTTTCTGCCGAGTCAGGCCAAACCCTGGGAATCGCTGCTGTGCGTACCATTGGTCAACCAGCAAGGGGCCGTAGATGGCGTGCTGTTGTGCGCCAGCCACCAACATCTCGACCTGCAAGGATTTGCCAATTCATTCACTCAGTTGGGTTCGTTTGTCCTCGGCCAACTGCATCTGTTTCAACGGCTACGCCGGCCGAGCGCTGAGCAGCCAGCGCTACCGGTCAGTGCGCCTAGCGCCATCGGCTATGGCCTGATCGGCAACAGTTCGGCCATGCGCCAAGTCTATTCACTGATCAGCAAAGTCTTGCACAGCTCCTATACCGTATTGCTGCGTGGAGAGACCGGTACCGGCAAGGAACTGGTGGCCCGAGCCATTCATGATTGTGGCCCGCGTCGCTCCAAGGGGTTCATCGTACAGAACTGCGCGGCGCTGCCAGAAAACTTGCTCGAAAGCGAGTTGTTCGGCTATCGCAAAGGCGCGTTTACCGGCGCCGACCGCGACCGGTCCGGGCTGTTTGACGCGGCCAACGGCGGCACGCTGTTGCTTGACGAGGTGGGTGACATGCCGCTGTCGTTGCAAGCCAAGCTGCTGCGGGTGTTGCAGGAGGGCGAGATTCGCCCGCTTGGCTCCAACGACACTCACAAGGTTGATGTGCGCATTATCGCTGCGACGCACAGGGACCTGGCTGCGTTGGTCAGCGTCGGGCAGTTTCGTGAAGACCTGTACTACCGATTAGCGCAATTCCCCATCGAGTTGCCGGCCTTGCGCGAGCGCGAAGACGACATCCTGGTTTTGGCACGCCACTTCGCCGACAGGGCATGTACCTTTTTGCAGCGCGACGAAGTGAGTTGGTCTGACGCCGCACTCGATCATCTGACCGGCTATGCCTTTCCCGGCAACGTACGCGAGCTCAAGGGCCTGGTCGAACGGGCGCTGTTGCTGTGCGATGGCAACGAATTACTGGCTGAGCATTTCTCCTTGCTTGTGGACGCTGTGCGGCGAGACGGCAACTTGAACCTGCGCGAACGGCTTGATCAGGTCGAGCGCAGCATGATGCTCGATTGCTTGCGCAAGAACGACGGTAACCAGACCAGCGCCGCCCGTGAACTCGGCCTGCCACGCCGCACCTTTCTCTACCGGCTGGATCGCTTGAAGATCAATGTGGGGAGTGCGGATGACCAAGCTTGAGCTGCTCACATTCACCACCTTTTCCGTTAACTGTGCCACCCAAAAGGTCGGTGCCCTTTGCTGTTCCCTGGAGACCCTCTGATGTCTGTTTGTCACTGGCAAGCGATGCTGCTGACCCTCGTTGTTGTATGTGGCCTGGCTGGCTGCAGCGGCAATTACAAATTCAATGACGCTGCCTACCGCCCCCTGGGTGATCCGCAGGCGAACAATCGCGGCAAGTGAGCGAAGGAGTATCACCATGGAACTGGTTTTCGAAATGCTCAACACCAAGCAGTTCGTGCCCACCGAGCTGTGCCAGAAGACCTTCAAGCAGGCGGGCGGGGTGATTGGTCGTGGCGATGATTGCGACTGGATCATCCCCGACCGAAAGCGTCATCTGTCCAGCCACCACGCGGTGATCAGTTATCGCGATGGTGCCTTTTACCTCACCGATACCAGCAGCAACGGTATTCAGGTCGGCGATAGCGGCGCGCGGCTGCGTAAAGGTGAAGCGGTACGCATCGAGCACGGCAGTCTGTACGTGCTGGGTGACTTTGAAATTCGCGCGCGGTTGATCCGGGATCCTGCCGTGTTCGATGTGGAAGTAGGGCGCCCGCAGGCCGCCGGCAGCATTATTCCTGACGATGCATTCCTGGACCTGGACCCACTCAACGCCCTGGATCAACAAGAGCGCGTGTATTCGGAAATCGAAGAGCTGATCTCACCCCGCACCGTGATCCAGGACACCCGCCAGCGCGCCGACTATGCACGGATCGATATGGAAAGCCTGATGGTCCCGGAGCTGGTGGAGGCCCCGCTAGCCGCTGAACCAGTGGCGCCGAAAGTCGTCGAGCGCCAGTCCGAGGGGTTCTGGGAGCAGTTCGGGGCCGCGTTGGGCGTCGATCTCAAGGACCTTGGCCACGATGCCAAAGAGGCCCTGGCCCTGAATGCCGCGCGCTTGCTCAAGCAAAGCATTGGTGGTTTGCAACAAAGCTTGCGCACCCGCAGTGAACTGAAAAACGAGCTGCGCCTGGCCCAGACCCTCGTACAAGGCACGCACAAGAACCCGTTGAAGTTCGCCGTCGATGCCGGTGAAGCCCTGGATATTTTATTGCAACCCAACAAACCGGGCCAAATGCCCGCCGGCCAGGCGATCTCAAGGGCGTTCCGTGATCTGCAAGCCCATCAAGTGGCCTTGCTGACCGCCAGCCGCGCCGCTGTTCGCAGCACCCTGGAACATTTTTCACCGCAACAACTGACCTTGCGCTTCGAGCGCGATAACAAACCCTTGCTCGCTACCTCCGGCAGTCGCTGGAGAGCTTACGGGCGCTATCACCAGGCACTGCGCCAGGATGATGACTGGAGCGAGCGCCTGCTGGCGCGGGATTTCGCCCAGGCCTACGAAGAGCAGATCCGCCTGATTTCCACCCTAAACGCCGACCACCAAGGATGAAGCGCATGTCTCGCCGCTCGACTGTTTTTTTCAATGCGCTGACTGCGCTGGCCGCCCTGGTGTTGATGGCGGGGTGCTCGTCGTTGTCGCCATATTCGCAGATCACCAAAGTCAACCTGAAGCTGACTGCCAGCGACCAGTTGAACCCTGACCTGAACGGCCGCCCCTCGCCGATTGTGGTGCGCCTGTTCGAACTCAAGCATCCGGTGTCGTTCGAGAACGCAGACTTTTTCAGCTTGTATGAGCGCGCCAAAGAAACGCTGGCACCGGATATGGTCGCCAGTGAAGAAATGGAGCTGCGTCCAGGCGAAACCTTGGAACTCAAGCTCAGCGTGGAGGAGGGCAGCCGCTACGTAGGCGTTCTCGCCGCTTACCGCGACCTTTCGGACACCCAGTGGCGCTACACCCTACAAGTGACCCCGCTGGAAGCGACCGATGTCGACCTGACCCTGGACCAGAGCGGCATCCGCAACACCCATGCAACCCTCGTCAAGGCGGCTGACTGACCATGAACACGCATAAAGTCATTTGGCAGGAAGGCATGTTGCTGCGTCCGCAGCACTTCCAGCATAACGATCGCTATTACGACCACCAGATGAAGATCCGCACCCAATTGCTGGGCGGCTACACCTGGGGCTTTCTCAACCTGGAAATCGACTTGCAGTTCCTCAACATGGGCAAGCTGGTAATCAGCCAGGCCTCGGGAATCCTGCCCGACGGCAGCCTGTTCGAGCTGGGTGGCAACACCGAACCGCTGGCTCTGGATGTGCCGCCGAACACTGGCCATACGCCCATTTACCTGGCGCTGCCGCTGGTCACCGGCAACCACATCGAGGCGCGGCGTGTGGAGCAATCTGACGTATTGGCGCGCTACATCGCCTACGACGCCGAGGTGACCGACTCCAACGCCGGTGATGATTCCGCCAGCCAGGTCAGTTGCGCACGTCCTGATTTCAAACTGCTGTTGGGCGAACAACAGAGCGATCAGGCTTACGTAAAACTGAAGGTCTGTGAAGTGCTCGACACTACGCCGGACGGAGTGATTACCCTCGATCCCGACTACGTGCCGACCTATATCCAGACCCACGCCTCCAGCTACCTGCTGTCCTGCCTCAAAGAGGTGGTCAGCATGTTGGGGCATCGTGGCGAAACCATCGCCGAGCGGATTCGCTCCAATGGCAAGGTTGGTGGTGCGGAAGTCGGCGACTTCATGATGCTGCAACTGATCAACCGCACCGAACTGCTGCTGCGTCACTACCTCGGCCTGGAGCAGCTCCACCCGGAGGAGTTGTACCGCACGCTGTTGACCATGCTCGGTGACCTGGCGACCTTCTCCAGCGACACCAAGCGCCCGCGTATGGACAGCCGCTATCAACACAGCGACCAGGGCGCGAGCTTCCGCAAACTGATGGAAGCCATCCGCCAAGTGCTTTCGATGGTGCTGGAGCAGCATGCGATCGAGTTGATTCTGCAGGCGCGTCAGTACGGCATCATCGTGTCGCCGTTGCACGACCACAAACTGTTGGGCTCGGCCTCGTTCGTGCTGGCCGCCAGCGCCAACTGCGACTCCGAAGAACTGCGCCAACGTTTGCCGTCGCACTTGAAGGTTGGGCCGGTTGAGCGCATCCGCCAACTGGTCAACCTGCATTTACCTGGCATCAAGGTCAAACCCTTGCCGGTGGCGCCACGACAGATCGCGTTTCACTCGAACAAAACCTATTTCATTCTCGAACTCAGTTCCGAAGACCTGGCACAACTGGAGCGCTCCGGCGGTTTCGCGTTCCATGTTTCCGGTGAATTCGCCGAGCTTGAACTGAATTTCTGGGCCATCAGGAACTGACTGACATGATCAAGGACATGGAACACCATCAGGACGATAAAACCGTCCTGCTCGACCGCCAGGGCCGTGGCCCGGATTCGCAACCGCTGACTGACTTTGCCGCGCCACCGCGTTTCGAGCAGTTGGAAGAGCGGATGATTTACGCCGCGCGCTTGCGTCCTGCCGAAGCGTTCAATATCAGCCTCAATTCGTTGGTGGCCGCCGCCTGCGAATTGCTGTCGGAGGTAGTGCGGCTCAAGCACAGCGAAACCCGTGAAGACTTGTACGAACTCAACGAACGGCTGACCTCCGGATTGAAACTCTTTGAAGTGCGTGCCCTGCACAATGGCGCCGAAAGCAGCCAGGTCATGGCGGCGCGCTACGTATTGTGCTCGGTGGTTGACGAAGCCGTGGTCACAACGCCCTGGGGCAATGAAAGCGAATGGTCGCAGATGAGTCTGCTTAGTAGTTTTCACAACGAGACCTTCGGCGGTGAGAAGTTCTTTCAGTTGCTAGATCGTCTTTCGAAAAACCCGATCAAGCATTTGCCCATGCTCGAGCTGATGTACCTGTGCCTGGCCCTGGGGTTTGAGGGCAAGTACCGCGTGCAAGCTCGCGGGGTGCTGGAACTGGAAGGCATTCGCGACGCCTTGTACCGGCAGATCCGCCAATTACGCGGCGATGTACCACGCGAGCTGTCGCCGCATTGGGAGGGTTTGAACGATCAACGGCGCAACCTGGTGCGTATCGTGCCGGCGTGGATGGTGGTGCTGTTCACGGTGGTCTGCCTGGTAGTGATGTATTCCGGTTTTGCCTGGGTGCTGAGCGAACAACGCGACACGGTGCTGCAACCTTATCAGCCGATTGATCCAGCTGCGGCTATGCCGCAGTCGCAGCCGTAAACAGGGACGTGTGATGAAGAATTTTTTCAAGAAAGTCGGTGCATTCTTGCGCAAGACCTGGGTCTGGACCTTGCTCGTAGTGCTGTTTGTCGCGCTGCTGGTGTGGTTTGTCGGGCCGTTGCTGGCGGTAGATGACTACAAGTTCTGGGAAGGTGCGACCGCACGTTTGCTGACCATCAGCGTGCTGTTCCTGATCTGGGGCCTGACGATGGTTTTTGTCAGCTGGCGCTCCGGCGTGCGTAAAAAAGCCATCGAAGACAGCGAAGACGGCCAGGACCGTATCCGCCGTGAAGAGCAGATGGACGAGCAGCAAAAGGAACTGAAGGCGCGTTTCAAGGACGCCCTGAAAACCCTGAAAACCTCGAGCCTGTACCGCGGCCGCAGCGAGCGCTGGCGCAGTGATTTGCCCTGGTACCTGCTGATCGGTCCCCAGGGCAGTGGCAAGACCAGCCTGCTGGACTTCTCGGGGTTGGAATTCCCGATCAACAAGATCGACCGCAAGCTCACCCGCGATACCCTCGGTACCCGGCACTGCGACTGGTATTTCGCCGACCATGGCGTGCTGATCGACACCGCCGGCCGCTACCTGAGCCAGCCGGACGCCCAAGTCGACGGCAGCGCCTGGAACACCTTGCTGGACCTGCTGCGCAAACGTCGCCGCAACCGTCCACTCAATGGTGTGCTGGTGACCATTCCGGTGGAAACCCTCCTGAGTGAAAACGAGCAGGACCTGGAAGCGCTCGCCCGTCAGGTGCGCGCGCGCCTGCAGGACGTGCACCAGAAACTGCATGTGGATGTACCGGTTTACTTGGTACTGAGCAAGGCCGATCGCCTGCTGGGTTTTGATGAGTTCTTCGATCAACTGACCCGCGAAGAAAGCGATCAAGTGTTGGGCACCAGCTTTCGCAAAGAACAGAACGGCAGTGACGTGGCCGTCCTGCGCACTGAATTCGAAGCGTTGCTGCATCGCCTCAATAGCCAAGTGATCATGCGCATGCATCAGGAGCGCGACACGCAGCGCCGTGGTCGTATCCTCGATTTCCCCCATCAATTGGGGCAAATCGGCGAGCGCTTGTGCTTGTTCGTTGACCTGGCATTCACCGGTAATCGCTACCAGCGTGTCAGTCAGCTGCGCGGTTTCTACCTGACCAGCGCACCGCACTTGATCGAGGAAATGGACGAAAGCACGGCCGGCATTGGTGCCAACCTGGGTATGAAGGCCGGTGTCTTGCCGACCCTGCGCAGTGGCCGTTCACGCTTTATTAATCACCTGCTCAGCCAGGTTATTTTTCCCGAAGCCGATCTGGCAGGCCTGGATCAACGCGAACGCAGCCGCATTCACTGGGGCCAACGTGCCCTGTACGTGGGCGCACTGGCGGCACTGGCACTGTTCGGCGTGCTTTGGGCCGGTGGCTTCTCCGCCAACTACGAGCGGTTAGAGAGCCTGCGCAACCTCGCGCAAAACTGGACGCAACAACGCTCGGCCCTGACTGCACGGGATGATTCGATGGCGACGCTCAAGGCCCTCGACAGCAGCTATGCCGCCACCCAGGTCTTCCCGAAAAAGGGTGACGTGGGTTACCACGAGCGCGTTGGCTTGTACCAGGGCGAAACCATCAACCCGGTGGTCAAGGAAGCCTATGAGCGCGAGCTGCAAGCGCAACTCTTGCCACGCGTGGCCGCGCTGCTGGAAGGGCAGATCCGCACCAACATGAAAGACCGCGATCGCCTGCTTAACAGCCTGCGTGCATATCTGATGTTGAACATGAAGGACCGCCGCGATGCGCCGTGGCTCAAGGAATGGGTCGCCACCGAGTGGTCCCAGCGTTATACCGGCAATACGGCGGTGCAGAATGATCTGAACGCGCACTTCGAGCGCCTGCTCGCATTGCCGTTTATCTACCCGATCAATGACCAGTTGGTGGCGCAGGCGCGCCAGGTGCTACGTAGCGAGTCGCTGGCAACCGTGGTGTATCGCATGCTCCGTGAGCAGGCGCGCAATGTGCCTGAGTATCGCTTGAGCCAACACCTGGGGCCGCAAGGTGCGCTGTTTGTAGGGACCGATTATGTGATCCCGGGGTTCTACACCCAGCAGGGCTATCAGCAGTATTTCTCCGTGCAAGGCTCGATGCTTGTCACCGAAATCCTGCGCGACAACTGGGTGCTGGGTGAGGGTTCAGGCATCAGCGGCATGGACCTGCGCCGCCTGATGGTGGAACTGGAGCAACTGTACTTCCGCGACTACGCCAACTATTGGAGCGAAGCGGTAAGCAGCGTGGCATTGCCGCCGATCAACGACTTCGCTGAAGGCGCCGATCAACTGGCGGGTTTGACGTCGGCCAACTCGCCGATTCTGCAGTTGCTGGTTGAGGTCCGTGAAAACACGCGTTTCCCGGTGGTGGCCGACGACGCTGATGACGCTGCCGACACCGCTGGCAAGCTCGCGGAGAAGGGCGGCAAGGCCGGTAAACTGGCCGCAGCGGTGGCGGACAAAGCTGCCGGGGCCTTGGCAAAAAACCTGCCGGACACGGCGAAGAAATCCCTGCAGCGACGCTTCGAGCCTTTGCATCGATTACTCGATGACAACAACGGCCCGGCGGCAGACCTGACCCCGGCACTGAATGCGCTCAACGACCTGCAACTGCAAATGGCCGGCCTGGCACGTGCCAGCGCACCCGAGCAGGCAGCGTTCGAAATGGCCAAGACGCGCATGGGCGGTCAGCGCGACGCCCTGAGCAACCTGCGCAATGCCTCCGGGCGCTTGCCACGGCCCGTGAGCGTATGGTTCAGCGTGTTGGCGGAAGACAGCTGGCGCCTGGTGCTGGGCGATGCCTATAGCTACCTCAACCAGCGCTACCAGAGCGAGCTGTACAGTTTTTACGGTAAGGCGATCAGTCAGCGTTACCCGTTCAACGCGCACAGCAGCAGCGACGTGGCAATCAGCGATTTCCGTGAGTTCTTCAAGGCCCAGGGCATTGCTGACCGCTTCTTCGACAGCTATATGCGCCCATTCGTCAGCGGCGATCCGGGCAACTACCGCATGCGCAGCGTGGACGGTCACAGCCTGCCGATCTCCAAGGTGTACCTGGACCAGATGGCCGCCGCCCAGGTCATCCGCCAGAGCTTCTTCGCCGATAACCCGGCGGAGCCGCAGGTGCAGTTCAAACTCGAGCCGTACACGCTGGACCCGGTGGTCAGCCGTTCCGAGTTCAAGTTTGGCGACAAGACCATCGAGTACCGCCATGGCCCGATCGTGCCAATGTCGTTCAAATGGCCAACCGACGCTGAAGACGGTCGTACCAGCCTGGTGCTCGATAAGATGGTCGGTCGCCCGATTGGTATCGAGAAAAACACCGGGCCTTGGTCGCTGTTCCGTCTGTTCGATCTGATGCAGACCGAATACTTGACCGGTCGCGACGTGCTGGTTCTCAAGGCCGATGTGGGTGGCCTGCGCGCCAACTACCTGTTGACCAGCCAGCGCACGCCGAACCCGTTCGACATGGGGGTGTTGCGCACCTTCCGCATGCCGGTGCAGCTCTGATGCAGGTCGCCAGCCGTTGGCGTAGCGCGGCGCGTACCGATACCGGCAAGGTACGTGCGCGCAACGAAGATGCCTTCCTCGACAGCCCCCAGCGGGGGCTGTGGGTGGTCGCGGACGGTATGGGCGGCCACCAGTGCGGTGATATTGCCAGCCAACTGATCGTCGCCAGCCTCGCAGAGTTGCCGGTGCAGGCGGACTTTGATGCGCGTCTGACCGACATTCGCCAGTGCCTGCACTGGCTCAACCGGCGTTTGGGCCAGGAGTTGACCGTCACCGCCGGGCGCCACGACAGCATCATGGGCAGTACCGTGGTGGCGTTGCTGGTGGAGGGCAAGCGCGCCGCCTGTATCTGGGCAGGCGACAGCCGCTGCTACTTGTGGCGCAGCCAGCATTTGTACCAGCTATCCAAGGACCACTCGTTTGAGCAGCAGTTGATGGACGAACAAAACTTCAGTGCGGAGCAGGCGAAAACCCATCCCTCGGCCCATGCGTTAACCCGCGCCGTGGGGGCTGCGGAGCAACTGACCCTGGATGTGCTGGAGCTTGAAGTGTATGCCGGCGATGTGTTTTTGCTGTGCAGCGATGGCCTGTACCAAGGGCTGAGCAGCGACGCCCTGGGCAGCGCCTTGAGCCTGGCCGCGCCGCATGTTGCGTTGGAGCGCCTGTTCGATGGCGCGCTGCGCGGCGCGGCACGCGACAACCTGACCGCCGTGGTGATCCGCCAATGACCGAACTCATGTCGCCTGTCGACGACCTGCTGGTGAGCGAAGAGCAGGACAGCAACCTGACCTACTTTGCGTTCGCCAAGCCTCAAAACGGCAAGCCGCATCCGGACGTCGCCACACTGGCCCCGACCAAGGCCAGCATCGGTGCTCTGCCTGAGCTGCTGGCGGGTCGTTATCGCATTGAGCGTTTGCTCGGTGCCGGTGGCATGGGCGCGGTCTACCGCGCACGGGATCTGTTGAGCGAGCAGTTTGGCGAGCCCGACCCTTATATCGCGCTGAAAATTCTCAGCGAAGAATTCTCCGCGACGCCCGATGCCAGCGCGTTGCTCTACAGCGAGTTCGCTCTGACCCGATGCTTGCGTCACGACAACGTCCTGCGCTTGCACAGTTTTGAAGTCGACACCGACTGCCAGCGCGCCTTCATCACCATGGAACTGATGCGCGGGATGACCCTGGACAAGCTGTTATGCGAACGGCCTTTGGGCCTTCCCTGGCACGAACTGCGCAAGATCGTGTTGCCGTTGCTCGACGCCTTGGCGCACACCCACGCGCGTGGCGTCGTGCATGGCGACATGAAGCCCAGCAACGTGATGGTCAGCGAGGAGGGCGTGCGGCTGTTCGACTTCGGCCTCGGCCAGGCGCAGGAAGGTGTACTGCATGGCCTGCCTCAACTGAGCCGCGAGCGCTTCAACGCCTGGACACCCGGCTACGCCGCCCCGGAGTTGCTCGAGGGACAGCCGCTGGCAGCCAGCGCCGACCTCTACGGCGTGGCCTGCGTGATCTATGAATTGGCGGGAGGCAAGCATCCGTTTCGCCGCCTACCGTCGACCCAGGCCCGCGACGAACACCTGGAGCGCGAACTGCAAGCACCAGCGAACTTACCCAAACACTGCTGGCCGGCCTTGCGCTCAGCGCTGGCTTTCGAGGCGGTAGATCGAACGATCACTGCCACTCAACTGCGTGACGCGCTTGGCGCTACTTCGTCTTTGCGGCAACGCCTGCGATTTTGGGCGTAAAGGGAGAAAACCATGTTTAACCCGTCTAACGAAACGCATTTCAGCCTGACCATCGACGACTTCGTCGGCGACCTGCAAGTACTGTCGTTCACCGGCATCGAAGGCGTCAGCCAACCTTACCGCTTCGACCTCGAACTGGTCAGCGAGAACCCGGACATCGACCTGGAAAAACTCCTGCACAAGCAGGCGTTCCTGGCCTTCGATCCGCAGGGCAGTGGCGTACACGGCCAAATCTACCGGGTCGCCCAAGGCGATGCGGGCAAGCGCCTGAGCCGCTACACCGTCTCACTGGTGCCGCACCTGCAATACCTGCATCACCGCACCAATCAGCGCATTTATCAGCAGATGTCGGCGCCCAAGATCATCGCCCTGATCCTCGAAGAGCACGGCATCCAAAGCAACGCCTACCGCTTTCAGCTCAGCCAGCCATGCCCGGAGCGTGACTACTGCGTGCAGTACGACGAAACCGACCTGCACTTCGTCCAGCGTCTCTGTGAAGAAGAGGGCGTGCACTATCACTTCGAGCACAGCGCCAGCGGCCATGTGCTGGTGTTCGGCGACGACCAGACCGTATTCCCCAAACTCGGACAGCCCACGGCTTACGTGCAAGGCAGCGGCATGGTCGCCGACGAACCCGTGATCAAGGGTTTCAAAGTGCGCCTGGCCACCCGTACCGGCCGTGTCACCCGTCGTGACTACGACTTTGAAAAGCCCAAGCTGCAACTCGAAGCCGCCTACAAACCCGAAGGCGAGGAAACCGGCCCGGACCTGGAAGACTACGACTACCCGGGCCGCTTTCTCACCCGCGCCCGCGGCAAGTTCCTCAGCCAGCGCGCCGTCGAACGCCACCGCGCCGACTATCAGCAAGCTAGTGGCTGGGGCGACCAGACTAAGCTGGTCAGTGGCCACTTCCTTGAGCTGTCCGATCATCCGCGTACCGAGTGGAACGACCTGTGGCTGCTGACTCAACTCTCCCATGAAGGCAAACAGCCGCAGGTGCTAGAAGAGTCGGTGACCAGCGACACCACCGCCAACAAGGACGACTTCCACCAGGGCTACCGCAACCGCTTCATCGCTACCCCGTGGGACGTGTTCTACCGCCCGGCGTTGGAACACCCCAAACCCCGCGTGCTCGGCAGCCAGACCGCCGTCGTCACCGGCCCCAAAGGCGAAGAAATCCACTGCGATCAGTACGGCCGAGTCAAGGTTCAGTTCTTCTGGGACCGCGAAGGCCTGGCGGACGACAAAACCAGCTGCTGGCTACGCGTCTCCAGCGGCTGGGCGGGTGACCGTTACGGCGGCATCGCCATTCCGCGTATTGGCATGGAAGTGTTGGTGACCTTCCTGGAAGGCGATCCCGACCAGCCAC
>Ga0302169_10000240_pt1 | contig 17713 bp, 18 predicted proteins | sample I_Fen_N1_3_FD_193493 | JGI IMG/M metagenome (GOLD analysis project Ga0302169, IMG submission 193493) | Peat permafrost microbial communities from Stordalen Mire near Abisko, Sweden - I_Fen_N1_3 | ecosystem: Environmental > Terrestrial > Soil > Wetlands > Permafrost | place: Sweden: Abisko...
AGTAACTGTCGACATGACCGGCCAGGTATTCGCCGATCAAACTGAAGGAAAACGCCTGGATCAGCGTGACAAAAAGTAGATAGCCCATGCTCGCCTCGTTTCGAATGGCGGCGAAGATAGCGGTTTTCTCCAGTTATCGCGAACTGCCACATGACATGACCCCGGTGGGAGCAAGCCTGCTGGCGAAGAAGCCGTATCAGTCACGATCTTCGGTTGAATGGCACACCGCATTCGCGAGCAAGCCCGCTCCCACAGTGGGGTTGCGGGGTGTTCGTGGAATTGCAGGCAAAAAAAAGCCCGATCTCGCTAAAGCGTTCAATCGGGCTACGGCACTCAGGAGCAACAAGTGCAAAGGGAGGTTCGATGCGCAAACAGGCTTGAAGGGGTTGCGCCAGGTCACTAGACCATCCAGCGATTATCTGGCGATTAACGGGTCAGGCCACTTGAGCCAGCTTGGCGTTCGCCTGGTTCAGGCCTTTTTCCTGGAAGTCCCCGCCCAGGTTCATGCCTTCGGCGTGAATGAACGTGACGTCGTGGATGCCGATGAAGCCCATGACCTGACGCAGGTAGGGTTCCTGATGATCCGCGGCGCTGCCGGCGTAGATCCCGCCACGAGCGGTCAACACGTAAGCGCGCTTGCCGTTGAGCAAACCTTGAGGACCGGTTTCGGTGTACTTGAACGTCACGCCGGCACGCAGCACATGGTCAAGCCAGGCCTTGAGGGTGCTCGGGATGGCGAAGTTGTACATCGGCGCGGCCATCACCAGCACATCGGCGGCCAGCAGTTCATCGGTCAATTGGTTGGAGCGCTCCAGGGAAACCTGTTCCAGATCGCTGCGCTGTTCGGCGGGTTTCATCCAGCCACCCAGCAGGTTGATGTCCAGATGCGGCACTGGGTTGACAGCCAGGTCACGAACGCTGATTTCGTCCTTTGGGTGAGCGGCTTGCCACTGGCTGATGAAGGTTTGGGTCAGTTGGCGGGAAACCGAGTCTTGCTGGCGTGCACTGCTTTCGATGATCAGAACGCGGGACATGGGATGTAGCCTCCATCTGAGAATGCTGTAGGTCGATGGAGTGAAGGTTAAACGGTGTTATATCGATGAAAAAGCGCAAATAACTGCTATAAACTATCGATAAATTCGTTTATAAGCGGATCATGGGTTTAAGAAGCCAGCTTGCTCGCGATAGCGACGGGTAAAAAGGTGCTGGCGACGGCCTCGAAGCTGTCGTGAGCAAGCTCGCTCCTACCGTTATTTTGGGGTGCAGGTCAGGTTGATACGCATCTTGATGATGGAACGGCTGAACTTGGCAGTCGCATTTTTGTGTGTGCCGGCGGCGACTTCGATATTGCGGGTGCGCGGCGCTTGCGGGCCGTTGTTGAAAACCACCTTGCAGGTCGCATCGGTGCTGCCGTAGTTGTTCACCTGAAGGGTGGTGATATCGCTAGCGGTGTCATACGCGTTGTAGTCGATGCTCAAGCCGTTCAGATGCTTTTCGACATCAATCTGATAGGCAAACGCAGTCAGTGGCAGCATCGCCAGCACCACACAACAGAATTTTTTCATTCAGCAGTCTCCAATAAGGGCTGCCAGCTTAGGACAACAGGAGTTCATCATGAAAGCGCCCCGCGTGACCCTTGATCAATGGCGAACGCTGCAGGCCGTGGTCGATCACGGTGGTTTCGCCCAGGCCGCCGAGGCGCTGCATCGCTCGCAGTCGTCGGTCAGCTATACCGTGGCGCGCATGCAGGACCAGCTGGGTGTGCCATTGCTGCGCATCGACGGCCGCAAAGCGGTGTTGACCGAGGCCGGTGGCGTGCTGCTGCGCCGCTCCCGGCAACTGGTGAAACAGGCCAGCCAGCTGGAGGACCTTGCCCACCACATGGAGCAAGGCTGGGAAGCCGAGGTACGGCTGGTGGTCGACGCGGCGTATCCGAGCGCCCGCCTGGTCCGCGCCTTGACCGCGTTCATGCCGCAAAGCCGCGGTTGCCGGGTGCGCTTGCGCGAAGAAGTGTTGTCGGGGGTCGAAGAGGTCCTGCTCGAAGGCGTGGCCGACCTGGCCATTACCGGGTTCGGCATTCCCGGTTATTTGGGAACGGAATTGAGCGACGTCGAATTCGTCGCGGTCGCCCACCCCGAACACCCGTTGCATCGCCTGAATCGCGAACTGAATTTCCAGGACCTGGAAAGCCAGATGCAAGTGGTGATCCGCGACTCCGGCCGGCAACAGCCCCGGGACGTCGGCTGGCTCGGCGCCGAACAGCGCTGGACCGTCGGCAGCCTGGCCACCGCGGCCACCTTTGTCAGCAGTGGCCTGGGCTTCGCCTGGCTGCCCAGGCATACGATCGAACGTGAACTCCGGGAAGGGACGCTCAAGCTGCTACCTTTGGATCAGGGCGGCAGTCGAAACCCGAGCTTCTTCCTGTATTCGAACAAGGACAAACCCTTGGGCCCGGCGACGCAGATTCTCATCGAACTGTTGCGCACGTTCGATACCGCACCACTGGACGCCCCCTTCGCCGCGCCTGAACAAGCCTGACATGGAGTGTATACATGGCCTATTTCGAACACGATGGTTGCAACTTGCACTATGAGGAATATGGCCAGGGTACGCCGTTGCTGCTGGTCCACGGCCTGGGCTCGAGCACCCTGGACTGGGAAAAACAGATCCCCGCGCTGGCCGCCCGTTACCGGGTCATCGTCCCGGACGTGCGCGGCCATGGTCGCTCCGATAAACCCCGCGAGCGCTACAGCATCGCCGGGTTCAGCGCCGACCTGATCGCGTTGATCGAGCATCTGAATCTCGGTCCGACTCACTATGTGGGACTTTCGATGGGTGGCATGATCGGCTTTCAACTGGGCGTGGATCAGCCGCAATTGCTCAAAAGCCTGTGCATCGTCAATAGCGCGCCCGAGGTCAAACTGCGCAGCCGCGACGATTATTGGCAGTGGTTCAAGCGCTGGAGCCTGATGCGCGTGCTCAGCCTGGGCACCATCGGCAAAGCCTTGGGCGGCAAATTGTTCCCCAAGCCGGAACAGGCGGACCTGCGACAAAAAATGGCCGAACGCTGGGCAAAAAACGACAAACATGCTTATCTCGCCAGCTTCGATGCCATTGTCGGATGGGGCGTTCAGGAACGACTGTCGAAGGTATCCTGTCCAACCCTCATCGTCAGCGCCGACCATGACTACACACCGGTCTCGCTGAAGGAAAACTACGTAAAACTGCTGCCCGATGCGCGGCTGGTAGTGATCGCCGATTCGCGTCACGCCACCCCGCTGGACCAGCCCGAACACTTCAACCAGACACTGCTCGAGTTTCTTGCCGCAGTCGATACCACCACACTCAGGATCACTGACCCATGCTGAAAAAAATCGCCCTCGTCGCTGGCTCCGTTCTGTTTGCCGCCAACCTGATGGCGGCAACGCCTGCCAAGGCGCCCCATGTTTTGCTGGAAACCACCAACGGCCAGATCGAAATCGAACTGGACCCGGTCAAGGCCCCGATCAGTACCAAGAACTTCCTCGATTACGTGGACAGCGGCTTCTACAACAATACGATTTTCCACCGCGTGATTCCGGGTTTCATGGTCCAGGGCGGCGGTTTCACTCAACAGATGCAGCAAAAAGAAACCAAGGCGCCGATCAAGAACGAATCGAAAAACGGCTTGCATAACGTCCGTGGCACCCTGTCCATGGCCCGCACCTCGGTGCCGGATTCGGCCACCAGCCAGTTCTTCATCAACGTCAAGGACAACGACTTCCTCGACAGCGGTGACGGTTATGCAGTGTTCGGCAAAGTGGTCAAAGGCATGGACGTGGTGGACATCATCGTCAACTCGCCAACCACCGTCCGTAGCGGCATGAAAGACGTGCCTGCCGACCCGGTGTTCATCAAGTCGGCCAAGCGCATCGACTGAGACTAAGCTGGACAAGGATGTCCGAGCCGTTGCCGGTCATGCCGGCAACGCTCAAACCGTTTAAAGGAGACCCCGTTCGCGGGTGAAGAACCGATGCTTTATCGCCGTTTTGAAAAGCTGATCGACGTCTTTCGCGACGCCCCGACGCCTGCTCCGCCGGACCGGGTGCTGGCGTTCTATACCTATTACCTCAAGCAGGTCTGGCCAAGTTTCGCCGCCCTGCTGATCGTCGGGCTGGTCGGTGCGCTGATCGAAGTGGCGCTGTTCAGCTACCTGAGTCGCATCATCGACCTCGCCCAGGGCACGCCCAACGTCAATTTCTTCCAGGAACACGGCCTCGAACTGACCTGGATGGTCGTGGTGGCACTGGTTCTGCGGCCGGTGTTCGTCGGTTTGCATGACCTGCTGGTGCACCAGACCCTGAGCCCCAGCATGACCAGCCTGATCCGCTGGCAAAACCACAGTTATGTGCTCAAGCAGAGCCTGAATTTCTTCCAGAACGACTTCGCCGGGCGCATCGCCCAACGCATCATGCAGACCGGCAACTCCCTGCGCGACTCAGCCGTGCAGGCGGTGGATGCGTTGTGGCACGTGTTGATCTACGCCATCAGCTCCCTGGTGCTGTTCGCCGAGGCCGACTGGCGCTTGATGATCCCGCTGCTGACCTGGATCTTCGCGTTCATCAGCGCCCTCTACTACTTCGTGCCACGGGTCAAGGAACGCTCGGTGGTGTCCTCCGATGCGCGCTCCAAACTCATGGGGCGAATCGTCGATGGCTACACCAACATCACCACCCTGAAGCTGTTCGCCCACACCAATTTCGAGCAGCAATACGCCCGCGAGGCGATCAAGGAACAGACTGAAAAAGCCCAACTGGCCGGCCGTGTAGTGACCAGCATGGACGTGGTCATCACCAGCATCAATGGCTTGCTGATCGTCAGCACCACCGGCCTGGCGCTATGGCTGTGGACGCAATCGCTGATCACCGTGGGCGCCATTGCCCTGGCCACGGGCCTGGTGATCCGCATCGTCAACATGTCCGGCTGGATCATGTGGGTGGTCACTGGAATCTTCGAAAACATCGGCATGGTCCAGGACGGTTTGCAGAGTATTTCGCAACCCGTCTCGGTGACCGACCGCGACCAGGCCAAGCCCTTGACCGTAGCCCGTGGCGAAGTGCGCTTCGAAAACGTGGACTTTCACTACGGCAAACAGAGCGGGATCATTGGCGGTCTCAACCTGAGCATCAAGCCCGGTGAAAAGATTGGCTTGATCGGCCCGTCCGGCGCCGGTAAATCGACCCTGGTCAACCTGCTGCTGCGCCTCTACGACGTCGAAGGCGGAAAGATACTCATCGATGGCCAGAACATCGCCGACGTCAGCCAGGAAAGCCTGCGCGAGCGTATCGGCATGATCACCCAGGACACGTCCCTGCTGCATCGTTCAATCCGCGAGAATCTGCTTTACGGCAAACCCGACGCGACCGACGCCGAACTCTGGGAGGCGGTACACAAGGCGCGCGCCGATGGCTTCATTCCTGGCCTGTCGGACGCCGAGGGCCGCAGCGGTTTCGATGCCCACGTCGGTGAGCGCGGGGTGAAACTCTCCGGCGGTCAGCGCCAGCGGATCGCCATCGCCCGCGTGCTGCTCAAGGACGCGCCAATCCTGATCATGGACGAGGCCACTTCAGCCCTGGATTCGGAAGTCGAGGCGGCGATCCAGGAAAGCCTGGAAACCCTGATGCAGGGCAAAACCGTGATCGCCATTGCCCACCGGCTCTCGACCATCGCGCGCATGGACCGCTTGGTGGTGCTGGAGAATGGCAAGATTGCCGAAACCGGCAGCCATGCTGAACTGCTGGCCCTGGGCGGATTGTATGCGCGGCTGTGGCAGCATCAGACCGGTGGGTTTGTCGGAATCGATTAGCCGCCGAAGATCAAAAGATCGCAGCCTGCGATCCTTTGGCCATTCACTCTTGCCGGTAGGGCAGCGCCGTCCGCGCCTCTTCGGCATACGCCAGCACACCCAGCCGCTCCTGGCGCAGAAAATCCTTGACCGCGGCTTTCAACCCCGGATGGCGCAAGTAATGCCAGGAATGAGTCATCACCGGTTCAAACCCGCGTATCAACTTGTGCTCGCCCTGGGCACCGGCATCGAAGCGTTGAAAACCGTTGGCAATCGCATAGTCCATGCCCTGGTAAAAACAGGTCTCGAAATGCAGCCGATCGAATTCCGCCAGACAGCCCCAGTAACGACCGTAGAAACTGTCGCCCCCCACCAGGCTGAACGCCATGGCGACTGGCCGTGAGCCCTGCCTGGCCAGTACCACGCGAATCGATTGCGGCATGCGCTCGGCCAGCAGGCTGAAAAATTCCCGCGTCAGATAGGGTCTTTGCCGACGTACCGCGTACGTATTGGCGTAGCAGGCATAGACAAAATCCCACTGTGCCTCGCTCAGTTGCCGACCTTCGAGCCATTCGAACTCAAAGCCCTGCCCCGCCACTTGCTCGCGCTCCTTGCGCATCTGTTTGCGCTTGCGCGAACTCAGGACATCGAGAAAGTCCTGGAAATCCCGATACCCGCGATTCTGCCAGTGGTACTGGCAGCCGATGCGTTGCAACCAGCCTGGCTGTTCGGCCAGTGCCGCATCAGTGAACGGATCGGTGAAGTTGATGTGAGCGCTGGAGAGTCCTTCGATCTCGAGGTAACCCGGCAGGCTTTTGAGCAGTTCGAACCCGTCCTCGACGCTGGACGCCAACAGGCGTGGCCCGCTGACCGGGCTGAACGGCACGGCGCTCAAGAGCTTGGGGTAGTAATCGATGCCGGCACGCTCACAAGCATCGGCCCAGGCATGGTCGAACACGTATTCGCCGTAGGAATGCCATTTGCGGTAACTGGGCATTGCGGCGATCAGTCGATCGCCTTCGACATGCAGCAAATGCTCGGGTTGCCAGCCGGAATGCGGACCGACGCTACCACTGTCTTCCAGTGCACTGAGGAATGCGTGACACAGAAACGGCTGAGTCTCGGGCACCAGGGCATCCCACGTTTGCGGGGCGATTTCGGACAGACTTTGCAGACGTTGCAACGGCATCACCATCCTCACTCGTTCATGGCGTGAAAGCCTCGCGAGTATCGCCTATCGCCATCTTTTGCACACGTTCAAATCGACGACAGCGCTCTAACTCAATAGTTCGCGGTGACGCTCTATCGTCATCGACACGCCATCACATTGCCACCGCAATGTCATAAACCGTCGCGATACTGGCGCCTGTTTTTAGAGCGCCGGGTTATAGCCCGGCCACTGTTTTCCGTCCATCAATGGTCGGTTGTGCCCGGGATGGCTATGTCATCCACTCTCATCTTCGGAGATTGATATGCGTCTTGCTTCCACGAAAACTGCGGCAGCCCTGTGCGGTGGCTTGCTGCTGGCCATGAGTGTTCCTGCCAGCGCCGCAGTTGACGCCAAACTGCTCGACATGCTCAAGGCTAACGGTTCGATCACCAACGCGCAGTACAGCGAACTGCAAGCCGAGCTGGCCAGGGATCAGAAGGATCAGCAGATTGCCCGCCAGGCCCAACAGGAAACCAACGAACAAATCGCCGCGACCGCCAAGAAAACCAACGAGCTGAGCACCTTCGACCAGAAACTGGCGTGGGCTGCCAAGACCCAGTTCAAGGGTGACGTACGTTTCCGTCAAGAAACCGTACAAAACGACGGCGTACCAAACAGCAAGGACCAGAACCGTCAGCGCATTCGTGCCCGCCTGGGTGCCTACAGCGAAATCAACCCGCAAGTCGATACCGGTATTCGTATTGCCACCGGCAGCAACGATGACGCGCGTTCCACCAACCAGGACCTGAACAACTACTTCGACAAGAAGCAGATCTGGCTGGACCAGGGTTACGTCGACTATCACCCGGATGCGATCAAGAACCTGCACCTTGTGGGCGGCAAGATGCCTCAGCAATGGGTGAGCATGGGCGACATCATCTGGGATAGCGACATCAACCCTGAAGGTCTGGCCGTCACTTACAAATACCCGCTCAGCGGCAGCACCGAGCTGTTCGGCAGCGCCGGTCACTACACCCTCAAGGACAACGTCGACGGCGAGGGCGTGCAGTTCAAACACGACCTGCGTCTGTACGCCGGTCAGTTGGGTGGTCGCTTCGCACTGACCGATAACCTGAAAATGACCCTGGGCGGCAGTATCTACGCCTACGACAATGCTGACAACAGTGCCTGCCCTGGCACTGGCACCGTCACCGCGCCGTGTGCGCTGGCCGTCAACGGCAACAGCCCGGGCGAAGAATTCAAACTGTACGAAGGCTTTGGTCAGCTGGACGTCGGCGGCCTGCCACTGCCGCTGTCGATTTACGGCCAATACGTCAACAACAGCGAAGCCAGCAACAACCAGGACACTGGCTGGTTGGCCGGCGTCAAGACCAAGGTCTACGGCTTCGCCATCGACTACAACTACCGCGATGTCCAGCAAAACTCCGTGGTCGGCGCCTTCACCGACTCCGACTTCGCCAACGGTTTCACCGGTTCGCGTGGCAGCAAGTTGAAAGTGAGCTACGAGTTGGACAAGAACTTCAACCTCGGCGCTACTTACTTCATGGCGAACTCCGACTACACCAACGCCAGCCTCAACAAGAAAGATTCGGACATCAACACCCTGCAACTGGATGCAGAAGCCAAGTTCTGATTCCTCGCCACATGACTCGGGCAAGGAAGCCCGAGCCGCCTTTACAGCCTGGCGTTGGTTGGTCGGTCCCCATCATCCGTCCGATGGACCAACGCGAGTCTGTGTTCTCGATCCCTGCCATCTTTCCCGAAATCAGCGACGATCATCGACCCGCGAGTGGCTTTTGCTCCAGTCGGTCAACAAGCTGTACGCCACCGCGAGCAACGTCGGGCCAATGAACAGGCCGATGAAGCCAAAGGCAATCAACCCGCCAAACACCCCCAGCAGCACAATCACCAACGGCAGATTGCCGCCTCGGCTGATCAGGTACGGCTTGAGCACGTTGTCCACGCCGCTGATGATGAATGTGCCCCAGATCCCGAGGAACACCGCCATCCCGTACTCACCTTTCCAGGCCAGCCAGGCAGTGGCCGGAATCCACACCAGCGGCGGTCCCATGGGTATAAGGCTGAGCAGGAAGGTGACGATCCCGAGCACCAGAGCCCCCGGCACGCCGGCAATCAGGAACCCGATCAGCGCCAGAATCGCCTGGGCTGCCGCGGTGCCGATCACCCCGTTCACCACCCGTTGTACCGTGCCCGCCACCAGTTCGATGTAATACCCGGCCCGCTTGCCGATCAGGCGCTCCAGCAAACCATGAACAAACGCCGCCAAGCGCGGCCCGTCGCGATAGAAAAAGAACACGAAGACAATGCTCAGGGTCAGCTCGAGTATGCCGCTGCCGATCTGCGCGCTACGCGCCAACAACCAGTTACCGACCTGGCCGAAGTAAGGTTTGAGCGACACCATCATCGCCGCCCCCTGCTGATCGACACTGTTCCAGATCCCGACCAGTCGCGCGCCCACCAAGGGAACGCTACCGAGCCAGGCAGGGGCTTCAGGCAAGCCATCGACCTGCACATCCTTGATGAACGCCACGGCATCACGCACGTGGTCCGCCAGGTTGAACCCCAACCACACCAACGGCACCGCCACCAGCAACATCCAGCCGACGGTCAAGATGGCTGCTGCCAGGGACTCGCGGCCGTTGAGCCAACGAGTCAGCAAACGCATCAAGGGCCAACTGGCAAATGCCAGCACCGCGCCCCAGAACAACGCCGACCAAAACGGCGCCATCACCCAGAAACTTGCGCCAAACAGCACCAGGAGCAGGATCTGCACCAACAGCCGGTCGTTATTGATCATCAAAATCTCGACAAAAGTCAGTTCGCAAAAGAGTAGGTGAACGCGCAGAACGCGTTCTCCTGATCAAGCTTAACGCAGCAGTTCAATATGCAGGCCAGAGCCTTCGACACTGCCAGCTTCCATCCGCGCCGCCCGTACGCCCTGCTCAATCAACGCCTGACGCCAGGCTTGGGCCTTCGGCCCGGAAATACTGATGCGCAGGGTCGTGTCCAGATTCAGGCCACGAGAGATCAGGCGCAGCCAGGTCTCGTCAGGTGCATCGGTCAGCTTCGGGAAAGCGAGTTCGCCGGTGCTTTTGAGCTCGCGCAACAGGGTTGCGGAGGTGGGCAGCAAATCGCCCAGCGCCGCCGCGGCGTCAAACTGCTCGACGTGCAGGTAAGCTTTGCGATTGCCGCGCGTGATGCTGTACAGCGCCACCAGGGTATCGTCCTTCGGCGCCGCCAGCCGCAACAGCAAATACGCCTGCTCGTTATCGGCGCCATAGAGCTTGGCGTTGCCGAACACTTCGTTGGCCCACAGGCTGCTCTCCCCGCAATCACGGGCCTGGCACCAGAACAGTAGTTGGGCGCCCTGCTTCTGCAAGGCTTCACGGGCGTCGGTAAAGGCTTGTGTCGCCGAATGCTCCGGCGGCAACTCATAGGTCACCGACGTGGCATTGCCGCGGGCACTGACCTGACCGTCGAAACGTAACTGACCGCTGATCTTGCGGATCGAACCCAATGGATAAATCCGTTCGAGTTCGGCTGCGGGGCGATAGTCGACTATCTGCGCATCGGTCATGCGCGGCAAAATCGGCAAGTCCTGACTGCCAGGAATATCGGCGGCAAACAACAGAGGACTGGAACAGCATAGCGCCAGCAGGTTGAGGGAACGCATCGATACACTCATCGGATCAGCATGACCTGGGCGCCCTTGACGACACTGGCGTCGTTGATCCTCGGATAGTCCGCGGACTTCTGTTGCTTTTTGTCGCAGCTCAACGCATGCACCCTGCAGGGCAAGCCGAGTTCCTCGAGCACGATAGAGACCTTGTGGCCATTCGGGGTCGCAGCGGTGTAGAGATCTATCATGGTTGTCTCCCTTTTCAACCCGCCCAGCCTCGACAGTTGCCCGGCGCAAGTCAAGGAACGGCGAAGAACCGATTGAAACAGTCTGCGACAAGATCGGCACCGCACTCGTCATTGAGGTGCAAATGATGCCCGCCTGGCAGCTGTTCCCGGCTAAAGGGTAGACGCTCCAGCAGCTCAGGATGTTTGGCGAGCATGCCATCGGCGGCAACCACCAGTTTTGCCGGGCAACTGACTCGGTTCACGAAGGCCATCGCCTGCTCAGTGGTAAGACGAAGCGGCGATGGCAGTGTGAGGCGGTTATCCGTGCGCCAGGTGTAACCACCCGGCACGGGCATCAGGCCCCGTTGGGCCAGCAGCTCGGCGGCCTCGCGACTGACTGCCACCAGCCCCTTCATTCGCGCCTCGATGGCCCGATCGAGGGTGGAGTAAACCGGTTTGCGTTTGTCCCGCAGATCCAGTTGCGCTTGCAGGGCCATGCCCATGCGCTCGGCAGCATTTTCGGCTTTGTCTGTAGGTGGAATGATGCCGTCAATCAGCGCCAGATGAGTCACGCGCTCCGGTAGCGACCCGGCGATGATCAAGGATGCGATCGCCCCCATGGAGTGCCCCAGCAGCGCAAACCGCTTCAGTCCAAGCTGTTCGGCGACTTGCAGCACATCATGGGCATAGTCCCACATCGCATAACCGGCACCGCTCGGGCGATGCCCGGAATGACCATGACCGGCCATGTCCAGAGCGATGATGCGCATGCCTTTGAGCTTCGGCGCCAGGCGCGCGAAGCTGTTGGCGTTGTCCAGCCAACCATGCAGCGCAATCACCGGCAAACCCTCTTGCGGGCCAAACAGGTGCGCCGCCAGCTCGATGTGCGGCAGGCTCAAGCGGACTTCTTCGACGGCATGGCTCATGCGCAATCCTGTTGGCGGCGACCGTCCCAGCGGCTGAACAGGCTTTTGAGCAGCATCGCGGTGTCTTGCGGACGTTCGAGAGGAAACATGTGGCCACCGGGCATGGTCAAGGACTCGCCTAACGGCATGCGTGCGACCGAACTGGCGTGATGGCGCATGACCACCCGGCTGTTGCGCCCGCGAACCACTGCCAGCGGCACTTTCAATTGCCGTGCACGGCCGGGGCTGGTGTGAGGCACGCCACGGTAAATGCTGATTTCCGTGGCCGGGTCGAAGCGCAGGCGCAGCTTGTCGCCCACCTTGTGCAAACCGTGCTGCAGGTAGGCGTCGAAGCAGTCCGGATCGAAGCCGCGAAACAGGGTCTTGGCGGCGAAATAGCGACGGGCGCTTTCCAGATCGGTGAACTCTTCGCGCCGTCCCAGGGTGCGACCTGCCGGGGTCAGGCGGTCGATGAAACCGAAGCGTTTGGCGGCCCGGATAACCCATTGGTCGGTCCGGGTCAGCACCGGCGAATCGAGCATCACCACGCCGCGATAGCGCTCGGGGCAGCGCAACGCCGCGTGCAGATGCAGTAAGCCGCCAAAGGAATGACCGACACCCCAGACCGGTTCCGGCTGCTGCTCCAGGTGATGGATCAGTTCGTCCACCAGGTTGTACCAGTTGTCGTCTGCCGGAAAACGCGGGTCATGGGCGTGCTGCTCCAGATGCGCCACCTGATACTCGGGCGCCAGCGCCGCGAACAACTTGCCATAGGTCCCCGAAGGAAACCCGTTGGCGTGAGCGAAAAATATCTGCTGCGACATACCGACGATCCATCAACCAAAGCAAAGCCCGATTGTCCGCAAGACCGCGCCCTGTAGCAATGACCGTAACTGACAGCAATGATGACAGTCCGGCCATGCCCATGAACCTGTGGCGAGCGAGCTTGCTCGCCTTCGGCTATGCACCAGCCGACATTTGTTGATGTCCTGGGTGAATGTGATTGGGGCCGCTTCGCGACCCAACCCAAGCAAGCCACCTCGCCACAACACATGGATCAACGCGCTGGCGGATTTTCTCCTAGCGGCACCACTGCCATGGTCAACCGCGACACACAACTGGCCTTGCCCTCGTCGCTGGTCAGCCGAATGTCCCAGACATGGGTGGTGCGGCCGATGTGAATCGGCTTGGCCACCGCCGTCACCCGCCCGCTGCGCAGGCCACGCAGATGGTTGGCGTTGATTTCCAGGCCCACGCAATAGAACTTGCTGGTATCGATACACAGGTAACTGGCCATGGAGCCGACCGTTTCCGCCAGCACCACAGAGGCACCGCCGTGAAGCAAACCATAGGGCTGATGGGTGCGATGGTCGATGACCATGCTGGCGCTCAACGACTCGTCGTCAAAGGCTTCGAAGCGGATATCCAGCACTTCGCCAATGGTGTTTTTCTGGATGGCATTCAACTGCTCGATGTTGGGAGTGGTGCGCCACAAACTCATCGCTGCTTTCCTTTGTTGGTTTTGTTCGTGACTCAATCCTGCCACAGCACTGCCTCGTTGCGCTCGCTCCATTGCGCGAAACACCCGCCGTAAGCCGCTTCGATCACGTTGCGCTTGATTTTCAGGGTCGGCGTGAGGAAGCCGTTTTCCACCGCCCAGCTGTCCTTGACCACCACCAGACGCCGCAAGCGCTCGTGTTTGTCGAGGCCACCATTGACCTCTTCCAGCAACTTTTCCAGGCTTGAGTGCAAGCTGGCGCGCGCCGCTCCACGCGCATCCTGCTGCCCCACCGCCGACAGCACGCACAACCCCAGTGGCGCAATCAAGCCATCGCCAACCACACACACCTGTTCGATGCGCGAATGCACCGCCAGGCGATTTTCGATGGGGGCGGGGGCCACGTATTTGCCTTTGCTGGTCTTGAAGATTTCCTTCAACCGCCCGGTCAAGCGCAGATTGCCTTCGGCGTCTTCCTCACCCTTGTCACCGGTGCGCAGGAAACCATCCTCGGTGATGGTCTCGGCGGTTTTCTGCGGCTCCTTGAAATAGCCGAGCATGGTCGCGCGGCTACGCACCAGGACCTCGCCCGAGTCGTCTATGCGCACCTCGACTTGCGGACAGGGCTGGCCGATCCAGCCGGGTTTGTTCTGGCCCGACAGGCCAATGTGCGAGTAGCCGCAGTTCTCGGTCATGCCATAGACCTCCAGCACATCCAGCCCGAGCTTGCGGTACCACAGCAGTAAGGTCTGCGGCACGGGCGCCGCACCGCTGAGGGCCACGCGCAAGGCATCCAGCCCCAGGCCGGCGAGGACTTTGTGCCCGACTCGCTTGCCAATGATCGGCAGGCCGAGCAGGAAGTCGAGACGCTTCGCCGGGATCTTGCTGTAGACGCCCATCTGGAACCTGGTCCAGATCCGCGGTACGCCGAACAGCGCAGTCGGCCGGGCGCGGCGCAGATCGGTCAGAAACGTGTCGAGGCTTTCAGCAAAAAACACTGTCTGCCCGCTATAGATCGACGCCAGTTCGACGAACATCCGCTCGGCGACATGGCACAAAGGCAAATAGGACAACAACCGATCCGACTCGTTGAGGCCGAATAATCGGGTGCCATGGGTAGTGGCGAACCCCAGGTTGCCGAAACTGTGCATCACGCCTTTGGGCATGCCGGTGGTGCCGGAGGTGTAAATGATGGTCGCCAGTTGATCGGCGGCAGGCCTGGGGTCGTCCTGGATGGGTGAACTGCGTTGCAGCTCGGCCCAGCCGAAATCGAATCTGCCCGGCGGATGCAACGGCAGGCTGATGGTCGGCAAATCGGCGCTGAGCCCACGGGACATGCTCGGCCAATCGTCAAGTTTACCGATGAAGGCCAACGCCGCTTGCGAATGCTCCAGCACCTGGGCCACGGATTCGGCAGTCAGGTTCGGGTACAGCGGCACCGACACATGTCCGGCCATCCAGATCGCCAGGTCGGCAATGATCCAGTGGGCACAGTTTTTCGAGATGAGCGCGATGTGACTGCCCTGGGGCAATTCCCGAGCCCGCAGCCAGTGGGCGGCGCATCGGGCCTGATGGCCGACGTCGGCCCAGGTGAGCGTTTCGACCTGTCCGCCAGCGATGGGCTGGACCAGAAAGCGCTGGCGGGGATGGCGGGCCTCGCGCTCGTAGAAAACCTCCAGAGGCAAACGAAAAGCAGCAGACATGCGACTCGCTCCTTTATTTCGGTCTGGAGCAAGCGTAGTCAACCAAGCAAGTGCTTGGTTGACTATTTCACAGAAAAACTTCTGAACGTATTCCTGCGAAACGCGGTTACGGGTGCCTGATGCCCTTGAGCTTCATCGACCCGATCAGCAATTCATCGCCATTGATTTCGGCCAGTCCGGCGGTGCCGACCTTCTCCGCTGGATACCCTGCACCGTGTTGCAGGTAGCTCAGCAAGTTGCCCACCAGCGGGTTGTGACTGACCAGCAGGACATTACTCACCGACACCAATTGCTCGGCCACCTTGTCCGGATCGGTTTCCGGCGTCAGCCATTCGACGGTACGGATCTCCGGTTCGAAACCCAGTGCATCTCGTACAAGCTGTGCCGTTTCCTGCGCTCGCAAGTACGGGCTGGCATAGATGGCGGTGAGCGGCTGGCCGATCAACAACGCAGCGCTGCGCAGTACTTGCTCACGACCATGGGCGGTCAAGACCCGCTCCGAATCATGGGGCCTGGAACCGTGAGGTTCAGCTTCACCATGACGTAATACCCAGAGTTTCATAGCTTGGGTTCCTCATCTCGAGCCGGATGCGCAGCTGGCGCCACGACGTGGGGCGCTTCACCTTCCGGCGTACGCGGTGTTGGCCAGTCGGCGAACGGCCAGGGTTTCTGGTCGCTGTGAAAACTGCCGAAACGACCGATCTGGGCCAGAAACTGGCTCAGGCTGTCGCCAAAATTCATCAGGCTCGCACTCGGGGCGCCATAGATCAAACGATAGATCAACTGCACCAGCACCACGGCGCCAAGGATGAACTGCGCCACTTGCCAGACCAGCACGAACAGGATCATCCACAGCACCCGCAGCAGGATGGACTCGTATTTGGCTTCTACTTTTTGATCGCTCATGTCTCGCTCCGTTCCTGTTAAGTAGAGGGCTTAGTTGAAGCCGCTGGTGGAAATGAAATCGACGTCCGTCTTCGGCTCGGCGCGCATGAGTAGCTCGATCACCTGCTCCAGCGTGCGCCCTTCGAACAGGATCGCATGCAGTCCGGCGACCAGCGGCATATACACACCGACCTCCTGAGCCTTGGCCTTGAGCACTTTCAGGGTATTGACGCCTTCTGCGACTTCGCCCAGGCGATTGACCGCTTCTTCCAGGCTCAACCCTTGGCCGAGGGCGAAGCCGACCTGATAGTTGCGGCTTTTCGGCGACGAGCAGGTGACGATCAAATCGCCCACGCCCGCCAGCCCCAGGAAGGTCATCGGATTGGCGCCCTGATTCACCGCAAAGCGGGTCATTTCCGCCAATGCCCGGGTAATCAGCATGCTCTTGGTGTTTTCCCCCATGCCAAGCGCCACCGCCATGCCGGCGATGATCGCGTAGACGTTTTTCAACGCCCCGCCCAGCTCCACGCCGAATCGATCGGCGCTGGCGTATACGCGAAAGGTGCGGCCGTGCAAGGCGGCCTGAACCTTCTGGCAGAGTTCTTCATCCTCACTGGCGACCACGGTGGCGGTCAGCGCGTGCTCGGCCACCTCTCGGGCCAGGTTCGGCCCGGACAACACGCCGATGCGTGCTTGCGGAGCGATTTGCTCAAGGATCTCGCTCATCAGTTTAAACGTGTGGGCTTCGATGCCTTTGGTCAGGCTTACCAGAAACTTGCCGCGCAAACGTTCGGCATGCGGGGCCAGCACCGAGCGCAACGCGCTGGACGGCAGTGCGACGAAACAAAGGTCGCAGGCGTCCAGGGTGGCTTGCAGATCGGTGACCGCTGTCACACCGGGTAGAATCTTGATGCCTTTGAGGTAACGCGGGTTTTCGCGATTGACCCGGATGGCCTCGGCCTGCTCGGGGTCACGCATCCACTGCAAGACCTGATGACCGTTTTCGGCCAACAGATTAGCCACGGCGGTACCAAAACTTCCGCCTCCCAGGACCGCAATCGGGCGCTGTTCAGTCATATGCAATCCGTTAATCCATACCAGTGGCGATCTCGGCATTATACGGAGCGGCCCAGTGGCGGCCAGCCCCCCCGTCAATTAGCAGAGCATGGGCAAAGAAGTCGAATAAAACCGCAGAGAATGCTGGCATCGTGACTGGAAAAGTCCTACGGCTCGGTTAACATGCGCGCCATCACTCGCTAACAAGGAAGTGTCGTGCCACTGGGCTGCCCTTTCGAAAACAACGTCAACTGGAGCTACCGGGTCACTCTCCTGCCCCCCCGGGGCCTTTGGCCAGTCCAGCGCCCGCTATTTCGTCCAGGCTCGCGGCCCCGGCAACCTCGATCAAGAGCACATGCCTTCGCGCGAACCGGGTTATAACCGCTACTCAGCAGCTACGCTCGACAAGTGGCGCTGATCGGCCCCAATGCCGCCTTCGTCAAGGCCGGGAGTCTGGCCAGCACCTACAGTGATCAGAGCGATTGGCTGGCGATTGTCGATGACTTGCTCGACCGGCCACCCGCCAGTTGGCCACGCACGCGCCATGCGCCGCGTTTCAAAGTCTCAAGCAACGCGCAAGTAGCGCGCTCGCCAGGTATCGAACAGATTAAAGAAACCTCTGTCGCAGCACTGTTGGCCGAAGGAGAACGCCGCCCATGACCTTCCGTCGTCGTTGGGACATCAACACCCGGACCCAACTCATCAGCCTCGGCCCTGCCCTGCTGCTGACACTGCTGTTGATCAGCTTTTTCACATTCGTACGGATCCAGGACCTGCGCCAGGAGCTCAACCACACCGGCCAGT
>Ga0302169_10000241_pt1 | contig 17596 bp, 14 predicted proteins | sample I_Fen_N1_3_FD_193493 | JGI IMG/M metagenome (GOLD analysis project Ga0302169, IMG submission 193493) | Peat permafrost microbial communities from Stordalen Mire near Abisko, Sweden - I_Fen_N1_3 | ecosystem: Environmental > Terrestrial > Soil > Wetlands > Permafrost | place: Sweden: Abisko...
TGAAGCGTCGGGCCCAGACTTGCGGGTAATGCTCGCCCGGTGCCCAGCCCTCGGTGAAACCACCCATGCCCGAACGCGTTGCGTTGACCCGCGCCAGCGGTGTGCCAACGGGCGGCAGGGCGCTCCAGTAGAGCTTGTAGCCGTAGTTCAGTGAGTCACCGGGCGCCACGGGTTTTTTCGGGGTCCAGAACGCGACGATGTTGTCGAGCGTCTCGCCGGTCGTAGGGATTTCCAGCAGATCGATGGAGCCTTCACCCCACGCGGTGGTCGGTTCGACCCACAGGCTCGGCCGGCGGCTGTACCAGTCGACGGTGTCCTGATAACTGGCGAACTCGTGATCGGTCTGCACCAGGCCGAAACCCTTCGGGTCCTTGTCGGCGAAGGCGTTGAATTGCAGCGTGGCCGGGTTGTTCAACGGGCGGCAGATCCACTCGCCGTTGCCGCGCCACATCGCCAGGCGATCGGAGTCGTGGATCTGCGGGTGAATGGTGTCGCACATGCGGCGTTCGTGGGTGCCGCAGCTGAACATGCTGGTCATCGGTGCAATGCCCAGTTGTTCGATGGCGGTCCGTGCATTGACGTTGGCATCGACTTCCATCACCACGCGCTCGGCCTGGCAATCGATATCAAAGCGGTAGGCGCCGGTGGCGCTCGGCGAGTCGAGCAGGGCATAGACCACGAAGCGGGTGCTGTCCTTGTCCGGCGTCTCGAACCAGAACTTGGTGAAGTCGGGGAATTCTTCACGCTTTTTGGCGTAGGTATCGATCGCCAGGCCGCGGGCCGACAAGCCGTACTGGCCCGTGGCGTCCACCGCGCGGAAGTAACTGGCGCCCAGGAACGACACCACGTCGTGTTTGTCCAGCTCCGGTGCCTTGAACAGCTTGAAGCCGGAGAAACCCAGGTCGCCGGTCAATTGCTTGGTATCGACCGTGGTGTTCTCGTAGTTGAACAGCGACGGGCGGAAATGCACTTCACGGGCCATGCGGGTCTTGGGATCGACGCTGTACATGCGCACCGGCTGCTTGAAACCCATGCCGACGTGGAAAAACTGCACATCCAGCTGACCGTTCAATTCATTCCACAGCGAATGATTGCCGTCGTAGCGGATCGCGTTGAAGTTCTGCGGGGTCATGGTCGCCAGGGTCGGTGGCAACACTTGCTTGGTGTCCTGATAGCGATTGCTGGCCAGTTGCTTGGCCTGCACTTTCAGCGACTCGAAATCGAAGGCCTGGGCTTCACCATCGGCAGCCCCGGTGGCGGCCCAGGCGCGGGCGGCAAGCAGGCCGGTGGCGGACAAACCGGTGTAGGCAGCGATGGCCATGGAGGCTTTGAGCAAATTCCTGCGGTGCATAAATACAACCTGTCGTGAACAATCCCGCGCCGTTCCTGGCACGTGCTGGATCAGAAATAAGGGTTCGGACATGCCTTCGGCCAAACACAAGGGACTTTAAACAGATGCCGAATAGCTTAAACCGTTCGATGGCGGAGCAAAATTGATTGATGGCACGACGCTAGCGCGGCAATGAAACAAGACATGTCGGGAAACATTTCCGACAGTGGCGTCTGATTTATAGGGCATTTCTGCTTTTTTCGACTAATTACTCTAAAAACCGCTTTTCAGCGTCCGGATTATTTCTATTCTGTGGGCATGACCGGTTTATGCCCTTCGGACCGGTGCGATTCAGTCGGCACGAGAAGGCTGCTGAAAAGGGTAGGGCGATGCGGTTTCTGAAGTTTTCTTTGACGTAGAGAAGGACATCGTCCATGTCGAAAGTACAAGGCATCACCGAACTGCTGGGAATCTTTCCGTGCCTGGGCAGCGGGCGGCGAAGGCGCCGGCTCAATTCCGAAGAGATGAAACTGGTGGAGCGCTATCGCGAATTGTCGGAGAGCGACCGGATTGCGATGAGGTATCTGGTGGATGCGATGCGCAGTGTTTCGAGGTTTTAGGGAAGAAATTCAAAGGGGCGGACTATGAAGTTCGCCCTTTTGCCAATCGAATCGATTCAGCGGGTTCCGGCTATAGGGAACGGTCGTTGTACTTGCATCAACTCAGGCATGTCCCGCCACTTTACCCAGGCGTGATGTTGGTAATGCAGCAGAGGCACCGAAACTCCGGCCCAATTCAAGGCGCTCAGGCTGGGCAGGTTTTCCGGTGACGTGGTCTGCGCATTGCGCAGCATGGGCACGACTTCGTTGCTCAACCATTGCCTCAGATGGCGGTTTTCCGGGATGAAGTGGTGAACCAGCAGCGCGTACATGCCTGATTCGCTGACCATCAACGCATCGACGACCTTGCCGTCCTTGAGCAAGCAAACGCTGCGACGCTGATCGGGGTCGAGCTTCTGGATGAGGCGTTCGTTCAATGGTTGACCCATCAGGCGGCCAAGGTCCTGAACGCAGAACCAGGCTTGGTGGTCCTGTATGAAGGCATGTAGGAAACGGTTGTGGCGGGTGAAGACGGTAGGGGTGAAGCAGGGATAAGTGTCAGACGGATTTGACGCGTGCTTGTGCATTGTTCGACTCCATGTTGAAAAAGGAGCCGCCACTGATCCTTCGACAGATTGGGGTGGCGGACCGTGCGGCGTTCGAAGTCGGAACATTCTCGATCAACATGGAAGCCGAGAGGCCCGCGCCACAAGGCCCGCCATAACGCGAAACTGAAAGGCAAAAAAATGCCCCAGCTCGTATGGGGGCGCGGATGCGCCATGTTGATATGTTCCGGCTTCGACTCCGGGTCGCTGATTGTGCAGCGACGGGACAAAGCCTATCGGTCAGGCGCTCGCGGCGCCAAGTCTACTCTGGCGACGCGTGATGTAGGAATCGCGGGTTTTTCATGAAGGTCGAATCTGTAGTTTTTTTCTGCTTTTGCCTCTGCAAAAGTGACATGTCTTAAAAAGCAAAACCGCCTTCAGGGGCGGTTTTTATGTGCGTCGAACGGCTCGTCAAGCCGCAAGCGATTCAGCCGCCTGACCCTGCCCGCATCACAGCAGGCAGGGTGTTCGTTCAACGGGCAAATACCGTTAGCGGCTCACCTTCCAGGCATCCCCGGCAGGCGCCGTACCGTGGTCATACGGCTTGGCGATCCACATGTACAGCAGGCCCAGGCCAATGACGATGGCGGTGCTCAGGACCATGGCGTAGTTGATGTACCACGCCGCATCCGGGGTACGTGGCCAGGCCATGTTGACGATGGCGCCGATGCCGTAGGTCAGTGCGCCGATGTTCACCAGCCAGCCCCAGGCACCGAGGGTGAATTTGCCGCTCGGTTTCCAGCCTTTGAGGCGTGCATAAAGCGCGGCGAGCACGATCATCTGGAACGCCAGGTAGATGCCGATGGCGGCGAAGCTGACGATGGTGGCGACGGCGTCCTGCAGGAAGAAGCCGAGGATGATGATCAGGGCCGGCAGGACACCGGACACGAACAGTGCGGCAACCGGAACCTGGGTCGTAGGAGAAATCTTCTTCAGCAATCGGCTGCCGATCACCATCTCGTCACGGGCATAGGAATACAGCAGACGGCTCGCCGCCGCTTGCAGGCTGATGACGCAGGAGATGAAGGAAATCATGACCACGCCCATCACCACTTTCGAACCCACGGGGCCGAAGGCGTTGTTGAGGATGGTGGTGACCGGGTCCTTGTCGGTGCCGTTGATCACGGCTTGCATGTCTGGCACGGCGAGGATCAGCGCCAGGCAGGCGAACATCGCGGCGATGCCACCGATGTAGATGGTCATGCGCATGGCCACCGGGATTTTCTTGCTCGGGTTCGGCGTTTCTTCGGCGACGTCGCCGCAGGCCTCGAAGCCGTAGTACAGGAACATCCCCGCCAGCGACGCGGTGAGGAAGGCGGGCAGGTACGAGCCATCGATGCTGATGTCGAAGGTGTTGAACAACACGCTGAGCGACTGATGGCGTTCGAAAACCAACAGGTAGACACCGACGATCACCGCGCCGATCAGTTCGCAGAGGAAGCCGAACATGGCAATGCGCGCCAGCGTTTTGGTGCCGCTGAGGTTGACCAGCGTGGCGAACAGCGTCAGGAACAGGGCAATGACGATGTTGGTGTTGTTGTTCGGTTCAAAGCCCATCATGGCGGCCAGGTAGGGACCGGCACCCACGGCAACGGCAGCGATGGTCACGCACAGGGCGATGGAGTAGATCCAGCCGACCATCCACGCCCAGCGCTTGCCCACCAAACGACGGGCCCAGGGGTACACGCCACCGGAAATCGGGAACTGCGACACCACTTCACCGAAGATCAGGCACACCAGTAACTGGCCGCAACCGACCAGCAGGTAGGCCCAGAACATCGGTGGGCCACCCGCGGCGAGGCACAGGCCGAAGAGGGTATAAACCCCGACGACCGGGGAAAGATAAGTGAAGCCCAGGGCGAAGTTTTCCCACAGGCTCATGCTGCGATTGAAGTTGGACGTATAACCCAGTTTACGTAGCTGCTCGGCGTCGCTATCGACAACGCCGGCAGAGAGTTCGGGTGATTTACTCATCGTGTTTGCTCCGGAAAATCGGCAGATTTCGGATGTCCGAAGCCGTGGCGGGGCCGTGGTGGCTCAGCCCGGATCGGTGGTTATTGTTTTGACTTCTTTGGTGTGGAGCCTGGTGGTGCTTAGTGCCGGTTTCTACCTTGAAGCCGGAGTGACACAATCGCCAGCAGGCTGGCTCCCACAGGGAAACGCATTCCAAACGGTGGGAGCCAGCCTGCTGGCGATGCTTTTAGTGCTTGAACATCACATGGCGCACGACGGTGTAATCCTCAAGGCCATACATGGACATGTCCTTGCCGTAGCCGGACAGTTTCTGACCGCCGTGCGGCATTTCGCTGACCAGCATGAAGTGGGTGTTGACCCAGGTGCAGCCGTACTGCAGGCGCGCCGACAGGCGATGGGCGCGACCGACGTCGGCGGTCCACACCGACGATGCCAGGCCGTAGTCCGAATCGTTGGCCCAACCCAATACCTGCGCTTCATCGGTGAATTTGGTCACCGATACCACCGGCCCGAACACTTCGCGACGGACGATTTCGTCGTCCTGTCGGGCATCGGCCAGCACCGTCGGTTCGAAGAAGAAACCGTTGCCGTCCACGGCTTTGCCACCGGTGATCAAGCGGATGTGCGGTTGCGCCACGGCGCGCTCGACGAACCCGGCCACGCGGTCGCGGTGCTGCGGGGTGATCAATGGACCGAGCTCGGTCGACGGATCATCCTGCAAGCCGTACTTGATGCTGCTGACGGCCGCGCCGAGCTTCTCGACGAATTTGTCGTAGATGCCTTCCTGCGCATAGATGCGGCAGGCCGCGGTGCAGTCTTGCCCGGCGTTGTAGAAGCCGAAGGTGCGAATGCCTTCCACGGCGGCGTCGATATCGGCGTCGTCGAAAATGATCACCGGGGCCTTGCCGCCCAGTTCCATGTGCATGCGTTTGACGCTGTCGGCGGTGCTGGAAATGATGTTCGAGCCGGTGGCGATCGAGCCGGTCAGCGACACCATGCGCACTTTCGGGTGGGTGACCAGTGGGCTACCGACCGTAGGACCGCGACCGAATACCAGGTTGAGTACGCCAGCCGGGAAAATTTCCGACGCCAGTTGCGCCAGGCGCAATGCGGTCAGCGGCGTTTGTTCCGATGGCTTGAGCACCACGGTGTTACCGGCGGCGAGGGCCGGGGCGATTTTCCAGGCGACCATCATCAGCGGGTAGTTCCACGGCGCGATGGAGGCGATCACGCCCACCGGGTCGCGGCGGATCATCGAGGTGTGGCCCGGCAGGTATTCGCCCCCGGCCGAACCGCTCATGCAGCGGCTGGCACCGGCGAAGAAACGGAACACGTCGGCAATCGCCGGAATCTCGTCGTTCAACGCAGCGCTATAAGGCTTGCCGCAGTTGTCCGATTCCAGTTTGGCCAGCTCTTCGCCATGGGCTTCGATGGCGTCAGCCAGTTTGAGCAGCAGCAGCGAGCGCTCTTTCGGCGGGGTTTGCGACCAGCTGTCAAACGCGGCATCGGCGGCGCGCACGGCGGCATCGACCTGGGCTTCGCTGGCTTCGTTGATTTCCACCAGTACGCGGCCCAGCGACGGGTTGAACACGGGTTGGGCAGGGCCTTCGCCATTGACGAGCTGGCCGTTGATCAAGAGTTGGGTTTGCATGTTCTTCTCCTCTTCGAAACTGTTTGTTTTTCTGTCTGAACCGGGCCCTGTAGGAGCGAGCTTGCTCGCGATGGACGTGAACGATGACGCGTTCAGTCTGGTTGCGCGCGGTGTGTTTGAGATCATCGCGAGCAAGCTCGCTCCTACAGGGGCCGGGTTCCTCTGGTGATTCGGTTATTTGCCGCCACTGCCCGCAACGCTTTCACCGCCACGGGTCAGGTAATAGGCACCGAGGATCGGCAGCATGGTCACTATCATCACCAGCATCGCGACGACGTTGGTCACCGGTACGTCCCGAGGGCGGCTGAGCTGGTTGAGCAGCCACAGCGGCAGGGTGCGTTCATGGCCGGCGGTGAAGGTGGTGACGATGATTTCGTCGAACGACAGCGCGAAGGCGAGCATGCCGCCGGCCAGCAACGCCGAGCCGAGGTTCGGCAGGACGATGTAGCGGAAGGTCTGCCAGCCGTCGGCACCGAGGTCCATCGAGGCCTCGATCAAGCTGTGCGAGGTGCGACGCAAGCGGGCGATGACGTTGTTGTAGACGATCACCACACAGAAGGTCGCGTGACCGACGATGATGGTGAACATCCCCGGTTCGATGCCCAGCGTCTTGAAGGTCGCCAGCAGCGCGATACCGGTGATGATCCCGGGCAGGGCGATCGGCAGGATCAGCATCAGCGAGATGCCTTGCTTGCCGAAGAAGTCCCGGCGGTACAGCGCCGCCGACGCCAGCGTGCCGAGGACCATGGCGATCAGCGTGGCAATCGAGGCGATCTGCAGCGACAGCTTGATGGCCTCCAGTACGTCAGGGCGTGAGAACGCCACGCCTATCCACTTCAGGGTGAAACCCTTGGGCGGAAAGCTGAACGCCGCGTCTTCGGTGTTGAAGGCGTACAGGAAGATGATCAGGATCGGGAAGTGCAAGAACACCAACCCGCCCCAGGCCGCGATTTTCAGCCCTATTGAAGCCTTTTCAGAGTGCATCGAAGGCCCCCAGACGTTTGACGATGGACAGGTAAATGGCGATCAGCACGATCGGCACCAGGGTGAAGGCCGCCGCCATCGGCATGTTGCCGATCGCGCCTTGTTGCGCGTACACCATGCTGCCGACGAAGTAACCCGGCGGGCCGACCAGTTGCGGCACGATGAAGTCACCGAGGGTCAGCGAGAAGGTGAAGATGGAGCCGGCGGCGATGCCCGGAATCGACAGCGGCAGAATCACTTGCATGAAGGTCTGGCGCGGCTTGGCGCCGAGGTCGGCGGACGCTTGCAGCAGCGACGGCGGCAGGCGTTCCAGCGACGCCTGGATCGGCAGGATCATGAACGGCAACCAGATATAGACGAACACCATGAAGCGCCCCAGGTGCGAGGTCGACAAGGTGCTGCCGCCCACGCCGGGAATGCCCAGCACGAACTGCAGCACCGGTTCCAGGCCCAGGTGCTGCACGAACCACTGCGCCACGCCGCCCTTGGCCAGCAGCAACGTCCAGGCATAGGCCTTGACGATGTAGCTGGCCCACATCGGCATCATCACCGCGATGTAGAAAAACGCCTTGGTCTTGCCGGTGGTGTAGCGCGCCATGTAGTAGGCGATCGGAAACGCAACGATGGCACTGGCGATCGACACCACGATGGCCATGCTCAGGGTGCGCAGGATGATGTCGAAGTTCGATGGCTGGAACAGCGCGGCGAAGTTCGCCAGGGTCAGCTCCGGCGTGACCGCCATGGTGAAGTCATCGAAGGTGTAGAAACCCTGCCACAGCAGTGTCAGCAACGAGCCCAGGTAGATCGCGCCGAACCACAGCAGCGGCGGCACCAGCAGCAGCGACAGGTACAGGTTGGGGCGGCGATACAGCAGGTTGGAAAACCTGCGCAACGGCGAGCCGCCCGACGGGTTTTGAGAGAGGGCCAAGGTGTTCATGTCACACCCCGCCTGCAACGGTATCGGACAGCGGGACCATGGCTTCGCGTGCCCAGCGTGCGCTGATGCGTTGCCCGGTCTGGTGCTGGGCGCTGACGTCCAGCCACTGATTGTTGGCCTGGCTGATGTTCAGGGTCTGACCGTTTTCCAGCTTCAGTTCATAGCGGGTGGCGCTGCCCTGGTACTGGATGTCGTGCAGCAAGCCGCTGACTTCGATCTCGTGTGCGGCCAGCGGCCCTTCGGCGAAACGCACGTGTTCCGGGCGAATCGAAAACGGCTGGGGATTGCCGCTCAACTGTTTTGCCAGATCGCCGCGAATCACGTTGGAGGTGCCGACGAATTCGGCGACGAACGTGGTCGCCGGTTTCATGTAGAGATTGCGCGGGCTGTCGACTTGTTCGATGCGGCCCTTGTTGAACACAGCGACGCGATCGGACATGGACAGCGCTTCGGTCTGGTCGTGGGTGACGAAGATGAAGGTGATGCCGAGCTGGCGTTGCAGCTTCTTCAGTTCGCCTTGCATTTGCTCGCGCAGTTTCAAGTCCAGCGCGCCGAGGGGTTCGTCGAGCAGCAGCACGCGCGGACGGTTGACCAGGGCGCGGGCCAGGGCTACGCGCTGGCGCTGGCCACCGGAGAGTTGCACCGGTTTGCGCTCGCCATAGCCGCCGAGGGCGACCATGTCGAGGGCTTCTTCGGCGCGTTTGAGGCGTTCGTCCTTGCCGACGCCTTTGACCTTCAAGCCGTAGGCGACGTTGTCGCGAACGTTCATGTGCGGGAACAGCGCGTAATCCTGGAACACGGTGTTCACGTCGCGCTGGTACGGCGGGAGCCCGGCGGCTTCTTCGCCATGAATACGGATAGAGCCCGCGCTCGGTTGTTCGAAACCGGCGATCAGGCGCAGACAGGTGGTTTTGCCCGAGCCGGAAGGCCCCAGCATGGAGAAGAACTCGCCGTCCTGGATGTCGATGGAAACCCGGTCAACGGCTTTCACTTCGCCGAACTGACGGGAAACGTTGGTGAACTGGACTGCAAGCGTCATGGTGCGGTGCTCCAAAAAGGCGCGGGCCGTCGCAGCGGCCCTGCCTGGACTTCTGAAAAAACGAGTAACGGTCAACTACAGCCGGCTGCCTTGCTCGGCAGTGGCAACAGAGGTAATCAACTGTGGGAGCTGGCTTGCCAGCGATGGCGCCAGCACAGTCAATAGGGTGTTGCCTGACGCTCCGCCATCGCGGGCAAGCCCGCTCCCACAGGGATCTACTTCACTTCAAGAATTAGCGGCCGCCCATGATCGCGATGTAGTCCTGGGTCCAGCGGCTGTACGGCACGAATTTGCCACCTTCAGCCTGCGGGGTTTTCCAGAAGGCGATCTTGTCGAACTGGTCGAAACCGTTGGTTTTGCAGCCTTCGGCGCCGAGCAGTTCGCTCTCCTTGCACGCCGCAGGCACCGCTGGCAACGAACCGAACCATGCCGCCACGTCACCCTGGACTTTTGGTTGCAGCGACCAGTCCATCCACTTGTAGGCGCAGTTCGGGTGTTTGGCCTCGGTATGCATCATGGTGGTGTCGGCCCAACCGGTGGCGCCTTCTTTAGGGATGGTCGACGCGATCGGTTGTTTCTCGTTCACCAGACCGTTGACCTGATACGGCCAGGCACCGGACGCGACCACGCCTTCGTTTTTGAAGTCGCTCATTTGTACGGTGGTGTCGTGCCAGTAGCGGTGAATCAGCGGCTGCTGGGCGCGCAACAGATCGAGCACCGCCTTGTATTGCGCTTCGGTCAGTTCATAGGGGTTCTGGATGCCCAGTTCCGGTTGGGTGCTTTTGAGGTACAGCGCCGCGTCGGCGATGTAGATCGGGCCGTCATAGGCCTGCACGCGGCCCTTGTTCGGTTTGCCGTCCGGCAGGTTTTGCGCATTGAACACCACGCCCCAGCTGTCGGGTGCGGTCTTGAATACGTTGGTGTTGTACATCAGCACGTTCGGACCCCATTGATACGGGGTGCCGTAGGTCTGCTTGTTGACCACGTACCACGGCGCATCTTTCAGGCGCGGGTCGATGTTCTTCCAGTTCGGGATCAACGAGGTGTTGATCGGCTGAACACGCTTGCCGACGATCAGGCGCAGCGAGGCGTCGCCGGACGCGGTGACCAGGTCGTAACCGCCCTTGGCCATCAGGCTGACCATCTCGTCGGACGTCGCGGCGGTCTTCACGTTGACCTTGCAGCCGGTTTCCTTCTCGAAACCCGTCACCCAGTCGTAGGCCTTGTCACTTTCGCCACGTTCGATGTAGCCAGGCCAGGCCACGATATCCAATTGGCCTTCGCCGGCCCCGACAGCTTTCAGCGGCTCTGCGGCCTGGACACTGGCACTGGCCAGCAGCGCGGTGGTGATTGCACTGAGCAGTGCGGTCTTGTGCACGAACATGGGAAATCCCTCTTTTTCAAATTATGGTCGGGGCAGTGGGTTCGGTAATGCGTACTGCTAATTGTTGTTGTTAGCGTAGCTGCAAGTTTCAAGCGTCAAGCCGCAAGAAAAACGCAGGCCTGCACCTGAGGTGCAGCGTGCGGCTCAAAACTCCCGGCCATGCCGGGCCATGATGTGCCGCACCACGCTGTAGTCCTGGAGCGAATCGCTGGACAGGTCCTTGCCGTAGCCGGAACGCTTCAGGCCACCATGGGGCATCTCGCTGACCAGCATGAAATGGCTGTTGATCCAGGTGCAGCCGTACTGCAATCGCGCGGCGACTTGCATCGCCTTGTCGAGGTTCTGGGTCCAGACCGACGACGCCAGGCCGTATTCCGAATCGTTGGCCCAGTCCACCGCTTGCTCCAGCTCATCGAAGCGGGTCACGGTGACCACCGGCCCGAACACTTCGCGCTGAACGATTTCGTCGCCCTGTTTGCAACCGGCCAGCAGGGTCGGCTGGTAATAGAAGCCGGCGCCGGAATGCACGGCGGCACCGGTCACCCGTTCGATGTGCGGTTGACCGAGGGCGCGTTCGACGAAACTGGCCACGCGGTCGCGTTGGCGAGTGCTGATCAGCGGGCCGAGTTCGTTGTCGGCATCGCGTTTGCCGGCAAAGCGCAGGCTGCTGACCGCCGCGCCGAGTTCGGCCACCAAGCGATCGTGAATCCCCTTCTGCGCGTAAATCCGGCAGGCGGCGGTGCAGTCCTGGCCGGCGTTGTAGTAGCCGTAGGCGCGCACACCGTCGACCACCGCCTGAATGTCGGCATCGTTGCAAACGATCACCGGCGCCTTGCCACCGAGTTCGAGGTGGGTACGCTTGAGGGTTTTTGCTGCGGCCTGGAGGATTTTTTGCCCGGTGACGATATCGCCGGTCAGCGACACCATGCGCACTTTCGGGTGGCTGACTAAATGGCTGCCGACGCCTTCACCGCCACCGCAGATGATGTTGATCACGCCGCGCGGCAGAATCTCGGCCAGCGCTGGCGCCAGGGCCAGGATCGACAGCGGCGTGTGTTCGGACGGTTTGAACACCAGCGTGTTACCGGCGGCCAGGGCGGGGGCGATTTTCCAGGCGGCCATCATGATCGGGTAGTTCCACGGCGCAATGGACGCCACGACCCCGATGGGATCGCGCCGCACCATGCTGGTGTAGCCCGGCAGGTATTCGCCGCTGAGTTGTCCGGTCTGGCAACGCACGGCACCGGCGAAGAAACGGAACACGTCGACCGTCGCGCTCAAGTCATCCTGGCGGGCCAGGTGCAACGGTTTGCCGCAGTTCAGGGATTCGAGGCGGGCGAGCAGGTCGGCGTTTTTTTCAATGGCGTTGGCGATGTCCAGCAACAGGTTCGAGCGCTGCTGCGGAGTGGTCCGCGACCAACTGGCGAAGGCACGGTGGGCGGCGAGGATGGCGGCTTCGACTTGTTCGGTGCTGGCTTCGGCGATCTGTGTCAGGACTTCGCCTGTGGCCGGGTTGAGAATCGGCTCGGCAACGCCCTGGCCCGCGACCAATTCGCCATCGATCAACAAGGCGGTAAACAACGGGGTCTGCGCGCCAGCCATTTTTCGGATTCTCTTTTCTTGTGTGGCCATGCTGCTCCCTGTGACTGGGGCCGGCCGTCTTATAGATGAAGCAAGACTAGTGCGCGGACCCGAGGTCGACAAATACTAAATACTGAAGGTGGCGTTCGATTAAATAGATGGCTTGCGTCCGCCGTGGGGTTGCTCGCGGGCGACGGTCAGGAACGGGTCCACCAGCGCCGGGCGCGCCGTACCCCGTCGCCACGCGAGGCCGACGTCGAGGGTCTGGCTGAGGTCGGCAATCGGCCGCGCTTCGATGATGTCGCCTTCCAGCGACCATGGGCGGTAGGTCATGTCTGGCTGAATGGATACGCCCAGGCCCGCGGCTACCAGGCTTCGTACGGCTTCGGTCGAGGCGCTGCGCAAGGTGATGCGCGGTTGCAGCGAGGCTGCCGACCACATGCGTTGGGCGTTGTGGTCCATTTCATCGACGTTCAGTTGAATCAAGGGTTCGCGGGCGACATCGGCCAGGTTGATGCTGTCGTGCTCCAGCAGCGGATGCTGGGCCGGTAGCCAGAGCCGATGGGGCGAATGGGTCAGCACCTCGGTTTGCAGGGCGTGGCGGTCTTCGAGGTTGGAAAGAATCAGTACGCCGACATCGATCTCGCCGCTGACCAGCAAATGTTCGATGTACGGGCGTTCGTCTTCCATCACGCGGATTTCGACGTTGGGGTAGGCGCGCTGGAAGCGGGTGAGCAAGTCCGCCAGGTAATAACCGGCCACCAGGCTGGTCACCCCGATGATCAACTGCCCGGCGACCTGGTCGGTGCTTTGTTGCAGGCTGCGTTTGGCGTTGTCCACGGTGGCCAGGATCAGGTGCGCCTGGCGCAGGAATTGATGGCCCTGGTGGGTCAGGGTCATGCCTTTGGCGTGACGGCTGAACAGGCTGACGCCGATTTCCTCCTCCAACTGCTGGATGGCCAGGGTCAGGGTGGACTGGGAAATGAAGGCGGCTTGTGCGGCGGCGGAGATCGAGCCGGTCTCGGCCACGGCGATGAAATGGCGGATCTGACGCAAGGTCATCATGGGAAACGTACCCGGTGAGCGGTTTTTATCGATTTGTCCGAGTGTATATCTAAAAAACCGAAACTTACTGCATGCTTCAAGCTTCAGTGACAGCAGCAAGGCAACATCTGGAAGCACTCTCCCTGGCAGCCGTCGGGCACTTTCGAACTAGGCTGGGGCCTCAAAATCCGGTTACACCTTTTTTGGAGGCGGAAAATGAATACCCGTGGATTGCTCGATCAGCTACTCAAATCTGGCCAGGACTTGTTGCAGAACAAGGCAGGCGGCGCGCAGAACAAGGCTTCCGGTGGCTTGGGCGGGCTGCTTTCGGGCGCTGGCGGCGGTGCGCTGGCCGCAGGCGCCATGGGGTTGCTGCTGGGTAGCAAGAAAGCCCGCAAAGTCGGAGGCAAGGTGGCTGTGTACGGTGGTCTCGCGGCGCTGGGCGTACTGGCTTATAAGGCATATGGCAACTGGCAGGCTGGGCAGGGCACGGCACCGAAACGTGAACCGCAAACCCTCGACCGTTTACCGACAGCGCAGGTCGAGCAGCACAGCCAGGCGATTCTCAAGGCCCTGGTGGCGGCGGCCAAGGCCGACGGTCATATCGACGAGCGCGAACGCGAGTTGATCGAGGGCGAGTTCACCCGGCTGGACAACGATCAGGCGCTTGCGCACTGGTTGCACGCCGAACTCAACAAACCCCTGGACCCGGCGGATGTCGCCCGCGCCGCCAGCACCCCGGAAATGGCCGCCGAGATGTACATCGCCAGTGTGATGCTGGTGGATGAGGAGAGCTTCATGGAGAAGTCCTATCTCGATGAACTGGCGCGACAGCTCAAGCTTGAGCCGGGGTTGAAGGCGGAACTGGAGAAACAGGTTCGCCAGGCTTCGATGTAGACCTTCCACAGGTATTCGCCGGCAAGCCAGCGTCCCCGGACCTGTAGGCGCGGGCATGCTGGCGACGCCGTTCCAGCGGCGATGACGTCGCTCATGGCCGAATCACGGCCCCTTTCTTCCGAAACGCCACTGGCCAGTATCCTGAACAATGCGGAAAGTCCCGTTCCAGAGCCTGTCCTGCCTTTTACGGCGAGATGAGAGGTGGCGCACAAGCGTCTTATAAATGAAACACCGCCCTCGGCTATACTCCCCCAGCATTTGATAATGGCCCCTGAGGACTGATTGTGAAGAACTGGACGTTGCGCCAACGCATTTTGGCGAGTTTTGCGGTAATTATCGCCATCATGCTGTTGATGGTCGTCGTCTCTTATTCACGGTTGTTGAAGATCGAGGACAGCGAAGCCAGCGTGCGTGATGACGCTTTGCCCGGGGTCTATTTCAGCTCGATGATTCGCAGCGCCTGGGTCGACACCTACCTTCAGACACAGGAAATGCTCTTATTGAAAGAAGGGCAGGGCGTCAGCGCCGAAGATGCCGCCGATTTCAAGGTTTTCGAGACGCGCCTGGAGGAGCAGCTAGCCAACTATCGCGGCACCGTCACCTCGAATGAAGACAAAATTGAATTTGCGGCCTTTGAACAAAGGCACGAAGAATTTAACCGAATCCATGCCGCCGTCCTCGATTTGCACAAGCGCAACCAGGAAGCTGAAGCCATCAAGTTGTTCAACGAGCAACTGACCCCGGCCTGGACGGCAGGCCGCATGAAACTCAATGACATCATCAGAGAAAACAAGGCGGTGGCGGACAACGACATGGCGGCCATCGATGACGCGGTGGTCACGGCAAAAATCAGCATGGGCGTCTCTCTGCTGGTCGCCATACTGGCTGCCGGTCTCTGCGGTCTGCTGTTGATGCGCGCGATCATGGCGCCGATGAACCGCATCGTCAGCATCCTTGAAGTGATGCGCACCGGTGACCTCAGCAATCGCCTGAACCTGGAGCGCAAGGACGAATTTGGCGCGGTGGAAACCGGCTTCAACGACATGATGAGCGAACTGACTTCGCTGGTGTCCCAGGCCCAGCGCTCGTCGGTGCAGGTCACCACGTCAGTCACCGAGATCGCCGCCACGTCCAAGCAACAGCAGGCCACCGCCACCGAAACCGCTGCCACCACCACCGAAATCGGCGCGACCTCCCGTGAAATCGCCGCCACGTCCCGTGACCTGGTGCGCACCATGACCGAGGTCTCCAGCGCTGCCGATCAAGCCTCGGTGGCCGCCGGTTCCGGGCAGCAGGGGCTGGCGCGCATGGAGGAAACCATGCATTCGGTGATGGGCGCGGCCGATCTGGTCAACGCCAAACTGGCGATCCTCAACGAGAAGGCCGGCAACATCAATCAGGTGGTGGTCACCATCGTCAAGGTCGCCGACCAGACCAACCTGCTGTCGCTCAACGCGGCGATCGAAGCCGAGAAGGCCGGGGAATACGGGCGCGGTTTCGCCGTGGTGGCCACCGAGGTACGGCGTCTGGCGGACCAGACCGCTGTCGCCACCTATGACATCGAGCAGATGGTGCGCGAGATTCAGTCGGCGGTATCGGCCGGTGTGATGGGCATGGACAAGTTCTCCGAGGAAGTGCGCCGCGGCATGTCCGAGGTGCAGCAGGTCGGCGAGCAGCTGTCGCAAATTATCCATCAGGTTCAGGCACTGGCGCCGCGCGTGTTGATGGTCAATGAGGGCATGCAGGCCCAGGCCACCGGCGCCGAGCAGATCAACCACGCCCTGGTGCAATTGGGCGACGCCAGCAGTCAGACCGTTGAATCCCTGCGCCAGGCCAGTTTTGCCATCGACGAGCTGAGTCAGGTGGCCGTAGGGCTGCGTAGCGGCGTCTCGCGATTCAAAGTCTGATGAGCGAACTCACGGCCAAACGCACTGCCGTGAAGCAGGCGTTGCATGCGTTGTTTCTGGTATTCCGCATCGGCAGCGAGCGCTATGCCTTGCAAGCCACCGAAGTCGCGGAGGTGCTGGCGCGCCAGCCCTTGAAACCGATTGCCCACGCGCCGCACTGGGTCGCCGGGGTTTTCGCTTATCGTGGCGCGGTGGTGCCGGTGATCGACCTGTGCGCCCTGGCGTTTGGCACGCCTGCCCAGGCTCGAACCAGCACTCGGCTGGTGCTGGTTCATTACCGCGCGAATGACGGCGCAGAGACGAAATTGCTCGGCTTGATTCTGGAGCAGGCCACCGACACCGTGCGATATAACCCGACGGATTTTCAGCCCTACGGCCTCGACAATCGCCAGGCCCGCTACCTGGGACCTGTACGCGAAGATGCGCAGGGTCTACTGCAATGGGTACGGGTCGCCGACTTGCTGGACGATCAGGTGCGCGCGCTGCTGTTCCCGTCGCCACCGCTGGACCTGGCGCTGCTTGAGGAACGGCCATGAGCGGCGACCCGCGGTTTTTCGATTTCCTCAAGGAGCGCATCGGCCTCGATGTGACCTCCGTGGGGCCCGCCATCATCGAGCGTGCCGTTCGCCAGCGCAGCACCGTGTCCAATGCGTTCACCGCCGACGAATACTGGCGAATCCTGCAGGGTTCACGAGATGAACAGCAGGCGCTGATCGAAGCGGTGATCGTTCCTGAAACCTGGTTTTTCCGTTACCCGGAATCCTTTGCCACCCTGGCGAAACTGGCGAGCAAACGTCTGGCCGAGATCAACAATCTGCGGGCACTGCGGATTCTCAGCCTGCCATGCTCAACCGGTGAAGAGCCGTACTCGATTGCCATGGCGCTGCTGGACGCCGGGTTCCAGCCGCACCAGTTCAAGGTCGAAGGCATGGACGTCAGCCCGCTGTCGGTGGAAAAGGCCCGGCGTGCGCTGTATGGCAAGAATTCGTTTCGCGGTCAGGATATCGCCTTCCGCGACCGGCATTTCACGGCGCAGAACGACGGTTTTCGCCTCAGTGGCCGGGTGCTGGACCAAGTGCGCCTGCAGGTCGGCAACGTGCTCGATCCGGCGTTGCTCGCCAACGAGCCTCCTTACGACTTCGTGTTCTGCCGCAACCTGTTGATCTATTTCGATCAGGCAACGCAACAGCAGGTGTTCGAAGTCCTCAAGCGTCTGACCCACGTCGACGGTGTGCTGTTTATCGGCCCGGCCGAAGGTAGCCTGCTGGGGCGTTTCGGCATGCGCTCCATCGGCATTCCACAGTCCTTTGCCTTCAGTCGTCACAAGGCTTTGGAACCTGAACCGGCGCTGGCCTTTGTTCCAGCATCATTGCCTGCGCCATTGCCCGTGCCGCGACCGGTGCGCAACGTGGTGCCTGCGCCCATGAACAGGCGCCCGTTCGCGCCTGTAGCGCCAGAAACCCCTGTGGCCAAAAAAGCCGGCGTCGATGTGGCCACGCTGTTGGCGAACATCGCCTCGCTGGCCAACGAAGGCAAGAGTGCCGAAGCCCGTGCTGCGTGCGAAAGTTACCTGCGCAGTCATGAGCCGGTGGCCCAGGTGTTTTACTGGCTCGGGTTGCTCAGCGATGTGGCGGGCAATGTCCTGGAAGCCCAGGGCTTTTATC
>Ga0302169_10000242_pt1 | contig 17496 bp, 15 predicted proteins | sample I_Fen_N1_3_FD_193493 | JGI IMG/M metagenome (GOLD analysis project Ga0302169, IMG submission 193493) | Peat permafrost microbial communities from Stordalen Mire near Abisko, Sweden - I_Fen_N1_3 | ecosystem: Environmental > Terrestrial > Soil > Wetlands > Permafrost | place: Sweden: Abisko...
GGCAAATTCGCGGATGCGTTTATCGTCGGTACTCATCGCAATGCTCCTGAACTGAACTCAAGTGTCGGTAGTTTGGATAAAGAGATTGACCGGGAAGTCCCCCAGCGCGGCGCTGATCATCAGCTCCTTGTGTTTTGTGACTGTGCTGCTTGAAAAAAGTCCCGTTAGATTTTCGTCAGCGTTCGCGAACGGCAAATGGATTCGCGTATCGCCCCACTGCGGCGCGCTCACCTGGGGCTCGGCACTGTTTTCCAGCAGCGCTGCGCAATGGATCGGCACGATGACGATGGCGCGTTTGTCCTCCCATTCACGAACAAATCCCAGCACTCGATGGGCCTGGCTGCCGACGACTTCGAGGGCCTGGTAAGTCCCTCTCCGGAACAGTTCGGCGTGCTCGGTGCGCAGGTTCAAGGTCTGCGCAATCAAGGTTTGCTTGATGCGCCCGTCGCGCCAGTTCGCCAACTGATCCGGCAGATTCAGCGCTTGCTGCAGGGCCTGCTGGCGGCTGGCGTAGTCCACTGGCCGGCGGTTGTCCGGATCGACCAGGCTGAAGTCCCAGAACTCGGTGCCCTGATAGAGATCCGGGACCCCCGGCACAGTCATGCGCAGCAAGGTTTGCGCCAATCCGTTAAGTGCGCCGGGCACGGCAATCGTCTGCGCGGCCTTACCGAGGGCCGTGCGCAGAAAGTCCCCTTGCGGGCTCAGCAGCAGGCGCTGGATGAAAGTCTCAGCCGATTGTTCGTAAGCATCGTTGGGCGTACTCCAACTGCTTTGCAGCTTGGCTTCACGCAGTGCTTTGCGTTGCCACTGCCAGAGGCGCCCGGCATAGGCCTGCAGCGCCGGTTGATCGTCAGCGCGCAGGTCCAGCGGCCAACTGCCGAGGATCGCTTGATAGAGAATCAATTCATCCCCCGCCGATGGCTGCTGATCATCGTCGCGCAACGGGCGGGCGAGGGCACGCCAAAGGCCGATTTGTTCGACGTACCACTGACCGCGTTCGCTCAACACCGCCAGGCGCGCGCGGGTGTCTTCGCCGCGCTTGTGATCGTGGGTCGCGGTGGCCAGCAGGTTGTCCGGAAAATCGGCGAGGCGCTGTGTGCACGCGGCATGAAAGTCCTCGACCGTGGCGCTGAACTGCTCGGTGCTGAAACCGACGTCATTGCGCGACAGCAGCACCGCCGAACGATAGAACGCGGTGTCTTCCACCGCCTTCGCCGCTGCCGGTGAGGTCAGCTGCTGAAAGCGTACGCAGGCATGCTTGAGGCGTTTGCGCGCACGTCCTGCCGGGCATTTGCGCCATGGCTCGCCGCCCAGCCAGCCGGCCAGGCAATCGAGCACCGGCCAGTCGGCTTCGCCGAGGGTCTGCCGGGCGCCGTCCATGGCCTGCTGGAAAAAAACGTTGTCCTGGGCCGGCCGCCCGAGGGGGCTGACGTAGGTGCGGTACACCGGGAAATGCACGATCAGTTCCTGCAACGCCCGGCGAATCGCGCCCAGGGTCAGGTCGCGGCTCATCAAATCGTCCCGGGCCACTTGCAGCAGTGCCTGAGCGACACTTTCGAAGTCCCCGGCCAGCGAGCCGTTGAGGATCTGTTGCCGGGCCAGTTGCGCTTCCTGACGAAAATCGGCGGGACGTTCGCTGTGCCGCTGCCAGATTCTGCCCAAGGCCTGCTCGCCTTGGGGATCGTGTTGCAACAACGACACCTGGTTCATGAATTCATAGCCGGTGGTGCCGTCCACCGACCAGTCACGGTGCAGGCGTTCGCCTTCGCCGAGGATCTTTTCCACATAGATCGGCAGGTGCCGGCCCGGGACCAGGCGGTCGACCCGTCGCCGTAGCTTGCGGCAATAACCCCGAGGGTCGGCGAGGCCATCGATATGGTCGATGCGCAGGCCATCGACCAGTCCTTGCGCCACCAGTTGGAAAATTTTCGCGTGGGTTGCTTCGAACACGGCCGGACGTTCGACCCGCAGGCCGCCCAGTTCGTTGACGTCGAAAAAACGCCGCCAATTAATGTCATCGGCGGCGGTGCGCCAACTGGCGAGACGATAGCTCTGGCGCTCCAGCAGGGTGTGCAGGCGCTGAAAACCTTCTCGGGTGAGCGAGTCGTAGGCTTTGAGGTTTTGTTCAATGGCCTCGAGCATCACGCGATTGCGGGCCAGTTCGCGCAACTCGTCCTGCAAGGGTATCGCCAGGCTGTGGGCGTCGGTCTGGTAGCTCAATGCATTAAACCGGTCTGCCAGGGATTTGAGCGGCTCGATGTCGGCCTTGAGCAGCTCGCCGTAGGTCATCGGGCAAATCGGGAAGTGATGCTCGTAATGCTCGACAAAAAACGCACCGCGCTGTGCGTCGAAACGCAGGGGCAGGGTGCCATCCTGCAGGGCAACCCCATAGTCGCTGCCCAGGAACGGCAGCAGCAATTGACCCTCCATGAACGGATCGGCGGAGTGCCACTGGATATCAAAGAACTCGCCATAGGGGCTCAGGCGACCCCATTCGAGCAAATCCAGCCACCAGGGATTGTCACTGCCGCCGACGGCCATGTGGTTGGAGACGATATCGAGGATCAGGCCCATGCTTTTCGCGCGCAATGCACTGACCAGGCGCCGCAGCGCCGCTTCACCGCCCAGCTGCGGGTTGACGGTGGTCGGGTCCACCACGTCATAGCCATGCATCGACCCGGCTCGGGCGCTCAGCAGCGGCGAGGCGTAGACATGGCTGATGCCGAGGCGGGCGAAGTACGGCACCAGCGGTACCGCATCGTCCAGGGTGAAGCCTTTATGAAACTGCAGCCGCAGGGTTGCCCGCAGTGGCTGCATGGGCCACGGGCTCATTGGTCACGCTCGGCCGCCTGGAGTCGCGCGCAGGCGAGCAGTTCCAGGCGTCGCGAGGCGTCCGGGTCATCGAGTAGCGCTTCGCTGTTAACGGCCAGGCGTCGGGACCAGTTGGGATGAGCATCGATGGTGCCGGGCAAGTTGGCCTGCTGTTCGATGCCTAGCGCATCTTCCAGTGGCAGCAACACCAGCGGTGCACGGGTATGCCCCAGGAAACGCACACTGGCGTCGAGCACCTGATCGGTCTCGTGGGACTCTTCGCGAAAATTCTGCGGGTCCTGGCTCAACGCCCGGCGCAGGCCTTCGCGCTCGCGCTCGCGGTGGTGGCGCCACTCGATTTCACCGTTGGCGTCGATGAGGTTGAGCCGGGCATTCCAGTCGATGTCGCGGCCATGCCACCAGCCATTGAGGGTCGGCAAATCATGGGTGCTGGTGGTTGCCAGCGCGTTGTCCGGCCAGTCGAGGATCGGTTTGAAGTGGGTGTTGTCCTGTTCGAACAGCAGCACCCGCATGCCCAGCATCGAACGGGCGATGAGTTTTTCCCGCAGGCCTTCCGGCACCGTGCCGAGGTCTTCGCCCAGGACGATGGCCTGGTGACGATGGGATTCCAGGGTCAGCAGCCGCAGCAGGTCGTCTACCGGGTAATACAGGTACGCACCGTCGGCGGGCGGCGCGCCGTTGGGGATGACCCACAAACGTTGCAGGCCCATGACGTGGTCGATGCGCAGACCGCCGGCGTGGGCAAAGTTGGCCCTGAGCATTTCGATGAAGGCACGAAAGCCGTTGCGTACAAGGCCTTCGGGAGAAAACGCGGAAATCCCCCAGCCCTGACCGGAACGATTGAGAATATCCGGTGGTGCACCGACGGTAAGGGACGCAAGCAATTCATCCTGGCGACTCCAGGCCTGGCTGCCAGCGCCATCGGCACCGACCGCCAGGTCAGCAATAAGGCCAATGCGCATGCCGCTGCTGCGGGCTGTCGCTTGTGCGCGTTCCAGACAGCGGGTGATCAGCCACTGACAGAAGGCGAAAAAACCGATGCGCCCGGCATTCTCTTCGGCGAATTCGGCGAGGGCAGCGCTATGTGGGGTGCGCCATTGCTCGGGCCAATGACGCCAGTCGAGGCTTTCGCCCTTGGCGGCGCGGGTCTCTTGAATGGCTTCGAAGCGACAGTGGTTTTCCAGGGCCTCGCCACCGGCGTGACGAAAACTGCTGAAATCGGCATGCAACGGGTGTTCGCCCTGAACGAAACCTGCGTACAACGCCTGCAACAGTCGGTGCTTGGCTTCGGCCGCGGCCGGCCAGTCGATCAAGGCGCGCTCTTGCAGGTCTTTGAGCTCGGCGTTCAGGCCGGTGGCATCGATGGCAGCGCGCATCGCGCGCTCGCCAAGGATCGCCCCTGGCGCACAATACAGGCTGTTAAGAAACAGACGGCTGGACGGTGAATAAGGGCTGTAGCGCCGGGTGTCGTTGGCGAACATGGCGTGCAGCGGACTGATCGCCAGCGCTTCGGCGCCACGCTCACCGGCGACCCGGGCCAGATCCTCCAATGCCTGGGTATCACCGAATCCGCCATCGCCGTCACGCCGCAGGGCATACAGTTGCACACTCAGGCCCCAGGTTCGCGGGATCGGACTGTCCACCGCATCGCCTACGCTGTAGCAGCGTTCGGGGGCCACGGCCAGGGTGAAGGTCTGGCCATCGATGCTCACGTGCTGGTAACCCACTGGAATCAACCCCGGCAGAATCGCCTCGGCGTCCAGTTTGAGGGTCAGTCGCGAACCATCTTCAAGGTGGATCTCGCACGGTGTGTGCGGTTCGAAGTGATGGGACAGATCGAGACCGACACCGAAGTCGGCGGTAATCAGTGGCGGCAAGTGACGGGTTTGTTGCACCTGCTGCAATTGCTGCAGGCTGGCGTCGATTTCCTGAGCGCTGCCGGCCGGATGGCCGAGGCCGGTCAGTACGTTACGCAAGACCGAGGGTGCAACTTTTTGCGGACGGCCGTTGGCGTCGATCCAGTCGACCGCGAGGCCGGCCCGGCTGGCCAGGATTTCCAGTTGCGCATCACTCATTGGCGCTCTCCATCAGGGGTTGCAAAGGGGTTGCGGCCGTGAGGCTGACAAGCGCGCAATACGGGGCCAGTGTGCCTTTATCCAGGCGTTCGGCCGAATGTGGCGGGTGTTCGAACAGCAGCGAACCGCCGACCGACGCAGTGTGGAGTACCGGCGCTGCACTAAGGTTCAGGTCGATGCGCAACAGACTGCCATCGCCCAGCCGCCACGACGCACTCACCGCGCCGAACGCCAACACCTCGGCACCCAGCGCCCGGGTGCCGGGCAGGCGCGGGATGATCTGCCGATGGCGGATCTGCAACAGGCGGCGATACAGCTCGTGCATCGGCGACGATTCATTGGCTGTCAGCACAGGGCGGGACGATTCGAAGGTCTGCGGCGCATTCGGGTCGGGAATCTGTTCGCGTTTATGCGCATCAGTGAACGCGGCGAATGCTGCAAACTCGTTACGCCGTCCTTCACGGACCCGTTGCGCCAGTTCGCCAGGGTGGCTGGTGAAAAACAGAAAGGGTTGCCCGGCGGCAAATTCGTCACCCATGAACATCAGCGGGATCATCGGCGACAACAGCAACAACACGGTGGCCGCCTGCAGCGCTTGCGCAGGGGCCAGTTGATGCAATCGTTCACCAAAGGCGCGATTGCCGATCTGGTCGTGATTTTGCAGAAACAGTACGAATGCGCTGGGCTCAAGTTGCCCGCTGGGCTCGCCGCGAGGCTTGCCGTGGCGGTCGATGTGCCCCTGAAAGACGAAACCCTGGCTGAGGCAGCGCGCCAGTTGTTCGGTAGGGTGTTGCGCGTAGTCGGAGTAGTACGCATCGGTCTCACCGGTCAGCAGCACGTGCAGGGCGTTGTGGCCGTCGTCGTTCCACTGTGCGTCGTAGCCTTGTTGAAGCAGGCGGGCCTGGTTGTGCTCGTTTTCCACCGTCAGCCAGACATGGCGCGCTGGATCGGTCTGCTGACGCACCCGCTGCGCCAGTTCCTGGATAAAGTCCGGGTCCTTGATGGCGTGGACCGCGTCCAGGCGCAAGCCGTCGAAACGGTACTCCAGCAACCACATCAAGGCGTTGTCGATGAAGAAGTCCCGCACCTCGCGCCGGCGAAAGTCGATGGCCGCGCCCCAGGGCGTGTGCACATCTTCGCGCAAGAAACCCCTGGCATAGCGATCCAGGTAATTGCCTTGCGGACCGAAGTGGTTGTAGACCACGTCGAGAATCACCGCCAGGCCGTGGCCATGGGCGGTGTCGATCAGGTGCTTGAGTTGTTCGGGTGAACCATAGGAGGCCTGGGGTGCGTAGGGCAGTACCCCGTCGTAACCCCAATTGCGCTCACCGGGGAACTGCGCCACGGGCATCAGTTCGATGGCGGTGACGCCCAATTCAACCAGGCGCGCCAGTTGCTGCTCGACCGCCGCGAACCCGCCGAGCACGCCCACATGCAGTTCGTAAATCACCGCCTCGTGCCAGGGGCGGCCACGCCAGGTGCGGTGTTGCCATCGATAGGCGTGCGGATCAACCACCACGCTGTGTTGGTCGATGCCGCCGGCCTGGGCGCGGGAGGCCGGGTCGGGCACCTCCAGCTCGCCGTCGATGCAGTAGCGATATCGGGTGCCCGCCGGGCAGCGGGTGTTGTTTACGAACCAGCCGTCATCCTGCGGCAACAACGACAAGGATTCTCCATTTTCCAGTTCGACACTGACGTAAAACGCATCTGGCGCCCACAACGCAAATTGCGTGTGTTGTGCATCCAGCATGATTGCGCCGTGGGGCCAGGTCTCGAGGGTCCGTAACGGCATCTTCAAAGCCTCATTATTGTTTGTGCGATTTCCCCAGCGCCTTGGCCACCAGTTGTTCGTAGAGTTCGGCGTAGGGTTCGACCGCCTTGCACCAGTTGAACGGGGCTGCCATGGCCCGGCACCGCATGGCATGCAGCAGGCCGGGGAACGCAAACACCTTGAAGGCGCGGCTCAGGGCCTCCTGATAACTCTCCACCGTCGATTCATCGAACAGGAACCCGGTCACGCCGTTTTCAATGGTGTCGGCCAGGCCGCCGGTGTTGCGCGCCACCGGCAAGGAGCCGAAACGCTGGGCGTACATCTGGCTCAAGCCACAAGGCTCGTAACGCGAAGGCATCAACAGGAAGTCGCTGCCGGCGAACATGCGCCGGGCGTCGGTTTCGTTGAAGCCGATGCGCACACCGATTTGCCCGGGGAAGCGCAACGCCAGTTCGCGCATGGCTTGCTCTTCTTCCGGTTCGCCACGGCCGATGATCGCAATCTGGCCACCGGACTTGACGATATATTCGGAGACCGCTTCGGTCAGGTCCAGGCCTTTCTGGTAGACCAGGCGCGAGACCACGGCGAACAGCGGGCCTTCGGACTCTTCCAGGCCAAACAGTTCGCGCACGTGGGCGGCGTTGACCGCCTTGCCTTCCCAATCGCCAATGCTGAACGGGTGGAACAGGTGAGCGTCGGTCGCCGCATCCCAGCTCTCATCGATGCCGTTGGGAATGCCGCTGAGCAGGCCTTGCTGGGTCTTGGCGGCGAGGAAACCGTCGAGACCGCAGCCGAAGGCCGGGGTGGTGATTTCCTGGGCGTAGGTCGCGCTGACGGTGGTGATGTGGCTCGAATAGGCCATGCCGGCCTTGAGGAACGACATCTTGCCGTAGAACTCCATGCCTTCCTGTTGCAGCGCGTGGTGCGGAATGCCCAGTTCCGGGCAGGAGCCGAGGCTGGTCACGCCCTGATACGCCAGGTTGTGGATGGTGAACAGGGTCGGGGTGCGTTGCCCGCGCCAGTGCATATAGGCGGGCGCCAGGCCGGCCGGCCAGTCATGGGCGTGCACCAGGTCCGGGCACCAGTGGATTTGCGCCAGGTTGGCGGCGATATCGGCGGCCGCCAGGCCCAGGCGGGCGAAGCGAATGTGGTTGTCCGGCCAGTCACGACCGTTGTTGGCGCCATAGGGCGAGCCTTCGCGTTCGTACAACTCGGGGCAGATCAATACATAGATAACCAGGCCATCGGGCATGTCCATGCGCCCGATCTTGCAGGGTGGCAGGGCGGCATGGCCACCGAGCTCACCGATGATATGGATCGGGTTCTCGCTGTGCAGTACCTGCGGGTAACCGGGGATCAGCACACGCACGTCGTGCAGGTGCGCCATCGCCCGGGGCAACGCCGCGGAAACGTCGCCCAGGCCACCGGTTTTCACCAGGTCGGCGATCTCGGAGGTCACAAACAATACTTTTTTCTTGTTCGGGTTCTGACTGGCAACCGGTGTTAGCGTCTTGCTGACGGGCACGTTGATCGATTGGGCATTGTGGGCGCTGACGGCGCTCGATTCGCCGATCTGTTGATGCGCACGCTCTCCCTGAATATCTAAAGCCGCACTGATCATATGCATCTCCCGTGTTGTTGATCTAATTCTCAGGCCTGGCAAACGGTACTTCGTGGCCAATTCCTGTGGCCGGGCGCAAACGCGCTCCACATCAATGAGCAAGCTGCCCAAATGCGCTGAAGCAGAATGGGTGAATGTGCCGTTGCAAGGATTGCACCAGTCGCAACACACCTACCTTTCAGTCGACCGATCACCGCAGGCAAAAGTTTCGACTTTTTTGCCACTTTGTGACCGACCGGTTTTTCCCAGCGAAAGTGAGTCTAGGCCAGAACTTAGAGCGGTAAAGCCCAGATGGCAAAATTGTTCGACAATCGGTTTAACGAGGTACGGACGTGCCGGATTGCAGGGCAAACGCACCGACGAAGTGCAGGTTTATTTTTAAAAATGGCTGAAAACCAGGCACAACTGTCACATCAGTGTGCGTGGGCGAACAGTTGCTGTGCACCATGATGGTGCGTAATTTTGAGTGGTGCGAGGCCAATGCTGGCCTCTTCGCGAGCATGCCCGCTCCCACAGGGTCGGTGGATGTAGGCGGAATTTGTGAACGACCAAAACACTGTAGGAGCTGCGGTGCGACGATTTGACTTGCCAGCGAAGGCGGTGGGTAGCGGCATCGATGTTGAATGTAACGGCCCCTTCGCGGGCAAGCTTGACCGCGAACAGGGCATCTACAGGGGTATGCGTTTATGTGTCGGGCTGGGCTTGGTGCAAGCCGTCGATGGATGCCTGGACCAGGGATTTGGCGGTGCCCAGCATTTGCCGGCTGGCCCAGCGCAGTGTGGCGGTGTGGCCAGGTTGGGTGGCGAAGGGCGCTTGATGGGCCAGGGCTTCGGCGCAACTGAGGTATACGGCGGCGGATTCGAGGGCGTCGAGGATCGGGATGCCGGGTTGGACGGCGAACAGGTGATGGTCGACGTGGTCGCAGTGGGCGAAGGGGGTGGATTTTGTGGTGGGTTCGGTCATGTGCAATCTCCTGGAAAATGGAGTCGCCACTTCATCGCCGTCAAACGATCAGGGTGACAACTGTACGCAGGTTGACGGACCGGGCCAGGAACCCGGCGCACTCGAAAGTGCCCCACGCACAGCTGCCATAACGCTGTGCAAGGTCCTGGAAGAAACGGAGCCGTCAAACCCCATCACGAATGAGTCGTGACAGGCGCGAGGATAGGGAGTGAGGTGGGTGCAGTCAACCGCCTGCATTGCTGGCCCAAGTGCAATCACCGACCGATGATTGCCAGGAGCGTTATGTGATGGCGGCCCCTTGCAGCCGTTGTAGGATGGCGAACGCAGGTCACTTCCACTGGCCCCGGTTTATCCCTCGCTTGCAGGATCTGCGCAAGCCAGAAGGGCCACTTGCGAGAATTCAATCATGATGCCCATTGGCGTTGTTCCTGTTTGTCCAGTTCCCGTCAGGGATCGTCTTCCACCCTCCGATTCGGCAACGTCCCAGGTAGCGGTGCAACTCAATGTGGTGAGCTCAAGTACTCACTCATTGAATCCTGCAAGGCTCTCGGGCTTACAGCGTGATAAATCACTGGGGTTGTCTTATGGCGACCTTATCAGTACTTCAAAAGAGGCGGTGCGTTGGCTGGATACTGAGGCGTCCGCGGGCAAGCTTGCTCAATTCAAGCACCTTGAAACGCAAACAGGAGGCCAACCAGCCGTTGCACCGGCTCATCAGAATATCAAGGACGGAGGTTTAAATCGTTGATCGTTAATTCAATGAAAAACTCACATACCCCGGGCACATTGTTAGTCGTTCCGAAAGTCACCTTCGATGAAATAGATCGGATGTTGCGAGACTGAGCATACCCAGTGGCTCTGCGGCGTGTGCACGATCCCCTGTAGGAGCTAGCTTGCTGGCGATGGTCGTGAACGATGACGTTGTCTGCCTGACACCCCGTGGCGGTCTCGAGTTTTTCGCGAGCGGGCTCGCTCCTACGTGGCGATGGTCGTGCACGATTGCGTTGTGTGTCTGGCAGCCCGTGGCGGTCTCGGGTTTTTCGCGAGCGGGCTCGCTCCTACAGTAAGCGCCGGATCGGTGTGCCGGCGGACCAGGCTTGAATGTCTTCGATCATCTGCGAAAAGAACAGCTGGTAATTCTGTTGGCTGACATACCCGACATGGGGCGTGGCCAGTACATTGTCCAGGGTCCTGAAGGGATGTAGAGGTGGCAACGGCTCGACGTCGAACACATCCAGTGCCGCACCTGCCAGCTGGCGTTTGTGCAAGGCCTTGATCAAGGCCGCCTCGTCGACGATGGGCCCGCGTGCGGTGTTGACCAGCAGTGCCGTGGGCTTCATCCAGCCCAGCGCCTCGGCGTCCACCAGGCCTCGGGAGCGATCGCTGAGCACCAGATGCACCGACAACACATCGGCCTGCTCGAACAGTTGTTGCTTGCTGACGTACGTCACACCCGCTTCGGCCGCGCGTTCTGCGGTGAGGTTTTCGCTCCAGGCGATGACGCGCATGCCGAACACCTGGCCAAACTGCGCGACCCGTTGACCGATGCTGCCCAAGCCGAGAATCGCCAGGGTCTTGCCGTGCAGGTCGCCCCCCAGCCCTTGCTGCCATTGGCCGGCCCGCAGGGCATTGGCTTCAGCCACGAGATTGCGGGTGGCGGCCATGATCAGTGTCCAGGTCAGTTCCGGGGCGGCGTGCTTGTAGCTGTCGCTGCCGCACACCTCAATACCCCGCGCGGCCGCCGCTTTCAGGTCGATCGCGGCGTTGCGCATGCCGCCGGTGACCAGCAATTTCAGTTTCGGCAACTGGCCAAGCAGGTGCTCATCGAAGCGGGTGCGCTCGCGCATCACGCAAATCACCTCAAACTCGCGCAGACGAGTTGCCAGGGTGGCACTGTCGGCGGGGTATTGATGAATAAAACTGACTTGGCCGATGCTTTCCAGCACCGACCAGTCGACCACGTTGCGGGCCACGTCCTGCCAATCGTCAATTACCGCAATCTGTAGCGCCATCAGCCTTACCTCATCAATGCACGGGGTCGGTTTTGCTCAGCCAGGCGAGCAACGCCTGGTGGAATTTTTCCGGTTCTGCCATCTGTGGCGCGTGGCCCAGCCCAGGGAATTCAATCCATGTCGAACGATCCTGGATCGGCTTGATTAGGGCGACATTAAACTGGCCATCGCCCAGGCGCTTGGTTCAATCCATCCAGCCCAGGGTGATCAGCGCCAGCACCCCGTAACGGGCGCCCTTGGCGAGCGTCACGATCAGCAGGAAACGCCCCAACGGCTCACGCATGACGCCGGCCACCAGGGTCAGCGGGTCACCGATCACCGGCAGCCAACTCAGCAGCAACGACCAATGACCGTAACGCTGGTAATGCTCGCGGGCACGTTCCAGATGCCGAGGGCTGACCGGAAACCAGCGCCGGTCACCGAAGCGCTCGATGGCGCGTCCCAGCCACCAGTTCAGCACAGAGCCCAGGACGTTGCCCAGGGTTGCCACCGCCAGGAGCAACCATAGCCCATGCCGATCGCTGAGCAGCAGCCCCACCAGCACCGCTTCGGACTGCAAGGGCAGCAGCGTCGCGGCACCGAAGGCGGCCAGGAACAGCCCGACGTAAGCGCCGAAAATCAATGGGCCGGGTAGTCCGCCACCACCACATCGGTGCCGTCTTTTTTCAGGCCGATCACTTGATAGGCATCGCCCATGCCATCCATTTCCATGCCCGGCGATCCCATGGGCATGCCGGGAGCGGCAACACCCAGCAGGTCGTCACGTTTGCTCAGGGCCAAAACCTGATCGGCCGGCACGTGACCTTCGACGAATTTGCCATTGATCAGGCCGGTGTGGCACGACGCCAGGCGCGGCGGTACGCCGTGCTGTTGCTTGAATTCGCTCATGTTGCTTTCGACATGGTCCTCGACCTTGAAGCCGTTGGCCTGCAGATGGCTGATCCATTTTTTGCAGCAACCGCAATTGGCGTCGCGATGGACCTCGATCGGGATCAGGTCGGCGGCCTGGGCCAGGGAGGAAATGAACAGGGCGCTCAAGGCAACCAGACGCAGAGGGGTTCGCATAGGGGGAGGGTCTCGTGGTGCGGGCAAAGGAAGGTATTCTGAGCAAAATTTCCTGCCGCGCATTCAAGGTTTGTTTCTAATTAATACAAAGTTGCCCAGGCGGCGCTGCCTTGCAACAACAACGTTGCTGCCAAGGCCTGATAGACGATGGTGCTGGCCCGTCCAGGCAATCGAACGGGCCAGGCAGTGGTTTTTCCTGATCAACTCTCCACAAGCAATACCGGGTTGTCAGTTCGCTGATCGAATGCTCAGCCGTCTGATGAACGACGGGCGTTATCGATGCTGGTAGTAACCCGGTCCGCCATGGTCGTAGTAACGGTCATGGTGCCAGCCACCGTGGGGGAAGACGATGCAGCCACTCAGGGACAAGACAGCCAGCAGGGGAATCAACAGGGTGATTCGACGCAACATTTGAAAATCCTCATGGTTATCGCCGCGATGAAGCCAAAACTCTTCATGGGCTGTAACATGAGACCCCGTTTGCTGCCTCTCATCCCCGCCATTCGGTAGGGACTTGGCATGCGTTCGGATACAAAGCGGATACATTTTTCAGGTTCAGGCTTACATTCAGGAAATGGCAATGACCCAGTCGCAACGTTTGAAATACTCGATTCTGATCTCCCTGGTGGTGCTGGGGATCATGTTTGGCCTTTCGTATTTGCAGAACACCGGGGTCATCAGCGAAAAGCTGTTCCAGTACATCGCCATTGGCGTTGCGGTGATAGTGGTGGTGGTCAATGGCATGATGCGCCGCAAGGTCAAGCCCTGAGCAATCGACCCAGGGTTTGATTATGCCTGGTGCAGGACAGCGGCGGCCTTTGGGTGCAGGCTGTAGCTTTTGTCCGGATTAAGGACAATCACGCCTTCACTGCACAGGCGTTTGAGCACTTCGCGCACACTCAGGAAGGACAGCGGAATATCCAGTTCCAGCAATTGAGTGTGCACGCCGCGCACGCCCAGGCTGCGGTCGTGTTCGGCGGCCACCAGCAAGGCGTCGATGACTTTCAGGCGAATCAGGCTGGTTCGCAGGCCGAAGCTCTTGAGCAGCAACCTGATCCGCTCATTGCCATGGCGCTCGGCAGGCTGGTCTAAGGCATCACCGCCGAGGGCGTTGCTCGTTGGCGCATTGCTACCGTCCGTTGGCAGTTGCGTGTTGTACATGGCAAAACTCCTGTTGCGAGCCTTATCAGGAAAAAAATTGGGCGCTCGTGCCTGGCTGGACGTATGAGCCTGGCAAATCATGAAGACTCAGATGTAGAAATTTCGTCGTCATTGCGTCACCAACCCGTGAGCCCGGCGGCATCACACACCCATGATGCGGATAGCTCGCCTGCATGGCAGGGCCGAGTCCCAGGCCATCCCCGGGCTGCCGATCATGGCGGCTGACCAGTACCGAACCTTCGACCCGCTTCACTTTCACCCTGGATGCCCCATCTAAAAGTTGACAGGCTGCTCGCCCCGAGTTGTTAATCGGCGGTCTACATACGCTGTTGCCCCCTCCAATAATTAGTCTGGAGCTTCAGATGTCTGCGCCACACGATCATGTGTCTACTGTTGTCTCGCAAAACCTGTCCTTCGACGAACTGACAACTTTGCTTGAGAAGATATTCCAGCGTCATGGCACCTCGGCCGAGGTTGCTCGGGTGCTGGCCGCAAACTGCGCCGGCGCCGAACGCGACGGCGCGCACAGTCACGGGGTGTTCCGTATTCCGGGATACGTCTCGACGCTGCAGAGCGGTTGGGTCAACGGTCAGGCCGTTCCGGTGGTCGAGGATGTGGCCTCGGGGTTTGTCCGGGTCGACGCCGGCAACGGTTTTGCGCAACCGGCCCTTGCCGCCGCCCGGGCCTTGCTGGTGGAAAAGGCCCGCAGCGCCGGCATCGCGATACTGGCGATTCGCAATTCCCATCATTTCGCTGCCCTGTGGCCGGACGTCGAGCCGTTTGCCTATGAAGGGCTGGTGGCACTCAGCGTGGTCAACAGCATGACCTGCGTCGTGCCGCACGGTGCCGACCGGCCGCTGTTTGGCACCAATCCGATTGCCTTCGCCGCGCCGCGGTCCGACGGTGATCCGATTGTCTTTGACCTGGCCACCAGTGCCATAGCCCATGGCGATGTGCAGATCGCCGCGCGCAAGGGGGAGCGTTTGCCCCCCGGCATGGGTGTGGACAGCCTCGGTCAACCGACCCAGGACCCGAAAGCGATCCTCGAAGGCGGGGCGTTGTTGCCGTTCGGTGGGCACAAGGGCTCGGCGCTGTCGATGATGGTCGAATTGTTGGCGGCGGCGTTGACCGGGGGCAATTTCTCTTTCGAGTTCGACTGGAAAAACCATCCCGGCGCCAAGACCCCATGGACCGGTCAATTGCTGATCGTGATCGATCCGGCCAAGGCGGCGGGGCAGAGCTTTGCCGAGCGCAGCCAGGAACTGGTACGGCAGATGCACAGTGTGGGTTTGAAGCGCTTGCCGGGTGATCGGCGTCATCAGCAACGCGCCAAATCGCAAACTGCCGGGATTGCGCTGGATGCCCAGACACTGGCCAATCTGCGGGAACTGGCGGGTAGTTAAAACCCTGTGGGAGCGGGCAAGCCTGCTCCCACAGGTTTGTGTGGGGACTTGGATTCAGCGGCGTGCCAGCAACAACCCGACCACCAGGCCAAACCCGGCGGAAACGGCAACGGTTTGCCATGGATGGCCGCCGATGTAGGTCTCGGTGGCATCGACCGCAGGTTTCGCCCGATCACGCACATGGGTCACCGAATCCCGGGCCTGCTGGAGTTTTTGGGCAATCTGCCCGCGGAGCGTCTCGGCTTCCTCGCCCACCAGTGAGGCGCTGCTTTTGAGCAGTTTTTCCGACTCTTCGATCAGGGCCGAAAGTTCGCTGAATGCTTGATCCTTGATTTGATCTTCGGCGGCTTGTGCGGCGGTTTTGCGGGCCATTGAAGGACTCCTTGCAGGTAAGTGGACAGTGAACAATGGAGTGCGCCGCGATTGAAAAAGTTGCAGCGATTTTTCGCGCAGCTTCAATCCTGGAGAAATCCAGCGCAGGACGTTTCGTCCTACAGTGTAAGATGTTGCCTACTTTACGCAGCAGGAAATCCCCATGAGCTTCAATCTGGCCGACAAACCCCTTGCCGAGCGCGCTGCGCTTGAAGATGAGAAATCCCGTCTGTTCGAACTCTGGCAAAACAATCTGGGCAAAGCCAAGGGCGAGGCCGCACGGTTGTTTGGCGAACGCGCCAAGCGCAAAGGCAAATGGGCCGAGTGGGTTCGCGCCGAGCTGGACGGCATGTCTCCTCCGGAGTTCTCGAACATGGTGCGCAGCGAAATCAATCGCCTGATGGCCGCCAACAAATAGAATCCCCGTCTCGCCTACGTGCTGGCAAAACTCGCGACAATCGCTTCACCTACTTTCAACACCACCGGATCGAGCTGGGTACTGCTACGCCAGCCCGGTTCGATCCGGTAACGGGGCAATGCCAAAGGGCAGGGCCGTAGCGCATCTTTCGCTGTCGCAGCGAACGGCCCGCGATAGCGATGGAACGCTCAACAAAGGTGTTGCATGGGCCACCGGCATCGCGAGCAAGCTCGCTCCCACCGAAGGCGGACCTAGCGGCTGCCGGTCATTGGCCCTGGCAGGCTGAGCTTGCCACTGTCCACGAAGCGCGTAGTGCCGAACAGGCCGCCGGCCAGCTTGCCGCGCAGGATGTAGGGCAGATTGTTCAGGGTATGTATTTGGCTCAGGCCAATGGTCTGGCGCACCACCGAGAAGGCCGACACGCTGACTGGCACGGTCAACACGGTTTCGGAATAGCGCGAGACTGAACCGGACTGATCGCTGACACCGGAGGCGAAGGGTTGACCATTGATTTCCAGGTCCAGTGCCACGCCGTTGAAGTTGACGTTGGTGCCATTGGGGTTCTGCACGCGAATCTTCACGGCGAACCGAACTTCCATATCCTGGCTTGGCAGCGGCTCAATACCGACGATGTTGACGTTCAATGGATCGCTATTGGGAAACGAGGTACAGGCGCTCAGGCAGAGCAACAGGAGGGACAGGAAGACCGCTTGGACACTGCGCATTGACGTGCTCTCGATGAGAAAAGGGCTGAACCACCTGTGGCTCAGCCCTTGAGCGCAATCTAGCGGTTCAACTGTGCGACACCCGCAGGCGTTTCGGGTTCACCCCGGGGCGGGACATCGGGATTGTGCATCACTTGCAGCACCGAGGCCTCGGGGTCGAACTCGTCCTCTTCCAGCCCGATGAATTCTTCAGGCAGGAAGATATTCAAAACGATAGCGCACAGTGCGCCGACGGTGATGGGCGATTCGAAAATGTTGTGCAGCGCCTGCGGCAGTTCACGCAGGACTTGCGGCACAGCCGCCACACCCAGGCCCATGCCCAGGGAAATCGCCACGATCAGCATGTTGCGCCGATGCAGTCCGGCTTCGGCGAGGATCTTGATCCCGGCCACCGCCACGGTGCCGAACATCACCAGCTCGGCGCCGCCGAGCACCGGTTTGGGCATCAGTTGCAGCACCGCGCCGATCATCGGGAACAACCCCAGCAGCACCAACAGGCCGGCAATGAAAAACGCCACGTAACGGCTGGCCACACCCGTGAGCTGAATCACGCCGTTGTTCTGGGCGAAGGTCACCATCGGCATGCTGTTGAACACCGCAGCCATGGCCGAGTTGAGGCCGTCTGCCAGCAGCCCGGACTTGATTCGGCGGATGTACACCGGGCCTTTGACCGGTTGCCGGGAAATCATTGAGTTGGCCGTCAAGTCACCGGCCGCTTCCAGTGGCGATACCAGGAAGATCACCGCCACCGGCACGAACGCCACCCAATCGAAGGAAAAGCCGTACTTGAACGGCACCGGCACGCTCATCAGCGGCACGGCGGGCAGGCTGGCGAAGTCGACGTGGCCCATCATCCAGGCGGCCCCATAGCCAAGGATCAGGCCGATGACGATCGCTCCCAGGCGCAGGAACGGCACATCGACCCGGTTCAACACGACGATCGTCCCGAGCACCAGCGCGGCCAGGCCCAGGTGGCTGGCGGCTCCAAGGTCGCTGGCGCCGAAACCGCCGGCGATATCGGTCATGGCGACCTTGATCAGCGACAGCCCCATGAGCGTGATGATCGTGCCGGTGAACA
>Ga0302169_10000243_pt1 | contig 17450 bp, 14 predicted proteins | sample I_Fen_N1_3_FD_193493 | JGI IMG/M metagenome (GOLD analysis project Ga0302169, IMG submission 193493) | Peat permafrost microbial communities from Stordalen Mire near Abisko, Sweden - I_Fen_N1_3 | ecosystem: Environmental > Terrestrial > Soil > Wetlands > Permafrost | place: Sweden: Abisko...
TTGACGCCCACCGGTTGGACCTTGTCCGGGTGCACGCCCTTGATCTGGAAGTTCAGGGTCTTGAGGATCTTGCGGCTGGCCACGTCGAGAATGGTCACGGTGCCGCCGATTTCCGCCGAGGCCCACAACTGCGAACCATCGGCCGAGAACTCGACGAAACGCGGACGCTGATCCACCAGGGTGCTATCAGCCAGGGTCTGGGTGCTGGTGTCGATCCAGTGCAGCATGTTGGTGGTTTCGCTGGTGTTCACCGCCCACTTGCCATCGGGGCTGACGGCCATGCCTTCGGGTTCGACGCCGACGTTGATCTGGCTGAGGACCTTGGAAGTTTCGGTGTCGATCACCGTGACCAGCGCATCGTCTTCGTTGGACACATACAACCAGCGATTGTTGGGGTGCAGGGCGAATTGCTCGGGATCCTTGCCCGAAGGCAGTTCCTTGATGATCTTGCGGGTGGCCACGTCCATCACCTGCACCCGGTCCGAGTCGCTGGCGCAGATGTACAGCAGCTTGTTGTCATGGGACAGCAGCAGGCCGCGGGGACGCTGGCCGACGGGCAAGGTCTCGGTGACTTGCAGGGTCTGCATGTCGATCAGGCTCAGGCTGTTGTCCTTTTCGTTGGAAACCCAGGCGGTGCTGGCCGCGGCGTGTCCCGCGGCGAGCAGCAGGGCGCATGAAAGCAGGGTGCGGCGCATGGCAGGTTCCTTATTGTTGTCGTTGATGTGAAAAAAGGGATCAGGGAAAGCGGCAACTGACCTCGGGCTTGTCGTAGCCCAGGCTGTCCATTTCGTTGAAGGGGTGCAGAAAGCCGTCCTGGGGCGAGGTACTGACCAGCGCCCGGGGCTGGACGATGGGGATTGGCTGGCGCAACTGGCCGTTCCACGGCCGATAACTGAGCTTGCGACCCTTGAAACCGTCCAGCGGCAGTTGATCGCTGATTTCCAGCTGCCGGATTGCCATGGGCTCGGCCTGGCGCAGTTTGCTCACGGCGCTGGCGATGCTGCGCACGGCCATCCACGCGGCGAAATCACGGTCGTTCATCCAGCGTCCGGCCAGGGCTTCGAAGCGTTTTTGCAACTGCGCGGCGCCGTAGGTTTCCACGGTTTTGTGCCAGCCCACCGGGGTCAGGCCCTGGGTGCCCGCCACCGGGCGCGGGTACCAGGTCTGGTACGGCACGTATTCGCCAAAGTCGCCGCGTTCATCGGCCACTAACACCACGTCGTATTCAGCGGTCTGGGTAAACAGCGGCATGTCGGCCTGGGCGCTGCGTCGTTGATCGTTATCGAAACTCCAGGCCTTCTCCGCCACCAGTTGCACGCCGAAGCGCTTGGCCGCGCGGCGCAGGGCGGCGGCGTAGGCTTGATCGTCCGCGGTCGGGCCGACGATCAGCAGTGCCCGCTGCCATTTGCGCACCACCAGAAATTGCCCCAGGGCATCGGCGAGCATCGCCCGGCTGGGCAGGCTGTGCAGCACGTTCGGCAGGCAATCGGTGGTGCGCAGGCTGTCGTCCGGGCTGCCGGCGTTGAACAACAGGCTGTCGGGAAGTACCGCGCTGAGCCGGCGCAGGGTCTCAGCCGGCGCGTTCACCACAAACAGCCGCAGGCCTTGTTCGTGCTGGGCCTTGGCGGCTTCGATCAACGCATCCGGGCTGTCGACGCTGGCACTCGTCAGGCTGTAGCTGTGCTTGAGAAAGCGCCCGGTGCTGTTGCTGTCGGTGATCGCCAGTTCAGCACCACGCAACCCGGCATCGTTCGGTTCGGGAATGACGTTCGACAGCAGCGGTCCGGGGTCGGGGCGATAGCCCAGGTAGCCGATCCGCACCTGCAATGACGGCTCTGCGGCCTGGCTGCGGGTCGCCAGGCCGGCGGCGCAGGCAATCGCCAGCAGATAGAACAAGGCGTAAGGGGCAAGCTGGCGCATAGGGCACTCCATTACAGGTAGCGCCAGCATAGGAAGCCCGTGGAACCGTGGAAATATGCAGAAAGTACCGGTGAGGCAGTACCAAGGTCGTAACTCGCGGCAAACGGCGCGGTCCTGGCATGGGCAACAATGCGAGTGCGCCACAAGCTCTACGACCAAGGGAGGAGGCCGCGACCACCAAAGCAGCATGGGGCCTGCGCGGCGGGATTCCTAAGATGAGTGCCATAGCCTCTGCCAAGAGGTTTTGCGTGCAATCTTGAGGGCATAACAATGACAACAAAACGCAACGCCTTGCTCGTTGCCGGACTGCTGGCCGGCTTTATCAGTGCAGGTTCCGTATGGGCCCACGGCAACGTGGTGCCTCAGGCCGTCGAAACCAAAGGCCTGACGCCAATCAAGGATGCCGGGGTGAAGGTGGATGGCGATGGCTGGGCCGCCGTGAACCCGTACCGCAGTTCCCCGGAGCACGACAAGGCCCTGGAAATCGGCTCATCGGCCTACAACCAGAACTGCGCGGCCTGCCACGGCCTTGAAGCCATATCAGGCGGCATCGCACCGGATTTGCGGAAGCTCGATGTCGCCGACGCCGGTGATGAATGGTTCGTCGAGCGGGTGCGCAACGGGGCGGTGCGTGACGGCCGGGTGTACATGCCGAAGATGGCCGACTACCTGAGCCAGGAAGCCTTGTGGGCGGTGCGCACTTATCTGGACAGCGTCCACGTCGAGGAGTAACCCATGCGCCTGCTCGCGGTGTTGATCAGCGCTGTGTGGCTGTGCTGCCAGTCGGTGCAGGCGCAGGTGCGCAACTATGACGAAATGATCGCGGCCGGGGAACTGAAGGTCGCGGTCTACAAGGACTTCGCGCCCTACAGTTTTGAAGATGCCGGGCAGCCGCGCGGTGTTGATGTCGAACTCGCCCAGGCGTTGGCCAAGGCCCTGGGCGTACGCCTGACGCTGATCTGGGCGCCGGCCGGGGAAAAACTCGACGACGACCTGCGCGATTACATCTGGCGTGCCAGTCAACTGCACAAGCAGCAACTGGCCGACCTGATGATGCGTGTGCCCTACGACCGCGATTACGCGCAAAAGCGCAACGAATTCGGCGAGATGGAAAACGGTCATGTGGTGATGTTCGGTCCTTACCAGAACGAGCAATGGCAGGTGGCCTACGATCGTCGTCGACTGGACAAGGTCAGCAGTGTCGCGGTGTTCGAACAGCACCCGATTGGCGTTGAGGTCGACAGCGTGCCGTCGTTCTACCTGACCTCGGTGTTCAACGGCATGCTCGCCGGCAAGACCCACCACTACCCGGGCGTGCCCCAGGCGTTTGCGGCAATGCAGGCCGGTGAGGTCGATGCAGTGATGGCCATGCGCGGCGAGATCGATTGGCAGGTGCACGAGGCCGCCGACCCGCAGGTGGCGCTGGCGCAAAACGCTTATCCGAACATGGGCAAACAGCTCTGGGAAATCGGCATGGCCGTGCACGAAAGCAACCGGCAACTGGCCTATGCCGTGGAAGAGGCACTGGAAGGCCTGATCCGCGAGGGCTCGGTGAAAACCATCTACGGCCATTACGGCCTGCGTTATGACGTACCCGAGATGTATCAATAGGAGCGGGCGATGAACTGGCGAGCGAGTTGTCTGTTGGCCTGCTGGTTGAGCCTGGACCAGGCTGCACAGGCTGCCGGGATCGATCCGGGCAGGGACCCGGTGCCGTCGGTCATGTGGTCGTTCTATCACCAGCAGATGCTGGGCGATGCGCCGTTCATGTTCGATGAGCGGGTCAAGCTGCTGGCCCCGCCCTTTGCCGAGGACGCCCGGCAAGTGCCCGTGGAAATCGACGCCCGGGCGTTCAAGGGTGAGGTGGTGAGAATACTCGCCTGGGCCGAGCTCAACCCTTTGCCGAAAATCGTCGACTTCGAGCCCGTGAGCGGTGTGTTGCCGTGGCTGTCGGTGCGTATTCGCGTCGAACAGGCAACCCCGTTGCGCGCAGCGGTGCTGACCCGCGACGGGCTGTGGCATGTCGGTTCGGCCCTGATCGATGCGGCGGGCGGAGGTTGTACCGCGCCCAGTGTGGTGCGCACCCAACCAGGCTGGGAGGAACACATCGGCGAGGTGCTGGGCGGGCGCTATCCGCGCGCTGGTTTCAACCGTCTACGTTTGCAGGTGGCGCACCCGATGGACAACGGCATGGTCAGCGGCATTGCGGAGTTCTTCATTAACCACGCCGAATTACGCGACTCGAATAATCAGGTATTGGCCCGCCTGGAACTGTTTCCCGCGGTCAGTGAAAACCCCAACCTGGCCTTTGACATTGAAGGGGCAGGGCAGACCCGCCTGGTGTTGCGCGACAACGGCGGCAATCAGTTCGATGCGTCGATACCCTGACCCCAAGGAGCGCGCCATGCGTTGGATGCTGCTGTTGTTGATCGGCTTGAGCCTGCCGGTGCTGGCCGACCTCGAATACGCGCTCAAGCCGCGGCAGATCGCCGAAGACACCTGGCTGCTGGAGGGCAGCACCGACAATTTCGCCACGGCCAACGGCGGCAACATCGTCAATACCGCATTCATCGTCACCGAACGCGGCGTAGTGGTGATAGATACCGGGCCATCCAGGCGTTATGGCGAAGCCATGCGCCGGGCGATTGCCGCGATCACCGATAAACCGGTGATCGAGGTGCTGCTGACGCACCATCACCCGGACCACGTGCTGGGCAACCAGGCCTTCATCGATGTGCCGATCGGTGCGCTCGCCGCCACCACCGAGCTGTTGCATCAACAGGGTGATGCCATGGCGCAAAACATGTATCGGCTGGTGGGCGACTGGATGCGGGGCACCGAGGTGGTGTTGCCGACCCGGACGCTCACCGCTGGCGTGCAACGTTTTGGGAACCACGATCTGCAGCTGCTGAGCCTGGGTGGGCATACGGGTGCGGATCTGGCTATTCTCGACCAGAAAACCGGCGTGCTGTTCGCCGGGGATCTGGTGTTTTATCAGCGGGCGCTGACCACGCCCAACAGCCCGGGGTTGTCGGTGTGGCTGGCGGACATCGCCACCCTGCAAGCATTGCCCTGGACGCTGATCGTGCCCGGTCACGGGCCGGTGGCCAGCGACCCGCAGCCTTTCGAGCAAATGCGCGATTACCTGGCCTGGCTCGACCAGTTGATGCGCGACGGCGCTGCCCAGGGCAGCGACATGGCCGAGATGATCCGCAGCCCCATTCCCGAACGTTTCGCCGGCATCAACCTGAGCCGCTATGAACTGATCCGCAGTGTCAGTCACCTGTATCCGCGCTATGAGCGCGCGCAAATGACCCGGGTCGATTCCGCCACGCAGCAATGATCAACACCGCCCCCCTGTAGGAGCGAGCCTGCTCGCGATGAACCTGAGAGCACCGCGGGGTGTCAGGTTTCCAGCGTGATCGTTGACCACCATCGCGAGCACGCTCGCTCCTACAGGGGAGGCGTCATATCCACACCCACCCCCCTACCAAGGAACTAGAAAACTCCACACAGCGGGTCATTGTTGCAAGGGCGGCGGCGCCCAAGAATCTGCATCACACCGGGAAATTTTCCCGCACATAACAAAAAACCGCAGAGGTAGCCGTCATGACTCAACCCGCACGTCGCCAGCCCTTCGTCTTGAGCCTGTTGCTCAGTGCCATGCTGTTGTCCGGCCAGGCGCTGGCCGGCGTCACCGACCAGGACATTCTCCAGGACCCGAAGAACCCGGAGCAGATCGTCACCAACGGCCTGGGCGTTCAGGGTCAGCGCTACAGCCCGCTGGACATTCTCAATGTCGGTAACGTCAAGGAGTTGCGGCCGGTCTGGGCATTCTCCTTCGGCGGTGAAAAGCAGCGCGGTCAGCAAGCACAGCCGATGATCAAGGACGGCGTGATGTACATGACCGGCTCCTACTCGCGGGTCTTCGCCGTGGATGCGCGTACCGGCAAGAAACTCTGGCAATACGATGCGCGCCTGCCCGATGACATCCGTCCATGCTGCGACGTGATCAACCGTGGGGTCGCGTTGTATGGCGACCTGGTGATCTTCGGCACCCTCGACGCCAAGCTCGTGGCGCTGAACAAGGACACCGGCAAGGTGGTCTGGAGCAAAAAGGTCGCGGACCACAAGGAAGGCTACTCGATCAGTGCCGCGCCACTGGTGATCAACGGCAAACTGATTACCGGCGTGGCCGGTGGCGAGTTCGGCGTGGTGGGCAAGATCGAAGCCTATGACCCGAAAAGCGGTGACCTGTTGTGGACCCGGCCGACTGTGGAAGGCCATATGGGCTACGTCTACAAGGACGGCAAAGCCGTGGAGAACGGTATCTCCGGCGGCGAGGCCGGCAAGACCTGGCCCGGCGACCTTTGGAAAACCGGTGGTGCAGCGCCCTGGCTGGGCGGCTATTACGACCCCGAAACCAATCTGCTGCTGTTCGGCACCGGCAACCCGGCGCCGTGGAACTCGCACCTGCGCCCTGGCGACAACCTCTACTCGTCCTCGCGCCTGGCGCTCAACCCGGACGATGGCACCATCAAATGGCACTTCCAGAGCACGCCCCACGACGGTTGGGACTATGACGGCGTGAACGAACTGGTGTCGTTCAACTACACCGACGGTGGCAAGGAAATCAAAGCGGCGGCGACCGCCGACCGTAACGGTTTCTTCTACGTGCTGGATCGCACCAACGGCAAATTCATCCGCGGTTTTCCATTCGTGGACAAAATCACCTGGGCCAGCGGGCTGGATAAAGATGGCCGGCCGATCTACAACGAAGCCAGTCGTCCTGGCGCACCGGGCACCGAAGCCAAGGGCAGTTCGGTGTTCGTAGCACCGGCATTCCTCGGTGCGAAAAACTGGATGCCAATGGCATACAACCGCGACACCGGGCTGTTCTATGTGCCGTCCAACGAATGGGGCATGGACATCTGGAACGAGGGCATCGCCTACAAGAAAGGCGCAGCGTTCCTCGGCGCCGGTTTCACCATCAAGCCTCTGAATGAAGATTACATCGGCGTGTTGCGGGCGATTGACCCGAAAACCGGCAAGGAAGTCTGGCGCCACAAGAACTTCGCGCCGCTGTGGGGCGGGGTACTGACCACCAAGGGCAACCTGGTGTTCACCGGTACGCCGGAAGGCTTCCTGCAAGCGTTCAATGCCAAGACCGGAGAGAAAGTCTGGGAGTTCCAGACCGGTTCCGGCGTGCTCGGCTCGCCCGTGACCTGGGAAATGGACGGCGAACAATACGTCTCGGTCCTCTCGGGTTGGGGCGGCGCCGTGCCGCTGTGGGGCGGCGAGGTGGCCAAGCGCGTCAAGGACTTCAACCAGGGTGGCATGCTCTGGACCTTCAAGCTGCCCAAAGACCTCGTCGCCAAGCACTGATTGCGAATTCAACGCATAACCCCCCTGTAGGAGCGAGCCAGCTCGCGATGAACCTGAGAACACCGCGGGGTGTCAGGTGCCCAGCGTTATCGTTCACGACCATCGCGAGCAGGCTCGCTCCTACGACCAAATAACGAGAGTCCCCCTGCCAACGGCGCATTCGTCTGGCGCGTGGGGCTCTCTAGTATCGGTTCATCGCCTGTTGGTTCGACAGGCATCGACCCAGACAGAGGCCCACCATGATCTACGCACAACCCGGAACACCAGGCTCAGTCGTATCCTTCAAGCCACGCTACGGCAACTTCATTGGCGGCCAGTTCGTCGCGCCGGTCAATGGCGAGTACTTCACCAATACTTCACCGGTCAACGGTGAAGTGATTGCCGAGTTCCCGCGTTCCAGCGCCGCCGACATCGACAAGGCCTTGGACGCGGCCCATGCCGCCGCCGATGCCTGGGGCAAGACCTCGGCCCAGGACCGCTCCCTGGTGCTGTTGAAAATCGCTGATCGCATCGAGCAAAACCTGGAAATCCTCGCCGTCACCGAAACCTGGGACAACGGCAAGGCCGTGCGTGAAACCCTCAATGCCGATGTGCCGCTGGCCGCCGACCACTTTCGTTACTTTGCCGGTTGCATCCGCGCTCAGGAAGGCGGTGCCGCCGAGATCAACGAACTGACCACCGCGTATCACTTCCACGAGCCCTTGGGTGTGGTCGGGCAAATCATTCCGTGGAACTTTCCGCTGCTGATGGCGGCCTGGAAACTCGCGCCGGCCCTGGCCGCCGGCAATTGCATCGTGCTCAAACCGGCGGAACAGACGCCGCTGTCGATCATGGTGTTTGCAGAACTGATCGCCGACCTGTTGCCGGCGGGCGTGCTGAATATCGTCCAGGGCTTCGGCCGTGAAGCCGGCGAGGCCCTGGCCACCAGCAAGCGCATTGCCAAAATCGCCTTCACCGGCTCGACTCCGGTCGGCGCGCACATCATGCATTGCGCCGCCGAAAACATCATTCCAAGCACCGTGGAACTGGGCGGAAAGTCGCCGAACATCTTCTTCGAAGACATCATGAACGCCGAGCCTGCGTTCATCGAAAAAGCTGCCGAAGGCCTGGTACTGGCGTTCTTCAACCAGGGCGAGGTGTGCACCTGTCCGTCGCGGGCGCTGGTGCAGGAATCGATCTACGAACCGTTCATGGCCGAAGTCATGAAGAAAATCGTCAAGATCAAGCGCGGCAACCCGCTGGACACCGACACCATGGTCGGTGCCCAGGCCTCGCAGCAGCAATATGACAAGATCCTCTCGTACCTGGCCATCGCCCAGGAAGAGGGTGCCGAACTGCTCACCGGTGGCGCGGCCGAGCGTCTTGAGGGTGACTTGTCCAGCGGCTATTACATCCAGCCGACGCTGCTCAAGGGCACCAACAACATGCGCGTGTTCCAGGAAGAAATCTTTGGTCCGGTGGTGGGCGTCACCACCTTCAAGGACGAAGCCGAAGCCCTGGCCATCGCCAACGACACCGAGTTCGGCCTCGGTGCCGGTCTCTGGACCCGCGACATCAACCGCGCCTACCGCATGGGCCGGGCGATCAAGGCCGGGCGTGTATGGACCAACTGCTACCACCTGGACCCGGCGCATGCCGCGTTCGGTGGCTACAAGAAATCCGGCGTCGGCCGCGAGAACCACAAGATGATGCTCGACCATTATCAGCAGACCAAAAACCTGCTGGTGAGCTACGACATCAACCCGCTGGGGTTCTTCTGATTCCTTGAACACAACGCAAAACCTGTGGGAGCGGGCTTGCTCGCGAAGGCGACTTCACATTCAACAAATACGTTGACTGACAGTTCGCTTTCGCGAGCAAGCCCGCTCCCACATTTGGGTTATGTGTGTTTTGAAAGTCTGGCATCCCCCCCTACCAACGCACCCTGTCACCTCCTTCGAAAGTAGCATTCGGGCGCCCGGCGCCCCGTGCATTAATGGTTCTACCGGAATCGCCCGGCACAACAAGAGGATTGACCCATGTGGACTAAACCCGCGTTTACCGATCTGCGCATTGGCTTTGAAGTGACGATGTATTTCGCCAACCGTTGATGGTTCACCCGGCCAGCCACGGTGTTGGCCGGGCCTGCCTTTAGGGAGCATTGCCCATGCATATCCGCATTCTCGGTTCCGCCGCCGGTGGTGGTTTTCCGCAATGGAACTGCAACTGTCGGCAATGCGCCGGCCTGCGCAATGGCAGCCTGCGGGCGCATCGGCGCACCCAGTCATCGATTGCCCTGAGTGACGACGGCGTGGCGTGGGTGCTGTGCAATGCTTCACCGGACATCCGTGCGCAACTCGAGGGTTTTGCGCCGTTGCAGCCGGCCCGCCGCCTGCGGGACAGCGCCATCGCCGGCGTAGTGCTGATGGACAGCCAGATCGACCATTGCACCGGCCTGTTGAGCCTGCGCGAGGGCTGTCCACATGAGGTCTGGTGCACCGAACGGGTACATCAGGACCTGAGCACGGGCTTCCCGTTGTTCAACATGCTTGCGCACTGGAACGGCGGGTTGCACTGGCAACCGCTCGGCCTGGATCGCCAGCCATTCAGCATCGCGGCCTGCGCGCATTTGCAGTTTCGGGCGATTCCATTGGTGAGCAATGCGCCGCCGTATTCACCCAATCGCGGCAATCCGCAGCCAGGCGACACCATTGGCCTGTTCATTGAAGACCTGCGCAGTGGCGCGTCGCTGTTCTATGCGCCAGGCCTGGGGCAAGTCGACGACGACGTGCTGGGCTGGATGCAGCGTGCCGATTGCCTGCTGCTGGACGGCACCCTGTGGCGCGACGATGAAATGCGCCTATGTGAAGTTGGCCAGAGCCTGGGCAGCGACATGGGGCATCTACCGCAAAGCGGGCCCGGCGGCATGCTTGAAGTGCTGGAAGGTTTCCCCCGTCAGCGCAAGGTGCTGATCCACATCAACAACACCAATCCGATCCTCGATGAAGACTCGGCCGAACGGGCGCTGCTGGAACGGCGCGGGATCGAAGTGGCTTATGACGGCATGAGTATTGTGCTGTAGCCGAAGGCCTCTTCGTCGAAGGGGCCAGACCAGACACCGCAGGGCTTCCAGGAGAAACCGCAATGACTGATGCAGCAATGACCCCCGGCGAATTCGAGCAAGCCCTGCGCGCAAAGGGTGCCTACTACCATATCCATCATCCGTTCCATCAAGCCATGTACGCCGGCCGTGCCAGTCGCGAGCAGATTCAGGGTTGGGTGGCCAATCGCTTTTATTACCAGGTGAACATCCCGCTGAAGGATGCCGCGATTCTGGCCAACTGCCCGGACCGCGACGTGCGCCGGGAATGGCTGCAACGCATCGTCGATCATGATGGCGCACCCGGCAGCGAGGGCGGCATCGAAGCCTGGTTGCGCCTGGGCGAGGCAGTCGGGCTTGAGCGTGAACGGATTCTGTCCCAGGAACTGGTTTTGCCCGGTGTGCGATTTGCCGTGGACGCCTACGTCAATTTCGCCCGCCGTGCCTGCTGGCAGGAAGCGGCCAGCAGCTCGCTGACCGAGCTGTTCGCACCCCGGATTCATCAATCGCGTCTCGATGCCTGGCCGACGCATTACCCATGGATCGACGTCGCCGGCTACGACTATTTCCGCACCCGCCTGAGCCAGGCCCGACGCGATGTCGAACACGGCTTGCGCATCACCCTGGGGCATTACGTCACTGCCCAGGCGCAGCAGCGCATGCTGGAGATCCTGCAGTTCAAGCTCGACGTGCTGTGGAGCATGCTCGACGCCATGAGCATGGCCTATGAACTGGAGCGCCCGCCGTACCACACGGTGACCGGCGACAACGTCTGGCACCGGGGGATTGCCCTGTGAGTCCGATCAGTCGCGACCAGGCACTGTCCTTGCGCCGGGGTTTTCGCCTGCAATGGGAGCCCCGGCAAGACAGCCACGTGCTGCTGTATCCCGAAGGCATGATCAAGCTCAACGCCAGTGCCGGGCACATCCTTGACCTGGTGGACGGCCAGCGCAGCGTGGCAGCGATCATTGAACAATTGACCGCGGCGTTCCCCGGTGTGCCGGGAATCGACGAGGATGTGCTGGCGTTTCTGGAGGTGGCCCATGCGCAATTCTGGATCGAGTGACACGCTACCGGGGCCGCCGTTGTGGCTGTTGGCGGAGCTGACGTATCGCTGTCCCTTGCAATGCCCTTATTGTTCCAATCCCCTGGACTTCGCCGGGCAAGGCGAGGAATTGAGCACCGAAGAATGGATTCGGGTGTTTCGCGAGGCGCGTGAGATGGGTGCCGCGCAATTGGGTTTTTCCGGTGGCGAGCCCTTGGTTCGCCAGGACCTGGCCGAGCTGATCAAGGCCGCCCGGGACATGGGCTACTACACCAACCTGATCACCTCGGGCATCGGCCTGACCGAACAGAAGGTGCGCGACTTCAAGGTCGCCGGGCTCGATCACATCCAGATCAGTTTCCAGGCCGCCGACGAAGCGGTGAACAACCTGCTCGCCGGTTCGCGCAAGGCCTTCGCGCAGAAACTGGCGATGGCCCGGGCGGTGAAAGCCCAGGGCTATCCGATGGTGCTGAACTTTGTCACCCATCGGCACAACATCGACCGTATCGGGCAAATCATTGACTTGTGCCTGGAGCTGGAAGCGGATTTCGTCGAATTGGCCACGTGCCAGTTCTATGGCTGGGCCGAGCTCAACCGCGTCGGGCTGTTGCCGACGCGCGAGCAACTGCAGCGCGCCGAGCGCATCACCAATCAGTATCGCGAACGTCTCGAGGTCCAGGGGCATCCGTGCAAGCTGATCTTCGTCACCCCGGATTATTACGAAGAGCGCCCCAAGACCTGCATGAACGGCTGGGCCAACCTGTTTCTCGACATCACCCCGGACGGCACGGCCTTGCCTTGTCACAGTGCCCGGCAGTTGCCGGTGCCGTTTCCCAATGTGCGCGAACACAGCATCGAGCACATCTGGAACCACTCGTTTGGCTTTAACCGCTTTCGCGGCGATGACTGGATGAAGGAGCCATGCCGCTCCTGCGATGAAAAGCACAAGGACCTGGGCGGCTGCCGTTGCCAGGCCTTCATGCTGACGGGCGATGCCGGCAATGCCGACCCGGTGTGCAGCAAGTCGCCCCATCACGGGGTCATCCTCAAGGCGCGGGAGGAGGCCGAGGCGCCAGGGCTGGGCATGGAACACCTGAGGTTGCGCAACGAGAAGGCTTCGCGGCTGATCTATCGCGGCTAACCCTGGCGACACCCCCCGTGTAGGAGCTGCAGTGAATCGAGCCTTTGGTCTGATTGCATTCGCAGCCGGATGCTTTAGTGTGAACGCTACCTTCCAAAACAATAAGAACAGGCTTTCCAATGAGCCAGAGTCTCAGCCAGCTGCGCAAATTCGTTTCGCCTGAAATCATCTTCGGTGCCGGTTGCCGGCACAACGTCGGCAACTACGCCAAGACCTTTGGCGCCCGCAAGGTCCTGGTAGTCAGCGATCCCGGGGTGATTGCCGCCGGTTGGGTGGCCGATGTCGAGGCCAGCCTGCAAGCCCTGGGCATCGAATACTGCCTGTACAGCGGCGTTTCGCCCAACCCGCGTGTCGAAGAAGTGATGCTCGGGGCCGAGCTGTACCGGGAAAACCACTGCGATGTGATCGTTGCCGTCGGCGGCGGCAGCCCGATGGACTGTGGCAAAGGCATCGGCATTGTCGTCGCCCACGGTCGTAGCATTCTGGAGTTCGAGGGCGTGGACACCATCCGCGTGCCCAGCCCCCCACTGATCCTGATCCCGACCACAGCCGGCACTTCGGCGGACGTTTCGCAATTCGTGATCATTTCCAATCAGCAGGAGCGCATGAAGTTCTCCATCGTCAGCAAGGCGGTGGTGCCGGATGTTTCGCTGATCGATCCGGAAACCACCCTGAGCATGGACCCGTTCCTGTCGGCGTGCACCGGCATCGACGCGCTGGTGCATGCCATCGAAGCCTTCGTGTCCACCGGGCACGGGCCGTTGACCGATCCCCATGCGCTGGAGGCCATGCGCCTGATCAATGGCAACCTGGTGCAAATGATCGCCAACCCGACGGACATCGCGCTGCGCGAGAAAATCATGCTGGGCAGCATGCAGGCCGGGCTGGCCTTTTCCAATGCGATCCTGGGCGCGGTGCATGCCATGTCCCACAGCCTGGGCGGCTTTCTCGATCTGCCCCACGGCTTGTGCAACGCGGTGCTGGTGGAGCACGTCGTCGCCTTCAACTACAACTCGGCGCCGGACCGTTTCAAGGTGATTGCCGAGACCTTTGGCATCGACTGCCGTGGCCTCAACCACCGGCAGATTTGCGGGCGACTGGTGGAACACCTGATCGCGCTGAAACACGCCATCGGTTTCCACGAAACCCTCGGTTTGCATGGTGTCAGCACCGCAGACATTCCATTCCTGTCGCAACACGCGATGGACGATCCGTGCATCCTGACCAACCCGCGCGAATCCAGTCAGCGTGATGTCGAGGTCGTGTATGGCGAAGCGCTCTGACGAGCAGCAACGGGCGCTGGCCGGGCTGCTGGGGTTAGGCAGCCATTCGGCGCGCAAGAGCCATTACCCGGAGCTGGCCGCGCGCCTGGACGAACTGGAAGCCGAGCGCAACCGCTACAAATGGCTGTTCGAAAACGCGGTCCACGGGATTTTCCAGGCCAGCCTGCAAGACGGCATGCGCGCGGCCAACCCGGCACTGGCACGCATGCTCGGTTATCAGGACCCGCAGGAAGTCCTGTTCTCCCTGACCGACCTGGCCAGCCACCTGTTTGCCGGCGGCGTGTCGGAGCTGCAAGCCATCGGTGAAATCCTCCGGCAGCAACGCAGCCTGCACGGTTACGAAACCCGCTTGCGGCGCAAGGACGGCAGTCACCTCGATGTGCTCATGAACCTGCTGCTCAAACCCGACCAGGAAGGGCTGGTGGAAGGTTTTGTCGCCGACATCACCGAACGCAAACTGGCCCAGCAGCGGCTGCAACAACTTAACGACGAACTGGAGCAGCGTGTCACCGCGCGCACCGATGAATTGCTCGAAGCCAACCGCAACCTGCAGCAGCAGATCACCCAGCGTCAGCAGATCGCCCAGGCCTTGCGCGATGCCCGTGATGCCGCCGAGGCGGCCAATCGCAGCAAGGACAAATACCTCGCGGCCGCCAGTCACGACTTGCTGCAACCATTGAACGCTGCGCGCTTGCTGATCTCGACCCTGCGCGAGCGCAAGTTGCCGGAGGTCGAACAAGTGCTGGTCGAACGCACGCACCAGGCACTGGAAGGCGCCGAAGACCTGCTGACCGACTTGCTCGACATTTCCCGGCTCGACCAGTCGGCGGTCAAGCCTGACGTCGCCGCCTACCGCCTCGACGAACTGCTCGGGCCGCTGGTGTCGGAGTTCCAGTCGGTCGCCGAGGCGGCGCGATTGAATCTGCGCGTGCACATGGGGCATTACGCGATCAGCACCGACTTGCGCCTGATGACGCGGATCCTGCGCAACTTCCTTAGCAATGCCTGCCGCTATACCGACGAAGGCAGCATCCTGTTGGGAGCCAGGCGCCGGGGCCAGATGCTGCGCCTGGAAGTCTGGGACACCGGGCGCGGCATCGCCGCGGATCGGCTTGATTCGATTTTCCTCGAGTTCAATCAGCTGGACGTCGGACGCGCCGCCGACCGCAAGGGGGTGGGCCTGGGACTGGCCATCGTCGAGCGCATCGCCAAGATCCTCGGTTATAAAATCGGCGTGCATTCGCTACCGGGGCGCGGCTCGATGTTCAGCATCGATGTGCCGATTTCCGAGGAGGTGCCATTGCCTGTCAGTCTGGCCGCACCGCAGCCCGGGACAGGCAATCCGTTGCCGGGCCGGCGTTTGCTGGTGCTGGACAATGAAGTGAGCATTCTGCAAAGCATGGGCGCGTTGCTCGGGCAGTGGGGTTGCGACGTCGTCACCGCCACCGACGAAGCCTCGGCACTCTCGGCCTTGCGCGGGCAGGCACCGGAATTGATCCTGGCGGACTATCACCTCGATCACGCGGTGGTCGGTTGTGATGTGGTCCGGCATCTGCGTGAACATTTTCAGCAAACCATCCCCGCGGTGATCATCACCGCCGACCGTACCGATCAGTGTCGGCGTGCGTTGCAACGCCTGGACGCACCGTTGCTCAACAAACCGGTGAAGCCCGGCAAGCTGCGAGCGGTGTTGAGTCAACTGCTGGGCTAGCGGGTGCTCAGAGCGCTCGATAGTGCAGGGTGAAACCGAGCTCGGTGGATTGCCCTTGTTCGAGTAAACGCAACCCTGGCCGACCGGGCAGGTGGTGGGCGTTGACCGGGTGGCTGACCGGTTCGATACAGAAAAAACCCAGGTCCACCGGGCAATAGAGCAGGTAGTAATCGCTGCCGCTGGCCTGGCATTGCAGTTCATAGCCCAGGTCAGGTTGCTGGATCAGGCAATGGCCGTCCCATTCGCAGAAGCCGTTATCGACCAGGGTCTGCGGCAATGCCTTCGGTTGTTGGAAATCCCATTCAGCGGGCAGCGCACCCTGCTGTGTGGGCAATTTTGTCGCGTCGCAAAACCACACCTGGCGAGCTGGCGCCTGCAATCGGGTATTGGCGGTTCGCGGCAAGTACGGGTGCAATCCCAGGCCATGCCAGGCTGCGCGTTCGGCCAGATGGGTGACGCTCAGTTCAATGCTCAGTTTGCCTTGGCTCAAATGAAAGCGTTGGCGAGCGCGATAGGCGAAGGGAACGCTGCTGTCGAGTTGCAGGACCACTTCATCCGCCGTCCGGGAAACCACTTGCCAGGCCTGCTGCCACGCACTGCCGTGAATCGGCAGGGGATCGGTGAGGCTGTTGGGTGTCAGCGCCAGCCAGCCATCCGGGCAATCGAAGCCGCCTTCGGCGATGCGGTTTGACCACGGCACCAACGCAAAGCAGCCGAGTTTACCGGGAAGGCCGGTGTCCAGGGCGTGGGCGTCGGCATGGCGCAGCAAGGGGTGGCCGGTATCGCGCACGGTCCAGTTGACGATGCTTGCGCCCAGTTCGGGGGCGAGGCTGAGGTGGGTGTATTCGTCTTCGAGTTTCAGCAATGTCATGGTCATGGCGCAGGGGTCAGCAATCCTGAAATAGCGGTTCCGGCAATCCCTTTACGCCGGGATCGAGGGCGAACACGCCACCGGCCAGTGACTGTTCGTCGTGATCGTCTGCGGGGCGGATCGAGGTCACGAACAGCGTGTCCAGGCGACTGCCACCGAAGGCGCACATGGAAGGTTTTTTCACTGGTACGGTGAGGGAGCGGTTCAGTCGACCGTCGGGGGTGAAGCGGTGAATCAGCCCGGCGTCGTTGGCGCAGATCCAGTAGCAGCCTTCGGCATCGACCGCCGCGCCATCGGGGCGCCCGTCGAAGTGATTCATGTCGACAAACACGCGACGGTTCGACGGCGTGCCGCTATCGATGTCGTAGTCGAAGGCCCAGATCCGCTGGACCAACGGATGAGAGTCGGACAGGTACATGGTGCGTCCGTCCGGGCTGAAGCCCAAACCGTTGGGCACGATCAAGCCGCCCAATTGTGCGTCGAGCGGTCCGTGTTGCCCGGCGCTGTAGCGATAGAGCTTGCCGTTGGCGGCATTGGCGCCCATGTTCAGCACCATGCTGCCGGCCCAAAAACGCCCCTGACGGTCGCAGCGACCATCGTTCAGTCGCATGTCCGGGCGGGCATGGTCTACGCAGGCCAGGGGGGCGCTGTCGAGGCTGCCGTCACTGTGCGCGTGCAAATGAAAGAACCCGGTTTCCATCCCGGCGACCCAACCACCGTCTGGGTGACGAGCGATACACGCGAGCATTTCCGGGGTTTTCCAGGCGTCGACATGACCGGTTTGGGCGCTCCAGCGTTGCAGGCCCCCGGCGGGAATATCGACCCAGTACAGGGCATTTTCCTCGGGCACCCATACCGGGCATTCACCGACCGCATTGCGGGCATCGACAATCAATTGGGCTTGCATGGCAACTCATTCCCTTGGGTTTTGTTATTGGGATCAAGTGGTAAACGCGGGTACTTCAGTCACCGAACGGGCCGGCAGCGCAGAAGGCGCCGCCCTGGTAGACCCGGG
>Ga0302169_10000244_pt1 | contig 17436 bp, 19 predicted proteins | sample I_Fen_N1_3_FD_193493 | JGI IMG/M metagenome (GOLD analysis project Ga0302169, IMG submission 193493) | Peat permafrost microbial communities from Stordalen Mire near Abisko, Sweden - I_Fen_N1_3 | ecosystem: Environmental > Terrestrial > Soil > Wetlands > Permafrost | place: Sweden: Abisko...
ATCGCACTGTGGTTCAAGAGCATCGGCATGGAGACCGGATACTACTGGTATGTCACTGCCTGTATTGCCGTATCGCTGCTGGTGTACATCACCATGAAAGACACCCGCAAACACTCGCGAATCGTCACGGACTAAGTCCACCCGCGTCACCATCAAAAGGGGCGGACCGTCGGGGTCTGCCCCTTTTTTTGTTTGGCATGGCATGAAAAAACCTTCACCCCCGTGAGAGCCGGATTAATCACGAGTTAATGCTTAACCACCACCCTGAACCTGCCTGATCGATAAACGCTGATGCGCTCACTCAGACCTTGAAAGCAAAAATATCTGCGGGCCTTAACATCTATTTAATCGATTGTTTTTAGCATTTATTTGCGCTTTTTAATCAGTTTAATTGGCGTGGCATGAAACCCATGCCCAAGACACAACCGCCAACGAATCTGGAGAAATGAAGATGAAAACCAAACTGTTCCTCGCCCTGGCCCTCACCGTACTGACCGCCAACACCTTCGCCGCCGACGGCTTTGACCGTACCGGCTCCGCCGTTGCAGCAGACGGCTATGACCGCACTGGCTCGGCCACCGTTGCCGCTGATGGCTACGACCGCACCGGTTCCGCCACCGTTGCCGAAGACGGCTACGACCGCACGGGCGGCGCTTCCATCAGCTGATCCGCAATCGCGGCACCACAGCCCGGCTTCGGCCGGGCTTAGTCATTGTGCGCCAGGCATGGCGCGTTGTGCGTAAGCGCAACCAGCTTGGCGTGGTGGCCTCGCTGGTGACTTGGAGGTGAAAGTCCTCTACACACCCGGCAAGGGGAAGTGTTAGCCAGAGGCAAGGGTGTCGCGGGTGACCGCGAATCTGAAGGAAGCCCGAGGCAAAATGCTGGCCTGACGAACAGGAAGCGGATCAGGCGGCGTAGCGGGGTCAGGTGGCAATGCTCATCAAAGCCCAATACTTGCACGGAGCGCTACGACGTAAATCCGACAGGCATAAGCAGGAAGGTCGCGCGAATTACCCTGGGAGATCTGCACGTTTGCCGCTGTGCTACCGAGCGTCGAGAGGCGACGGGATGAACGTGCAGAAGTCAGCCGAGGCCGTAGTAAGTGGCGGTTAACCGCGCCACCAAGGGCCGAACAAGTTATGCCGCCAGTAGGCGTCAAAGTCTCGTTGAATACCGAAATGCAGAAATTTCTCCCAGAGAAGACTGTTACTCCGAGTCCCGGACAGAATCCGAGGATGACGGCTGACAGCGCACAGGTATCAGCGGCGTCTGTGACGGGGACGAACGCGGAGCCGGGCACGTTGATGGCGCGGGTGCTCGCACCCGCCAACCTCAAGCGTGCGTATCAACGCGTAGTCAGCAACAAGGGGGCGCCGGGTGCCGATGGCATGACGGTCGCCGACTTGGCGGGCTACGTGAAACAGTATTGGCCGATCCTCAAGGCTCGGTTGCTGGCCGGCGAGTACCACCCGCAAGGTGTACGCGCCGTCGACATCCCCAAACCCAAAGGCGGAACAAGACAACTGGGAATCCCCAGTGTCGTGGATCGCCTGATCCAGCAGGCTCTGCTGCAACAGCTCACGCCAATCTTCGACCCTCTGTTCTCGGACTACAGCTACGGCTTTCGACCGGGTAGAAGCGCTCACCAAGCCATCGAAACAGCCCGCGCCCATGTGGCGGCGGGTCACCGCTGGTGCGTGGAACTTGATCTGGAGAAGTTCTTTGATCGGGTCAACCACGATGTATTGATGGCCTACATCGAGCGTCAAATCGAAGATAGATGTGTGCTCACGCTGATCCGTCGTTATCTCGAAGCGGGAACGATGTCAGGCGGACTCGTCAGTCGCCGGCTGGAAGGGACGCCGCAAGGCGGCCCGCTCTCGCCGTTGCTGTCGAACATCCTGCTCAACGAACTCGATTGTGAATTGGAACGGCGGGGCCATCGTTTTGTACGTTATGCCGACGATGCGAACATTTATGTGCGCAGTCGTCGCGCAGGCGAACGGGTGATGGCTAGCGTTGAGCGTTTCCTGAGGCAGCGCCTGAAACTGACGCTGAACCGGGAAAAGAGCCGAGTAGCCGGATCGTGGATGTGTGATTACTTGGGCTATGGGATGAGCTGGCATCGACAGCCACGGTTACGAGTGGCAACGATGAGCTTGCTTCGCTTGCGCGACCGGCTCGGGGCGCTTCTGCGCGGAGCACGAGGACGTAAAATGGCCCATACCATTGAGCGTATAAACCCTGTGCTGCGCGGTTGGGCTGGATACTTCAAGCTCACTCAGGGCAAACGCGCTTTAGAGATACTTGATGGGTGGGTGCGTCACAAACTTCGTTGTGCTCTTTGGCGGCAATGGAAACGGCCCTCAGCGAGGGCGCGCAACCTGATGCGCTTGGGGATAGACGAGCAGCGCGCTTACCACTCAGCGTTCAATGGTCGAGGCCCTTGGTGGAATTCGGGGGCACCTCATATGAATCAGGCGCTGCCGAAGAAGCTCTGGGATGGACTCGGACTGGTCTCGATACTGGATACGATAACTCGGCTTAATCGCATAATTTGAACCGCCGTATACGGAGCCGTACGTACGGTGGTGTGAGAGGACGACGGATGTAAATCCGTCTCCTACTCGATTCTGCAAAGAGGAAAACCCATGAGCGTCAAGATTCCCAACGGCACCACGTTCGAGATTGCGGCCACCATGAGCGCCCCGAAAGCGTTCACCGCCATCAGCAATGCCAGTCCCGCAGTGCTCACGGCTGCCGCCCATGGACTGGCCAACGGCGACGTGATCGTCATCGATTCCGCGTGGGCCAAGCTGAGCGGTCGTCCAGCGCGGGTCATCGATTCGGACGCCGGCGATTTCGCTGCGGAAGGCATCGATACCACCAGCGTGAAGAACTACCCGGCAGGCTCTGGTGCGGGCACCGTGCGTGAGGCTTCCGGCTGGACGCAGATCTCGCAAATCACCGAGCCGACGGCGAACGGTGGCGAGCAACAGTTCCTCACCTACGGCTTCCTTGAAGACGATGATGACCGTCAACTGCCCACCAATAAGTCTGCCAGCAGCATGACGCTGCCCGTCGCGGATGATCCGGCCAAAGCGTATGTCGCGCTGGTTGAAGCTGCGGACGAAGACAAAGAACCGCGCCTGATCCGCGCGAACCTCCCGGGCGGCGCGACCATTTACTACTTCGCGTACGTGTCGATCACGGCGACCCCGACGCTGAGCCGCAACAACATCATGACGCGGACTATCACGCTGTCGTTCGCCTCTCGCCCAACCCGCTACAACGCCTAAGGGGATCCCATGGCAAAGTTTTCCATTGCGCCGAAGCCGACGTTCACCGTCGACGTGGCCATCCCTCAAGTGGGCGGCAAGCCAGCCATGGTGCCGTTCACGTTCAAGTATCGCGACCGCACCGAGCTGGCGGAACTGTTCGATTCCTGGAAGGAAAAAGCGGAGGCCATCGGCGAGCGCTTTAAGGGTACTGAACCGACCCTCACGGAAATTACCGCGGCGGAGGTTGAGCAAGGCGTCGACCAAGTCAAGGACCTGGTGGTGTCCTGGGGTTTCAACGACAAGCTCAATGATGAGTCGATCACCGCGCTGGTGAAGAGCTGTATCGGTGTGTCGGATGCCGTTGTGAAGGCTTACAGCGAAGCCTTCGGCAAGGCCCGCCTGGGAAACTGATCGCCGCAGCCCGTGCGCTGTATGAGTCTGAAGGATCTGCCGAGCAGATGGCGATGTTCGGCTTCTCGCCAGAGGACTACGACGAAACAGTTGAGGTCTGGCCGGACAACTGGCCGTCATTTCTCGTCATGGACTCAATGGGAACTCAGTGGCGCACAGGCGCAGGCGGCGCGACCGGCCTCGATTACGGTGTTTTGCCCAATGTGATGAAGCTCGTCGGCATCCCGGCGAAAGACCGTCCCGGTGTGTTTCAGGACATCCGTGTAATGGAATCTGAAGCTATCGCGGCTATGGCGGATGCCCGCGACAACAGCTCGTGAAGACGGGCACTTATTCAAGGTGAGTCGATGAACATTGCAGAACTCGGCATCAAGGTCGATTCGGCTGATGCCGCCAACGCTGCGACCGATCTCGACAAGCTGACCAAGGCTGGTGATCGCGCTGAGCAGTCCGCCGTCGGCCTGATGAAAGAGATGGAGGCGCTGGAAAAGTCGCTATCGAAAGGCGCGACCTCCACGCAGGAACTGGCCAAGCAACGTGACAGCCTGGCGAAGCTGACCCAGACCGGCGCCTATGGTGAAGCTGAATTCACCAAGATCACCGCGCAGTTGGATAAGCAGCAGGTGGCACTGGCAAAGTCGACGCTGGATGAACAGAAGGCCCTGAACAGTCTGCTGGGGGCCATTGATCCGGCCCGGGCGGCCATGGCCAAACTGGATGGTCAGGTTGAGCAACTGGGCAAGCATCTCGACGCCGGCCGTATCAGCCAGGACCAGTACAACTCGGCGCTGAGCAAGATCGACGGCAACTACGCGGCGCTGGAGAAAACGGCCACTGGTTTCGATCGGTTGCGCCTCGGCACTCGCCAGGCGCAAGAAAATGTCGTCCAACTCGGCAACGCGTTGTCGTCCGGGGACTGGGGTAGTGGCGTTCGTGCAGTTGCCCAACTTGGGGCCGGAGCAGGAAGTGCCGCGATCGGATTCGCAGCCATTGCTGCGCCTCTTGCATTGGCAGCTGCCGGTATCGCTGTTCTCACGAACGCGTATTACCAAGGTGCCAAAGAAGCGAGCGAGTACAACAAAGCGCTGACCCTCACTGGCAACTTTGCCGGCACCAATGCCGACATACTCGGCGAGATGGCACGGCAGATCAGCGCAACTGTGGGCACGACAGGCGCTGCCGCGGAAGTCTTAGCGACCCTGGCCGGAAGTGGAAAGCTAGCGAGCGGCAGCTTTGTGGAGATCTCCGAAGCAGCCCTAGCAATGGAGACAGCCACTGGGAAATCGGTGGATGCGACCGTCGCTGAGTTCGTGAAAATCGCGGAAGACCCGGTTGCGGCGGCGAGGTCGCTGAATGATCAGTACCATTTTTTGACTGCTTCAGTTTATGCGCAGATCGCCGCGCTGAAAGACCAGGGCGACACCATCGGCGCCACCAAACTGTTGACTGACACCTATGCCGACACAATCAAAACGCGCACCAGTGAAATCACGGCGAACTTGAGTCTGTGGGAGCGGGCGTGGAAGGGGGTCTCGACAGAAACACAAAAGACTCTGGACGCCTTAAACAACATTGGTCGCGCCGAAGACTCGGCTAAAAAGATTGCCGATCTCAGTCAGCAGGTTGCGTATGCGCGCAGTGCTGTTGCGGCCGATCCCAGCGACACCGACGCCAAGGAAAAGCTGCAAAACTCTCAGCTTGAACTGGACTTCCTTACCAAGCAACGGGATACCCAGGCAGCAATTTCCGCTGCCGCAGGACTGTATCAGCAGACCCAGGACAAGGCGCAGGACGCGCAGCGCCGAGTCAAAGTGCTGAGCGATTCGAACCTCACCAATGAAGAAAAGCGTAACAAGCTCATCAAGGAGTATTTGCGTGATGTAGAGGCGATCCGGAAGGCAACTCCCAATGATCCCTCTGTGCGGGCTGATGTTGTTGCCAAAACCATCCAAAACATCAAGGACAAGAACAAGGATCCAGCTGCTGCCGCAGGCAGTGTCGACACTACTGGCTTCAACTACGCCAAGAACGCTCTCGCCGAGACCCTGGCCTATTACAAAAACGCCGAGAAGGAACTGGAAGCCTCCCAGCGCGCGGGAGTGATCAGCCAGGCGAGTTACACGGAGCAGCGCGTCAGTCTGTTGAAGCAGCAGGCCGACGAAGTTGCCCAAGGCTACCAATCTGAAATCGATGCGCTCGAAGCAGCCAAGACTAAGAAGAGCACGACCGGTGCTCAGATTATCCAAATCGACCAGAAGATCGCGGATGCTCGCACCGCAATGGTCAAGGCGCAGCAAGACAGCGACAGCGAACTGGCGATCATCGCCACCAACGAAGAGGGCCGGCTGCGCAAGCAGACTTTGGCTGTCAACACGTACACCAGCGCCCTGCAGCAACAAGTCGAGACGCTTCGACAGCAAGGATTGCGCGCCGCTTCCAGCCTTGGTCAAGGAGACCGGCAACGCGGGCTGACGGATCAGCAAAACGGTATTGATGATCGATTCAATCAGCAGCGCTTGGAGTTGGCCAACCAGTATGGCGACGGTTCGCGCGGTATGAGCCTGGACGAGTACAACCAGAAGCTGAAAGCGCTGAAGGCTACGCAACAAGATCTGCACGACACCGTGCAGGCCAATTACGACGACATGACCGCCGCCCAGGGTGACTGGAGCGCTGGCGCATCTTCAGCGTGGCAGAACTACCTGGAGTCGGCGCGCGACGTTGCGGGGCAGACCAAAAGCCTGTTCACCAATGCCTTCAGCTCGATGGAAGACGCCATCGTCAACTTCGCCATGACTGGGAAGCTGTCGTTTGCTGACTTCGCGAAGTCGGTACTGACGGATATGGCGCGTATCGCGGTGCGGCAGGCCAGTTCGTCTGCGCTGAGCGGGTTGTTCGGCTTGGCGGCTTCTGCCGCAGGCTCTTACTTTGGTGGAGGGGCTTCCAGTTCGTTAGGAGCATCGCAGGCCGGCTATTCCTCGCAGTACTTTCCGCAAGCGAAAGGCGGTGCCTGGTCCGGCGGCGTGCAGATGTTCGCCAACGGCGGGGCCTTCACCGACAGTGTTGTCAGTAAGCCGACAGCCTTCGGGATGGCCGGTGGCAAGACTGGCGTGATGGGTGAGGCTGGGCCTGAGGCGATTGTGCCACTTGCCCGCGACTCGCAGGGACGACTCGGTATTCGCGGCGGAAGCAGCGCAACACCGATCACCATGACTTTCTACATCGATGCGGCTGACAACGGGGCCAGCACAATCCCCGATCCTGCGAAGTTGGCGGAAGCCATGAAGGCTGTCGCGCAGCAAGAAATAGCCCGACAGCGCCGTAACGGCGGGCAACTCACCTAAGGAGAAATCATGCAGGTTTTCACCTGGAGAGCGGGTTATGACGCCTCGAAAGCCGTTGCTCCGACCGTCAAGGTCATCAAGTTCGGTGACGGCTATGAGCAGCGGCAGGCGTCCGGCATCAACCGCCTGCCACGCAAGTTTTCATTGATGTTCAAGAACAGAACGGAGGTGATCGCAGAAATCGACGATTTCCTCTCCGCACGAGGCGCCGTCGAAGCCTTCCATTACACCCACCCCGGCCAATCTGCCGGGGTTTTTGTTTGTCGGGAATGGACGCGCGGCGATATCGCCTATGGCGCATCTAGCCTATCAGCTACTTTTGAAGAGGTATTCGAATGAGCGAGTTACAGGGACAGCTCTCGCTGGCGAAGGGGCTGGTGATCTGGGAGGGGTTTGAGCTGGTACTGCCCGACCAGACGCTGCGCTTTCACGCCGGAGTGAACGAAACGCTTGGGTCAGTTGCTTGGCAGGGGAATCCTTACACACCTTGGCCGATCAAGGCCCAAGAGTTCGCTACGCCAAGTCAAGGATCGCCGGCCCGGCCACAGCTTCAAGTCGGTAACTTCGGCGGAACGGTGTCGGCGCTGTGCAGGCAATACGAGGATTTGCTGGGGGTGAAGCTCAAGCGCCGCCGAACGCTGGTCAAGTACCTGGATGCGGCGAACTTCGCTGGTGGCAACCCAACTGCAAATCCAGCAGAAGAGTACCCGGTTGAAACCTGGATCATCACGCGCAAGGCCAACGAGACGCCGGCCGCGATTGAGTTCGAGCTCGGTTCGCCGCTTGACTTGCAGGGTGTGAAATTACCGCGCCGCCAGGTAGTGGCTGGCACTTGCCTGTGGGCTTATAAGTCTGGTGAGTGTGGTTATGCCGGCGGGCCAGTTGCGGACTATACCGACAATCCAACCAGCGACCCTGCCAAGGACCGATGCAGTCGCACCCTAAGGGGCTGCAAGAAGCGCTTCGGTGAGTTCGGCGAGCTTCCGTTTGGTGGCTTCCCGGGCATTGCCCGTGTTCCGAGACTTTGACCATGAGCAAATTGTTCGAGAAATGCCGGGCTGACGCCGAGGCGCATGCCTTGACTGAGTACCCGCGAGAGTCATGCGGTCTGGTCGTCAGCGTGCGCGGAAAGCCGTCCTATGTGCCGTGCCGCAATCAGTCGGATGAAACGGATCACTTCATCTTGCACCCCGAGGACTACGCTGCTGCGGAAGATCTGGGTGATATCGTCGCTGTGGTACATTCGCACCCTGATGCCGGCCCCGAGCCAAGTCTGCACGATATCGCCAGTCACGCGGCCAGTCGCATGACCTGGTGGATTGTCGGGTTGAAGGATGGCCTCGCGACGTGGCATGAGATGCCGGCCGCCGGTGAATTGCCGCTGGAAGGCCGCGTGTTCGTCCATGGCGTGATCGACTGTTACACCCTGGTCCGCGATTACTACCGCCAAGTGCTCGGCATCATCCTTCCGGACTTCCATCGCAAGGATGACTGGTGGCACAACGGCGAGAACCTGTACGTCGATAACTTCGAGCGGGCCGGCTTTGTGCCGGTCGCTACTCCAGAGCCAGGCGATTTGATTGTCATGGCCATCGGCAGCCCGACACCGTGCCACGGCGCGATCTGGTTGGAGGGTGACGTGCTGCTTCACCACCTCTACGGTCGGCTGAGCTGCAAGGAAGTCTACGGCCGGGCCTACCGTGAGTGCACGACGCACATCATGCGCTACGAGCCAAATGATGCGGCTGGCCGAGATTCACAATAAGGATTTTATGGATACTTCGTGGAAAGAACGTTTTTCAGGAAGCTCAGAGCCTGATGTGCCTGGTCTTTCGCCTCTTGGGCACTTTGCCCGACGCTCTGATGCCATAGATCAACCGTCCACCCGTGAATACTCTCGGTGGTCAGAAGAACTCGCTCAATTTCGATTAAAAATGCGCGACGATCCGCTGGGAACATGCCGCTATCCGCCGCATACCCAAGAATTTCCCCGGCAATCATGAGTTGGGCGCCATATTCTGCGAACGCACTTCGGTCTCTGTAGATCAATCCAATATTGAAGCTTGAGTAGAATTTCCCATCACTCTCCTCATCGATAGACCCGCACCGAAAACTTTCAAAGCGACAACCTGACGAGTTAAGGCTCTGAATTGCCGACTTCAATTCCAGGTCGCGACTCAGCTCTGGGATGTCTTCAATCCTGCCTGGTTCCTTCGATAACCAGATCACAGGATGCACATCGCCGTGAGGGTCTGCAGTATAGGGAATGTTTTTTTGCTGCGTGCTCAGCCTGATTTCAACCGCTGACCAATTGCTCATTTCATCAATGTCCGAATCATCCATGTGGAGGCAGGAGGCTACTATTGGCTGCGGGCGGAGCGTTACTGATGATTCGTACAGGCGCGCGAGCCCTGTTAGAGTCGCCAAAACACAAGGAGGCTCAATATGCGGAAGATTCTAACGGCCATGGTCATGATTGGGCTGGCTGGTTGTGCAACTTCACCTGTTCCAAGCACGCAAGCTGTCAATGCGCCTGCCGATCGATTGCTGGCGCATCAAGCGGATCTGACCGGCGCTGGAAAGATTACCGTCATCAGGGATAGTGGGTTCCTCGGGAGCGGCTGCTACGCCACTATTTTCCTTAACGGTGACCGCGCCGCCAAGCTTGACCAAAAGGAAAAGGCGACATTTATCCTCCCGCCAGGCGAGTGGGTAGTTGGAGCGGCTCTTGAAGGTAGCGGCCTTTGTGGCGCGAATGAAAAACGAACAGAGACAGAGACAATACTGAAACAGGGTCAGGAAAAGTATTTCAGAGTTTTTTCTGCGCCTGAGGCAGGGCTAGACGTTCGGCCAACCAGCCTTTAGTAACTAACAGTTCATCATAACCGCCTCCGGGCGGTTTTTTATTGTCCGGAGAAAAGTATGAGTGATGTAGTCAGCCGTCAATCAATGGCCACTATTAAGCTTTCCGGAAGCTTGGCAAAAAAATTCTGGCGGCAAAAGGATTACCTGCTGGAATCCGGCACAACTCAAGAAGTCTTCAGCGCTCTAAAACATACCATTGATGGTTTTGAGGACTTTATCCGGGACCAAGCTCGACGAGGTATGCGTTACGCAATCTTTCGTAACCGCGAAAACGTTGGTGAAGACAGATTCACCATGAGCGGAACGACCGAAATCCGGATTGTCCCGGTAATAGCGGGAAGCAAGAATAGCGGACTGTTCCAGACAGTCGCAGGTGTTGCGCTGATTGTCGTTGGCGCTGTTGCCTCCGCCTTCGGTCAGGCATGGATAGGCGCACCTATGATCAAAATTGGTATCGCTCTCACCATTGGCGGCGTCATCCAGATGCTCACACCAGTTCCAAAATCCCCCGGCCAGCAAGACCAAGCCAGCACCGAAAACAAACCCAGCTACCTCTTCAACGGCGCGTTCAACTCGACGCAGCAGGGCCTCCCTGTGCCTGTGGTTTACGGCCGGATGCTGGTGGGCTCCAGTGTTGTATCGGTCGGTACATGGGCAGAGGCACTACCTACATGAGTGAAATCATCGTTGGCCGCAAGGGCGGCGGGAAGGGCGGGGATGGTGGCGGAAGCTCCGCGCGCACTCCAGTTGAGGCGCCCGACAGTCTCCGTTCGCGTCAGCATGTAAAGGTAATGCATGCGATATCGGAAGGTGAGATCGATGGAATCGAGGGGCTTTTCCAAGGAGTCTTCTTCGATGATGTCCCGCTCCAGAACCCAGATGGGACTATCAACTTCCCCGGGTTCGAATTCGATTGGCGGCCGGGGACGCAGTGGCAGTCCTACATGCCGATCACCAGCCTGGAGGCCGAGCAGTCGGTCGGCGTTGAGATGCGGCAGTATTTGGCAGTCGAGCGCGCCATCACCGATACAGATGTTGATGCCGTGCGTATTACCGTCAGCACGCCGCAGCTGTCTGAACAGAATTTAACGAATGGCGATACCACCGGCTCCGTCGCGAGTTTCCGGGTCGAGGGGAAACTTGGCACTGGCGGTTGGTATCAGCTTTGCGGCGACCTGACGATCACCGGCAAGACCATGAGTCGCACCCAGTTCTCGTATTACGTGCGATTGCCAGTATCCGGCGGCCTGCCGCGTTACGTCCGGTTGACCCGGCTGTCGCCCGACTCGGGCAGTTCGGCCATTCAAAACAGGACCTTCTTCGATTCAGTGACCCTGCTGTGGGATGAAAAGCTTCGCTACCCGAACACTGCAATAGCAGCCATCTCGATCGATGCGCAGCAGTTTTCCAGCATTCCGCGCGTGTCCTTTCTGATTCGCGGCATCAAGGTACTGGTGCCGAGCAATTACAACGCAGCGACCAGGACCTATACCGGATCTTGGGACGGGACATTCAAGCGCGCTTGGACCGATAACCCGGCTTGGATCTGGTACGACATGCTCACCAATACCCGCTATGGATTGGGCGGCTTACTGGATTCGACGCTGGTAGACAAATACTCGCTGTACAGCATTGCCCAATATTGCGACGTCTTTGTTCCTGACGGCTATGGCGGCTACGAGCCTCGCTTCACCTGCAACCTGGCGCTGACCACACAGCAGGACGCCTGGAAGCTGGTCAACGACATGGTGTCGGTGTTCCGGGCCATTTGCTTCTGGGCTGGCGGTACGCTGACTGCTGTGCAGGATGCGCCTCGGTCCAGCCGTTACCTGTTCAATAACTCCAATGTGGTTGGCGGCGACTTCAGCTATCAGTCGGTTGCCTCGGACCAACGCTACAACGTCGCGGCGGTCACCTGGAACGATCCGCTTCAGCAATACAAGCAGTCCGTCGAGATCGTTGAGCGGCCTGACCTGGTCGCCAAATGGAGACGTATCCAGCAAAGCGATGTTGTGGCCATTGGTTGCACTTCGCGCGGGCAGGCTCGCCGCCTGGGTCGCTGGCTGCTGTACGCCGAAAGTGAAGCGGTAACGTTTGCTGTCGGCGCCGATGGTGCGCTTCCGCATCCAGGGGACATCATCGATATTGCCGATGCCCATCGGGCTGGCGCACGCAACGGTGGACGGCTGCTCGCTGGCAGCACGGCTTCGAACCTGCTGCTGGATGCTCCGATCGGCTTGTCCGGCACCGGCGTAGTGGGTGTGGTGATGCCGGATGGATCGTACGCGACCGCTGCCGTGACGGTAGGAGCGGGAGCAACTTCCATCACAGTGTCGCCGCCTTTGGCGTCGGCGCCTCTGGCCAGTGCACCCTGGGCGTTTTCTACAGCATCGCTGGAGACGCAGAAATTCCGTGTCATCGGCATCAGCGAAGGCGATGACGGCACCTATGCGATCAGCGCCGTGGCGTTTGATCCCGACAAGTTCAATGAAGTCGAATATGGCACCCCCGACGTCGACAATCCGATCAGCAACGTCAATCTTGGCAAGCCTGAAGCCGTTGGGCAGATGACTTTCCTCGAATCGCTGTATGACACCGGTACCGGGCTGGCTGCGGCGCGCCTATCGGTCAGTTGGACTCAGCCGGCCCGCGCCATGCGCTACCAGGTTGAGGTCCTGAAGCCGGGCGGAAACTGGGAGTACGTGGCGGAGATCTCGATGCCAACGATCGATTTCGACTCGGCATCCTCTGGCGTGTGGTCCGTAAGGGTGACGCCGAAATCAGTACTCGGGCTTGCCGGGCCGTCGACCATCCAGACCTACAGCGCGCAGGCGCTTTTGGCGCCGCCGGCGGAGCTTATTGGCTTGCGGCTGGACGTGATCAACAGCGTGGCCACGCTGGCCTGGGAGCCAGTGCCAGAACTGGACGTGAAGCTCGGTGGCAGCATCAACATTCGGCACTCGCGCAATGTCTCGGCGACTTGGGACACGTCGTTGCCGTTGACCGAGGTGGCCGGTCGCTCGACGTCTTCGGTGGTGGCCTTGCTGCCTGGCAAATACCTGGCGCGGGCAGTCGACTCTTCAGGCATCGGCGGTCCTATCACCGAGGTTTGGTCGGATGCTCAGGTTCCGCTGCCGGCCAACGTGGCGCTGATCATCACCGAATCGCCGGCTTTCCCTGGCTCGGCGGTCAATGCATCGGCCGCAGACGGCGTGCTGAAAATGACCGGTGCCGGGTATTTCGACGATATGCCGGACGTTGATGCGTTGCTCGGCGAGGTGGACAAGTTCGGTGGTTCGACGCTGACGGCGACCTACAGCTTTGCTGCGCCGTCTGACCTGGGTTACGTCTACGACTGCCGCCTGACGGCCGATGTCGAGGCGGCGCTGTATGACGACGGCACCTACATCGATACGGTCCAGGACTTCGACTCGCTGACCAGCATCGACGGCGACCCACCGAACGGTGCGTCGTTGTCGCTGTGGGTGCGCACTTCGGACGTCTCGCCGGCGGAGTGGTCGGCCTGGAAGCCTTTTGTCGTCGGCGACTATCGCGCGCGCCAGTTCGATTTCCAGCTTCGCGGATCGGTACAGCAGAGCACCAACTGGATCGACGTCTCCAAGCTTGAGGTCGTGATCGACATGCCTGATCGCATTGAAAGCGGCAACGATCTGGCGGTACCGGCGGGTGGCTTGGTTATCAGCTACACACCGCCATTCAATGCGCCGCCGGCGGTAAGCCTGACTGCGCAAGGACTTTCCTCGGGCGACTACTTCGATGTTTCCGCCAAGACCGTCACCGGTTTCACGGTCTTCATCCGCAATTCCAGTGGGGTCGCCAAGTCAGGCTGCTCGATTGACTACATCTCAAAGGGGTACTGATTTATGTCTCAGCACGATATGGACGTTGCCAACGGTCCAGGGCTGACATTCCGCACCGACATGAACGCTGCTCTGCAGGCGCTTGCCTCGCAGAGCAGCGGGGCGACTGCGCCCAACCCGACATTTCCCTGTCAGATCTGGGCAGATATCGGGACCGGTCGGCTACGGCAGCGCAACAGCGCCAACACGGGCTGGGTCGATCGTGGGGCGCTCGATGCCGTGAGCTTTCTGTCTCTGGCGGGTGGCACCTTAAGCGGGCCGGTGAACGACGCGCCTATCCAGACCATTGCCTCTGCGACACTGACTGACATTGGTGCCGCTACTTCGAACATAGTTGCCATCAATGGCGCAGCAACCATTGCTTCGCTCGGATCCATTGCCGCCGGCGCCAGGCGTACGGTGTGTTTCCTGAGCGCGATGGTGCTCGCCCACAACGCTACCTCGCTGATCCTGCCGGGTAACGCGAACATCACCACCGCGGCCAACGATACCGCTGAGTTTCTGAGCCTGGGTGGCGGCAACTGGATTTGCCTGGATTACACCTACCGGCTGACGGCTTCGGCCCGCGCGGCACTCGGCGCATTTGATGCTTCGCTGGCGGATTTCACCATCATCTACCCGAACGGCGGTTCGCAGGCATCTCCGGCCACGATGTCCGCCAATTCCCGGTACGTGACAACCAATCCATTTACCGGCTTCCGGGTGTTTTGCATCGCCCAGGTGCGCAACGCGGCGGGTGATTGGGGCACGCCTGGGTGGGCCACTTGGTTCGACCCCGGCGGTTCGGGACTCGTCTCCTACGGCCTTGTTACCAGCCAATTGGATGACGGCACATTGATCACCATTTCAGGCACTGTCGGTATCTGTACCCAGCTCCGGATCAGCCCGCATCCCTACACATCAATTCCTGCCAACTTAACGAGCGCTCCAGGCCGGGTTCTGGTTTGGAAACTCAAGGGGACCATATGACCGACTTGATGGTGTACGCCATAGTGAGCAGCAATGTGCAGCAGGTAGGAGGCGAGTGCCCGGACGGCTGGATTGTGATGCAGTCGCAACGGCCGAACGATGCCGCATCGGCCGATTACACCGCGCAGCCGGATGGTTCCTGGACGATCTCGGAAGAGACGCTTCTGGCCAAGCTGGCCGCCCAGGAATCCGTTTGGCGAGTCGCTGAGCTGCTTGTTATTGCCCGCCAGTTAGAAGCATTGGAAGAAGCCGAGGTGGCTGATCCGGGTGATGAACCAGTGGATTTACTCCCAGGCACGCGTAAGCAATGGTTGAAATACCGCAGCCTCGCCAGTAATTGGGTTGAAGGTGCTCTCGGTTACCCTCATGAGGTCAGCCGACCTGTTCGCCCGTCGTAAGCCCGTCATCGATGTATCAACCCGCCATTGAGCGGGTATTTTTTTGCCTGGAGAAAAGTGATGCCTGTAACCGAAAACGATCGCGATGTACTGGCCCGCACGCTTTGGGGTGAGGCCCGCGGTGAATCGCTGGCGGGCCAGATCGCCGTAGCCTGGACCATTCGCAACCGCGTGAATGACGGTAAGGACCGGTCGTGGTGGGGGGAGGGGTACGCCGGCGTGTGCCAGAAGCCTTACCAGTTCAGCTGCTGGAACAAGAACGACCCCAACTATCAGTTCCTGATCGGCGTGAAGCAGATCCTGTTCCGCGAACTGGCCCAAGCACGCATCGCCGCTGACCAGGTGATCGATGGCAAGGTGCCTGATCCTACCAGTGGCGCCACGCACTATTACGCGATCGCCATGAAGACGCCGCCGGCCTGGGCAGCGAAGTCGAAGCAGACCCTCAAGCTTGGCGGGCACGTTTTCTTCAGGGATGTGCCATGAGCGAAATTAAAACCATTGGGCGCTGCCTTGGCCAGGGCGCTGACGGATCGATCTGGTTCTTCTGCCTCGGTTGCAATGGTCCGCATAGCATCAAGGTCAACTCACCAAACACTCCCGGGCCGAACTGGGGCTACAACGGTAACGCTGATGCGCCAACGTTCACGCCTTCTGTTCTGGTGACCGGTGCCCAGCATGTAACCGAGGAAGAGCACGCCACGTTAATGGCCGGCGGCCATGTTGAGCCTCGCCCGCTTGTGTGCCACTCGTTTGTTACTGATGGGCGTATTCAGTACCTGGGCGATTGCACCCATGTGCTGGCGGGCCAAACGGTAGGCCTTCCGGAGTGGGAGGCGTCATGGTCGAACTGGTGAGTCGGTTCAAGGTATGGCTCGTCTTGGGCGCCATCGCCGCTGCCGCCGGAGTCTTGTTCGGCGCATATCAGCACGGGGTGACGGTCACCGACGAGAAGTGGAAAGGCGAGTGGAATAGCCGCAACACCCGGGACGCTGAAGCGAAGGCGGCCAGCGAGGCCGCCGAGCGCAGCAGAGAGCAGGCCTATCAACAGTCAATCAACAAGGCGGTACAAGATGGCCAACGTACGATCGATCAAGCGACGGCTGATGCTGCTGCTGATCGCACTTCTCGTAACGGCATGCAGTTCGCAGTCGACGATCTTACCCGTCGACTCGCAGCCAGTGAAGCCAGCGGCAATTCCTGCACTGCCGCCGCAAGCAAGGCAGCTTCCCGCACCGCCGCTATGCTTGCCGACGTGCTCAAGCGCGCTGACCAGCGAGCGGGCGACCTGGCTGCAATTGCTGACCAAGCCCTAGCCCGGGGGCTGATCTGTGAGCGGGCCTATGATGGTTTAGGGCGATAGCTGCCCGGGGCCGCGATTATTTAGAGCGGTCTGTAATTGCCGGCGCAGCGATTCGTTTTGGGATTGGACCAGCCTAAGGCTGCTGAGCTCACTCAATTGCTCAGTGGTTTCCGCTTCGAGGTTGGCCATCCAGGTGCGAGCCTTCTTCAGCTCGTCCGACAGCTTGTCGTTCATATTCACCAGGTCGGCGATGTTTTCCTTGGCTGACTGCAGCTGGCATTTCAGACCGTGGATGTCTTCCTCGAGCATGCTCGCGTAGTGCTTGACGGTTTCAAGGCGTGTTGGGCTGCCCAGCCAGTCGCTGGTGTCTTCGATTTCATACTGGTTCACGGGAAGGCCTTATCAATACTGTTTGGATATACAGTAATAGAGGCGCGACGTTTCTGCGAGGGGAGGGTGACGAACAGTGCAATTTGGAGTGGGTGTTTGTTTGGCAGGACGCCGGAGAAGGGGTAAAACACTGTCTAAAACTACCTCGACCTTGCTCGGTTTCATTGGCCCGAAAGGCGCTTATGTCGGGTTATGGTTTTAGACAGTAGCCAATGCATACCTTTGAAATACGTGACCTGTAAGCAGTTTCCGTTGGTACTGCTGCATCAGTGGCGTGTGGGCGGGTGTGGTGTTCGGCAGGACGCCGGAGGTGGGATTTTTCTGTGGGAAATTCTTCCCCAAAACGCAACCGTTTGGACCAATGTTTATTGGGTTCTAAAGAGTCGCAAAAGGTGCTGATTTTTGTGGCTGATTTGTAGCTCAAGGCCTTGATTATAAAGGCCTTTGGCGATTCCTATGCGGCATCCCAGGCTTTGATGCCGAAAAGGTGCAACGTTTTACTTGAAACGGTCAAGGAATCGCCCCCTTTACAGGTGCCGGAAATAAAAGGTTCGGGATTATGCCATGACCGGACGGTTTCGCGTCGGCTGTGGT
>Ga0302169_10000245_pt1 | contig 17432 bp, 14 predicted proteins | sample I_Fen_N1_3_FD_193493 | JGI IMG/M metagenome (GOLD analysis project Ga0302169, IMG submission 193493) | Peat permafrost microbial communities from Stordalen Mire near Abisko, Sweden - I_Fen_N1_3 | ecosystem: Environmental > Terrestrial > Soil > Wetlands > Permafrost | place: Sweden: Abisko...
GTTGGACCCAATACTTGCAAAATGACTAGAGGAGACAGGTCATGTCGGATCAATCACGTTTCATGTTGGTCGTCTCGCCCTTGATGGAAAACAGCCCCGCCTTCGATCGGGCCGCCGCACTGGCCCATGCATCGAACGCGGCACTGCACATCGTGGCGTTCGACTATCTCGAAGGGCTGGCGACCGCCGGCATGGTCAATGAGCAAGCGCTGGAACAGATGCGGCTCGGGTACGTGGAACGCCATCGCCAATGGCTGGAAGATCAGGCTCGGCCGTTGCGCAAAATCGGGGTGCACGTGACCACGGAAGTGGTCTGGGTGGAAAAACCCTTGCAGGAAATCCTGATCCATCTCAAAGAGCAGCCCATGGCTGTACTGATCAAGGCCCTGGCACACGAATCGCGTCTGTCGCGCCTGTTGTTTACGCCGCTGGACATTCATCTGCTGCGCGAATGCCCGGTGCCCTTGCATTTTGTCAGCCACATGCACCACGCCTTGCCGCGCAAGATAGTCGCCGCCATCGACCCCTTCCATCGCGAGGGGCAATACCAGGACTTCAATGACCGGATTCTGCAAGAGGCTTCAAAACTGGCGATTACCTGTCATGCCGAACTGGACGTTGTCTATGCCCATGACCTCTCTTCCATCAGCGCAGACGAATTCGGCTTCGAGAATGCCTCGACGTTTTTCTCTTCCAGCAAAGCCAAAACCCTGTTCGATGCACAGGCTGATGCCTTCCGCGAACTGTCGGAGCGCAACGGCATCCCGCCGGAGCACCAGCGCATGATCATGGGCAATCCGGCGAAGGTGCTTGCCAGCTACGCAACCGCCTATGACATCGACATGATCGTGATGGGCCGGGCCGGGCATCGTGTCATGGACCGGTTGGTCGGCAGTACGGTGGAACATCTGCTGTACAAGATGCCGTGCAGCGTCTGGGTGGTTTCGCCACAGGAATTGAATGAGGAATAAAGGAAGTCACGTGGGCGCCGTCCTTTGTAGGTCGAACCGTGTCGCCGGCAATGGACAGGATGGTTTTGCGCGACCGCACGTAGAGAAGCCTGGCCAGCCTCTACTCGCGAGTCTCGCCAATTCTTCCCGTTTTGCGGTGCAACACTGGCGTGCGTGAATCCATGTTCTAAGGTTATCCGCAGGCAACCCCTCGCAAACGAAGAACATGATCTTGCGATAACTGACCCTGCGCAAAAGCGATTCACAGGGTTAGCGGTAACGACTGAAAAGTGGTGGGTTAACGAAGGCCTCAGTGCTCGGGCAAAGGCGTTGCGCATATCAAGGAGTTCCCGATGGCCGACTCAAGCAAGAAGATGAGCCTCATGGGGCTTACCACGCTGGTGACCGTGAACATGATGGGCTCGGGCATCATCCTGCTGCCGACGAGCATGGCGCAACTCGGTGCCATTTCATTGCTCTCATGGCTCGTCACCGCCGTCGGCTCCATGGCCATCGCGTATTGCTTTTCCCAGTGCGGCATCTACTGTCCGCGCTCGGGCGGGCTGTCCGCCTACACCGAAGAGGCTCATGCCAAATCGGGCTTCTTCCTCTGCTCGTATTTGTATTTTCTCTCCCTGGGTATCGCCAATGTGGCCGTCGCCATTTCTGCGGTGGGTTACATGACAGCGTTCGTGCCCTGGCTCGGCAGTGGCGCCATTCCCCTGTTCATCGGTACGGTCGGCCTGCTCTGGCTCACCACCGTGGCCAACTTCGGCGGCCCGAGCATCACGGGCAGAATCGGTACGATTACCGTGTGGGGTGTCATCATCCCGGTGGCCGGCTTGAGCATCATCGGTTGGTACTGGTTCAAGACCGATGTGCTGATAGCCGCCTGGAACCCCAACAACCTGCCGATCTCCGAAGCCATCAGCAAGGCGATTCCCCTGACCCTGTGGGCTTTTCTGGGCATGGAGTCGGCGGCGCAGGCGTCTGATGCGGTGGAAGATCCCAAGCGCAACGTGCCGCTGGCCTGCCTCTTCGGCACATTGGGCGCGGCGGTGGTTTACATACTGTCGACGACCGTGATCCAGGGGATGATTCCCAATGCCGAACTGGCCAACTCGTCCGCGCCCTTCGCCCTCGTGTATGCCCACATGTTCAATCCCACGGTCGGTAACATCGTCATGGCGCTGGCCGTGATGGCTTGTGTCGGGTCGCTGCTGGGCTGGCAATTCACCCTGGCGCAAACCGCCAAGATGACCGCGGACCAAGGGATGTTCCCGAAATTTTTCAGCAGGGTCAGTACGCGGGATGCCCCGATTATCGGCATGCTGGTCTGCGGCGTGCTGCAGACCTTGATGGCGCTGTCGACCATTTCACCCAATGCCAGCGAGCAGTTCGGCAAACTCGTCAGCCTGGCGGCCGTGACCAACCTGATCCCCTACGTGACAGCCGCCACGGGCCTGCTGGTCATGATGTACAAAGCCAGAGTCAGCAAAGGGATCTACACCCGCAACACCTCGCTATTACTGATCGCCGTGGCCTATTCGCTGTACGCCCTGTATGCCTGTGGCAAGGATGCCGTATTCGGTGGCCTCATCGTCCTTGCATTTGGCTACCTGCTCTATGGCTTCGTCTCCATACGTTTTGTCGATACGCCTCCCGCCGCTCAGAGCAGTGCCGGCAGTCCTCAGCTGTAATTTTCAGGCAACACAGACATTCGAATGCGGGGCGCCAGGATATGAACGTACAACGGATCAAAGCCACCCACTTGCTACTGGTCGGCCTGCTCGCCATGGTGCCGGCACTGGCCGATGCCAATACCCTTGATCGCGTGCGCACGAGCAACACCTTCACGCTCGGCTACCTGCCGGATCTGGCCCCATTCAGTGTCCAGGCAGGCGACAAGGCCAGCGGTTATGCGATCGAGCTTTGCCAGAAAATCGCTGACAGCGTCAAAGTCGAACTGGGCTTGCCCGACCTACAGGTACGTTACCAACCGGTCTCCCTCGACGACGCGATGACGGCCGTGAGCACGGGCAAGATCGACATCCTCTGTACGCCCAGCCCACCTACCCTGGCGCGTCGCAAGCAGGTGAGCTACTCGGTGCCGATCTACACCGCGGGCCTTTCGGTGGTGGTGCGCCAGGAAGCCCCCGAGGCGCTGATCAATGTCCTCAACGGCAAAGTCGCCCGTACCGGGCCGACCTGGCGGGCGACGGTCAATCATGGGCTGTCCGATCAAACCTATGCCACCACCGCTGGCGGGATCACCGAGACATGGATCCGCCAGCAAATGCGTTTGCTCGGCGTGGTGGCCAACCTGGTCACGGTCAAGAACACTGAAGCGGGCGTCAACCTGGTCGCCGAAGGCAAGGCCGATGCCTTCTTCGCCGAACGCATCATGCTGAGCAATCTCCTCGCCACGCACCCATCCGCGGCAAAGCTGGTCTTGCTGGATCGGGTATTCGAGTATTCACCGACCGCGATGGCCCTTGATCGAGACGACGAAAATTTCCGCTTGCTGGTTGATACCGCTCTCAGCGAAATGTACAGATCGGGCGAAATCGAACAGGCCTGCAATACCTACCTGGGAGGCATCAGCGACATGGCGAAAAAACTGTTCAAGGTCTACGCGGTTCCCTAAAAGAGCGCCGCAATGATCGGTGCACCATGATCCGTCGCGGGAGCTGCTACGCTTGGAACAATGTACTTCGGCGCTTTCAGGAAACCGGCACACGCACTTTCTGTGGGCTGATGGAGCAGTCGCATGACCGGATCCCGTGCCCAAGCGAGTCTGACTTCGTTGAGCAAAGGAGTGGACATGCCTCCCCGCAAAAATAGCCCCGCCCATGGCAAGACAGCGCAATCGGAAGACCACGGGGACGAGTTGGTCTTTCACTCGCGCAAGGAGCGTCTGTACCAAGGTGAACAAATACGCGAGCGCGTGCCCCATGCGGATCACGCCGTATGGAAACCACCGCGCAAACACCGTGACCCCATCGAACTCCTCGAAACCTCCAACCGCTATCGACTGCCCAATCTGGTACCGGTGCGCTACGGCCGCATGTCGCGCAGTCCATTCACTTTTCTGCGTGGCTCTGCGGGCTTGATGGCGCATGACCTGGCCACGACCCCGACCACCGGCATTCAGGTGCAGGCCTGCGGCGATTGTCACCTGCTGAACTTCGGATTATTCGCCACACCTGAGCGCAATCTGATTTTCGACATCAACGATTTCGACGAAACGCTTCCAGCCCCCTGGGAGTGGGATGTCAAACGCCTGGCGATCAGTTTTGCCGTGGCCGCAAGGGATAACCGCCTCAGCGATAAAGAGGCACGGGGCATCGCCGTCGAAAGCGTTCGTGCCTACCGCGAAAGCCTGCGCAAGTATTCGAAGATGAGCCCACTGGATGTCTGGTATGACCGACTGGATGCCCAGTCGATCATCGACATGGCGCCCAATTCAGAGATCAAGAAGTTTCGCGAGCAAGTGATCGCAAAGGCCAGGATGCGCGTCGGCGATTACCTCTACCCCAAGATCAGCAGTGAAGTCGGCGGACGGCGGCGCCTGATCGATCAACCCCCGATACTGTTTCATGTGTATGAAAAAGGCTTCATGAAAAACGTGCGCCTGACGCTGCAAGACTATCGATTGTCGCTGCCCCATGAACGGCGGGTGCTCTTCGATCGCTATCGCCTCGAAGACATTGCGGTCAAGGCCGTCGGTATCGGTAGCGTCGGCACCTATTGTTTCGTCGGCCTGTTCTTTTCCGCGGAAAATCACCCGTTGCTCCTGCAATTCAAGGAAGCCTGTCCCTCGGTGCTGGCGCCCTATGCGGGCAAGAGCGAATACGAAAACCAGGGCCAACGCGTCGTCACCGGGCAGCGCCTGATGCAGTCGTCCAGCGACATCTTCCTGGGCTGGACACGCAGTCAGAACGGTCGCTACTTCTTTGTCCGTCAGCTACGCGACATGAAGATGTCAGCGCCCATCGAGGGTATTTCCGCCGCGAGGATGAAGATGTATGCCGAGTGGTGTGGCCTGACCCTGGCCCGTGCCCACGCCAAATCAGGGGATGCCGCACTCATCAGCGGCTACCTGGGCAAGACGGATTCCTTCGACCAGGCCATCGGCAAATTTGCCATCGCCTATGCCGATCAGACTGCAAAAGACCATGCCATGCTGCTGGCCGCAGAAAAATCGGGACGGATCAATGTGTTGAGGGAAGAAGAGTAATGAGCGCGCAGCGGACTTTAGCCGGTCCGCTGCCAATGCGGATGTCCCGTTGAGCTTACCCCTGCCTGACGATGTCGACCGAGATCTCACACGCCGCGACCGTTCCCCTGTTTTCAAGCCAGTGGGTGGTGTTCCGGTCTTCAGGCCAGCCCACTCCCGGCCCGTAGTCGGTGGCCGTTCCATTTCGGTGATCGGTGATCGTTCCTTGCAATATGTAGACGATGCCCGGCCTGTCGACATGGTTGTGCACCGGCCCGAACACGCCTCCAGGCTCGATGGTCACCAAACGCATCCTGAGTTGGCGCCCGGCCATGCCCTCGATCTCGGGACCCAGGTCGATCGTTGCGAGTAACTGCACCGCAACACCTTTCGTTTCGGGTGCCATTTGTTCGTTGCTCATCATGCGCTCCTCTTTGTATCTGCAGGCCCTGATGAGCAGTAGACACCTTAAAAGGCCTGAGCAGTCGAGAGGCGACCAAGGGTCGATTTGGTGGCGTCGTGAAAGGCGAGACTTGAATCAAGCCTCGCCCTGACACTTACCAGGCGGGCTTGAAGCAATACGCCGCCAGCTTGTTGCCATCGAGGTCGCGGGCATAAGCCGCATAGGCATTAGGCGCCCAGCCACGAGGGCCCGGTGCGCCTTCGTCGGTGCCGCCATTGGCCAGCGCGGCGGCGTGGAAGGCATCGATCGCGGCGCGATCCGGCGCTTCAAAGCTGACCGTGACACCGTTGCCCACGCTCGCCGGGGCGCCGTTGGCCGGTTTCAGCACGAAGAAGGACGGGGCGTCCTGGCCCCAGATCGAGCCATTGTCATCCAGGTCGGCGAGGCGCTTCTGGCCCAGTGCGCCGAGGACTTTGTCGTAAAAGTCGCGGGCTTTTTGCAGATCGTTGGTGCCGACGGTGACATGGGTAAAGATGCTCATTGTGATGTTCTCTCGGGTAAAAACACGGTGGGTGGTAGTGGTTGAATCAGCGATCGAAATGAATGACGGTGCGAATGCTGCGGCCTTCATGCATCAGGTCGAAGGCCCGGTTGATGTCTTCCAGGCCCATGGTGTGGGTGATGAAGGTCTCCAGCGGGATTTCGCCCGTGCGGGACTTCTCGACATAGCTGGGCAGTTCGCTGCGCCCTTTCACGCCGCCAAACGCCGAACCGCGCCAGACGCGACCGGTCACCAACTGGAACGGACGGGTACTGATTTCCTGCCCGGCACCGGCGACGCCGATAATCACCGACTCGCCCCAGCCCTTGTGGCAGCACTCAAGTGCGGCACGCATCAGCTGGACGTTGCCGATGCACTCGAAGGAGTAATCGACGCCGCCCTCAGTCATTTCGACGATCACTTCCTGGATCGGCCTGGCGTAATCCCTGGGGTTGATGAAGTCGGTGGCGCCCAGTTGCCTGGCGATCTCGAATTTGGCCGGGTTGATATCGATGGCGATGATGCGGCCAGCCTTGGCCATGGTCGCACCGATGATCGCCGCCAGGCCGATACCGCCCAGGCCGAAGATGGCCACGCTGGCGCCCTCTTCCACCTTGGCGGTGTTAAGCACCGCACCGATGCCGGTGGTCACGCCGCAACCGAGCAGGCAGACCTTGTCCAGTGGTGCATCCTTGGGGATCTTGGCCAGGGAGATTTCCGGCAGCACGGTGTATTCGGAAAAGGTCGAGGTGCCCATGTAGTGGAAGATGGGCTGCCCCTGATAAGAAAAGCGGCTGGTACCATCCGGCATCAGGCCCTGGCCTTGGGTGGCACGGATCTTCTGGCAGAGGTTGGTCTTGCCGGACCGGCAGAATTTGCACTCGCCGCATTCCGGGGTGTACAGCGGGATCACATGATCGCCCACCGCCAGGGAGGTCACCCCCTCACCCACGGCTTCGACGATACCGCCGCCTTCGTGGCCGAGAATCACCGGAAAGATACCTTCCGGATCGGCACCGGACAGGGTGAAGGCATCGGTATGGCAAACACCGCTTGCCACGATCCGGACCCGTACTTCCCCGGCTTGCGGGGGTGCCACGTCGACTTCGACAATTTGCAGGGGCTGGTTGGCCGCGAACGCCACAGCCGCTCGTGATTTGATCTTGTTCATAAAATTCCGCACGCAAAAAAGGCTGCCTCTGGATAGAAGCAAGAAAGTCAGTCGTGAATTCGGTGTTGCGAAAGGCGTTATGGCTGGCGGGCGTCCTTGCCCTGATTGCCGATTAAAGCGCCGCCTGGATTTTGCTGGCGACCGCATCATCCACCCAGGCATGCCACACTTCGGGGTGTTCCTTGAGGAAGATTCGGGCCAGTTTGGGTGACTCGATGCGCTCCCTGGTCATCCTCGCCAGGTTCTGATTCAACAGTTCGATGGGAATATTGACCTTCTCCAGCACCGCCACCAGTTCGGGCGCCTGCTCATGGAAGGCTTTGGAAATGCCGACTTTGGTCACCACGTTTTTGTCGACACCCGGCTTCTCTTCCAGCCGTATCGCATCGATCTGTCCCATCAGTGGCGTCGGCGACCAGTAGTAGAACAGCACCGGTTCCCCGCGCTTATAGCTGGACAGTACCGCGGCATCCAGGGCTGCACCGGTTCCCGGACGGAAGTTGACGAAGGTGTTTTCAAGACCGTATTCCTTCAACATCTCCGTGTTTTCCTGTTCGCAGATCCAACCTGCCGGACAGTTGTAGAATCGCCCTTTGGATGGTTCTTCCGCGTCGCGAAAAACCTCGGGGTATTTGCTCAGGTCAGCGACCGTCTTCAGGTCTGGCGCCCGCGCCGGCTTGTTGCGTTTCGCGTCCCCTTCAACCACGTAACGCGGCACGTACCAGCCCTGAACGGCGCCGATGATCGGCGAGCCGATCGCCACGACCTTGCCGGCCGCCGCCGCTTTTTTCCAGACTTCACTACGCTCCATCCACTCTTCGCCGAATACCTGGATGTCGTTGCTGGCCAGAGCGGTCTCGAGAATGATGGTATTGCCGACCAACTCGTCGGTTGCACAGCCGTACCCTTCCTTGAGCACAATCTTCATGATGTCGGTGAGCAGCATCCCGCTCTCCCAGTTCAGACCGGCAAACTTCACCGACTTGCCCGAGTCGCACCACCCTGATGCCTGGCTTGAAGCACTGGCAACCAGTACGCCAAGGGTCAGTAACGAGGCCAGCAAGTTCTTCCTGTATTTCATGATCAGACGCTCCGAAATTATTATTGGGGGCAGCGAGCTGTTGCGTGCTGCACCTGCAAAACGAGACCCACCGATCAAAGGTGGACAAGTGCCTGTGCAAACACGTGAAGCGAAGAAGTGAATCGACTGTTTTTATTGTGAGTGCTGCTGAACTTAAACCAATGGCTCTACCGACGTGCGTCCGTAGAACAATTTACGCGCATAGTCGCTGAACTCGACATTGGGCTGATCCACGTAGGCAAATACCGCGTTGAGCCTGAGCCTGTCCCCCACCACCGGCGTCACACGGTGCAGTGAATAACGGCCACGGAACAACGTCAGCGTTCCGGGCACCTGCGGCAGCACTTCTATCTTCTGTGTCGCGGGGTTGTCGAGGAATTGCCCGACCGCGTCATAGCAATCGTCGTTCTCGTTACGCAGCATGCGCACATACTCAAAATCGCCACCGGCAGTTGCCGCCTGAAGCGACAGCGTCACGCTGAAGTCTGAACGATCAAAGTGCCAGCCCAACTGTTGCCCCGCCGAGAAACCTTGCAGATTAAGCGCCGCCAATGGATCAGCATGGCGATAGAGCACGTCCAGATTCAGTACATCCCGAATGAACGAAAGTACGTCGTCCGATTGGTAGATCTGCCGGATCAGATGGTCTGTCGGGATATCGGCGTAGGCGACCGTATCTTTTTCGGTGCTCATCAATCGCCGCAGCGGGTGCGTCGGTTCAACGCTGTCGTCCTGCGGCTTGAAATACACCGTGTGGTTTTCCCGGAAAGGGAACATGCGCGGGTGCAGCGCAAGGGTTTGATCCGCCATCGAGGCGACCACTTCATCGCGGACGAACCCCGGAAAGATCGCAACGCCTTCTTCGCCCAGCAACGATTGGCTGCGGGCGACCAGTTGCTGATACGCCGGATGGCTTCGATTGGTGATGGGATAACGCTCAAGGTCGACGATATCGCCCAGAGTGACTGCAGGGGTGAAAGCAAGCTTTGACATGTTGTTGTTCTCCGGTGGGCTGTTGCTGAAACCAGATTGCACCGGAGCAAAAAACAAGTCACGCTCATATTTTTACGCAAATTTGTGAATTATTTTCAGGTCGCACCTACCTATGAGACTCACTCTGGATCACCTCGTCATGCTGCAAACCCTGTCGGAAGTCGATTCAGTGACGGCCGTTGCCGAGCGCCTATGGCTGACGCCCTCCGCCGTCAGTCACCGCATACGCGAGGCGGAACGGCGACTGGGTGTGAGCCTGACAGAACGATCCGGAGGAAAACTAAGGCTCAGCCCTGCCGGCGTGCGCCTTGAACGAGCCGCCAAGGACATCATCGCGATACTGAATGAAGCCGAGTCCGAAGCCCGGTCCATGGCTGGAGGCGTTACAGCGTTTGTTCGTATGGGGGTCACCTCCTACGGACCGTTTCGCTGGATACCCAAATTCATCAAGCATTATTCAAACCTGCGCCCGGACATCGAAATCACACTGGTGACGGTGCCGCGCAACGACGTTTATGCGAGCTTGATGCAAGGTCGGCTTGACGTGTCCATTATCGATGACGGCATGGTGCCCAGCGGCGTCGCAAAGTTGCCGCTGTTCCGCGACGATTTGATTGCGATCATGGCCACCGACCATCCCCTTGCGGGAAGGAAAAATATCTACGCCGAAGACTTCAAGACCTACAACCTGGTGACCTACTCAACCGATCGCGCCAGTGGCTGGGAATATGATCGGTTCTTCGCCCCCGCCAGCATCTTGCCGCGGCGCATGATCACCGTGGAGTTGATCGAAGCCATCGTCGAACTGGTTCGTTCAGGGTACGGAATCAGCATATTGCAACGGGATTTGGTGACCCCCAGCCTGGAGCGTGGGGAGCTGGCATGGGCGGCCCTGAATGACGGCCTCGACATCGCCTGGAACGCCATCGTTCGCCCCTCCGAGCGGGAAGACAGCGAGGTCAACAAAATGGTTACGGAACTGAGCACCTGGATTAAAGATACTGGAAATCCTGAACTACGCTAATTCAGGCCGGGGCGCATGCACCGGGAAAGCAGCGATCAGTGAAATGTCATCCCTCGACCCAAACTTTTCGCTTCGCCGAGCGTCTTTTCTTTAAGAATGCCGACATGGCTTTGTAACCCCGGACAACTGACCTCAATCAAGGACTGGTGATGACCTTTTTCATTTTTCTTCTCGCCTGCGCTGCTGCCGCCACCACCGGCCTGCTGTTCAAACCGGGCCCGTGGTACGAGTCTCTCGTCAAACCCGGCTTCACACCGCCCAATTGGGTGTTTCCCGTCGCCTGGTCGTCTATCTATCTGCTGCTCGCCTGGGCCGGATACCGGTTGAGCCTGATCCCTGGAAGTCAGGCGGTGCTGGCTTTATGGGCGGCGCAGATCGCACTCAATACACTCTGGACACCGGTGTTCTTCGGCGCTCATCGCCTCTTCGCCGCCATGCTGATCCTGACACTGCTCTGGCTGGTCGTCGCGGCAATGGTGTTGATGGCATTGCGGCTTGACGTCATCACCGGCCTGATCCTCTTTCCTTACCTTGCCTGGCTGTGTGTAGCGGCTGCGTTGAATTTTTCCATCTGGCGCAATAACCGCTGACGGTGAATTGCGAACGGCCGGGGGGACCAGATCCTCTCGTTCTAATGCGCGTAAAGCCGGTGGCGTCAATCTCACCGGCTCGTCAAGAAGCGCAGCTCAGTAGAACATCGTAATCCCGGCTTTTTTTGAGCCAAAAACGCCCCTCGCCACTGGTATCCAAAGCAATGCTAGCTACGCTTGCTTCATCGACCTGAGGGAGCATCGGTATGGGTGGCGTGAAATTTTCCAGCGGTTTCGGCCTGCCAGTTGCCAGTCTGCTGGGGATTTGCGTCCTGTTGGCCGGCTGCGGAAAGGAACCGGTTTCCCCGGCGCGCAAGCCGCCTGAAGTAACGGTCATGACGGTCACCGCCCGCGACACGCCAGTGACCTTCGAATTCGTCGCCCAGACCCAGAGCTCCCGCGAGGTGGAAATCCGTGCTCGCGTGGCCGGATTCCTGGAGAAGCGGCTGTACACCGAAGGCGATGTGGTGAAAGCCGGGCAGACACTGTTCCAGATGGACCGTAAACCCTTTGAGGCCGCGCTGCTGTCGGCCCAGGGTCAACTGGCCCAGCAACAGGCCCGCTGGGAAGTGGCCAAGGCTACGCTGGCCCGGGTCAAGCCACTGGCGGCGCAGAATGCAGTCAGCAAGATGGACCTGGACAATGCCGTGGGCAACGAGCGTGAAACCCGTGCTGCCGTGCTGGCCGCAGAGGGTACTGTGCGTACCGAACAGTTGAACCTCAGTTACACCACCATCACCTCGCCCCTCACCGGGCTTTCGAGCTATGCCAAGAAGCAGGAAGGCAGTTATGTGACGCCAGGCGAGTCGGGGTTGCTGACGTCGGTGTCACAGATGGACCCGATGTACGTCAATTTCAGCCTCTCGGAAAACGAAACACTGAAGTACCGCGACGAAATCGCCAACGGCCATCTCATGTTCCCGCCGCGCAGTGAATTTATCGTTGAGGTAGTCCTGGCGGACGGCACCGTGTTCCCCAACAAGGGCAAGTTGAACTTTCTGGCGCCTTCCTACAGCCAGGGCACCGGCACCTTCCTGGTTCGCGCCGTGCTCGCCAACCCCGATGGCCTGCTCCGCCCCGGTCAGTTTGTGCGGGCCCTGGCCAAAGGCGCGTCCCGGCCCAACGCCATTCTCGTACCGCAAAAGGCCGTGCTCGAAGGTGCCAAAAGTCATTTCGTATGGGTCCTCAATGCCGAAGGCAAACCCGAGCAACGGGTGGTTGAAGTGGGTGACTGGCAGGGTGACAACTGGTTCATCAACAAGGGCCTGCGGGCCGGCGAGCGCATCGTGGTCGATGGCGCGATCAGGGTCACGCCGGGCGGGCCGTTGAATATTGTCGATGCGCCTGGCGCCGCTTCCACAGGCGCCGCCGACGGGCAACCGGCAAAAGCCAATGGCGGGAAAAGCCAATGAGCATTTCTCACTATTGCATCGATCGGCCCATCTTCGCCTCGGTGATTTCCATCATCATCACCCTGGCCGGTGCAGTGGCCATGCTCAAGCTGCCCGTCGCGCAGTACCCGGACATCACGCCGCCGCAGATTACGGTGGCCGCGACATACCCCGGGGCCGATGCACAGGTCGTGGCCAATAACGTGGCAGCGCCCATCGAGCAGCAGGTCAACGGCGCCGACAACATGATCTACATGAACTCGTCGAGCTCCGCGACGGGCAACATGACCCTCAACGTGTTCTTCGAAATCGGCACCGACCCGTCCCTGGCCCAGGTCGACGTGCAGAACCGGGTCAACCTGGCCTTGCCGCAACTGCCCTCTGCCGTGCAGAGCCAGGGCATCCAGGTACAGAAAAAATCCTCGGCTTTCATGATGGTGCTTGCGGTGTATTCCGCCGGCGACCGCTACGACAGCACCTACGTCGCCAACTATGCCAACCTCTATATCCTCGATGCGATCAAGCGGATTCCGGGGGCGAACCAGGCCAGTATCTTCGGCACGCCGGACTACGCCATGCGGATCTGGCTCAAGCCTGACCGCATGGCCCAGTTGGGCATCACCGCTGCCGATGTGCAGAAAGCCGTCGCCAATCAGAACCAGCAGTTCGCCGTCGGCCGGGTCGGCCAGTCGCCCACGGGGCAACCGGTCGAGCAGTCGTTTGCGGTGACCACCAAGGGGCGCCTGACCGAGCCTTCGGAGTTCGAGAACATCATCCTGCGCGCCAGCAACAACGGCGCGGCCATCGTTCGACTCAAGGACGTCGGCCGCGCCGAACTCGGGCAAAAAGACTATTCCCTGCGCAGCACCTATCAGGGCCGGCCGGCGACGCTGATTGCCGTGTATCAGCAACCCGGCGCCAACGCCCTCGACGTTTCCGCGGCGGTGACCAAGACCCTGTCGGACATGAAGGCCACGTTTCCCGAGGGCATCGAATACAAGATCGTGATGGACACCACGGACTTTACCCGCGCTTCGATTACCGAGGTGATTCGCACCTTCTTCGAAGCCCTGGTGCTGGTGGTCATCGTGGTCTACGTCTTCCTGCAGAGCCTGCGGGCCACGCTGATTCCAGTGCTGGCGGTGCCGGTGTCGATCGTCGGCACGTTCATCGGCATGTCCGCCCTCGGGTTTTCGGTGAACATGCTGACGCTGTTCGGCATGGTGCTGGCCATCGGTATCGTGGTCGACGACGCGATCGTGGTGATCGAAAACGTCGAACGCAACATGCATGTACACAAGATGACGCCCAAGGACGCGGCGAAACGGGCGATGGATGAAGTGGCAGGCCCCGTGGTCGCCATCGTGCTGGTGCTGTGCGCGGTGTTCATTCCGGTGGCCTTCATGGGCGGTATCACCGGTCAGCTCTACAAACAGTTCGCGATCACCATCGCCATTTCCGTGGTGATTTCCGGCCTGGTCGCCCTGACCCTGTCCCCCGCCCTCGCCGCCCTGCTGCTCAAGCCGCAGCACGGCGACAAGAACGCCTTTTTCCGCTGGTTCGAACGCAACTTCGAGCGCATGACCGAGGGCTATTCACGCTCGGTGGCCTTCATGATCAAGCGCTTCGTCCTGGCGCTGCTGCTCTTTGCCGGGATGATCGTGCTGATTTTGTTGATGGCAGAGCGCATCCCCAGTGCATTCCTGCCACCTGAAGACCAGGGCTACTTGCTTGGGGCGGTGATCATGCCCGACGCCGCCAGCCTGGATCGCACCGCTGAAGTGGGCAAAGTGGCCAGTGACTTCTTCATGAACGAGGAGGCGGTCGAAGGCGTTGCCATCGTTAACGGCTACAGCCTGCTGGATGGCCAGAACAAGAACAATGCCGGTGTGCTTTTTGTTGGCTTCAAGAATTTCGAGGAGCGTTACAAGAACACGGAAACCATCAAGGCCCAAAGCGCCCCGGCGGTGATCCAGAAGGCCGCGCGGGCGTTTTCCACGGTTCAGGGCGGGATCATCCTGCCGGTCAACCCACCGTCCATTCCCGGGCTGGGCACCACCGGCGGCATGGAGGTCTGGGTTCAAAGCAAGGGCGACGGTAACGCCGATCAACTGGCGGAAATGGTGGGCAGTCTGCTGGCGAAGGCCAAGGAACGTCCGGAGCTCGGCGTAATCACCTCCACCTTCAACGTGTTTTCCCGCCAGTTGATGGTTGATGTCGACCGGGAAAAAGCGGAATCCCTCGGGGTGCCGGTGGAGGATGTCTACAGCGCCATGCAGACCATGTTCGGCTCGCTGTACGTGTCCCAGTTCAACAAGTTCAGTCGCCTGTGGCAGGTGATTTTGCAGGCCGAACCGGCCTATCGCTTGAAAGCCGAGGACCTGCAGGAGATCTTCGTGCGCAGCAAAAACCTGGACATGGTGCCGCTCAAGGCCCTGCTGACCACCCGCTACGTCACCGGCCCCGACCTGCTGACCCGTTTCAACAACTTCCCGGCGGTCAAACTCACGGCGAACCCCGCACCCGGTTATAGCTCTGGCCAGGCGCTCAAGGCCCTGGAAGAAATCAGCGCCGAAATCATGACCAACGACTACGCGCTGGCCTTGAGCGGCGAGGCGTTCGAAGAGAAAAAGAGCGGCGGCGCCTCTTCCCAGGTGTTCATCTTTGGCCTGGTGATGGTGTTTCTGATCCTCGCCGCGCAGTACGAAAAATGGTCGCTGCCGATCGGTGTACTGCTGGCGGTGCCTTTTGCCTTGTTCGGCGCTCTGCTCGCCATCCTCCTTCGAGGCTTGAGCAACGACGTGTACTTCCAGATCGGACTGACCATGCTGGTGGCGCTGGCCGCCAAGAACGCGATCCTTATTTTCGAGTTTGCGGTACTCAACCGGGAGAGTGGCATGTCGGCCTATGACGCCGCCATGACCGCCGCAAGAGAGCGTTTGCGCCCTATCGTGATGACGTCCCTGGCGTTCATCCTCGGCTGCGTTCCGCTGGCCATTGCCGTCGGCGCCTCCGAAAACAGTCGCCACTCCATCGGCACCGGGGTGATCGGCGGCATGCTGGCGGCGACGGTGATCGCGATCTTCTTCATCCCCCTCTTCTATTACTTGGTGGAGCGAATGTTCGGGGAAAAGGACGCCGTCCAAAAACCTGCCAAACCGGCTGCACTGACACAGGCTCCGCAGCTTCCCGACGGCGCGGCGCAGAACAGACATGAGGGGGATTGAGATGCGTAAGCCCCCTTTCCCACTGTTGTTGTGCCTGGGCCTGGCGGGTTGCATGGTGGGACCTGACTACCAGCACCCGACCATTGAAACCCCGGCGGCCTACCGTTACGCGGACAAGGAAGCGAAGAATCTGTCGAACACACTGTGGTGGGAGCAGTTCCAGGACCCGGTCCTGAATGATCTGATCCGCACCGCGTTGCTCGAAAACAAAGACATCAAGATTGCCGCCGCGCGAGTCGAGGAATTCCAGGGGCGTTACGGTCAGACCCGCTCCCTGCTGTTTCCACAAGTCGGGCTGGGCGCCCAGGGTCAGCGGTCCCGCTCGCAGCGAGACAACGGGCCGGTGCCGCTCGATCCGTCGGTGGACCCGGTGTTCAACAACTACCAGGCGATTCTCAGCGTGAACTGGGAACTGGATATCTGGGGCCGTTTGCGCCGCCTCGACGAATCCGCCCGTGCCGATCTGCTGGCGTCGGAAGAAGGCCGTCGAAGCGTCATATTGAGCCTGGTGGCGTCAGTCGCGTCGAGTTACGTGACGCTGCGTGATCTCGACCGGGAGCTGGAAATCGCCCGCACGACCGCCAAGGCGCGCGGTGAATCCTACGAAATATTCAAACTGCGCTACGGTGCCGGCACCATTTCCGAAATGGAATTGGCGCAGAACCAGTCCGAATACGAGCGCACCCGGGCGTCGGTTGCGCAATTCGAACCCTTGGTCGCACAACAGGAAAACGCCCTGGCCGTTCTGCTCGGGCGCAACCCGGGGCCGATCATCCGCGGGCGTGACCTGGCCCAACTGAATCTGCCAACGGTGCCTGCCGGCCTGCCGTCGGATTTGCTCGAACGGCGACCTGATTTGCGTCAGGCCGAACTGAACCTGATCTCGGCCAATGCCCAGATCGGCGCAGCCAAGGCCCAGTACTTCCCGACCATTTCCCTGACCGGGCTGCTGGGCTCTGCCAGCAACCAGCTGTCGAACCTGTTCACCGGGCCCGCGTCCACCTGGTCCTATGGTGTTGCGGCGAGCATGCCGATTTTCACCGCCGGCGGTATCGCCGGGCAGGTGCAACAAGCCGAAGCCTTCCAACAACAAGCGCTGCTGATCTACCAACAGTCGATTCAATCGGCGTTCAGGGACGTGGAAAATGCCTTGGTCGCGTCGAGCAAATCCAGAGAACAGATGGCCTACCAGGCCAGGCAGGTCGAGGCACTGAGCACTTACGCCCACTTCGCACGGTTGCGCTACGACAACGGCTACACCAGCTACATCGAAGTGCTGGACGCCGAGCGCAGCCTGTTCGACGCCGAGTTGAACTACACCCGCACCCGTGGCTCGGTGTTCACCAGCATGATTGATCTGTACAAGGCTACCGGCGGCGGCTGGGTGAATCAGGCAGACAAACTGACCGCAACCGATGTGCCGAAAGCGCAGCCATGATCAAACCGCCAGGGCCCGCCCTGTCGCCATTGTGGTGGCTTACTCGAGATCCAGGTCATTTCCCTCCCGATGCTCTACGGGATAGCGTTGGAGGTAGTGGCTGACGGCGGAGCCCACCGTCGGGAAGAACGCCGACTCGCCAAACTTCTCGAGAAGCCCGAATCGCTTCAGCTTGTCCTTGACCGGGTCCTTCATTTCCGCCACGCACAATTCGATGCCGGCTTCGAGCAAGGTCTGGTGCAGCTCGGCGAGCATGTCGGCGGAGGTCACATCGACACTGGTCACCGGCTCTGCCGCCACCACCAGCCAACGCACGGGCGTCGGGGATGCGGCCACGGCGTCCAGCACGCGGTCACTGAACAGCTCGGCGTTGGCGAAAAACAACGGTGCGTCCCAGCGAAACA
>Ga0302169_10000246_pt1 | contig 17432 bp, 15 predicted proteins | sample I_Fen_N1_3_FD_193493 | JGI IMG/M metagenome (GOLD analysis project Ga0302169, IMG submission 193493) | Peat permafrost microbial communities from Stordalen Mire near Abisko, Sweden - I_Fen_N1_3 | ecosystem: Environmental > Terrestrial > Soil > Wetlands > Permafrost | place: Sweden: Abisko...
CGAGCAAGGCCATCCCGACCAGTTGTTCACTCAACCCAGGGAACCACGCACCCGCGAGTTCCTGGAAAAAGTGCTGCACCTGGATTGAGGAGCCTGATCATGAATTATCAATTCGATTTCAACTTTCTCCAGGGCAATTTCGGCCTGCTGTGGGACGGGCTCAAAGTCACCCTGCAACTGGCTCTGGTGTCGAACATCGTCGGCCTGGTGCTCGGTTTCGGCCTGTGTCTGCTGACCTTGAGTCGCTGGTTTTTCCTGCGCTGGCCAGCGCAGATGTTCATCGAGTTCTTCCGTTGTACACCGGTGCTGTTGCAGATCGTCTGGTTTTTCTACTGCGTGCCGATGCTGTTCAACGTGTTCATCGACCCCATCACCATGGGCGTGCTCGCCCTGGGGCTGAACCTCACCGCGTTCAATGCCGAAGCCTACCGGGCCGGCGTGCAGGCGGTACCCCATGAGCACCTGGATGCCAGCGTAGCCCTGGGCCTGCGCCCTTGGCAGCGCACGCTCTATGTGATTCTCCCGCAGGCGCTGCGCACGGCCATTCCGGTGTTGATGACCAATGGCATCTCGATCCTGCAGCAAAGTGCGCTGGTGGCGATCGTCGCGGTGGGCGACCTGATGTACGTCGGCAAAAGCATTGCCACCGAAGCCTACCGTCCGCTGGAAACCTATTCGCTGATCGCGCTCATCTACTTCGCGCTGTCGTTGCCCATCGCTCAGTTCGTGCAATGGCTGGAACGCCGCCAGGACACCGCGCTCGCGCGCTGAGGAGGTCGTCATGAATCTTGATTTCACCGTGGTGTTTTCCTATTGGCAAGCCTTGCTGCAAGGGCTCGCGCTGACCCTGGTGTTCACCGTGGGGTGCGCGATCATGGGCAGCCTGTGCGGTTTTCTGCTGAGCCTGTTGCGCGCCTCTGGCAGTCGCTGGTTGAGTGTTCCGGCTGGCCTGTATGTGGAGCTGTTCCGCGGTACGCCACTGCTGATCCAGCTGTTCTGGGTGTTTTTCTGTTTTCCGGTGGTGTTCGGGATCGACATTGCGCCCTACGTGTCGGTGTTGCTGGCACTGGCCCTGTACATGACCGCGATCACCAGCGAGACCTTCCGTGGCGCGCTCAAGTCGATACCCGGCGAACAGCATGATGCCTGCGTCGCATTGGGCCTGGCCTCGTGGAATAAAACGGTTTTCGTGGTGTTTCCCCAGGCCTTGCTCCGAGGTATTCCGCCGCTGCTTTCCAACGTGGTTTCACTGTTCAAGGAAAGCGCGCTGATTTCCTCGGTGGGCATCGCCGACCTGATGTTCGTCGGCCAGAACATCTCCAACAGCACGGCCCGGCCGGTCGAGTTTCTCTCGGCGGTGGCGGTCATCTATTTCCTCGTGGCGTTCCCGTTGACCCGGCTGGTTGGCGTGGTCGAGACGCGGATGCTGCGTCGTTATGCGTACTAACCCCAACCCTCGTATCCAATCCGTGGAGCGTCTGCAATGACTCAACTCAAAGGCATCCTGCCTGCTCTGGTCACACCGTTCGACAAGGCTGGCAACGTCAATTACGACATGCTGGGCAACATCATCGAGTTTCAACTCAAGGCAGGCGTCACGGGCTTCGTGCCGCTGGGTTCTACCGGTGAGTACTACGCACTGACCAATCAAGAGCGGCGCCAGGTTCTGGCCACCGTGCGCGAAGTGGTGGGGGACCGTGGCGTATTGATCGCCGGTGCCAATGGTTCCTGCACCCGTGAGGTGATCGAGCAGGTGAAGCAGACCCGCGATGCCGGCTACACCAACCTGCTGATCGCGCCGCCTTACTACGCACTGCCATCGCAGGACGAACTGATCGGACACTACCAGGCTATTCTCGACGCCGCTCCGGACATCAATGTGGTGCTGTACAACTACCCGGTACGGACCAATGTCGAAGTCGGCTTTGCCGTGCTGGAGGCTTTCAAGGACAACCAGCGCGTGATCGCGATCAAGGAAAGCAGCGGCAACCTGCTGCGGGCCATCGAGATCGGCAACACCTACAGGGACGACTATCAACTGTCGTGCGGCTCCGATGACCAGGCGCTGGACTTCTTCCTGTGGGGCGCCAGCAGCTGGATCTGCGGGCCGGCCAACTGCCTGACGCAGCAGGTCTGTGATTTTTACACCAAGTACACCAGTGGCGACCTGAACGGTGCCCAGGCCATCGTCCGCTCCCTGTTCCCGGTGCTGGCTGACATGGAATCGGGCAAGTTCATCCAGAAGGTCAAATACGGCTGTGAGCTGGCAGGTTTCGACGCCGGCGCCGCGCGCATGCCGCTGCAACCGCTGACCAGCGACGAGAAGGCCAGTTTCCGCAAGGCTTTCGAAGTGGCACTGGGTTAATGGCACTGGCCGCATCGGTCGCCACGTCCGGCCGATGCGGCATTACGGAGTGAATGAGATGAGCCGACACGTTTTCAACAGCATCGAAGGCCATACCGAAGGCATGCCCGTACGCATGGTGATCGCCGGAGCGCCAGCCCTCAAAGGCCGAACCATGAGCGAGCGGCGTGAACACTTCATGGCCGATTTCGACTGGATTCGCCGTAGCCTGATGCTTGAACCGCGTGGTCACTCGCACATGTCTGGCACGATTTTCTACCCGCCGATGCGCGATGACAGCGACTTCAGCCTGTTGTTCATCGAGACTTCCGGCTGTTTGCCCATGTGCGGTCATGCCACGCTGGGTTCGATTACCTTTGCCCTGGAGGCCGGCTTGATCGAGCCGAAAGTCCCGGGCACCGTGGTGGTGGATGTTCCGGCGGGGCAGATCCATGCGACTTATGTACGCGATGGCGACAAAGTCAGCGCGGTGCGTTTCACCAACGTTGCGTCGTTCTTGCTGCACCGTGATCTGCTTCTCGACTTCCCGCCCTTGGGGTTGCTGAGGGTCGACATTGCCTATGGCGGCAACTTCTACCCGATTGTCGAGGTGCAACCCAATTTCCCGGGTTGCGAACATTTCAGCGCGCAGCAACTGCTGGAGTGGGGCAGGGAAATGCAGGATCTGGTCAACCGAACTGTTGATGTGGTCCACCCGCAAAACCCTGCCATCAAGGGCGTCAAGCATTGCATGTGGACCGGCGCGCCGTTGTCCGCACAATCCCAGGGGCGGGCCGTGGTGATTGCCGGTGCGAGCCTGATCGATCGTTCACCCTGCGGCACAGGCAGTTCGGCCCGGGTCGCCCAGCGCTTTGCCCGTGGCTGGTTGGCTGAAGAGGGCGCCTATCGCCACGAAAGCCTGATCGGCAGTTTTTTCGTCGGCCGCGTGGCGCAGGTCCTGCAACTGGAAGACGGCACGGCCGCGGTTCGCCCCAGCATTGAAGGAAGGGCTTGGATCACCGGGCGTGCCGAGTTTATTGTCGACGATACCCAACCCTGGTGGGACGGCTTCAGCCTGGAAGATTATGCCGCTCCAGCCTCTGCTCAAGAGACTTCCCTATGACACCTGCACAGCCCGTTGCACAAGTACCCTTTCCCGGAGAAAAGGCTGTCGTGGTCGGCGGTGGCATCGTCGGCGTCTGTTGTGCCCTTTACCTGCAACGCGAAGGCTATGCCGTGACCCTGATCGACCCGGCCGCCGCGGGTGACAGCACCGCCAAATGGAGCTGTGGGCAAATGGCGGTCAGCGAAGTGATTCCGCTGTCCAAGCCCGGTATCCTGAAAAAAATCCCCGGCTGGCTGCTCGACCAGAAGGGGCCGCTGGCGCTCAGGCCTGGCGCCTTGCCCGGTATCCTGCCTTGGTTCCTGCGGTTTCTGGCCTGTGCCCGGCATTCGAAAATTGTCGAAATCGCCAAAGACATGGCGACCCTGACGCACCCTGTCTACGAGGACTATGCGCCGTTGTTGGCGGCTTGCCCGGACAAGACCCTGATGGGGCAGCGGCCGATCATCGAGGTGTTCAATACACCGGCAGGCCTTGAGCATGAACGTGAGCATCTGGCGTTGCGCCAGGCACTGGGTTTCAAATCCGAAGTGCTGGACGCGGCGGCCATCTCGGATCTCGAACCGGCGTTGGCCGGCAAGTTCAGCCATGGCCTGCTGTTTCCAGACTGGCGAGCGGTCAGCGATACCAAAGGCTTTATTGGCGCGTTGACGCAAAGCTTTCTCGATCAGGGCGGCGTTCGCGTGCGTGGCCAGGTCAAGCGCCTCGATGAAGTGGCCGAGCGTGCCAGTGGTGTCACGCTCGCAGATGGCCAACGCTACGCGGCTGATCAGGTGGTGATCGCCGCCGGCACGGGCTCGCGTCAGTTTTTCCAGCAGATCGGTGCGCGGGTTCCACTGGCCGGCATCGCCGGATATCAGGTGTTGCTGCCCACCCCCGGCGTGGAGTTTCGTCATTCGGTGATTTATGCCGATGGCGGGTTCTGCTTCAGCCCGATGTCCCGTGGTTTGCAGATTGGCGGCACCCTCGAGTTCGCAGCGGCCAATGCCGAGCCGAACTTCAAGCGCGCCGAGATCATTCTCGAGAAAGCACAAAAAATTCTTCCCCGTTTGCAACTGGACAAGGTCGAGTATGGCGTCGGCTATCGCCCGTTCCTTCCCGACACCAAACCGGTTATCGATCGCAGCACCCGCCTGTCGAACGTGTTCCTGGCGTTCGGCCACGGCCAGCTCGGCCTGACATTGGGTGCAACCACCGGACGCCTCATCACTGACCTGGTTGTCGGACGAAAACCCGCCCAGGACCTGACCCCTTTCAGCGCCCAGCGCTTTGCCCTTGTTGGAGGCCATGCATGAAATCCTTTGACCAGCTGTATATCGACGGCCAGTGGGTTCGCCCCAAAAATGGCGGCACCTTTGACACGATTGACCCGAGCGATGAGTCGGTCATCACCCAGGTCGCGGCGGCCACCGCAGACGATATCGACCTGGCCGTCAGTGCCGCACGCCGGGCATTTGATGAGGGCCCCTGGCCGCAAATGACCGGGGCCGAGCGCGCGACGATACTGCGGGCCATTGCCAACGGCATCCGCGAACGCCAGGACCAACTGGCCGAGCTTGAGGTGCGCGACAACGGCAAGCCGTTGCCCGAAGCCCAATGGGACATTGCCGATACCGCAGGTTGCTTTGACTATTACGCTGATCTGGCCGACGACCTCGACGGTCAACGTGAGCAGGACATCTCTCTGGCCGATGAGCGCTTCACTTCCATTGCACGCAAGGAGCCGGTGGGCGTCGCCGGGGCGATCATTCCCTGGAACTTCCCGATGCTGATGGCCGCCTGGAAGGTCGCACCGGCACTGGCCGCCGGCTGCTGCATGGTGCTAAAACCGTCGGAGCTGACACCCTTGACCGCCCTGCAACTGGCGGACATCGCCCATCAGGCCGGTTTGCCTGCCGGTGTACTCAACGTGGTCACCGGCCTGGGTCCGGATGCCGGCGCACCGCTGAGCGAGCATCCGGGTATCGACAAACTGGCCTTTACCGGCAGCGTGCCAACCGGAACGCGGATCATGCAGGCCGCCGCCCGCGACATCAAGAACATCAGCCTGGAACTGGGGGGCAAGTCGCCGTTCATCATCTTCGATGACAGCGATATCGAAGCTGCGGTCGAATGGATCATGTTCGGCATCTTCTGGAACCAGGGGCAGGTGTGTTCGGCGACTTCAAGGGTGCTGGTTCAGCGCGATCTCTACGAGCCGCTGCTCAAGCGCCTGGTGGAACAGACCCGGCGCGTGAGCATCGGCAACGGCATGGATCAAGGCGTGCTGCTCGGCCCGTTGGTCAATCGTGGTCAGTACGACAAAGTCCTGGCGGCCATCGCCCGTGGCCGGGAGGAGGGCGCGACGCTGCTCACCGGCGGTACGCGTCCGGCCCATTGCGAGAAGGGCTACTTCCTGACACCGGCGATTTTTGCCGACGTGCCGCAGGACAGCTGGATCTGGAAAGAAGAAATTTTCGGCCCGGTGGTGTGCGTACGCCCCTTCGATGACGAAGCCGATGCAGTGCGCAGCGCCAACGACTCGCGCTTCGGCCTCGCCGCTGCCGTGATGTCCGGGGACAGTGCACGTGCCGAACGCGTCGCCCGCCGTCTGCGAGCGGGCATCGTCTGGATCAATTGCTCGCAACCGACCTTCACCGAAGCCCCTTGGGGCGGCTACAAGCAAAGCGGTATCGGGCGTGAACTGGGTGAGTGGGGCTTGAACAATTACCTGGAAACCAAGCAGATCACCCGTTACCACAGCGAGCAGCCCTGGGGCTGGTACATCAAGTAAAGGATGCGGACATGCGCTGGAAAAAGACGCTGCAAATGGCTGATGTGCATTGCGAAGGCGAGATCGGCAAGGTCATCACCGGCGCAGTCATTGATATCCCCGGCAAGACCATGCTCGACAAGATGAACTACATCAACCAGGTCGACGACAGCTTGCGGCGCCTGGTGATCCTGGAGCCGCGCGGTTGCCTGCAGATGTCGGTGAACCTGCTGTTGCCGCCGACCCGGCCCGAAGCCCAGGCCGGGTTCATCGTGCTGCAGGCGGACAAGGCTCACCCCATGTCCGGCAGCAACTGTATTTGTGTGGTCACCGCCTTGCTGGAACTGGGGATGCTGGAGATGGTCGAGCCCGTGACCACGGTGGTGCTGGACACCCCGGCGGGCCTGGTGACCGCCCGTGCCCGGTGCGCGGACGGGCGCTGTCAGAGCGTTTCGCTGGATATGGTGGCGTCCTTTGTCGAGCAACTGGATGTGCCGATAGAGACCGCAGACTTTGGCGTGATCAAGGCCGACATTGCCTTCGGTGGTGTCTATTACGCGCTGGTGGACGTTGACCAGGTCGGCCTCACCATTGCCCCCGAGAACGCCCGGGAACTGGCCACTCAAGGTGTTCGCCTCAAAGGCCTGATCAATCAGCAGGTCCAGGTGTGCCATCCGCTGTTCAAGGCCCTCGACGAGGTGGCGTATGTAATGTTCCGCCACCGCGTGGACTCGCGCACCTACCAGACCTGTACCACGCTGCCTCCGGGGCGGGTCGACCGCTCGCCCTGCGGCACGGGCAGTTCGGCGAACCTGGCGACCTTGAGCGCCCGTAATCTGGTCGAAGTGGGGGATACACTGACCTCGCGCTCGACCATCGGCGGCGAGTTTCAGGTCGAGTTGCTGGGGCTGACGAATGTGGCCGGCAAGCCGGCGGTCTTGCCCAGGGTCACCGGGCGGGCGTGGATCTATGGGCTGCACCAGATCGGCGTCGATCCGGATGACCCGTTGGCGGCGGGCTTTATGCTGAGTGATACCTGGGGTGAGGGTTTCTAACTATCCCCGGGCAGATGTTAAAGTTGCGGGCTGGCCGGATGACTGGCCTGCACTGTCGAGAGCATGACCCTATGAGCAAAGAAACGACTGAAGCTTCCAGTGGTGCCAAACGCCATGGCGGTCGCTACATCTACGAAGAATTGCGCAAGCAGATCCTGACGCTGAAGCTCAAGCCCGGCGTACCGCTCGACGAAGTGTCCCTGGCCGCCCAGTTCGGCCTGTCCCGCTCGCCAGTGCGTGATGCGCTTGCCCGCTTGATCAGCGAAGGCCTGGTGACCATCCTGCCGAACCGCACGCTGTTGGTGACCCCCTTCGAAATCGAAGAATTCCCCAACTACATTTCGGCCCTCGACCTGATCCAGCGCGCGGTGACCCGCCTGGCGGCCCTGCACCGTACCGATGAAGACCTGGTGCGTATTCGTGGCGCCGACGCGGCCTATCTGGACGCCGTCAGTGCCGGGGACTTCCAGGCAATGTCCGAAACCAACAAGGCATTGCACATGGCGATCGCCGAGGCCGGGAAAAACCCGTACTTCATCAGTTATTACGAGAAGCTGTTGGGCGAAGGTCAGCGCCTGCTGCACTTGCACTTCGACTACATCATCAGTACGGCCAGTACCTGCGCGCCCATCGGCCGTGACCACGACGAACTCGTCAATGCCATACAGGCGCGCAATCCTGACGAAGCAGAGAAGGCCGCGCACGAGCATACGATGCTGTTCCAGCGACGCTTCCTGGCGTACCTGCAACAGAACCTTACCGAGAAAATGTCGGTCGGTTGAAATCGCGTTGGTGTGTTAGGCGTGAATGGCGATTTATGGCTGTGGACTCAACCGCAGTCAAGTCGCCTATCGCTGGTAAGTCGCGGATCATCTCGTGCGAGTTGACCCGCGTGCTTGTTCCTAGTCTTTGTTACCGACCTTGTTCTGCGCTGCTTCCTTGTCCGCGACATTCAGCTGCGTGGGTTCGAGCTTGACGGTAAGTTTGTGCAGTGAACCGGTAAATGCAAACGGCACCTGGTAATCCTTGTCATCGACGGGGGTGCCGGTGTCGGAGCCGATATCGAAACTTTCATCCACACCGAAGACGAATGGAACGCTGTGGGGGATCGTATGACTGGCCAGTTGCTTGCCATCCACCGACAGCACGCCGGTGCCTCCTTTACCGAATCCCGGCCCGGCGTATTTGAAATCAAAGCTGATGCTGTGCTTTCCGGGAGTGAGCGCCTCGGTCCCTTCCCAACGGAATCGTGCAATGCCTTCAAGGTTGTAGCTGAAAACCGGCTTGCCTTTGAGGAGGTAGAGGGCATAACCGCCAAAGCGGCCGCCGTCGGTTACCAGTACTCCATCGCCGCCATTTTGCGCAACAGTGATGTCAGCCGTAATGACGTAGGATTTGTTCAACACGTTGGGCTCGTTGCCTGGAAGAATGCCGGTCACTGGCGAAAGGTAATTGAACTCGGTGCGTCCTGCCACGATGCTCGGCCTCTGTGCAATGACGCGCGTAAAACCGGAAGCGTCGAGCGGCAACACCTGATACTTGTTCGCTTCCACCCAGAACAGATCCTGTAGTTCCTTGAGCTTTTCAGGGTTGGCGGCGGCGATATCGTCATTCTGCGTCCAGTCCCTGGTAATATCGTATAGCTCCCATTTGACGCCATTGACGATGTCCTTGGGAGGCTGAGCGGTGATGTCCCAAGGTGCGCGGTAGGGCGTCGTCGATGCCATCCAGCCCTCGTGATAAAGCGCGCGCAATCCAAGCATCTCAAAATACTGCGTGGTGCGTGTAGAAGGCTTTTCGGCATTTTTCTTGTCGAAGAGGTAAGCCATGCTCGTGCCTTCGATGGGTTTCTGCGCAATACCGTCTACCTGGAGCGGCGCATCAATGCCGGTGGCTTCAAGGATCGTCGGCTCGATATCAATGACATGGTGGAACTGGTTACGGATGCCGCCAGCATCCTTTATCCGGTTCGGCCAGGAGATGGCCATGCCCTGGCGGGTGCCGCCAAAATGCGATGCAATTTGCTTGGTCCACTTGAAGGGCGTGTCCATGGCCCAGGTCCAGCCCACGGCCATGTGTGGATAGGTCTGGTCCGAACCCCAAGCGTCCAGATACTTCATCTGGTCGGCAATCGGCACGTCGATGCCATTGAACGTGGTCATTTCGTTTGGTGTACCGTTAGGGGTGCCTTCTGCACTACTGCCGTTGTCGCCACTGATATAGATAATCAGCGTGTTGTCGAGCTTGCCCATGTCATCAATCGCCTGGATCACCCGGCCGATTTCATGATCGGTGTACGCGAGATAGGCCGCATAGACTTCCATCTGGTGGGCATACAGTTTTTTCTCGTCAGCCGAAAGCTCGTCCCATTTCTTCAGTGAATCCGGCCAGGGTGTGAGCTTGGCTTGCTGTGGGATGACGCCGAGGCGTTTCTGATTGGCAAAGATCTGCTCGCGCGCAGCGTTCCAGCCCATGTCGAACTTGCCCTTGAATTTGTCGATCCATTCGGACGTCGGGTGATGTGGCGCGTGGGTGCCGCCGGGCGCGTAGTAAAGAAAGAATGGTTTCTTCGGATCAAGCGCATTCAATTGATTGACATAGCCAACGGCGTCATCCGCCATCGCGGTGATCAGGTTCCAACCCGGTTTGCCGATGTAAGGATGGATTGGCGTGGTGTTGCGCATCAGATTGCCCGGTTGCCACTGGTTGGTTTCGCCGCCCATGAACCCGAAGAAATAATCAAAGCCCATACCAATGGGCCATTGATCAAACGGACCGGCCTGACTGATCTGGAATGACGGCGTGTTGTGGTTTTTGCCAAACCACGACGTTGCATAGCCGTTGTCCTTGAGGATTTTGCCAATGGTCACCTTGTCCTTGGTGATGACGCTGTTGTAGCCGGGATACCCCGTTGAGATTTCTGAGATGACGCCGAAACCGACGGAGTGATGGTTACGCCCGGTAATCAAGGCTGCACGCGTTGGCGAGCACAGTGCCGTCGAATTGAATTGGGTGAAGCGCAGCCCGGCTGCCGCGACGCGATCCATGGCTGGCGTGGGTATGATGCCGCCGAACGTGCTGGGCGCACCGAAACCGACGTCGTCGGTAATGATCAACAACACATTGGGCGCGTCTTTGGGCGGGACGACGGTCGGCGACCAGGAGGGCGTCGAGGTCGTGGCGTCGAGGTTGATAACGCCGCCGAATGCCGCAGGAGGATTAGGCAGGTATCTGCCATCGATGGTCGTGGTCGCGCTGGGTGAACCGGGCGTACCGTTGACTTGCTGTGGCGCTGCATTGGCAAAAGAGAGCGTCAGCACGGCAAACGCCAGTCCTGCACCAAGCTTGTTGTGCCGCCACAATATTTGAGTCCAGTAGGCATTGGCCATGGCCAGCTCCTGCAACCCCCGAAACCCCAAGTCCGAAGTGTAGAAGCATTTTGTTCTCTCGCCAGTCCATTTCATTGTCAGCCCGAGTGGCCGTTGACTTTGAAGTCCTGGTGTCTATACCTGATCTTGACACCAGGCAGGTCCAGCAAGGGCCGCAGGCTGATATCAAGAGGAGCGCAAATGCTTATCAGGAAACGGCGTTTGGGTATCACCATCGTCTGCGCCGGGATCGTGTCGGCTTGCGTGGCGTTTGTGCTGTATCAGCACATTCGCGGCCCTGTGCCGTTGGCGTTGGGTGATGGAAAAAATGGCCCCCTGGAAATGGTCTGGCTGCCTGCCGGCGAATTTTTGATGGGGAGCGATCATCAGCAGGCTCGTCCAAACGAGGGACCGGCGCACAAGGTTCGACTCGACGGGTTTTGGATCGACCGCTACGACGTCACCAATGCCGATTTCGCCCGTTTCATTTCTGAAACGCATTACGTCACTACCGCCGAACGCAAACCCAAATGGGAAGATCTGAAAGTCCAACTGCCGCTAGGGACGACTGAGCCGGATGACAGCGACCTGGTGCCTGGCGCATTGGTTTTTGTCGGCACCGACAGACCAATCCCGCTCAATGATTTCAGTCAGTGGTGGGCATTTGTCCCGGGGGCTGACTGGCGTCACCCACTGGGGCCAGACAGTACAATCGAGGGCAAGGAAAACCATCCGGTTGTTCAGGTTTCACGTGAAGATGTTCAGGCGTACGCGGCATGGGCGCACAAGCGCCTGCTCACCGAGGCCGAATGGGAGTACGCCGCACGAGGCGGACTGGAACAAGCGAATTATGCGTGGGGCAATGACTTCTCGCCTGGTGGGACAAAGATGGCCAATACCTGGGATGAGATCCAGCCGTTTCCCGTGACTGGAGCCAGTAACAAATTCAAAATTGGTACCAAGCCGGTAGGCAGTTACCGACCTAACGCCTATGGACTCTACGATATGTCCGGGAATGTGTGGCAATGGGTCGCCGATTGGTATCGTGCCGACGCGTTTAGAGTTGGGCTCAAGCGTCAACCGGCGGGTGAAGCCGCGGTGAACCCGGTGGGGCCTTCCGACAGCTATGATCCCGAACTTGGGGTGACGGCCCATGCACCGCAGCGTGTAATCCGAGGGGGATCTTTTCTTTGTAGCGAAAGCTACTGCACTAGTTTTCGAACCAGTGCCAGGCAGGGTGCAGATCCTATGAACTCGATGTCGCATCTCGGCTTTCGCTTGGCGATGAGCAATGATCAATGGCAAAAGAGCCGTTGAATACAAGATGCACGCGGGCCGTGTGCGAAAACACGATTGACTGCTCTTGGCTAGGGATTGAACCGGTCGAGTAAGCCTGCCAGCGTTGACGACGGTAAGAAACGACGTAGGCCCCATGCCCTTGGGGTCTACGCCTGCGGCGTGTTACGCAGTGGTATTGATGCGCGTACCGATCGGCCCTGAGGTCGCTTTGCTCTGCTCGACTTCGCCCGGTTTGCTCCCGTCATGATCGCCGTCGCTGTCGATTTGCACAGTTGGCGGCTTTTGCAGTTTGAGGGCTGCGGTTTGAGGCAGGGTGATAGGGGTCGAAGTGTTTATTGTCGAGGTCATGTTAATCCCCTTAAGGAGCAGTAGTTTGAGTTGATGCTATCGGCGTCCTATTCTGAATATTCAGGGTGTTTAACGCGAAATCTGCTCAATTAAAATAAGTGAGATCGGTTCCCAATCATAAGTCAGGTGGTATATTTTAAGAAGTGCTTGGAAGTGAAAAAGTTGTGATGCCTCTGTGAATAATTGAGGATTTATTGTAGCGGCGTTGATACAAATACTTGCGTAATAGCCAGGCCGGTACTCTCCAAAGAGGCGCTGAACATGATCAATGATCGAGGTCCGGGCGACGCCAAGGGTCAACGTGCGTCATCAGGTTCAAGACGCGGTGCCTGCGCATGACGTTTTCCCTGGCCGCCACGGCGATAGCATGACCGTGCTCAACGGTCATTGAGGCATCTACCTCGATATGGGCGTCCACTATGATCATGTCGCCCATTTTTCGAGTACGCAGATCATGTACGCCTTTAATGCCTGGTGTTTGTTGGAGCGTATCGCGGATAACGGCGATCTCTTGTTCATCAGCAGCACGGTCCATCAGGTCGTGCAATGAATCCCAAGTGAAGGTCCAACCCATTTTGACAATCATGGCGCCGACAACCAGCGCAGCAATGGGGTCAAGAATCGGGTAGCCCGCCAGGTTCCCGGCAATGCCTATGCCAACCACCAGAGAGGACGCGGCGTCGGAGCGCGCATGCCAGGCATTGGCAACCAACAAGCTGGACTTGACTTTTTTGGCGACCCTCAACATATAGCGAAATAACAACTCCTTGGCCACCAAGGCTGCCAATGCAACCCACAATGCGGCCGCATGCACCGTCGGAATTGATTCGGGGGTTTCAAGCTTTAGCACGGCGGAGCCAATCATGCCAACACCCACGATCAACAATAGTAATCCCAATACCATGGACGCAGCGGTCTCAAAACGCAGATGCCCATAGGGATGCCCTTCGTCGGCATCCTGCTTGCTTTTATGGCTGGCGAACAACACGACAAAGTCAGCGATCAGGTCCGATAATGAATGAATACCATCGGCTACAAGTCCCTGGGACTTCGACAGCACGCCGACGGCAATCTGGGTAAGCGAGAGCGCGATATTAACGATGACACTCACCCACGTGCATCGAGAGGCCGCCGCTGCACGCACAAGTTGACTGTAGCCCTCGTCTTCAGACTCGTCGGAGAACGACTCGTGAATCATTGTTTATGCCTCTAATTGGAATTGATACTCGTTGTGCCACTCGATTGGCAGGAATATTCGATGATGGCTTTAAAAGATTAAAAAGCATAATGCTTGCAAGGTCCTCAGTGCAAGAACATAAGCAGTATTAATCAGTGCGGCGAATGAGAGGCGTTATTGGGTGGCTGGGCATAAAGTTGTAATGGCTGATATGTAAGTTAATTAAAATTTTTGACCTCGTTAATGTTGATGTTTCGGCGCAGGATAAGTTGCGCCCGGTTTGGTAGGGTTTATAAATTACCGCTTTTTGCACAGACAGGCCCATTTTGCGAGCAGGCGGGCGTCATTGGAGTCGGGGCTGGATGGCTCGGGCGTTTTCCCGCTGGAGGAGGGCAACGTTTTTCAACCCCGCCTGAGTTTTCGTGCTGCCGTTGCAGACGCAGCTGATTTAAATCAACTAACCGTCTTATATGGGATTGGCGGTGGGGCAAATGCAGGCCATCGGCAGACGGTGACCTTGAAGTAAGTCGAGAGCCAGTTTTTTTGAAAGGTGCTCGAACGCGGGACTGATGCGGTAGCAACGTTCGCCAATAGTCTGATCAGTAAAGCGCTAGAACGTCAGTTTTTTTTATTGGTCTTTCTCTTGGTCAGGTTGAACAGGCGTGAGGCTATTTTTGCGTGAATGACAGATATATTAGAAATTTCGTATATGTATTTTCCCCGATGTTGCTGAAGCGCTCCCCCAGGTGAAAGCCCAGCAGCGCCCAGATTTGCTGGCCTTTCAATGGTCACTGCTCGGAAGAGATCACCTGCGTACTGAATCATTCCGTCGGAGGGGCTTTACCATGCATTCGAAAAACCATATATTCGAAAAACCATATGTTTAGCTAAAGCTTCGCGATAAAGCAGCAGCGCAATGCCAGTCGATACCTGGCGCTGGCGAGGGCATTGGCCAGGAGCTTTGAGAGCCCGGCTACCCACACCAAACCTGATGCATTCGGTCTCACCCTTCACGACATTCATGAGCGCATCAAGATGTTCGTCCTGGTCAAAAACCAACACTGAGAAACGATATGGCTGACCATCTGACACCGACCACTGTTTTCAAATGCCTGGCTGATGACACTCGGGTGCGCACGATGATGCTCGTCACCCGCGAAGGGGAGCTATGTGTTTGCGAGCTGACCTGCGCGTTGAATGAGAGTCAGCCGAAAGTATCCAGGCACCTGGCGCAGCTGCGCAGTTGCGGTTTGCTGTCTGACCGTCGGCAAGGCCAATGGGTGTATTACCGACTGCACCCGAATCTCCCCGATTGGGTTCATCAAATACTGACCACTGTGCTGGAAAGCAACAAGCACTGGTTGAGCCCTGACGCCAAACGCCTTGATGAAATGGGCGACCGTCCTGAACGGGCACTGGCCTGCTGTGAAAGCTAGATCGCCTGATACCGCCTACCGCTGTTTGGGCTGGAAGACCGTGTAATTGAGACCGGTTCTGTCGGTGCAACAACACCCATTTTCATTCGAACTCCCACTGACAATAGATTCAGGGCACAACAACATGACTATCAAAGTTGGCATCAATGGTTTTGGTCGGATCGGTCGCCTCGCTTTGCGAGCAGCCTGGAGCTGGCCAGAGTTTGAATTCGTGCAGATCAATGATCCAGCGGGTGACGCGGCGACTCACGCACACCTGCTGAATTTCGACTCGGTGCATGGCCGCTGGAATTACCAGGCCGACTTCGAGGGCGAGAGCATTGTCATCGATGGCAAACGCATCAAGGTCACGGCCAACAAGGCGATTGCCGACACCGATTGGTCGGGCTGCGATCTGGTGATTGAAGCCAGCGGCAAGATGAAGACTATCGCTGTGCTTCAGGCTTACCTCGACCAGGGCGTGAAGCGCGTAGTGGTCAGCGCCCCCGTGAAGGAAAAAGGTGCGCTGAACATCGTCATGGGCGTCAATCATCAGCTGTTCAATGCGGCGGAACATCGCATCGTCACCGCTGCCTCTTGCACCACCAATTGCCTGGCCCCTGTCGTCAAAGTGATCCACGAGAAGCTGGGTATCCGCCACGGTTCGATCACCACCATCCACGACCTGACCAACACCCAAAGCATTCTCGACCAGCCACACAAGGATCTGCGTCGTGCGCGTGCTTCGGGCATGAGCCTGATTCCGACCAGCACCGGCTCGGCCACCGCCATTGCCGAAATCTTCCCGGAGCTTCGCGGACGCCTCAATGGTCACGCCGTACGCGTGCCACTGGCCAATGCTTCGCTGACGGACTGCGTCTTTGAAGTCGAGCGCAGCACTACGGTCGAACAAGTAAACCAGTTCCTCAAGGACGCCTGCGAGAACGAGCTGAAAGACATCCTTGGCTTCGAGGAGCGTCCACTGGTGTCCATCGACTACCGCACCGACCCGCGCTCATCGATCATCGATGCGCTGTCGACCATGGTCATCAACGGCACCCAGGTCAAACTCTATGCCTGGTACGACAACGAGTGGGGCTATGCCAACCGCACCGTCGAACTGGCCAAAATGGTCGGTCTGGCAGTCTAGGGAGCGGTCATGAAAGCGTTGTCAGCCCTGGCGCCAGAAGTGCGGCAGTACCTGCTCGTGACGGGCAATTACTGGGCCTTCACCCTCACCGACGGTGCGTTGCGCATGTTGGTGGTGTTGCACTTTCACGCGTTGGGCTACAGCCCACTGCAAATCGCGGCGTTGTTCCTGTTCTACGAACTCTTTGGCGTGATCACCAACCTGGTGGGTGGCTACCTCGGCGCGCGGCTGGGGCTTAACCGAACCATGAACATCGGGCTGGGCATGCAGGTCGCGGCGTTGCTGATGCTGACGGTTCCGCTGGCCTGGCTGACCATCCCTTGGGTGATGGGCGCTCAGGCGCTGTCGGGGATTGCCAAAGACCTGAACAAGATGAGTGCCAAAAGCTCGATCAAGCTTCTGGTTCCAGACGGGCAGCAGGGCAAGCTCTACCAGTGGGTGGCGATCCTCACCGGCTCGAAGAACGCGCTAAAGGGTGTCGGCTTCTTTCTTGGTGGAGCCTTGCTGGCCTTGATCGGCTTCAAAGGCGCCTTGCTGGCCATGGCGGGCGTCCTGGCGCTGATCTGGATCAGCAGCCTGGTCCTGTTGAAGAAGGACCTGGGTAAAGCAAAAGCCAAGCCCAGGTTTCGCGACATCCTGTCCAAGAGCCGGGCGATCAATATCCTCTCGGCGGCGCGGATGTTCCTGTTCGGCGCCCGCGACGTCTGGTTTGTGGTGGCCTTGCCGGTGTACCTGAGCAGCGTGTTCGGCTGGGACTTCTGGGAAGTTGGCGGCTTCCTGGCGGCCTGGGTGATTGGCTACGGCATCGTGCAGTCCTTCGCGCCCCATATCACTGGTAAGAAACGTGGGCACGTACCGGATGGTCGTGCGGCATTGCTGTGGGCACTTGCATTGGCAGGCCTGCCTGCGGCCATGGCTCTGGGGCTGAACACCGGGCTGTCGCAACAGGCGGTGTTACTTGGCGGACTGATGGTCTTTGGTGCGCTGTTCGCGGTGAACTCTTCACTGCACAGCTACTTGATCGTCTCCTACGCCAAGGAAGATGGCGTGTCGCTGGACGTGGGTTTTTATTACATGTCGAACGCCATGGGACGGCTGATCGGCACGCTGCTCTCCGGCGCGGTTTATCAGGTGTATGGGCTGGGGGCGTGCTTGTGGATATCGAGTGTATTCGTGTTGTTTGCGGCTTTGATTTCGATTGCGTTGCCTCGTCACGCCCGTGGTGAATGACTTCCTCAGGGCGTGAGGCGGCCGTTGACTGCACCGATTCAACAATCGCTATTGTTCCAGCCAGTCAGGATGAATCTGCGTAAAGCGCTCTTGCAGCCATTCGATAAAAACTTGCACCTGCGGTGCCAGGTGCGTCCGGCTTGGGTACAACACCGACACAGGGCGAGGGGA
>Ga0302169_10000248_pt1 | contig 17372 bp, 16 predicted proteins | sample I_Fen_N1_3_FD_193493 | JGI IMG/M metagenome (GOLD analysis project Ga0302169, IMG submission 193493) | Peat permafrost microbial communities from Stordalen Mire near Abisko, Sweden - I_Fen_N1_3 | ecosystem: Environmental > Terrestrial > Soil > Wetlands > Permafrost | place: Sweden: Abisko...
CATGCACTGTCCACCGGTGAGAGTTATTGCGTGCCCAAAGCCACGCTGTTGGCCGGGTGTGCGCGGCACTGCGGGATTCCTGCGCGGATCGGTCTGGCGGACGTACGCAATCATTTATCGACGCCGCGTCTGCTCGAATTGCTCAAGAGCGACGTGTTTGCCATGCATGGCTATACCGAGCTTTACCTGAACGGTCGCTGGGTCAAAGCCACCCCGGCCTTCAACCAGGGTCTGTGTGAGCTGTTCAATGTCGCGCCGCTGGAATTCGACGGAATCAACGACAGTGTTTTCCACCCATTCAATCGCGATGGCGAGAAATTGATGGAGTATCTGATTGATCACGGCCAGTTCGCCGACGTGCCCGAAACGTTTTTCTTCGCCCACCTTGAAAAGTGTTATCCGCACTTGTTCGACGAGCAACTTCCAGCGTTGCTGGGGGACATGCAGAGCGATTTGAGTCGCGCCTGATCCGGCGTATGCTGCCTGCGCATTCATCCATTGAGAGGCGGTCATGCTGAAGATCTGGGGTCGGAAAAATTCATCGAATGTCAGAAAGCCGTTGTGGGCCGCCGAAGAGCTGGGCCTGGCCTATGAAGCCATCGATGCCGGCGGTGCCTTTGGTGTCGTTGACACCCCTGAGTACCGCGCGATGAACCCCAACGGCCGCGTCCCGGTGATTGAAGATGATGGCTTCGTGTTGTGGGAATCCAATGCCATCGTCCGTTACCTGATGGCCCGTCACGCCGCGGGCAGCGCCTGGTATCCGGCCGACCTGCAAGCCCGCGCAACGGCCGACAAGTGGATGGACTGGACCACTTCCAGTTTTGCCGGACCGTTCCGCACGGTGTTCTGGGGCGTCTTGCGCACCCCGGCAGACCAGCAGGACTGGTCCGCCATCAAGGCGGCAATCAAGGAGTGCGAAGCACTGCTGACGATGGCCGATCAGGCACTGGCAACCCGGCCTTACCTGTCCGGCGATGAGATCGGCATGGGCGACATTCCCTTGGGCAGTTTCATTTATGCCTGGTTCGAAATGCCGATCGAGCGTGCGCCCATGCCTCATCTGGAGGCCTGGTACGCACGGCTGAAACAGCGTCCGGCTTATCAACGGGCGGTGATGACCGCGTTGACTTAATACTCACTATCGACACACTTGACTGTACTTGTGTGGCGGCGACAAGCACCATTGTGCCGGTGCGTCGTGGTTGAGTTGTCCGCCGCCCGCCCCTATTTATTCCTCTCTTCCCTTCTTGGTGCGTAAATCCGATATGAGTTCCGCTCTGTCCATCCGGCAGCTAACCAAAACCTACGGCAACGGTTTCCAGGCCTTGAGTGGTATCGATCTGGATGTCGCTGAAGGTGACTTTTTCGCCTTGCTCGGCCCCAATGGCGCCGGCAAATCCACGACCATCGGCATTCTCTCCACCCTGGTGAACAAGACCAGCGGCACGGTGAATATCTTCGGTCACGACCTGGACAAGGATCCGGCGGGGCTCAAGCGCTCCATCGGCGTCGTACCCCAGGAGTTCAACTTCAACCAGTTTGAAAAGACCTTCGACATCGTCGTGACCCAGGCCGGTTACTACGGCATTCCAGCGAAAATCGCCAAGGAACGCGCCGAGCAGTATCTGACCCAGCTCGGTCTGTGGGACAAGCGCGATGTGCCGTCGCGTTCACTGTCCGGCGGCATGAAGCGCCGACTGATGATTGCCCGTGCGCTGGTCCACGAGCCACGCCTGTTGATCCTCGACGAACCGACCGCCGGCGTGGACATCGAACTGCGTCGCTCGATGTGGACCTTTCTCACCGAGCTGAACAAAAAGGGCATCACCATCATCCTCACCACGCACTATCTGGAAGAGGCTGAGCAGTTGTGCCGCAACATCGGCATCATCGACCACGGCACCATCGTCGAAAACACCAGCATGAAGCAGTTGCTCGGCCAATTGCACGTCGAAACCTTCCTGCTGGACTTGAAGAACAGTCTGAGCGTGCCACCGCAGCTGATCGGCTATCCGTCCCGGTTGCTCGACGACCACACCCTGGAGGTCCAGGTCGACAAGAGCATGGGTATCACTGCGTTGTTCACTCAACTCGCACAGCTGAACATCGAAGTGCTGAGCCTGCGTAACAAAACCAATCGCCTCGAGGAGTTGTTCGTGTCCCTGGTGGAGAAAAATCTGTCGAAGGTGGCGGTATGAGTTCCGAGCTGCAGCCCAACCTCGTTGCCCTGAACACCATCGTTTACCGTGAGGTCCGGCGTTTTACCCGGATCTGGCCGCAGACCCTGCTGCCGCCGGCGATCACCATGGTTCTGTACTTCGTGATCTTCGGTAACCTGATCGGCCGGCAGATCGGCGACATGGGTGGTTTTACCTACATGGAGTACATCGTGCCGGGGCTGATCATGATGTCGGTGATCACCAACTCCTACGGCAACGTGGTGTCGAGTTTCTTCGGCAGCAAGTTTCAGCGTTCCATTGAAGAACTGATGGTGTCGCCGGTCTCGCCCCACACCATTCTGATTGGCTTTACCCTGGGCGGTGTACTGCGCGGGCTGATGGTTGGCGTCATCGTGACGCTGCTGTCGCTGTTCTTCACTGATTTGCAGGTGCATCACCTGGGTGTGACCGTTCTGGTGGTGGTGCTGACAGCGACGATCTTCTCGCTGCTGGGCTTCATCAACGCGGTGTTTGCGCGCAACTTCGATGACATTTCGATCATTCCGACCTTCGTGCTGACACCACTGACGTACCTGGGCGGGGTGTTCTACTCGATCTCGTTGCTGCCGCCGTTCTGGCAGACCGTGTCCCTGGCCAACCCGGTGCTTCACATGGTCAATGCGTTCCGCTACGGCATCCTCGGCGTGTCGGATATCCGCATCAGCATTGCGATTACCTTCATGCTGGTGGCGACCGTCGTGCTGTACATCGGTTGCGCGCGATTGCTGGTCAGCGGCCGCGGGATGCGTACCTGAGTGGCGCCAAGCCAATAAGCTGTCGATCCAGATGCGATAAAAAAACGGCCTCCACTCAGGAGGCCGTTTTGCTTTCTCACATTCGACTTTTCTTGCGCCGTTTCCATTGCCGCGCCACCCACCAGCGCCAATACATCATCACCAGGCAATAGGCGAGCGCCCCGAGGGTCAGTCCCGTCACCACCGAACCCAGCAAAAACGGCTGCCACAAGGTTGATAACTCGCCGCTGATCCATTCCCAGGTCAACGCATCCGGCAGCTGGCGGGGAGGAACGTCCATCAGCCAGGCGCCGGCCTGGTAAGTGCAGTAGAACACCGCTGGCATGGTGATCGGGTTGGTCAGCCAGACCAGGCTGACGGCAATCGGCATATTGCCGCGCACGATGATCGCGAGTATGGCGGCCACCAGCATCTGCAACGGGATCGGCAGGAACGCGGCGAACAGGCCAACCGCCATCGCCCGGGCTACGGAGTGGCGATTGAGGTGCCAGAGGTTAGGGTCATGCAGCAGGGTGCCGAGAAAGCGTAAGGATTTGTGTTCCCTGATGCTGGTCGGGTCTGGCATGTAGCGTTTGAATAAGCGCCGGGGCATAAGGCTTCTCGGTCGGTTAAGGCGGCAAGTATGTCTGGATTCTATGAGGCGCCCATTCAGAGTTTGTGACAATTAATAACGACGGCGGTGCGACGGGCCGGCTATGCCTAGGGGCTGGACTCTCTAGGACGAGCTTATGCGCACAGGGATGGTTGCGTTGGCGCTGGGTCTGCTGGCGTTGCGTTTTTTACCGGCATTGCCGCCGGTCTGGTTATGCACGTTGTTGCCGGTTATCGGTTTGATGCTGCTGCCGTTCAGGACTTATCCAGTGGCGTTTTTCCTGTTCGGTTTGAGTTGGGCCTGCCTGCAGGCCCAATGGGCGCTGGATGATCGATTGCCATCGCGCCTCGATGGCGAAACGCGCTGGGTCGAAGGGCGGGTGGTGGGGTTGCCGCAGCATACCGAGGCAGTGGTGCGTTTCGAATTGGCCGACGCGCGGTCGCGCCACGGCACCGTGCCGCCACTCATGCGTCTGGCCTGGTATGGCGGACCGCCAGTGAAGAGCGGCGAGCGCTGGCGAGTGGCGGTCAAGCTGAAACGTCCCGCCGGGCTGCTGAATCCACATGCCTTTGATTACGACGCCTGGCTGTTGGCGCAACGAATCGGTGCGACCGGGACGGTCAAGGACGGCGAGCTATTGAGCGAGGCACGTTGGGCTTGGCGCGACGGCATCCGGCAGCGGTTGCAGGCCGTGGATGCCCAGGGCCGGACGGGCGTTCTGACGGCGTTGGTGCTGGGGGATGGTAGCGGACTCAGCCGTCAGGACTGGCAGGTGTTGCAAGACACCGGCACTGTGCATCTATTGGTGATTTCCGGGCAGCACATCGGTCTGCTGGCGGGGGTGGTGTATCTGTTGATTGCCGGACTCGCCCGCTATGGCCTGTGGCCGAACCGTCTGCCGTGGTTGCCCTGGGCCTGTGGTCTGGCATTCGCTGCAGCCCTCGGATACGGGTTGTTGGCCGGGTTCGAGGTGCCGGTGCGGCGTGCCTGTTTGATGATCGGTCTGGTGTTGTTATGGCGCCTGCGTTTTCGTCATCTCGGTGCCTGGTGGCCGCTGTTGCTTGCGCTCAATGGCGTGTTATTGCTGGATCCGCTGGCAAGTTTGCAACCGGGATTCTGGTTGTCCTTTGCGGCGGTCGCGGTGTTGATTTTCACTTTCAGCGGTCGTTTGGGGCCGTGGCGATGGTGGCAAACCTGGACGCGCGCGCAATGGTTGATCGCCATCGGCCTGGGCCCGCTTTTACTGGTGCTGGGGTTGCCGATCAGTCTCAGTGGACCGCTGGTCAACTTGCTGGCCGTGCCGTGGATCAGCCTGCTGGTGTTGCCACCTGCTTTGCTCGGGACGCTGTTATTGCCGGTGCCGTATGTGGGTGAGGGCCTGTTATGGCTCGCCGGCGGCTTGATCGATGGGTTGTTCAGGGGCCTGGCGTGGGTGGCTGGCCAGGTTCCGGCATGGGTGCCCACGGCGATCCCGCTGTGGGTCTGGGGGCTGGGTGCCTTGGGAGCCTTTCTCTTGTTGCTGCCGCGAGGCGTACCGTTACGCCCGCTGGGCTGGCCGCTGCTGCTGTTGCTGATTTTTCCGCCGCGTTCAGAAATACCGGAAGGCGTTGCCGACATCTGGCAACTGGACGTCGGCCAAGGTCTGGCGATCCTGGTGCGCACTCGCCACCACACGCTGCTGTATGACGCGGGTCCCCGATTCGGTGATAACGATCTTGGCGAGCGCGTGGTCTTGCCAACGTTACGCAAGCTGGGCGTGGACGGTATTGATCTGATGCTGATAAGCCACGCCCATGCCGATCATGCCGGCGGGGCGCGGGCGGTCGCCCAGGGGCTACCGGTGAAGCACGTACTCGGTGGTGAACCCGCAGAATTGCCGAATGAATGGCAAGCGGCGGGCTGCGAGAGCGGTCGGCGATGGACCTGGGACGGCGTGAACTTTGAACTGTGGCAATGGGCGCACGCCCGTGAAAGCAATCCAAAATCCTGCGTGCTGCAGATTGAAGCCAGCGGTGAGCGAATGCTGCTGACCGGCGACATCGACATGGCCGCCGAGCGAGCGTTGCTCGAGAGTCCGTTGGCCATACCCACCGACTGGCTGCAATCGCCGCACCATGGCAGCCGCAGTTCGTCCTCCATGGCGCTGCTCGACCGGTTGCGGCCCAAAGCGGTGCTGATCTCACGTGGCCAGGGCAATTCGTTCGGCCATCCACACCCGACCGTCCTGGCACGCTATCAAAAGTACGGCATGGCGATCTACGACAGTGCGGATCAAGGTGCCATTCATCTCCAGCTCGGGCGTTTCGAGGCGCCGCGCTCAATGCGTCTGGAACGGCGCTTCTGGCGCGATCCACCACCCCTGGCCAAATAACCGGGCGTCATGAATGCCCGACCGAATGCGACATCACGGTCTTCGGTGCGTCGACCCCCTATGTTAGAGTGGCGCACTTTTTCGAGGGGACTGTCACTGTGTGGGAATTGGTTAAATCCGGCGGTTGGATGATGATACCGATCATCCTGAGTTCCATCGCGGCAATGGCGATTGTCGCTGAGCGCCTTTGGACCCTGCGTGCCAGTCGCGTCACCCCGGAGCACTTGCTCGGGCAGGTCTGGGTCTGGATCAAGGACAAGCAGCTCAATAAGGAAAAACTCAAGGAACTGCGCGCCAATTCGCCGTTGGGCGAGATCCTGGCGGCAGGTCTGGCGAACTCCAAGCATGGCCGCGAGATCATGAAAGAGTGCATTGAAGAAGCCGCCGCCCGGGTTGTCCACGAGCTGGAACGCTACATCAACGCCCTCGGTACCATTGCCGCCATGGCGCCGCTGCTGGGCCTGCTGGGTACTGTGCTGGGCATGATCGATATCTTCAGTTCGTTCATGGGCACGGGCATGGCGACCAACCCAGGGGTGTTGGCCGGCGGTATTTCCAAGGCATTGATCACTACGGCGTCGGGGCTGATCGTAGGTATCCCATCGGTGTTCTTCCATCGTTTCCTGCAACGGCGTATCGATGAGCTCGTCGTGGGCATGGAGCAGGAAGCGATCAAACTGGTCGAGGTGGTGCAGGGCGACCGTGATGTGGATCTGGCCGGGAGCAAAGCGTGAAATTCCGCCGCAAACCACGGGAAACGGTGGACATCAACCTCGTGTCGCTGATCGACGTGGTGTTTGTCCTGCTGCTGTTTTTCGTGGTGACCACGACCTTTACCCGTGAAACCCAATTGCGCGTCGACCTGCCGGAAGCGGTCAGCGGCTCGCCGGCTGAAGACCAGACCCGGCAGCTGGACATCGCCATCAGTGCCGAAGGCGTGTTTTCGGTGAATAACCAGGTCTTGCCGAAAAGCGACCTGGCGACCCTGATGGAAGCGTTGCAGAAAGAGTCAGGCGGCGATACCAGCCGGCCGCTGTCCATCAGCGCCGACGGCAAAACCCAGCATCAGGCGGTGATCACCGCCATGGACGCCGCCGGCAAGCTTGGCTTCAGTCACTTGCGCATGACCACCATCGAGGCGGCGCCGCCCGCACCCTGATGGCCATGTCCGATCGCCTGCTTGCCGCCTGGTATCGGGGTCATCCGGCCCTGAAACTTCTGCAGCCGCTGGAGTGGTTGTATCGACGCGTGGTCAACAACAAGCGCAAGCGCTTTCTGGCGGGCGAGGGTGAAATCTATCAGCCACCCGTGCCGTTGATCGTGGTCGGCAACATCACCGTGGGCGGCACCGGCAAGACACCGCTGATTCTGTGGATGATCCAGCATTGCCAGCGCAGTGGTTTGCGGGTGGGTGTGGTCAGTCGTGGTTACGGCGCCAGGCCGGCGCACTGGCCATGGCGGGTCGAGGCGGATCAAGCCGCAGACATTGCAGGTGACGAGCCATTGTTGATCGTCCAGCGCACCGGTGTGCCGTTGATGATCGACCCCAATCGCAGCAATGCCGTCAAATCCTTGCTGGCGAGCGAGCCGCTGGATCTGATTTTGTCCGATGACGGCATGCAGCATTACCGGCTGGCGCGGGATCTGGAGCTGGTGCTTATCGACGCTGCCCGTGGCCTGGGCAACCAGCGTTGCCTGCCGGCCGGGCCGCTGCGAGAACCGGTCGAACGCCTGCAAAGCGTCGATGCGGTGCTCTATAACGGCGCCATGGCTGATCCAGACGGGGGGTTCGCTTTCCGGTTGCAACCCACCGCGCTGGTCAATCTGCAAAGCGGTGAGCGTCGTCCCCTCGATCACTTTCCAAAAGGCCAGGCGCTGCACGCGGTGGCCGGGATCGGCAATCCGCAGCGTTTCTTCAAGACCCTCGAAACGCTACACTGGCAACCCGTGCCGCATGCCTTCGCCGACCATGCCGAATATAGCGTGCAGGCCTTGAATTTCACTCCGTCATTGCCATTGGTAATGACCGAAAAGGACGCGGTGAAGTGCCGTGCCTTCGCCGCTGCCGATTGGTGGTACCTGGCGGTCGATGCTGTGCCGTCGCCGGCCTTCGTGGCCTGGTTCGATACGCAGTTGATGCGCCTGTTGCCGGCTCGACTTTTGCCTTAAACCGTTTTATCCAGGGAATGCTCATGGACACCAAATTGCTCGACATCCTCGCCTGCCCGGTCTGCAAAGGCCCGCTCAAGCTCAGCGCCGACAAGACCGAGCTGATCAGCAAGGGCGCCGGCCTGGCTTATCCGATCCGGGACGGTATTCCGGTGATGCTCGAAACCGAAGCTCGCACCCTCACGACCGATGAGCGTCTGGACAAATGACCGCAGCCTTTACCGTTGTCATTCCTTCGCGATACGCCTCTACGCGCCTGCCGGGCAAGCCACTGCTGTTGATCGCCGGCAAGCCGATGATTCAACACGTTTGGGAGCAGGCCAGCAAAAGCAGCGCCCAGCGTGTGGTGGTTGCCACTGATGACGCCCGTATTGTCGAGGCTTGCCAGGGTTTTGGCGCTGAGGTGGTGCTGACTCGCGAAGACCACAACTCCGGTACCGATCGCCTGGCAGAAGTCGCGGCGAAACTGGGCCTGGCGCCCGATGCCATCGTTGTCAACGTCCAGGGCGATGAGCCGTTGATCCCGCCGAGCGTGATCGATCAGGTCGCCGCCAATCTGGCTATCCACACCGAAGCGCGCATGGCCACCCTGGCCGAGCCGATCGACGATGTTGAAACCCTGTTCAATCCCAACGTGGTCAAGGTTGTCAGTGATCTCAATGGCCTGGCCCTGACCTTCAGTCGCGCCACGCTACCGTGGGCACGGGATGCTTTCGCCAAGAGCCGCGAGCAATTGCCGCAAGGCGTGCCTTACCGCCGCCACATCGGTATTTATGCGTACCGCGCCGGTTTCCTGCATGACTTTGTCAGCTGGGGGCCATGCTGGCTGGAAAACACCGAGAGCCTGGAACAACTGCGTGCGCTGTGGCACGGCGTGCGGATTCACGTTGCCGATGCGCTGATCGCACCGCCGGCCGGCGTCGATACCATTGAAGACCTTGAGCGCGTTCGTCGCCTGCTGGAGGCCTGATGCGTGTTTTGTTTGTATGCCTGGGCAACATCTGTCGTTCACCCACGGCCGAAGGCGTGCTGCGGCATAAATTGCGTGAGGCGGGGCTGGCCGACCAGATAGAAGTCGCCTCCGCCGGCACCGGTGAATGGCACGTCGGCCAGGCGCCGGACAAGCGTAGCCAGGCGGCTGCCAAGCTGCGAGGTTATGATTTGTCCGCCCAGCGCGCCCAACAAGTGACCCGCGCCGATTTCGCCACCTACGACCTGATCCTGGCGATGGATAAAAGCAATCTGCGCGATCTCGAGTCCATGCAACCGGTCAAGGGTAAAGCAGAGCTGGATCTGTTCCTGCGTCGCTATCAGTCGGGCATCGATGAGGTGCCGGATCCCTATCACGACAGTGACCAGGGCTTCGAGCGGGTACTGGATTTGATCGAGCGCGCCAGTGATCTGCTGGTGATCGAATTGAAGGGACGGTTATGAGTCTGCAGGTGCGGCAACAGGTTTCGCTCAAACCGTACAACAGCTTTGGCGTGGATGTTCAGGCCCGTCTGTTTGCCGAGGCCCATAGCGACGCCGACGTGCGTGACGCTCTGGCTTATGCCCGGGACCATGATGTGCCCCTGCTGGTCATCGGTGGTGGCAGCAACTTGCTGTTGACGGCAGACGTGTCGTCGCTGGTGCTGCGCATGGCCACTCGCGGGGTTCGTGTGCTAAGCGACGATGGCAGCAAAGTCGTGCTTGAAGCCGAGGCTGGCGAGCCCTGGCATCCGTTCGTGCAGTACACACTGGCGCAGGGGTTGTCCGGTCTGGAAAACCTGAGCCTGATTCCCGGCACCGTCGGCGCGGCACCGATGCAGAACATCGGTGCTTATGGCGTCGAGATCAAGGACGTGTTTGCCGGCCTGACGGCGCTCGATCGCCACAGCGGAGAGCTGCGCGACTTCAGCCTGGAAGAATGCGACTTCGCTTACCGCGACAGCGTCTTCAAGCAGCAACCGGGGCGCTGGTTGATCCTTCGGGTACGTTTTACGCTCGACCGCACCGCACATCTGCACCTGGAATACGGCCCCGTGCGTCAGCGCCTGACCGAGCAGGGCATCGATCAGCCGACCGCCACTGACGTCAGCCAGGCCATTTGCAGTATCCGCAATGAGAAGCTCCCGGACCCGGCGGTGCTCGGCAATGCTGGCAGTTTCTTCAAGAATCCGCTGGTGCCGGCCGCGCTGGTCGCGCAGCTCAAGGGCGAATACCCGGATCTGGTGGCCTACGCGCAACCGGACGGTCAGATGAAGCTGGCGGCAGGCTGGCTGATCGAACGGGCAGGGTGGAAAGGGTTTCGCGAGAACGATGCAGGCGTGCATAAATTGCAGGCATTGGTGTTGGTCAATTATGGCGGTGCCACCGGGCTGCAATTGCTCGACCTGGCACAGCGTATCCAGAAAGACATTTCAGAACGTTTTCATGTCAATCTGGAAATGGAGCCCAATCAGTATTGAAGCTAAGCTCTCCTGACTGATCTCAAAGCTCTGTACAACTTCCGTTGTGCAGGGCTTTTTTGTTAATACTGGGTTAACTTAGCCACCTAACGATACCAGCATTTGCTCCATCCAAAGGCCCGGTGCAGACGTGTTCGTTCGCACAAGAGAGCCCATTAGCCTGAGTCGATCTGCGATTGCCGAACCGCTTGGCTAAAGCGGCAGATTGCTCGACCCCATAACCCAATACTATGCGGGCGTGCCCATGATTACCCTGAAACTCAATGGTCAAGACCATCAACTCGACGTCACCGAGGACATGCCGCTGCTCTGGGCGATCCGCGACGTGGCCGGCTACAACGGCACCAAATTCGGCTGCGGCATGGGCTTGTGCGGTGCCTGCACCATTCACATCGAAGGCGCCCCTGCACGCAGCTGTATCACGCCAATCGGCTCGGTAGTGGGGCAGAACGTCACCACGATCGACAACCTGCATGCCGACCCGGTCGGCCAAGTCGTGCAGCAAGCCTGGCTCGATACGGCCGTAGCCCAGTGTGGTTACTGTCAGGGCGGGCAAATCATGTCTGCTACCGCATTGCTTAAAACCAATCCGAACCCCAGCGACGAACAGATCGAAGAGGCGATGGTCGGCAACATTTGCCGCTGCGGCACCTACAACCGCATCAAGACCGCCATCCGCCAGGCATCCACTCACCTGAAGGAGGCCAAGGCATGAGCCAGTTACCGAATGATTTCGCCCTGAGCAACCTCAGTCGGCGTGGTTTCCTCAAAGGCGTCGGCGCTGCGGGTGCGCTGGTGGTGGCCGCCAGTTGGGGCTGGCAAGACGCGTTCGCCGAAGAGGCGCAGAAGAAGTTCGGCGCCGATGGCATGCCCCATGGCTGGGTCGACGATCCCAAGGTTTATCTCAGCATCGCCACCGACGGCACGGTGACGGTTATCTGCAACCGGTCGGAAATGGGCCAGGGTGTTCGCACCAGCCTGACCATGGTCGTGGCCGACGAACTCGAAGCCGATTGGGCGCGGGTCAAAGTCAAGCAGGCACCGGGCGACGAAGTGCGTTTCGGCAACCAGGACACCGACGGTTCGCGCAGCATGCGCCACTGGTACGAACCCATGCGCCGCTGCGGTGCCGCCGCGCGGACCATGCTGGAGCAGGCGGCTGCCGAGCAGTGGAAAGTGCCGGTCAGTGAATGTCATGCGCAACTGCATAAAGTCATCCACAAACCTTCCGGTCGCGAGCTGGATTATGGCGCCCTGGCCGCCGCTGCCGGCGCCTTGGCCGTGCCGGCGCGTGACAGTCTGCGACTCAAGCAACCTTCGGAGTTCCGCTACATCGGCAAGGAAGGCACCAGGGCCATCGACGGCGACGACATCGTCAACGGTCGCGCGGTGTATGGTGCCGACGTGCATGTCGACGGCATGTTGTTCGCCACCATCGCCCGTCCAGCGGTGTACGGTGGCAAGGTCAAAACGTTCGATGCCAGCGCCGCGATGAAAGTCCCCGGTGTGCTCAAGGTCGTGCAGATCGAAAGCCGTCCACTGCCATCAGAGTTCCAACCGCTGGGTGGGGTGGCGGTGGTGGCCAGTAACACCTGGGCGGCGATCAAGGGACGTGAAGCGCTGAAAATCGAATGGGATGACGGCGCCAATGCCAGTTACGACTCGATCGCCTACCGCAAGGAGCTGGAAGCCGCTTCGCTCAAACCCGGCAAAGTGGTGCGCAACACGGGCAACATCGATGAAGCCATGAGCGGCGCCAACAGCACGCTGGAAGCCTCCTACTACTTGCCGCATCTATCGCAGTCACCGATGGAGCCAATGGTCGCCATCGCCCGCTACAAGGACGGTGTGTGCGAAGCCTGGGGCCCGAGTCAGGCGCCACAGGTCACCCGTGAGCGGATCAGCGAACGTCTCGGCCTGCCGTTCGACAATGTCACCTTCAATGTCACCTTGTTGGGTGGCGGTTTCGGCCGCAAGTCGAAGCCCGATTTCATTATCGAGGCGGCGATTCTTGCCAAGGAGTTCCCTGGCAAAGCCGTGCGCGTGCAATGGACCCGCGAAGACGACATCCACTGCTCCTATTTCCATACCGTGTCCGCTGAATACCTGAAGGCCAGCCTGAACAAGGATGGCCTGCCATCCGGCTGGTTGCATCGCACGGTAGCGCCGAGTATCACCGCACTATTCGCGCCGGGCATGAACCACGAGGCGGCATTCGAGTTGGGCATGGGCTTTACCAACATGGCTTACGCGATCCCCAACGTACGCCTGGAAAACCCCGAAGCGGCGGTACACACCCGGGTGGGATGGTATCGCTCGGTATCGAACATTCCCCACGGCTTTGCGATCCAGAGCTTCGTCGATGAATTGGCGCACAAGGCCGGACAGGACCCGCTGAAGTACCAGATCAAATTGCTCGGTCCGGACCGTCAGATCGATCCGCGCACCTTGAGTGAAGAGTGGAACTACGGTGAATCACCGGAGCGTTACCCGATCGACACCGGACGTTTGCGCACGGTGCTGGAAACTGCCGCCAAAGCCGCCGGTTGGGGGCGCGAGCTGCCGAAGGGGCGCGGCCTGGGCCTGGCGGTGCATTACAGCTTCGTCACATACGTGGCGGCGGTGATCGAAGTCGAGGTCAAAGATGATGGCACGTTGATTGTGCACAAGGCTGACATTGCCGTGGATTGCGGGCCGCAGATCAACCCCGAGCGGATTCGCTCACAGTTTGAAGGCGCCTGCGTGATGGGCCTTGGCAATGCGGTGCTGGGTGAGATCAGCTTCAAGGATGGCAAGGTCCAGCAGGATAACTTCCACATGTACGAAGTGGCGCGCATGTCCCTGGCGCCGAAGGAGGTCGCGGTGCATCTGGTCACGCCGCCGGGCAATGTCCCGTTGGGCGGCGTCGGCGAACCCGGCGTGCCGCCGATTGCGCCGGCGCTGTGTAACGCGATCTTCGCTGCCACCGGCAAGCGCATCCGCAGCCTGCCGGTTCGCTATCAGTTGCAGGGCTGGCAAAAGGCTGAAGCCTGATGGACAGCGCTGATCTGAATGTCCTGCGCAGTGTCCTGGAGTGGCGCCGCGCCGGTCAGCGGGTGGTGTTGTACAGCGTGGTCCAGACCTGGGGCACCGCGCCCCGGGCACCCGGGGCCATGCTGGCCTTGCGTGAAGACGGCGTGGTGATCGGTTCGGTGTCGGGTGGTTGTGTCGAGGACGACCTGATCGCCCGGTTGCACGATGGTCGGATTCCGGCAGACGGGCCGCCGGTGCAATTGATCACCTACGGCGTGACCCGCGAAGAGGCGGCACGTTTTGGCTTGCCCTGCGGCGGCACGTTGCGATTAACCGAGGAGCGTGTCGGTGATCCGGCGTGGGTCGCTGAACTGCTGGCGCGTTGCGAAGCCCACGAAATCGTGGCGCGTTGCCTTGATATCGCAACCGGTGAAGTGGTTTTGCAGCCGGCCGGTAAAACGGATGTACTGGTGTTTGACGAGCAGACTTTGCGCGCGATCTACGGCCCTCGCTGGCGCTTGTTGTTGATCGGCGCGGGGCAATTGTCGCGCTACGTTGCCGAAATGGCGCGGCTGCTGGATTTCGAAGTGCTGATTTGCGATCCGCGGACCGAGTTCGTCCATGGCTGGGAAGAGCAGCATGGTCGTTTCGTCTCCGGCATGCCCGACGAGGCGGTGCTGAGTATCCAGACCGACGAGCGCACGGCCATCGTTGCCTTGACTCACGATCCACGCCTGGATGACATGGCCCTGCTCACGGCCCTCGACTCCAGGGCGTTTTATGTCGGCGCGCTGGGCTCACGGGTCAACAGTCAGAAGCGCCGGGACAATCTGGCGCAGTTGGGCTTGTCGCAACAGTCCATCGAGCGGCTGCACGGTCCGATCGGTTTGCATATCGGCAGTCATAGCCCGGCGGAAATCGCCTTGTCGCTGATGGCTGAAATCGTGGCCATTAAAAATGGCGTGGAGCTGAAACAGAAGAAGCCGCTACGGGAGCGCGTATGAGCGAGTCCGTCGGCGTCATTGTGCTGGCAGCGGGGCGGGGCAGTCGGTTTCGTCAGCTCGCCGGTGCCGACAAGGACAAGTTACTGGCCGATTGCACCGGCCGCGATGGCGCGGTTCGTTCGGTTATCGAGCACGTGCTGGTGAATCTTCCGGCCAATGGCGGCAAGCGCGTCCTGGTGACCACCGCTGATCGACCCCAAGTGATTCGCATGGCCCAGGCCTATGGCTGCGAAATTGTGTTGATCGAGTCCATCGGCATGGGTGACAGCATTGCTGCGGGAGTTTCTGCCTGTGCCCAACTCGATGGCTGGTTGATGGTGTTGGGTGACATGCCGTTCATCCTCCCGTCCAGCATTGAAAAAGTCCTGGCGGGCATCAGTCACGACAGCGTCAGCGTGCCGGTGCAAAACGGAGAGTATGGGCATCCGGTCGGGTTCGGACGTGATTTCGCGGCGGGATTGATGGCGCTATCGGGAGATCGTGGCGCCAAGCCGCTATTTGCCAACGGGCGCGTGGTTGAGGTGGCTGTGGGGGATCCCGGGGTGTTGTGGGATGTGGATGTGCCGGGGAGCTTGCTCTTCAAGTAATCGCAGACCCCTTGTGTGAGGGAGCTTGCTCGCGATAGCGGTGGGTCAGCCTGCATCAATTTCCGAATGTTAAGCAGGGAATCGGTGTGATTGTTTTAGCTATAAAAAAGCCCCGCCAGGGTCACCTGGCGGGGCTTTTCATTAGCCGATGGAATCAGACGAGAGGTTTAGGCTCGTGTTCTTTTTCCAGGGCTTGTTCGTGTTGCTCAATCGCTTCCTGAACGGAGCGTGGTGCTTCGTGGATTGCGGATTGAGCTGGCTCGGCATCAACTTCTGCAGTCGGGGCAGGTGCTGCCTCGGCCACTTCAGCAACGACTGCTTCAGTCTGAGAAGCAGCGGCAGCCAATTCGGCTTCCTTCTGCAGGCGCTCTTCTTCACGCTTGCGACGACGCACTTCACGCGGGTCGTTCGGTGCGCGGCCACTTGGTGTCAGGGCGTTGGCCGGAGCGGCAGCAACCACTGGTGCAGGCACTTCGGCAACTACCGGCGTTTCCACGACAGGAGCAGGCTCGGCTGCTGCGACGACCGGCTCGGAGGTCACTGCATCGGCAACCGGAGCTTCAATCGCCGGAGCTTCAACGACTGGCGCTGGAGTTTCGGTTACGGCTGGCTCGGCAACCCAGTTGAACGCGGTTTGCTCTTCGCGAGCTTCACGAACGGCTTCGGTCACGGTTTCAGTGGCGGTTTCGACAACCGGCTCTGCAACCACGACAGGCGCTTCAACCACAGGCTCTACGTGTGGTGCTTGTGCCACTTCGACTTCCGGCGATGCGGTAGCTTCGACCGGGGTAGTCGCTTCAACGACTGGCGCTTCGACTGGAGCGGTTTCCAGGGTGGCGGCAGTGGCGCGTTCGGCTTGCTCGTTGGCCTGTGCTTCGGCCGGGGCGCTGATCACGGTGCTGGCAACGGCTGCGGTAACAGCCAGGCCGGCGGCGAGGTCAGCGGTGCTTGGTGCTTCATTGCTTTCGCCGGATTCGGATTCTTCCGAACCTTCGATCACATTGCCGTTGGCATCGCGTTGACGCTCGCGACGGTTGCTGCGACGACGCTGACCACGGGAACGGCGGCGCGGACGATCGCCTTCGGCGCCATCCTGACCTTCTTCCTGCAGTTGCTCTTCGTTGGTGGTCAGCTCTTCTTCGGCGATGGCAGCGGCTTGTTCGGCACGGGGTTGACGCTCTTCACGCGGTGGGCGTGGAGCACGTTCTTCGCGTGGCGGACGGGCCGGGCGCTCTTCAGCGGTCGCCGCAGCAGCCGGGGCAGCCGGAGCAGCATCCAGAGGCTCACGCAGTTCACGAACGCGCTCTTCGCGTTCGCCACGTGGCTTACGGTCTTCACGCGGTGCGCGAGGTGCACGTTCTTCTCGTGGAGCACGCGGTGCACGTTCTTCACGTGCTACGGCTGGTGTCTCTTCACGGGCTTCGCGTGGTTGACGCTCTTCGCGTGGCTCACGTGGTGCGCGCTCTTCACGCGGTGCACGTTCTTCGCGCGGCTTGCGTTCTTCATCGCGGCGACCGTTACGGTTGCGGCTCTGCTGGCGACCGTTGCGACGTTGTTCTTCATTGCTGCGAGCCGGACGCTCGGTGGCAGCCGGTTTCTCGACCACGGCCGGGGCAGCAGGCTCTTCCTTGGAGGCGAACAGGCTGACCAGCGACTTCACCAGGCCCTTGAACAGGCTTGGCTCTGGAGCAGCGACTGGAGCGGCAACCGGAGCGGCAACGACTTCGGTCGGAACCGGAGCGTTGGCACGGGCTGGCGCAGTCTTGACCGCGGCTTCCTGGCGAACCAGGGTGCGGGTCGCTGCGGCTGGCTGGACTTCTTCCACTTCGGCAGCGGCAGCAGCGATTTCGTAGCTGGACTGGTTGATCGCGGCTTCTGGGCTGTCATCACGCAGGCGCTGAACTTCGAAGTGCGGCGTTTCGAGGTGATCGTTCGGCAGAATAACGATGCGGGCGCGGGTGCGCAGTTCGATCTTGGTGATCGAGTTGCGTTTTTCGTTGAGCAGGAACGCGGCGACCGGGATCGGCACCTGGGCGCGAACTTCGGCGGTGCGGTCTTTCAGTGCTTCTTCTTCGATCAGGCGCAGGATCGCCAGCGACAGCGATTCAACATCACGGATGATGCCGGTGCCGTTGCAACGCGGGCAGACGATGCCACTGCTTTCGCCCAGGGAAGGGCGCAGGCGCTGACGGGACATTTCCAGCAGGCCA
>Ga0302169_10000250_pt1 | contig 17339 bp, 18 predicted proteins | sample I_Fen_N1_3_FD_193493 | JGI IMG/M metagenome (GOLD analysis project Ga0302169, IMG submission 193493) | Peat permafrost microbial communities from Stordalen Mire near Abisko, Sweden - I_Fen_N1_3 | ecosystem: Environmental > Terrestrial > Soil > Wetlands > Permafrost | place: Sweden: Abisko...
GGGCCTTTCCTCAAGGAGATCGACCGCTCGATTCGTGAGCGGCTGACGCGGGCCGACCTGACGGATTACACCGTGGCCCGGCTGGAGCGATTGCTGAGCGAAGTTGATAGCCTGCTGCTGGGAATCTTTGACCGGTATAGCGAGAAGCTGAACCTCGACCTGATCGACATCGCCAACTACGAGACCGAGTTTGAAGCGACCAGCCTGACCCGGGCGGCGCCGGTTGGCGTCTCGTTTGATGCGGCGGTACCAGGTGCTGCTGCAATCAGGACGGCAATCCTCGGAAACCCGCTCAGCGTGCGTGGCGCGGATGGCGGCAAGCTACTCAAGTCGTTCATTGATGGCTTTACCGCCACCGAGCGACAGCGCCTCACAGGCGCAATCCGGCAGGGCTTCTTCGAAGGCCAGACCAACTTCCAGATCATCAAGAATATTCGTGGGACCAAGGCGCTCCAGTACAACGACGGCATCCTGGCCACGACCAACCGCAACGCCGGCGCCGTGGTACGAACGGCGGTCCAGCACGTCGCCACCCAAGCACGTATGGAGACGCTGAAAGAGAACTCCGATGTCGTGCAGGCGGTCGAGTGGGTCAGCACCCTGGACACGAAGACGACCAGCCAATGCCGGTCGCTCGACAAGCAGCGCTTCAAGCTCACCGAGGGACCGCGTCCGCCGATCCACATCAATTGCCGATCAACTGTGGTGGCTGTGACTCGTTTCAGCGGTCTGTTCGGCAAGGACGCCACTCGGGCATCCATCGGCGGCGCGGGTCCGCAGCAGGTGAGGGCAGACCTCAGCTACTACGACTGGCTCAAGCAGCAGCCGGCATCCTTTCAGGACAAGGCCATTGGCCCGGTCCGCGCCAAGCTGTTCCGTGAGGGCGGTCTGACGATCGAGCGATTCTCCGAGCTGCAGCTTGATCGCAATTTTTCTCCGTTGACGCTTGTGCAGATGAAAGCGCTTGAACCTCTGGCATTTGAGCGGGCAGGATTGTCTTCCTAAACATTTGGAAGGCAGACCTTGAAGACAATCCGAGAATTGTTTGCAGCGGCGGCGAGAGCCAGCTCAGCAAACAAGCCAACTAATGTGTATCTCGACAAGCTCAAAGCAGAGATGAAGAACAGTGACTTCTACAGAGAACTGGAGAAGTCACTGGATCACTGCCCTGGAGTCAGCGCACATATCGCAGCCTCGGAATCCCCAATGTCGAGAGCGCTGGAAGTAAACCGAATGGATGCCGACCTGCGCTGGGAGTTATGCCTCCAGGTCGATCTGGGCCTTTAATTTCTTCTCACCTTCATTCCACCCGCTTCGGCGGGTTTTTTTATGCCCGCAGGCAGGGCCTGCATCCTCGTCTCTGGGAGACAAACAATGCTGAAATTCCAACTGGACAGCCTGGATGGTGTCGATGAATCCGTGCGCGCGCTTTACACCGAGAAGGATGGCAAGTTCGTACTCGGCATTGAAGGTCTGCCACAACCCGAAGACGTATCCGGCCTGAAAGCCAAGGTCGATGAACTGCTCGGCGAGAAGAAGCTGGCCGAGAAGAAAGCCCGCGAGGCCGAAGAAGCTGCCCGCCTGGAGCGTGAAGAAACCGCTCGCAAGTCCGGCAACGTCGAAGAACTCGAAAAGTCCTGGTCAGAAAAATACAACCGCCGCGAAGCTGAGCTGAACGGCATGTTGGAGCAGGAGCGTGGAACGCTGAGTACTCAGATCCGGGATCTGACTGTCGGCCGTACCGCTACTGACATCGCGTCTGCGCTGGCAATTCCAGGCAGCGCCAAAGCCCTGTTGCCGCACATCGAACGCCGTTTGAGCGTCGAGCAGCGCGACGGGAAGCCTGTTGTGGTCGTGCTCGACCAGCAGGGCAAGCTCTCGGCGGCAACGCTGGATGAGCTCAAAGCAGAATTCGCAAATGACGTGGCCTTCGCGCCACTGATCGCGGGTAGCAAGGCATCTGGCGGCGGGGCCGGCGGTGCAGGAAATGGGGGCGGGGCCCCGAAAGGCAATCTCGGCGGTAACAAAGCAGAGCGTACGGCGGCGATCGCCTCTCGATTCTCTGATCTCCCTCTCAAGTAAAGGAATAGACCATGTCCCTGTCCCAAATGCAGGTTTTCAACGAGTACGTCATGCCGGCGACTCTGGAAACCCTCGATCAAATGCTCGAAGCGTTCAACGCCGCGAGCAATGGCGCTATCGTGCTGTCGCCCGATGGATTCACCGGCGACTTCCTGCAGCAGTCGTTCTTCCAGAACTTGGGCGCCGCTCAACGTCGCGTGAACCGTTATGCCGCACAAGCCGCGGTGACTCCGGTCGACCTGACCGAACTGCAAAACACCACTGTAAAAGTTGCTGGCGGTTTCGGCCCGGTTCGTTACGAGCCGTCGCAAATGACTTGGCTGCAACGCCCAACCGTTCAGGGCATCGAAGTTGCCTCGAAGGCCTTCGCTGAGATCCTGCTGAAGGATCAACTGAACACCGCCATCGCAGCACTGGTTGCCGCGATTACTGCTCAGGCTGGTGCAACCAACGACGTGTCGGCCACCCTCGGCATCACCCAGTCGGCCCTGAACAACTCGCACGCCAAGTTCGGCGATGCCAGCCAGAGCCTGGTTGCTCAAGTGATGCAGGGCAGCACCTGGCACAAGCTGGTAGGTCAAGGCCTGGCCAACTCCAGCAACCTGTTCGAGGCCGGCAACGTGCGCGTGGTCGACATCCTCGGCAAGACCTCCATCGTGACGGATGCCCCTGCGCTGATGCAGACCGGCACCCCGAACAAGGAAATCATCCTCAGCCTGGCAGCTGGTGCGGCGCTGGTTCACGACAGCCGAGACATCATCTCGAACGTTCAGACCACCAACGGCCTGACCCGCATCGAGACCACCATTCAGGTCGACTACTCCTTTGGCATGGGTTTGAAGGGTTACACCTGGGACGTGGCGAACGGCGGCAAGTCGCCTACCAGTGCGGCGCTGGCTACCGGCACCAACTGGGACAAGACCGCCACCAGCATCAAGGACACCGCCGGTGTTGCCTTGATCGGTGACGCTGCCAAGTAACCTTCTAATAACTGAGCCGGGGCCTTGCGCCCCGGCCCAGAGGAGTGAATGTGATGACTGATAACAACATCTGGTATCTGCCGGGCCCGTTCCACCGCTATGAAGATGACGTGAAGGCAATCGCCAAGAAGGCAGGCTTGATCATCGTCGATGCCAACGTGACGGACAGCCGTGACGGTGAGGCAGAGAAAACGCCCAAGGCCAAGCTGAAGGCTGAGTTTCGCGAATCTGCTGCAAAGCCTGTTGCTGAACAGGCTGAAGCCGAGACTGGCGCCGCCAGCGAACAGAAATGACCCAGTCAACGGTGCTGGCAGTGGGCATCACTGCTGCAACCTCCACTGACATCGTCGTGGCGGCCGGGGTGACTGTCACCGTCGGCATCTTTTCGGCGGTCGCTGATTCGGTCCCGCTGGGCTTGGCCTTTGGTATTGATCAGGTGACACCAGGTGCGAGCAACACCATCGGTTGCCTGGACGGACTCAAACGCCAAGTCATGCTGTCCGGCCCGGGGACATTCCGCGTGAAGCGACCGGCCTATACCGGCACGGCTTTCGGTGTGTTTCTGGAGACCTAAAATGCTCATTCGATCGATCGTTCAATCCACGATTCAACCGGTTGTTCGGTCGGTTGTTGATCGGCTTCGCATCTCAGGGGCTGCTCCGGCACTGCCGGCGCCTACGACGGTCAACTTCACCTCGGCTCAGGTTTCCCCGGGCTTTAGCGGCTCGATCAGCACAACCAAGAACGCGGCCCGCATATACGCTCGCGGCGCGCTGACACTTTGGTCGGGGTTCATTTCCGGTACCGAGGCAAAGCTTACTGCTCCGTCCGATTTTGGCGACAACGCTGGATCTATGGAAGTTGCCATCAACGGCGGTGCATTTTCCGCCGCGCCCAACGTCGCATCGGTCTACACCCTGTTCACCGGTTTACCGCACGCCACCAGGTTCGTCGAAGTGCGATGGGTGGCGGCTATGGCGAATGCCCCGTACATCGCATCGTCCGGCAACGTGCTCGCGGTCACTGGGCAACCTCCGGCGCTGCAGACCTTTGTCGGCAAGATTGAGCCCGGTGCTGATTCGGCCCTTGGCCTGTACAGCGGCGCGATCATCGCCAACGCGGCCAACTACACGCCGCCGCTCGCGGCACCGAAGGGGCAGACCTACGGCTCCAGTATCAACTCGGTGAAGATCAAGGGCGCGTTCACCAAGCTTGCGGTCACGCTCAACGGCACTCGCAGGGTAGGCGTCAGCAAGAACGGTGGCCCTGCCGCGTACTACTCGGCTACGGATGAAGGCTCATTCCCACCCCGCGCACTGGTTATCCCTTGCGATGGGTCGACGTCAACCTACAACATTTGGGATGACGGCAACTACAAGGACACCGGCGGCACCTTCTGCGTGTCGGCGGACTCCGCATTCCTGGACATCGGCACTCGTCGGCGCCTGGATCAGTACGGCGACTCGATCACGTTCGGCTCGGGGCCTGGCGCCACGTCGTCGGACACCGAGACCATGCGCGTTGCGGCGGCCCTTGGCTTTGTCGGCAGTACCAACGGCATCAGCGGTCAGACCGTCGGTGGCGGCAAGACCATGCTCGACAACGTCCTGCCTCTGCGAACCGTAACGAGCAGCGACGTGGCGATCCTGGCACTGGGCGGGAATAACGCCTCCGACGGCATCGACTCTACCGAGCAAGCGGACTATGGGCTGTGCATTGATAAGCTGCTGGCCAAGGGATACGGAAAGGTCCTGTGTCGCGGCATTCTGCCAAACGCCTTGGCTCAATCGCTGGTCGACGCTGCGAATGTCATCCTGAAGTCGGTGATGGACGCCAAGGCGAATCCCAAGCTTGTGTGGATTGACCCGACCACCTGGACTGGCTTCACCACACAAGACGGAACCCACCCAGACGCCGCGGGCTACGTGACCATCGCCGGTTACGCCATTCCTGCCTACACTACAGCGCTTGGTCTATGACCTTTGAGGCCGAATTATGCTGATCATTGAAGACGGCACCGGGAAACCAGATGCCGAAAGCTACGCGACTGCTGCAGACCTTGCCGTGTACGCCGTGAAGTTCGGCGTGACCATCCCGGCCGACGAGCCAACGCAAGAAGCACTGCTGCGCAGGGCTGCCTTGGCAATGGATGGAATGGTCTGGAAAGGGCGCAAGATGGACAGCGATCAGGCCTTGGCCTGGCCGCGTAAAGGCGTTGAGCTGGACTGCGAGATCAAGCCTGACAACTACCTTCCAGCACGCATCGAATACGGGCAGATGGCTTTGGCCGCTGAGATTCATGCCGACGACATCGACCCGCCAGAGAAGCGCAAAGGCGCGGTGACGTTGGAGCGTGTCGAAGGCGCGGTAACGCGCGAGTACGCCACCATCCCCAACAGCAGCGGAAAACTGCTGCCGGCGGCCCCGGATCGACCGAGCGCCACGCAGTTCGCCGACTACCTCCAGAAGCGGGGACTGTTCGCCGTCCGCGCATAATTGAACGGAGCCACCATGGCCTTCTACGACGAAATGGCCGCGTTGGCTCTGGAGATGATCACAGAGTTCGGCCAGCCCGTGACCATCCGTGCCATTACGGTCGGCGAGTACGACCCGGATACTGGGACAGCGCCTCCCGACACCGTTACCGAGCAGACCGCCCAAGGCATTCTGCTCGACTATACCGGCCAAGAATTCCAGAACAACAGCCTCATCAAGCAGGGCGATAAGAAGCTCAAGATCGCCGCGAAGGCTTTGGCGTGGGCGCCAGATCTACTGAATAAGGTCATTGTCCAGGGTCGTACCTGGTCAATCGTCCCTCCGCTGAAAGAGATCAACCCCGCGGGTACACCAATTCTGTACGAGTTGCAGGTGCGGTCATGAGCAAATACTCGGGGCTCAATGGCAGCTTTGCGGAGAATATCCGCCAGTTTGCTGAGCAGGCACAGGTAGGGTTAGACGCCACGTTTCGAGAAATCGTTATCGAGATCGGCGGCAGCCTCATTCGTATGTCGCCGGTGGGTAACCCTGAAGTCTGGGCGGCAAACGTCGCTCACCGGGCCACCAATACCCGAGCGGCGGACGACTACGACTTCAAGGTGGCGTTACGGAACACGGTCATCAATCTGACCGACAGTAACTTCACCAAGTCAGGAAAGCTCAAGGCTGGCGTGAAGTACGCGAAGCCACTGACCAAGACTGAGCGCGACCAAAATTTCAATGTGAACGGTTTGGTCGCCGGTAAGGATTACGTCGGTGGGCGGTTTCGCGGGAACTGGCAATTTTCTATTGGTTCACCGGTTGAAGGCGTTCTGGATCAGATCGATGCATCGGGCAGTGTCACGCTGGCCAAGCTGAAGCTCCAGGTCGAGCAACTGAGCATCGGAGAGACGGCCTATATCGTGAACAACCTGCCGTATGCGATCCCGCTTGAGTACGGACATTCGAAGCAGGCGCCTTCAGGAATGGTCCGGGTGACTCTGGCACGCTTTCAACAGATCGTTGCTGAAGCCATCAGGAACAACCAAGTATGAGCCACAACATCATCGCTTCGATCTACGAATCAAAGCTCATCGCCTGGGCGAAAGCATTGCCGGCTCCAATGAAGGTCGTCGTCGAAAACGAGGCCTATGATCCCGTCGACGGCGTGACCTACCTGCAAGCTTTCACGCTGCCGGCCGACAGCGCAAGTAACACGCTCAGCGGCGACCATAAGCTGTACACCGGCGTGTTTCAGGTCAGCATCGTGACGCCATCGGGTAAGTTCCGCGGGGTGGCCGGCGCGCTAGTGGATCAGATCGCCGCGCTGTTTCCGCTGTACGAGCGGAACACGAAGGGCGCGCTAACCGTGGTGACAATGAGCCCGGTCGACCCAGGCCCTGGCGTTTCAGACGGCACCACTTTCACCGTCCCCGTGTCATTCCTCTACCGAGCCGACACCAACTAATCCGCCCATTGGGCAAACCCAGAACCCGCCATTGAGCGGGTTTTGTCATTTCTGCAAAGAGGAAACCCCCATGGGCTACAAGTTGCCAAATGGCGCGACATTCGAACATGCCGCCACCTATGCTGCTGCGCTTCCGTTCTCCGCCATCTCCAACGCTTCCGAGGCCATCTGCACCGTGACCGGCGCCACCCTGGTCGTCGGCGACATCCTGCTGGTTACTTCCGGCTGGACCGCGCTGAACAACAAGGTCGTCCGCGTGAAGGCTGCTACCGCCACCGCGATCACCCTGGAAGCGATCGACACCACCAGTACCACGATCTACCCGGCCGGCTCCGGTATCGGCAGCCTGAAAAAGATTCTGACCTGGGTGCAGATCCCGCAGATCACCGATGTGGCGTTCTCCGGCGGCGACCAGAATTACCAGGACGTCGTGTTCCTCGAAGATGCCCAAGGCCGCCAGCTGCCGACCGATAAGTCTGCCGCGAGCATGGTGCTGACCGTTGCCGATGACCCGACTCTGGCCTACGTGCCGATCGTGACCGCGGCTGACGTGGGGCAAACCGTGCAGGCTGCCCGCCTGAACCTGCCGGGTGTCGACAAGCTGTACTACGGCGCCTACACCTCGTTCTCGCTGCAACCGACGGTATCGCGCAGCAACATCCTGACGCGCACCGTCTCCCTGGCCTTGCAGGCCGCTCCTACTCGCTACCTGTCGTAAGGGACAAACATGGCCAAGTTCACGCTTACCCAGAACCCCACTTTCAAAGCAGATGTCATGTTGCCTACGGTCGGCGGCGAGCCAGTGAAGGTGGAGTTCGAGTTCAAGTATCGCGATCGAACGGAGCTTGCGGAGCTCTATGCAGAATGGGACGAGAAACACAAAGCGCTTGGGCTCAAAACTGAAGAAGTGGGACTGAAGCAATTCACTGCTCTTCTGATTGATCTCCAAGTTCAGCAGCTCAAAGCCATTGTGGCAGGCTGGGACGTCGATGAAGCGTTTACCGACGACAATCTTCGCGTCCTGGTGGGCTCTATCAGTGCCACGCCAAGTGCTGTCTTGGGGGCTTACTCTGATGCGTTTGCAAAAGCGCGCCTGGGAAACTCCTAAGCGTCGCACGCACTCTGTACGAGCCAGAGGCGTCAGCTGAAGAGCTGGCGGCCTTTGGCTTTTCTGTCGGGGATTTGCCTGAAGAGAACTGTGAGGTCTGGCCCGATATATGGCCTGCGTTCAAAGTTTTTGAGGCGATGACTACCCAGTGGCGTACAGGTGTTTGTGGCGCCACCGGCCTGGATTACACGTCAATTCGCCATGTCGCTGGCTTTCTCGGTCTCTCCCGGGTTCAGGTCGCTGACATCTTTCCGGATATCCGCGTCATGGAAGCTGAAGCCTTACGGGTGATGGCGGATCAGAGGGACAGTAAATGAGCACCAACTTCGCTTCCCTTGGTATCGAGGTAAATTCGTCGTCGGCCGCAAAGGCTGCTGATGACCTCGACAAGCTTGTCGATTCGGCAGTTGATGCCGAAAAGGCAATCGACGATCTCGGCAAGACCGGTTCAGAGCTTGCCAACACCGGCAAGAAGATAGTTCAGGCCGAGAAGGAAGTTGCTCAGGAGATCGACAAGTCCACTGACGCCACGCAGCGTCAGTCAGATGCAAGACGCAAATCAGGCGCAAGCGCTACCAGCGAAATCGCCATCATCAGTCAGCTCGACAAGGCGATGTCGGGAAACATCGGTAGCATTGAACGGCTGATCCAGGCTGAGGGATTGCTGGAGCGTGCTCGCAAGGGCGAACTGGTCACCATTGAGCAACAGGAGGCTTATCAGGAGCGGCTCGGCAAAGCTTACGACAAGATCGAAAAAGCCGAGGCCAAAGAAGTCGCGCAGAAACAGCGCCTGATTGACGCGGAAAACCGCCAGATTGAAGCGTTGAAGCGCACGGTCAACGGCATCGATCCAGTGACCGCGAAGCTGGGTAAGTTGGAGGCGCAGGAAAAAGCACTCGAAGCACTCAGGGCCAGCGGGGCGATTTCATCTGAGCGTTACGCGGAAGCCCTGGCCAAAATCGGCAAGGACCGGGCCGGGCTGACCGCGACCGAAACTGCATTCGACAAGCTGAAGCTCGGCACCCGCCAAGCTCAAGAAAACGTCATGCAGTTGACTAACGCGCTGTCATCCGGCGATTTGGGCAGCGGGGCAAGAGCTATTGCCCAGCTTGGCGCCGGCGCTGGAGAGTCTGCCAAAAGCATGGCGGCTTTGCTTCTGCCGGCGGGCCTTCTAGCTGGAGTCATTGGTGGGCTTGGATACGCCTACTTCGATGCGATGAAGCAGGCTCGGGAATTCAACGCCGCAATCAACGGCGGTTCGAACGACGCCGGCCAGAGCATTGCCAACCTGAAAGCCATGAGCGAGTCGGCTGGCGTGCTGACCGGCAATCTTTCCGGCGCACGCGAGGCAGTTGTTGCGCTTTCATCCGGTGCGGTTACCAGCGGCATCCAAATGCAAAACCTGGCTCAAGCTGCAGCTGCCATCGGAGAGGTGACAGGGAAGGGCGCGGGCGAAATCGCAAAGTCGCTGGCAAATGCTGGTGATACTGCCATCGAGGCGGCAGCCAAAATCAGCGACCAGTATGGCCTGCTGACCTACGAGCAGTACGAGGTCATCAAGGCGATTGATGACCAGGGCGATCATCAGCGCGCACTGGATGTGCTGAGTGAAAACCTGAATCAGTCCGCGCAGGAGCGGCTGAAGGCGTATCGTTCTTCCCTGTCTGACATTGAGCGCGATTGGGACAACATCAAGATCGCAATCACTGGCGCCTATGGAGCTATCAGGTCGGAAATCTTCCCTGACTTGGCCAAGCAGATCGAGATTACTCAGCGCGTGCTCGATACCCGCAAGGGAGGCGGTGTAGCTGGCGCGGTATCGAACGGCCTCAGCTCGCTCAACTCCTTCCTGGGGCTGGGCGACGGTGAGAACGACGACTCGACCCCTGCACTAGAGGCCAAGCTCGCGGGACTGAAGGCGCGGCAGTCGGCAAGCCAAAACCTTGCTGCGACCACTGGCGAAACAACTCACGCAAACAAGGAGCTGATTGCTGTCCAGAAAGAACTGAACAAGCAGATGGACGACTTGAATCCGCTCACCAAACGCCAGGAGGCCTACAAAAAGCTGAACGACCAGTTCAGGACTCTTTATCAGGAGTCTGAAAAGACCGGTCAAAAGGCGCCATTGCTGGACGGTGTCGATTTCGACGGGAAGAAGTTTTCTGGCGGCGCGTATGACAAGTTGCGCAAAGCGATTGATGAAAACAAGAAGGACCCAAAAGCCGCTGCCGGAAGTGTCGATTTAACCGGTTTCAACGACTCGAAAAACGCCCTGAACGGCATTGTCTCCGAGTACAAAAACGCCCAGAAGGAACTGGACGCAGCACAGAAAGCTGGACTGGTTTCCCAGGCGGACTACCTGCTGAAACGCGAAGCCATGATCGGCAACGAGCGAGACGAGGTGACTGCAGCCTACGAGGCTGAGATCGCCGCGCTGGAGGCTGTGAAAGGGAAAGCCAGCACCTCGGCTGCACAGCGCATTCAACTGGATCAGAAAATCTCCGATGCCAGGGCCGCAATGGTCAAAGCACAGAAGGATTCGGATTCAGAATTGGAAGTACTCAGGCTGAAAGAGAAAGAGCGCCTGAGCAAGCAGACGCAGGCCGTAAGCACCTATACCAATGCCTTGAATCAGCAGGTTGTAACTCTGCGTGAGCAGGGCCAGCGAGCAGCGGCAGGGCTTGGCCAGGGAGATCGCCAGCGCGACCTGACAAACCAGCAAAACGGCATAGACGACCGTGTCAATCAGCAGAAGCTTGATCTCGCCAATCAGTACGGAGATGGCTCGCGCGGTATGAGCCTCGACGAGTACAACCAGAAGCTGAAGGCGCTCAAAGCCACGCAGCAGGATCTGCATAACACGGTCAAGGCGAACTACGACGACATGACGGCGGCCCAGGGCGACTGGAGCGCTGGCGCATCGTCGGCATGGCAGAACTACCTGGATTCAGCAAAGAATGTGGCCGGACAGACCAAAAGTCTGTTCACCAATGCGTTCAGCTCCATGGAAGACGCCATTGTCAACTTCGCCATGACCGGGAAGCTGTCGTTTGCTGACTTCGCCAAGTCTGTTCTGTCGGATATGGCACGGATTGCAACTCGACAGGCCAGCTCGTCGGCGCTGAGCGGGATACTCGGGCTGGCCACAACCGCAGCGCAGACCTACTTCGGCGGCTCGTCGGCAGGCTCTACGCAGGCCGGCTACACCGGATCGGATTACTCGAACTGGGTGAATGCCCAAGCTAAAGGCGGGGCCTGGTCCGGCGGCGTGCAGATGTTCGCCAATGGCGGGGCCTTCACCAACAACATCGTCACCAAGCCAACAGCTTTTGGCATGGCCAACGGACAGATGGGCGTAATGGGCGAGAAGACGGAAGAAGCGATTGTTCCTCTTGCCCGAGACTCACAAGGCCGCCTTGGTGTTCGTGGTGGGAATGGCAACTCCAGCACGGTGAACGTCAGCGTGACGGTGGATGCTTCCGAGGGTGGCGGCTCTTCACCTGATCCGGCGCGCCTGGCTGAAGCCATCAAGGTCGTCTGCCGACAGGAAATCGCAACCGCGCGCCGTAACGGCGGGCAACTCACTTAAGGAGGCAGCATGCTGGCATTCACATGGCGGGCGACTTATGACGCCTCCAGGGTGATCACCCCGACGGTCAAGGTGATCAAGTTCGGCGATGGGTACGAGCAGCGGCAGGGAACCGGGATCAACCGACAGCCGCGCAAGTACTCGCTGACGTTCAAGCGGATTACGTCAGAGATTGATGCCATTGACGCCTTCCTGATCGCCCGCGGCTCAATCGAAGCCTTCAACTACACCCACCCCGGTCACCCGATCGGGGTTTTTGTTTGCCGTGAGTGGACGCGTACCGATGTGGCACGCGGCATCGACAGTCTGTCAGCAACCTTTGAGGAGGTGTTCGAGTGAGTGCACTTCAAGGCCAACTCGCGCTTGCGAGTGGTATGTCAATCTGGGAAGGCTTCGACCTGATGCTGCCTGGTCAGACACTTCGCTTTCATGCTGGCGTGAACGAAACGCTTGGCTCAGTTGTTTGGCAAGGGAACGTCTATACGCCTTGGCCGCTCAACGGTACCGAGTTCGCTACGCCGAGCCAGGGATCGCCGGCCAGGCCAAAGCTGCAGGTCGGTAACTTCGGCGGCACCATTTCTGCGCTGTGTCGGCAGTATGAAGACCTGCTTGCAGTGAAACTCAAACGCCGCCGCACGCTGGTCAAGTACCTGGACGCGGTGAACTTCTCTGCCGGCAACCCAACTGCAAACCCAGCCGAAGAGTACCCGGTCGAAACCTGGATCATCACGCGCAAGGCCAATGAGACGCCGACCGCCGTCGAGTTCGAGCTTGGTTCACCGCTTGACCTGCAGGGCGTGAAGTTGCCACGGCGCCAGGTGGTGGCCGGCACTTGCCTGTGGGCTTACCGCTCGGGCGAGTGCGGATACGGCGGCAGCCCGGTGGCCGACTATGCCGACAACCCAACCAGTGATCCCGCCAAGGACCAATGCAGTCGGACCATGAGGGGCTGCAAGAAACGCTTTGGCGCAAATGGCGAGCTTCCTTTCGGCGGCTTCCCGGGCATTGCCCTCGTACCTAGGTTGTGACCATGAGTGAAGTATTCAATAAGTGCCGGGCTGACGCCGAGGCGCATGCGCGTGCGGAATATCCTCGCGAGTCGGTCGGCCTGGTCGTCAGCGCTCGCGGAAAGCCGTCGTATGTGCCGTGCCGAAACCAGTCGGAAGAGCCGGATCACTTCATCCTGCATCCTGAGGACTACGTCGCCGCCGAAGACCTGGGCGACATCATTGCTGTCGTGCATTCCCACCCGGACGCCGGCCCCGAACCGAGCTTGCACGATATCGCCAGTCACGCGGTCGGCCGCATGGCTTGGTGGATTGTTGGCCTGCAGGATGGCGCTGCGACCTGGCATGAAATGCCGGCCGCCGGTGAAATGCCGCTGGAGGGTCGGACCTTCATCCATGGTGTCATCGACTGCTACACCCTTATCCGCGACTACTACCGCCAAGAGCGCGGTGTCACGCTTATGGATTTTCACCGCAAGGATGATTGGTGGCACAGCGGCGAGAACCTGTACGTCGAGAACTTCACCAAGGCCGGGTTCGTTGAGGTCGACACACCAAGCAACGGCGACGTCATCTTGATGGCGATCGGCAGCCCGACACCTTGCCATGGCGCGATCTGGCTGGACGGTGACGTCCTGCTGCATCACCTTTACAGCCGGCTGAGCTGCCGTGAGGTGTACGGAGCGGCCTACCGCGAGCGCACGACTCACATCCTCAGGCACAAAGATGCTCAGCTTAAATCGCCCATCGAGTAGATGGAGAATCCGTTCGTAGTGAGGTGATTAATCTGCACAGTTCCGCCGATGTAAACGCGGTCTTGGGCTTTCCTATTCTCCTGCAGAATCTGAGCTCGCATGATTTCCGGAGCGCAGTCTGGGAAAGACCTTAAATTTATGCCGCTCTTGTCCATAAGGTCCGGCTTAAATCCGAGGCCGTAATCCAATTTTTCGGACGCGAAGTTCGACTCTGACCGGTAAGCAAAACCATGGATGTTTCCAGTATCGTCGGAAAACCCGAAGTGATAGATCGTTGCTGTCTGCTGATGGAGGGCGGGGAATTGAGCATTCAGTTCTCGCCAGAGGGACTGAAGAGTCTCGGGAGTATGTTCATTGATCGCATCTACATCGAGGGAAACACCTTGATTATTCACAAGGCCGAGCCATCTGTTCAGCAGAAGCGCCGAGCCTGTGCCAGCAACAATCATTCTGATGTGAGGGAGGGCAATGGCTTTGCTACAAAACCCTGGGGCAGATCCATCGGGGTAATGTAGAAGTGTGTCGGTTGCGACGATGACTTCGTTTGCGTCCGTATAAAAGAGCAGCGACGACATTTGGCCTCCTGGCAAAGTTTGCTTAAGGACAGGAGGCTACTATCGGCAGAAGGCTGGGCGTTACTGGGGATTCGTACAGGCGGCACATCCTGCGCTACCAGCGATAGGCCCTGTATTTGTCCGCATCCGGCCTGTTAGAGTCGCCAAAACACATGGAGGCTCACAAATGCGGAAAATTCTCATGGCCCTGGCGCTGATTGCTTTGGCTGGGTGTGCTGCGCCGGGAGACTTGAAAAAAAATGATCCCACGATCAGTGCAATAAGCAGCAAATCGCCAAAACAATATGCGCTGTGCGTCTTCCCTAAATGGCAAGAGGAGCGGTCAACATCGACCATGTCGGAGACCGAAAACGGTTATCGCCTTATTGTTGCCACCGACCTGATGACTGACGAGCTACTTGAGGTGGCTGACTCTGGAAAGGGTAGCAAGGTTGCGCTTTACCAGCGTATGCCTTGGTCGAAAATGTGGGGTCGCGGAGCGCTTGAGGATGCCGTCCACAGATGCCTGTAATCGAATATGACAATGAACCGCCTTCGGGCGGTTTTTTTATGCCTGGAGAAAAGTATGAGCGACGCCAACGACAAAACCATGACCCGCATTCTGCTCTCCGGCTGCCTGGCTAAAGCCTTCGGTCGCGAATACTTCCGCAAGCTGGAGGCGGGCACCACGCGCGAAGCATTCAGCGCACTTCAGCACACAGTCGATGGGTTCGCTGATTTCATCCGCGACTCAGCCCGCCGCGGCATGCGCTTTGCCATATTTCGTAACCGCGAGAATATCAACGAGGACGGGTTCACGCTGAGTGGCACTACAGAAATTCGCATTGTCCCGGTTATTGCAGGCAGCAAAAGAGGCGGGTTGCTTCAGACTGTCGTCGGGATTGTGCTGATTGTGGGGTCTTTTTTCGCTGGACCGTTTGGCCCTGCAATGATGTCGGTTGGCATTGCAATGGTCGCAGGCGGAGTATCACAGATGCTCACGCCAACGCCGAAAACAGCAACCCAGCAAGAGCAAGCCAGCACCGAAAACAAACCTTCTTACCTATTCAACGGCGCGTTCAACGCGACGCAGCAAGGCCTCCCTGTGCCTGTTGTTTACGGCCAGATGCTGGTCGGCTCCAGCGTCATTACCGTCGGCACCTGGACGGAGGCCATACCGGCATGAGCGAAGTAATTATCGGTAGAAAGAGCGGCGAAGGCAGCAGTACCAGTACCTCCGTGCGCGCCGCCGTAGAGGCTCCTGATAGCCTGCGTTCGCGTCAGCATGTGCGGGTGCTGCATGCAATCTGCGAGGGTGAGATAGAAGGCATCGTCGGCGGCGACCAAGGGATCTACTTCGACGATGTACCGCTGCAGAACTCCGACGGCAGTTACAACTTTTCCAGCGTCAGCATCGATACGCGCACCGGCACCCAGTGGCAGAGCTATATGCCGATCACCGGACTTGAGGCCGAGCAGTCGGTTGGCGTCGAGCTTAAAGGATGGGTTCCCATTGAGCGCGCCATTACTGATACCGATGCTGATGCAGTCCGCGTGACTATCGGCGTTCCGCAGCTGTTCTCACAGAACACGCAGAACGGTGACACCGGTGGCTCTTCTGCGATTTTTCGCCTGGAAGCCAAGCTGGGCAGCGGCGCTTGGTATCAGTTGTGCGAAGACATTTTGATCAATGGCAAAACCATGAGCCGCACGCAGTTTTCGTACTATCTGCGTTTGCCGGTGTCTGGCGGTCTACCGCGCTACATCCGGGCAACCCGAATGGGTGGCGATTCGACAAGCTCTACAGTCCAGAACCGCACGTTTTTCGACTCGTTCACGCTTCTATGGGACGAGAAGCTGCGCTATCCGAATACCGCGCTGTGCGGCGTCAGCATTGATGCTCAGCAGTTCTCCAGCATTCCGCGCATGGCCTTCAGGGTGCGCGGTCTCAAGATTCTGGTTCCAAGCAACTACAACCCCGCGACGCGTACGTACAGCGGATCATGGAACGGCTCGTTTAAGCGCGCCTGGTCTGACAATCCGGCCTGGGTCTGGTACGACATGCTGACCAATACCCGCTATGGGCTGGGGGGATTGCTCGACGCGGCGCTGGTCGATAAGTGGTCGCTGTACAACATCGCCCAGTATTGTGACGGGAAGGTTCCAAGCGGTTACGGCAGCTTGGAGCCGCGCTTTACCTGCAACCTCGCGCTGACCACCCAGCAAGACGCCTGGAAGCTGGTAAACGACATGGTCTCGGTGTTCCGCGCTATTTGCTTCTGGGCGGGTGGGACGCTGACCGCCGTGCAGGACGCGCCGCGCTCCAGTCGATACCTGTTCAACAACGCCAACGTGGTCGGCGGCGACTTCAGCTATCAGTCGGTCGCATCGGATCAGCGCTACAACGTCGCCGCTGTCACCTGGAACGACCCGAGCCAGCAATATAAGCAGGCGGTCGAGGTGGTTGAGCGTCCCGATCTGATCGCGAAGTGGAGGCGGATCCAGCAGAGCGATGTGGTGGCCATCGGCTGCACCACTCGCGGCCAGGCTCGTCGTTTGGGGCGCTGGCTGCTGTATGCCGAATCGGAGGCCGTGACCTTCGCCGTCGGTGCAGACGGCGCGGTGCCTCTGCCGGGAGACATCATCCAAGTTGCTGACGCCAATCGGGCTGGCGCCCGTAATGGTGGGCGACTGCTGGCGGGGAGCACGGCTTCCACACTACTACTGGATGCTCCGATCGGTGTGGCGGGTACAGGTGTGGTCGGCGTGATCATGAGCGATGGCAGCTATGCCAGCGCGAATGTCACGGTGGCTTCGGGTGCGACCTCTATCACTGTGTCGCCACCGCTGGCCTCTGCGCCCCTGGCTTCTGCTCCATGGGTGTTCTCAACCGCTACGCTGGATACGCAGAAATTCCGCGTCGTGAGCATCAGCGAAGGCAATGACGGCACCTATGCGATCAGCGCCGTGGCGTATGACTCGGACAAGTTCAACCAGGTCGAGTACGGCACCCCGGACGTCGACAACCCGACCAGTATCGTCAACCTGGCCAAGCCAGATGCAGTCGGGCAGCTGACGTTCCTTGAGTCGCTGTATGACACCGGCACCGGTCTGGCTGCCGCGCGACTGTCGGTCAGCTGGACCCAGCCGGCGCGGGCGATGCGCTATCAGATCGAGGTAAAGAAGCCGGGAGGGAACTGGGAGTATGTCGATGAAGTGTCGACGCCGAGCATCGACTTCGATTCTGCATCCTCTGGCCTGTGGTCGGTTCGCGTAACGTCTAAGTCAGTGCTCGGTCTTTCCGGCTTAGCTTCCATTCAA